>Ga0126371_10005874_pt1 | contig 10906 bp, 7 predicted proteins | sample PanSoiMetaPlot_4_FD_110145 | JGI IMG/M metagenome (GOLD analysis project Ga0126371, IMG submission 110145) | Tropical forest soil microbial communities from Panama - MetaG Plot_4 | ecosystem: Environmental > Terrestrial > Soil > Tropical forest > Bulk soil | place: Panama | collected 2016-02-17
AGGATGACCGCAGACCAGTTCCATCCTCGGTGAAGGATGGGGCGCTTTAGCCCCAGGCAGACCAATAAAATGACAAGCGCCAGCAGAAGTTCCTCAGCAAGTACAGATGGTTCCGTGGCGACCGAAGAGATGCGCGTAATCGCGGCCAGGCTCCCTGTTCCGAGAGTTTCGGTGTAGCCCAAGGCCGAGATATTTTTGCTGGTATTGAAAACATTGGCCGCGTAGGCGTAACCCATTAGGTTGCACGCCAACTGGAACAAACCCCAGGCAGCCGCAAAAAAACAAGATGAAACATACAGTTTCAACGTATACAGCAACTTCTCCGTGCGCCAATTTTCGGCAGCGATGAAGACGGCAAATAGGACACCAAATACGATGTAGGCGGACTGCGTTACATTGTAAGAGGAGAACTGAAGCGGGACATCTGCAGGACCACGGTAAGAGAGGCTGTTCACCCAAGTAGGCGCCCAGGCAGTTCCCTTCAGAATGAGCGGCACGCTCAATGATGCAGCGAGTGCAACGAGGAAAGCGACAAGCCAGTAGCGCGACCGTCGCGTAAGGAACCACCCTCGTCTTTGCCATTGCGGCAGGCCTGAAAAGGCTTCTCGAACGACCCAAAGAATTGCGAATAACTGCCAGGCCATCAAACTCTTTTGCGTCTCCCCGTAGGCCGCCCCTGCCCATGTAAAGTTAATGACAGCCGTAGCAGAGAACGGGATCGAGATAATCAGAGCACGGTAGAGATCGCGGGGCGAAAAAACGAAAGACCACAGAGCCACTCCGATTATCGCGATCCCAATGTATGTAAATTCCATGAGCAGAAGCTACCTTGAATGCTTCCGATTAGGATTCACAGTAATGGTCAATTGCGGGAGGCACCGCGTGTGTCGAGGGCAGTATTTTTTCGGGAGATTCGCGGGGGCCATGCCCGCCTGCTTGTAAGGCGCCACAGATAATTGGAAGAATTGCCCAGATACATTGACATCAGGTCCAACACGCTTCTTGGCGAAGGTTTGAGCCGTCCTGAATTCCGAAACGGTTCCCATTCACTGGCCATAGCTGACGCGCAGTAACTACTGAGCTGGGAGGGATGGCGGCGGAAGGCAGCGACCGCCGGCCCGTGAAGGGCTGAAATTCTGTGGCCTGAAAGGATTATTCGAGAAAAGAAATCATAATCAGCAATATATTTAAACCGTTCGTTGAATCCCCCTAGTTCTTCGAATGCGGCTCTCCTGTAGATGGCTGCCGGCTGGGCGAATCCGAAATCACCATGGCGCACAAGCCCTGGGAGCCGGCGCGGCGATGGCGCCCTGAGCGCAAAAAGAAATCTTCCTTCGGCGTCGACAAAATCACAGTCTCCATAGACCAGTTCGGCTTGCTGCTGCTCTCCGTGCATCACCAATCGCGCATATGAATGACGATAGACAAAGTCGTCGGAGTTCAGATATGTGACCCATTCCGCCGTTATTTGACGGAGCCCGGTGTTAATCGCACGATACATATTTCCGGGAGTGACATAGATTGTTGGAACTGCCCAGCGCTTGCAAATTGCCAGTGTCTCGTCCTCAGAGCCGCTATCGGCCACCAAGACATCGATAGCCACGCCTTGTTGGCTCTTCAGTGAGCAGATTGTCCAGTCCAACGTAGAACCGCTATTCAGAGTAGGGACTACAACACCGATCTTGGTATCAGCCATTAAGATTTCCTGTAGATGTTTGAAGGAAGAACACTATCGAGAATAATTAAGGTTTGGTATCAATTCTGGGTACTGCGAGCGGCAACCTCTGAAAGCCCCGCGGAGCCGGCGTGGGCATGAGCATCTCCCTGAGTCCTCCGATACCAATCCAGAGTTTGTTTGAGGCCGGCGTGCAAATCAGTCCTGCCACGGAATCCAAATTCTTGCTCAGCCTTGCTAACGTCCAACCTCCGGCGCGGCTGTCCATCGGGCTGTGATGTCTGCCAGCGAACATCTCCTTGATAACCTACCAATGCCCGAATCTCTTCAACCAGATCGCGGATGAGAACTTCGGAGCCCGTGCCAAGATTCACCGGATCTTTGCCAGCGTAATGAAGCGTCGCTTGAATGATGCCGTCAGCAGCATCCCCCACATACAAGAATTCGCGGCTCACGTTTCCTGTTCCCCAGACTTCCACATAAGGACGATGGGCGTCCTTTGCTTCCACAAATTTGCGGATGAGCGCAGGTATGACGTGAGACGTTTCCAAGTCAAAGTTGTCCCCCGGTCCGTAAAGGCCTGCCAGAATCAAATAGATGGCGTTCAAGTCGTACTGGGCTCTATAACCCTGCGCCATAACGAGAAGAGCTCTCTTCGCGACACCGTACGCCGCGTTTGTTTCCTCAGGAAACCCGTTCCAAAGGTCGGCTTCTCGAAACGGCGTGGGCGTTAACTTCGGATATGAACATGTGGTACCGACGAGGACCAGCTTTTCCAAGCGAGCATAGCGCTTGGCCTCGTCGATCACATTGACGCCCATTATCATATTTTCGTAAAAAAAACGCCCGGGGTTGCTTCGATTGGCTCCGATTCCGCCGACCGTCGCCGCTAGATGGATCAAGATCTGGGGTTTCGCGTCTTCATAGAGTTTAGCTGCCTCTTCGCGGTGACCGAGATCGTACTTCTGCTTTCTAGGGACAAACACATCCGTCGCGCCCCGACTTCGAAGCTCGTTTACTACAAATTTTCCGAGAAAACCGCCGCCGCCGGTAACAGTAATTCGCTTGCCTGCTGCTGTGTCCACTGTCCACCTCTTTTTTATTCAGCTGCCTGTGCCGCCAACCGCCGCTCAAAATCTCCATTCAATTTTTCTTTCAGCAGGCGCACATCGGCATCAACCATCAGCGTAACCAACTCTTCGAACCCAACCTTAGGATGCCAGTGCAGCGCGGCCTTGGCCTTTGATGCATCTCCTTGCAGCACATCTACCTCGGTCGGGCGAAAATACCGCGGATCAATCTCTATATATCGCTCCGCGTCCAGTCCGACGTGGGAAAACGCAAGCTCTGCGAATTCACGAACGGAATGGGTTTCGCCTGTGGCGATCACATAGTCATCTGAATCCGGCTGCTGCATCATTAGCCAAATTGCCTCGACATAGTCGCCGGCAAATCCCCAGTCTCTCTTTGCATCCAGATTGCCGAGATAGAGCTTATCTTGGAGATTCGCCTGGATTCGAGCAACCGCTCGGGTGATTTTCCGGGTCACAAAAGTCTCTCCACGTCGCGGCGATTCATGGTTGAAGAGAATCCCGTTGCTTGCGAAAAGTCCGAAGGCCTCACGGTAGTTTATCGTTGTCCAATAAGAATATGCTTTAGCACACGCATAAGGGCTCCGGGGCCGGAAGGGCGTCGATTCCCGCTGGGGCACTTCTGTGTTTCCAAACATCTCGCTACTCGCCGCGTTATACAACTTCGTTTCAATTCCAGACTGATGAATTGCTTCCAACAATCGCGTCGTTCCCAGGCCCGTGATTTCACCCGTATACTCGGGAATTTCAAAACTGACGCGGACGTGGCTCTGAGCACCCAGGTGATAGATCTCGTCGGGCCGAATCTGCAAGAGCAGCCGGATAAGATTAGACGAGTCGTTCAGATCGCCGAAATGAAGGAAGAGTTTCGCGCTGCGCTCGTGAAGGTCAGGAAGAATGTTGTCTATGCGTTCGGTATTAAAACTGCTTGAGCGCCGCTTGATTCCGTGGACTTCGTAGTCCTTTGAGAGCAAGAGCTCAGCCAGATAGGAGCCGTCCTGTCCGGTAATGCCGGTGACTAAGGCTTTTTTAGACATGCCGTAACTCCTCGCGTCGAAACCTAAATTTCACAAGGTGACTTCGATACACCGAATTTGAGAAAGCTAAATGCGGACCTGCTTGTCAGGAAGCTCTGTAACAAGATTTGGGTTGTGGATGGGGGAATGACCGGCAACGAACACCGCCCTTTTCAAAGGAAAACTTCCATTGGACGGCGAACCCCATTCCGTGGGGAACTCCGGATGCCGCGGCTGAGTCTTGGTTGCATACACATATTCGTAGTGTGATTTCAATTCTGCAAAAATCCATTCTCGCGTGGGACGACAACCTATACCGTGAAGCGCTTGGGAGAATACTTCGCGATCCTCCTCGCACACATTCGTGCTGCGTTCATTGCCGAATGACACGCAGGTCTCAAGTAACAGGTGTTGGCCTACGCGCGACACTGAAGCGAGCAAGCGAGCAGGATTCGAAAGATGGTACAGGAGGCCGTAACAGTGCACGAAGTCGAATGAGCCGAGGCTCTCCAGCCTCTCGGGCTCATTGTCGAGGTCGACTATCTGTATCTCGATACCGAACCTTTCTTTCAATTTCTTTGCGAGACGTGGGCGGCCTTCTACGGGAACGACGTGACAGTTCCGGTAGAGGTAAAACAGAGTGTGATCGCCAATACCTGCTCCGACTTCGAGAATGGCCTTCCCGACCAAATCCAGCCCCAGACTCTCCAAGTGCTGAAGTCGTGCGAGATTGTGTTGCTGATAGGCCGGCGACGAGAAATCGGCGAAAATCTTCCAATCTCGCAAGACGGCTACCCCTCGCCTCCACAAAACGTACCTATTCGCAACGGTTCGAATCGGCTGAACCCTGCGTAGGGCTTTCACCCAGTCCACCTGTCCCAATCGTGACGTTGTGGCAGCGACCACTTTTCTTTAATCCTCCTAGTGTCCAGGGATCGGATATCCCACTTTGGAATCGAGCCAGTGCCATTTGTCTCGTCTTCGCATGAACCAAGACAGAAGGAGAACAGCTTGGGTCACAAAAAAGATTGTTCGCCAAACAAAATGCCCATCAACAACAAGGCTGAGGATGCAGCCCCCTCCAAATAATGCGCAAGGGAGGGCTAACAAGGACAAATAGCGACGCAATGCAAACCCCGCCGTGCTTGTGGATAGCACGATGAGAAGCAGCGTACCGAGGTAGCCAATATTACCGGCCAGAGCACCCAACAATCCAAGACTTCGCGCGCCCCAAAAAATCAGACCCAGAGAAGCCGCGCCGCTGACGAGTACAACGAATGCATTAATTCGGGCCGCACCAAGGGAGAATAGAGTGAAGTAGGCAGGTGCATTGAGGGAGTAAGCGGCATAAATTGCAGCGGCGATCTGTAAGCCCACAATGTCTTGATGCGTGGCTGCACCCGGCACCATCACCCGCAAGACCAGGTCGGCAAAGACAAACAAAAAGATCCCAGCTTCCATCGCAATCAGCGCATTGAGACGCACGGCCTGCCTGATGTGGCTTTCGACAGAAAGGTTTCTTGCTATGTCTCGACTTACGAGCGGAACAAGAGGCTGCACAGCCGCCCCTGAGAACGTATTGATTTTCGAAGTTATGTTGGTGATGGCGGAATAGATTCCAAGGGGAACGGCGCCAAGCACGCCTCCGACTATGAGGCGGTCACATTGTCCAAAAGCAGCGGATCCGAGCGCGGAAATCCAGGTCGCGGCACTGAAGTGCAATATCTTCCGTGCTTTGTTCGCACTCCACCGGAGCGTCCACAGCTTCTTTCCACGATGGAGTTTTGAGACGAAGAGGAGGTGCGCACACAGGAGGGCGGCCCATGCAAAGAGTTGCCACTTCATCATGGCGATCGCTTTGCCGCCAAACCACGCCACTATGACAAACCCTACGTTGCCCAGTATGGATTGGGAGGCATCCAACAGGCTAATTGCTGCGTATCGGTCGAATGCCTGTTCGATGCCAACCAGCGTACGCTGAATGATGTAGACGAAAACTGCGAGACCGCCTATTTGGAGCGTACGGCCAGCCTCGGCGCGCTCAGCCGCGCTGAAGGCAAGCGTTGTTCGCACAATTTGCGGACCCGCAACCCAAAGCAAAATTCCGATGATGATTCCCAGCAATGCAGCGCCACCAAGGACGATCGGGACGGTGTCGCTGGCCGCGCTTGGATTGTCTTGCGCTAGGTCGTGGGACAAAAATACGGTGGCCGCAACTGACATCCCTGCTTCACTCATGGTCATTAGCGCCAGCAGCGCGTAGGCGAGCGACCATACACCATACTCACGAAGGCCCAGAGACCGGATCAGAAACGGAATTGTGACGATTGCGACGGCGCCGCGAATGGCCTGGCCTGCTACGTTATAGATACCGTTGCGGAGCGTTGAGCCGCCACGCACGTCAACTTCATCGTTCCGTTTTAGCATTTGCCCCGTTTAGGCACGCGCACATCAATAACGACAATAGTCCGCTTCAAGGGTATTGGCATCAACGTCCACCAATATCGAACGCTGAATTAAATCGATGGAAAGTACAACCCGCACAGTTCCCTTTTGGCGCTTTACGATTCCTCGCAGGCCGTTAAGCGGCCCGGCAGTAATGCGGACGCGACGACCGTTTGTAAGAAATGGATGCGGAGATGCTGCAACTCCCGAGTCAAGTGCGCAACGCAATCTTTCAATGTCGTCATCCTCCAGAGGGATGCAAATGCCATTGAATCCTACCAAGCGAACTACACCCCGCACCTTGAGCACACTCAAACGATCCTTCAAGGCGATACGAACAAAGGTGTAACCGGCGAATAGGGGCAAATGAACTTGGTGGTCGCCATTCCGCCATCGCCGAGTTGTGCGATAAAGAGGGAGAAATGTTTCGATCCCATTGAGGCGAAGCTGTTCGGAGGCGACTTTCTCGTGGCGCGAGCGCGTGTGGACTGCGTACCAGCCGAGCTTGAGACTGCACCGCTGCCCGAACACGCTGGAAACTGTGTGAAGCTTACTGACCTCTGCGATACCAAGACTTGGCATGGACTCCATCCCGGCGTGTCGTCCTGTTACTACGGCTCCGCCCCGTCACTTCGCGGGCGCTTGTGACCTAACCCTACCGCACTCACAGACTTACGTGTTGTAAGGGGCCTAGAGATCTTTGCTTGAGTCGATTTCGACTTTGCCGTGCAACTTTCGCCACGACCAATGCTTAATACCGCCGCCGGTAGATCCGTTTCGAGCGTTCAAAGGCAAGCTGGTACGAATGTCGCTCCATATATCGATGACTAACGCCTTGCGCGGATCGCTGGCATCAATCGCATTCCATGCCGAGTGCGTCAGAACCCAACTGATACTCAGGATAAATCCCAGGAACGTTCCCAAAATCATTATCGTCGTCCGTGGGGGGAATGATTTCTTTTGGGGGACCTGAGGAGCATCCAACACTCTAACGCTGGGAATCTCCTTCGCTTCCTCAACCTTCGCGAGTTCGTCCTCCTGCGTGAGCGTTTCGAATACCGCTTCTTCAACTTTCAAACGGCGAAGCAGGTCCGCATAGCTAACTCCGAGCAATGGAAGCTCACGCAGGGAAGGATAGAGCTCTTGCGCAGAGCTGTTTTCGTCGGAGCCCTGACCGGCCAGTTTTTCGAGCGACTTTCTGAGCCTGCTGACCTGTGCCTCGGCCATGCGCACGCGCGTATTGTTGTCTGTGTAGATTTGTTGCAATCCTTCAAGTTGCGCTTCTGCGGCGATCACCTGGCCCTGCAATGTTGCCGCAGCCGTGACCATAGCCTTCCCCTGCTCGGGAATGTCGATGGCACCCTTGTTGCTCGCGAACTGGCTGAATTGCTTTTCAGCAGTTTCGAGTTCGGCCTTCACCTGGGTAATTCGCGAGTCGAGAAAATCACGTTCGCGATGCGCGGACGACGTGCTCAGGTTGCTGACCACCCAGTTGAGTTCGTTGACGTATTCCTGCACCATTGCGGCTGCACGCTGTGGATTGTGATCGATAACGCTGATGGTGATAATCCCGCTCTTCTCGTCTGCCGAAATCCCGGTTCGATCCCCTAACGTATTGCGAGCATCGGCTATGTAGTACTTTCCGTACGCCTTCCGCAGGTCGAACTTTTGAATCACATCATCTCGAACAGTGTCACTCTTCAAGATTTCGACAAACAACGCTCCAGTCGTTTGAATCCCCAAGGCGCCTTGCGCCAAGCTCGCCAGCCCACTGCCGACCCGACTTGTCAGCAATGCAGACATCATGCTCGAACTTGTTTCATCGTTCGGCGGCATGAGCCGGGCGAAAGCCGTGTAACGGGTGGGAAGCAGGAATGCAAATATCGCCGCAACCACCAGACCTAGTATTCCGCAACGCAGCAAGAGCTTTCGTTCTAACCAGAGAACTCGTACGCGGGCTGCGTTTCGCTCCCGCGCCTCGCGAAGCGTCTCGTGGTCGACAGCTTCGATCAGTAGGTCTCCTGAAGGACGCGCTCGCGAATCGAGTTCATCTGATTTGACGGCAATGTGGCTCACGCCCAAATCCATGTGAGCTGAGTGCAGCTCTTTGGGATCGGCGCTCAATGCGCCCTCCATCGCGGCCAATACGTGAACTGGACCGAGGTCGAAAAATTCGTTTGTTTCGTCGCCGCAAGTACAGGGAAATTCCATTTTTCGTACTGCATGGAAGCCGACACACTGAAGTGCGAGCCGATCCAGAAATCGCCGCGGACGCCGGCGTCGGTCAGCGTTCCGCCCAATGGAACGAACTGCTGGCTCACTTTTTGGTGACGGAAATTGAACTGCAACTTGTTCTGCGGCGTGAACCAGTAGGTGGCCCAGGCTTCGCCGCCTTGGCCCTGACGGCCAATCCAGCTGCCCATCAAATTCCCGTCATTTGTGTATCCGCTCAAATAACGGTCGTTGAAATAAAAAAAGCCGTGCTGCAGCACTGGATTGGAACTTGGGTTGTCGGTGAACACGCCCTCCGCGCGGAAATCCAGTTTGGGCAGACCGGGAAAATGCGAGAGGTAAATCCCCGAATCGAACGCCGATTTATCAAAACCCAGCAGAGGCGAGGGTTCATCGTCAGTGAAACCATCGCCATACCAGGTGAGCCAGTTCCGCACGCCGGGGATACGGTAGGTAAAATCGAAGCCGCCGCGCGCATCGCCCGGGTCCGACGAGCTTCCCGGAACTCCGTTGCCGAAGGAAAAAATCGCCTGGAAGAGCTTATGGGTTGTGAAGGGAACGCCCGTGCCTGCGAAGAGACGCGTCGCCGAAAATCCCATTTCGAGATTACGCGTGGGCCGGATGGAGAGCTTTTCTCCGACGAAAAACGGTTGATCCTCGAGGGCCTGTGTCCAACTGCCAACCGGGCCTGTGCTCTGGCCGAAAAGCCAGTGATGGCCGTCGAGTCGGCCGAGTACGAATTGCGCGCGAATAGGGCCTAGCAAACCGAACACGCTGGGCAGCCGCAAAGGTGACACACGATTGATCTGCAGCATTTCCATCGGTTCGGCATTCGTGCTGAACAGCATGGCCCCGCCCTCGTCGGGTCCCCACCACTGCTCCTGCTTGCCAAAAGTGATCTGCCAGTTTGCGAGTTGCATTCCTATGTAGCCCTCTGGCACGTCGAACCGGCTTACCCTTGGCGTCTGCGCTGACCGCGGTGCAGTGGAGAGAGTCTCTTCTTGCGCGATGGCCTCCAGGGCAGAAGGAGGCAAAGCGGGCGAGGAGGGTGCTTGCTGGTATTCGCCGCGAATATAGCCAACAAAGGGGCCATCTGAAAACCAGCCCGATGCTCCGGTGATGTTACTGAAGCCCTCGGCATAAGGGCGGCCATCATCATGCACGATCGTCTGACCAAAATCGTAGCCATCCCTCAGCGGCGCGCCGGAGATGCCTGTCACGCGCGTGTAGACGGATTCGATCTGCGCCGCGGCATTATTCCCGCCGCCAAGCAGCGCGATTTCACGCGAGAATTCCTTTTGCAACGCGCTATCGAGCTGCGTCGCTTCTTTACTGGCATCCGGGTTATCGCCGACGTTTTCACCCGCCTCTTCAACCAGACGCGCGCATTCCAAGCGCGTCCAAGGCCGCATTCCCTCGAAATCGCTCTCGATGAATCCAAGCGCGGTCAATCGCAGGAGCGCCGGATAAATCCAACTGTCGATCGGCACATACGGTGAACCCATGTTTCGCGCTTGCCAGTGTCCCGGCCTTTCGGGCCGTATGCCAAGCAAGCTCCATCCGCCGCCCGGCAGATCGGGATCGTGGTGTTCGCGGTAAACGTACTGACTTACCAAAAAACCGATGGCGCTGCCCACAAGAGCGTCCGACGGAAAATGCTCTTTGCCGGTCACACGCGATGTGCTGATAGCCGTGGCCAAACCGTAGGCGGCCACCTTTGGGAGGATTCCCGGATACTCATGCGCGACAATTCCGGCGATGGACCACGCGGCGGCGGAATGGATTGAGGGAAAAGAGACTCCGCCCTGGAAGAATTTTCCGTGCGTGTTATCCACAAGCGGACGCGCTCTGCCGGTGAGGTACTTCAGCGCTTCCGCGGCAACGACGCTATCCACAGCCGCTTCTCCGCTCAAGAATCCGGTTTCTTTCTGGTGCTCGTTGTGCGTTGCTAACCCCAGAAAATAAGCTCCTCCTGCAGCGCCAACCATCGCGCCCACGCCATAGTTGGAGAAGGTCCGATAATGGCTCAGCGTGTTCGGCGCGTTGTTCAGATGCCGGCTCGCGTCCGTGTCCGTGGCAAATAGCGAGGCCGCGAAACCTCCGAGAGGAACGAGCCAAGTCGCCTCCGGAAGCCGGATATGCGCGGGACTTGTCCACATTGCTTTCTGGTCGAGCAAGAAATGCTTTGGCGCTCTTCCCCACGTGTTCTCGTAAGCGTCAGTTGAGGGCAACGCAGAATTCGATTCGTAAGAGTTTGCAGGCCTGATAAGGGACGACGGGTTCCCATCGGTGCGTTCCGTTCGAGTCTGTGCATGCATCTGATCCGATGCTTGTGACCCAGCGGGCTGGGTTGTTGTTGAAAGCGAGCTTTTCTCCTGGCGGACGAGGGCCGATGACGCGTTCATCTCCTGCGCGTGCGCAGGAGCAATGGCCGCAATGGTCAGCAG
>Ga0126371_10005875_pt1 | contig 10906 bp, 8 predicted proteins | sample PanSoiMetaPlot_4_FD_110145 | JGI IMG/M metagenome (GOLD analysis project Ga0126371, IMG submission 110145) | Tropical forest soil microbial communities from Panama - MetaG Plot_4 | ecosystem: Environmental > Terrestrial > Soil > Tropical forest > Bulk soil | place: Panama | collected 2016-02-17
ACAAACGTGGTGTTAGCCAACTATTGCCGGGATGATTCTATCAGAGGTTATCACTTCCAGGAAACAACGTAACACGTGGCGCTTGTACCAGCAGCGGGTACTGCCAGGGCTCGGTACTTCAAGGGGCCGTGTATAGATCGGGCATCCGGAAAGACCGGTATTCGAGCGCGCCAAACTGAATGCCGTAAACGATTTGGCCGGACATATCCAGTTCCAGCGACTGTGCAACCAGCCCGCCGTGGCCGGACGGATCGGACGCGATTCCCGAATCGAAATGATAGTCGCCGTTTAACAGGCGCTGCGCCGAGCCGAGGGCGTACGAATAGGTTCCCAGATCCCCGTTCAACAACAGGCTCGCCGTACGGTTCGGTTCGTCCAGTTGCAGGACCTGGCCCCGGCTGTGGGCCGACGAGTCGGTCGCCTGCCGCGTGTTGCCATCGTCGAAAACGGCCAACGTGGAGCCATCGCCCTCCAGGTTGGGGTCGTGCTGATGGGAGAACCAGGGCCGGGCGTCCGTTGCATTGATCTGGAAATCGCCGTCCTGGCCCAGACGCCAGAGAATCGCGCCGGTACCCGCGCCGTTGCGGTAGTCGATCTTGATGATCCAGTCCTGGTGTCGCATCGAGAACAGGATGTTCCCATCGGGCGTTAGCTGCAACGAATTGCCGTGCAGCCAGTCGTTTGCGGTCTTAGACTGATAAAATGGCGCGCAGACCAGGCCGGCGGGATACGTGCACTGCTCGCCCAATATCGCCATGCGGTGAGGATCCAGGTGGTCGAAGGTGTCCCAGGCCCAAGTCACTTGTAGATTCGAGTCTAAGACCAAGATCGTGTCGCCGATGACATCGGCTTGGCCGGGACCCTGCACATCCGTCAAGATTCGTTCCGAATCGGCGAGCACGAGGTAACCGCCGTTGGGGAGCTTTCTGGCTTCGTGATGAAACGCGTTGATGGGGTGTATTCCCATGGCTGTAAGCTGCTCGTTGATGCGGGCAGCGTTGGTTTCGGCGATCGTGTTGAAGACCAGGTCGAATTCGCGAAACCACTGTTGCGACGTGTCCACCGTGCCGTCTTCGTGAATGCCCAGAAACGTGCCGCCGCTGGCCGGGCGCGTGAAAAACGAGATTTCGGTAGGTCCGTACCAGACCACATTGCCGGCCAAGTCCGTAGCAATCGAGGGCGCCTGCAGAATGCTCTGCAAGAGGATTCCGTCCGTCGAGGGAATCGCTGAGGTGAGCGGCACGACGGGTGGCGCCTTCACCGGAATACTCCCCGTGCTGAACGAAATCGGGGCGCTGGCCATTTCGCCGTCGCCGGCCGTGATGGCATGCCAAGCCGTGTACTGGGAATTGGCGCGTACCCCTGCGATATAGAAATTCATTGTGTATTGCGCGTCGCAGCGCTTGTAGGGAGTGCTTTGCATCACGCCGTCGGCAGACTGGAACTGGACTCTCATGCTCTGGCCCACCGCACAGGGTGGCGCGCTATAGAGAAACACCAAGGGATGCGACGTCGGCGTCACTGCCGCGGAACTTCCATCGGCGAGCGCATCGAATTCGAACAAGGCCGAAGCTGACGCCGATTCTCCAGTGTCCTTGTTTCGTACCGCTACCTCTACCCGGTACACGCTCTCGCGATCGATCGGACTCCAGGTGAATTTGGATTTTGGGCCGTAGTCAACGACAGTCCGCGAGATCCCGCTGAACTCTATTACGGCGGGAGTATTCCGGCCGGCGCCATCGGGCCAGTAGCCGGCGCGCGCGGGAGCCGGATCTTTCCGGGGTTCCAGCAATCGTGTCTGAAACCGGTACCACAAGGATCCCGGGCTCGCGTTCGAAACGGTAGCGCTCCAGTTGATAACGGTTCCCAGTGGGGCAGGCGAGGCGACCGATGGCGCTAATGAAACAGTCATTTGCGCCGAAGCCGAGAGCCCTGACGCAAGCAGCAATAGCAAAAACCGCGACGACTTCATTCCAGTTGTGCCTTCCTAAACCAAACATATGAAAGGATTACCGCAGGCGTAAAGATTTCTAACGAGATCGGCCTATGTATTACCTTCGATAGGTGCCCTTTCACTCCCAATAAGCGTAGGAACCCGTGCGATTCCGCCTTGTCTCGGTAAGTTACGAGAAGCAATGGAGGATTCAGTACGTTCTTTTATTTGTAATGGTGAGGACGGCCCCGGAAAGCCAGAGCCGAGGCACGCTTAGTCGAGTGGCGCGTAATATCCATGACGCCACGAGAGGCGCATGGCGGGTTGGCTGAGTTCGACGCGCACGCGGTGATATTTGCCGTCGTTCTGGGAATTGCTCGAATAATAGCTGAGTACGTATTGGTTGCGAATCGCCCGGCTGAGTTTTTCGATGGCATCCGGAAGCTCCGAAAGATGGTGGACGTGAATTAACCGCCCTCCGGTTTCATCGGAGACGCTCTCAAGCAAACGGGACCCTTGATAAAAGCTGATCGAGTAGATGCTCACACCGGATTCCCTGACCAGGCTCCGGATCTCGCGCGTGGAGTAGCGGCTGTTGTTATCCCCGCCGTCCGACAGCACCAGGATCACCTTGCGCGTGTTTTTCGCGGTCTTCATCTTTTGAATTCCGAGGTAGATCGCGTCGTTCAGCGCGGTCCATCCGGCCGCGCGCATGGAATGAAGCCACGCGGAAACCTGCATGATATCCGGCGTGAAGCCCCCCATGAACTGCGGCTTGTCGGCGAAACGGACGAGCAGAAATTCATCGCCGGGCAGAGTGGTTCTGAAGAACTGCTCGACAGCATCCACGGAAGGAGTAATTTTGCTCTCCATGCTGCCGCTGGCATCGAAGATCACACCCACCGACGCGGGCGTATCCTCGATTGACGAAGAGATAATCTCTTGTTCGACGTTGTCTTCAAAAATCCGAAAACTCTCTTTGCCGAGCCCTTGGACGGGCCGGTCCCTTGCATCCGTCACCGTGACGGGAACCAGGATCGCCTTGACGTCGAGCCGAATGGTGCCAGTGCCTCGGTCTCGTGCGGTTTGGGATCGAGACTCCCGCGGAACAATGTTGACGGTCGGTCCGTCGGTACCTTCGGCATCTTTGGCGGCAAACGCCGGAGATGCGGCGCACGTCCACACCAAGCCCGTGACGACGCACAGGCCGAAAAGAGAATTCCACGGTTCGCGCTGGATCGAAGATTTGCGGCGGTCCCGATCTGTGTCCGGCATCCCGGGCTCCTGCCCCAACCAGGGAGGCTGGGTCTGTTGTTTTGGGTAATCGAAATTATACATTCTTGCGAGCTCAGACGCGCGGGTCTCCCCGCAAGACAAGTCCTGGAGCAGAGGTACTAGCGGCCGCGCAAAAATGAGATTATGACTGGCGTACGAATCGACAAGTGGCTGTGGGCCGCGCGGTTCTTCAAGACGCGGTCTCTCGCGGCGCGAGCCTGTGAGTTGGGCCGGGTTCGGTCGAACCGCCAACTGGCCAAACCGGCGCGCGAGGTTAAGGCCGGCGACTTTCTGGAAATCAAGAACGAGTCGGGCGAATTCGAAGTCGAGGTTCTGAGGCTCAGCGAGATGCGCGGCCCTGCCCCGGTCGCCCAGACCCTTTACCGCGAGACCGAACCCAGCCGGGAGGCGCGCGCGAAACTGGCCGAGCAACGGAAGGTGGCGCCGCGCGTCGAATCGTCACGAGTGGGCAAGCCTTCCAAGCGCGACCGCCGGGAGATGGCGCGGATCCGGAGCCGGTTCTAGCCGGGGAGGCCGTGCCCGCTTGACTCTAAGAGCTGCGATGACTATGATTTATCAAGCCCTGAGGAGCGCTTGACAACCATGAAGCTGATCGCGATACGGCCCCGTTGGATGCATCTCGGACTTTTGCTGGCTTTGCCTTTGGCGGCGAGCACAGTACGCATCATCCAAACCAACAGCGCGGGCGACGACGTTTCCATCATTGATCCAGCCAGCAACAAAGTAGTAGGCACGATACACGGTATCGAGGTCAACCACGGCGCTGCATCGGCACCGGATGGCACACGCTTCTACATCAGCGACGAGGCGGAGCGCACGCTGGACGTGGTGGACGCCAAGACGCTGGATGTGATCCGGCGAATTCCGCTGACCGGCCACCCCAACAACATCTCGATCAGCAAGGACGGGCGCCGCGTTTATGTTTCGATCGCAGTGGCACCGGGTGCGGTGGATGTAATCGATACGGCGTCGATGGAGCGTGTCAAGAGCATCCCGGTGAAGGGCCCCGTGCATAACACCTACGTCACTCCCGATGGAAAATTCGTGGTATCGGGCTCGATTCCGTCAAAGGTGATCACCGTGATCGACCAGAAAACCGAAGAGGTGGCCTGGTCGATGACGATGGACAAGGGCATCCGGCCGATGACGTTCGCCGCCAATCCGGACGGAAGCACCAAGTGGATCTTCGTGCAACTCTCGGGTTTCAACGGGTTCGCCGTGGTGGACTTCGCGACGCAAAAAGAAATCAACCGGATCAAGCTGCCGGACCTGCCTGCCGGCAAACAGCCATTCCCCGAGGGCGGCAACGAGTCGCACGGCATGGCCGTGACTTCCGACGGAAAGACGCTGGTGGTGAACAGTCGGCTCAACAGCTCGATCTATATGTATTCGCTTCCCGACTTGAAGCTGCAAGGCAGCGTGGAAGTCGGCAAGTCGCCGGACTGGGTGACCCTCACGCCGGACGGCAAGCGTGCTTATGTGGCCAACGCGGCTTCGAATTCGGTTTCGGTGGTCGACATCCAGGCGATGAAAGAGATCACGCGGATTAAGGTCGGCCAGGTTCCGAAGCGGAATATAACCGCGCTGCTGCCGTAGGGCTACTTCAGCAAGTCCGCAACCTTGGCGACGCCTGCCTTGGCGCAGGCGTCGTCCTGCTCCTGGCTGGATCCGGAACTGCCGACGCCGCCGATCACTTCATTGCCGATCAGAATCGGAACTCCGCCGCCAAGCGCCAGGATATCGGCGACATCGCGCTGGGCGGCGTACTTGGGATCGGTTGTACGCTTTTGAAACTCCAAGGTGGTGGATCGGAACATGCGCGCCGTATAGGCCTTGCGGCGGGCCATTTCGGCGGTCTGCCCGCTGGCCTGTTCATCGCGGAGAACCACCATCACCTGCCCGGCACGGTCCACTACCGCTGCCGCCGTGCTATAGCCTTTCTCCTTGCAAGCGGCGATGGTCGCTTCGGCAATCGTCTTTGCCATGCCGAGCGAGAGATTTCGCTGCATGACCAGGCCCGACTGCCCGGACAAAGCGGCGGCGACGCCAATTCCTGCGAGAACTTTCAGCGAGTGTGACATGAGCTCCTCCTGTCAGGTGACAATTATACTCACTACGGCGTGCCGTACACGAAGCGTCCGCCGACCAACATCATCACGGGCTTGATATCTTTGATCTCGGCGGAGGGGACCGTGAGGTAATCGCGGTCGAGGACCACGAGGTCGGCCAGTTTACCGGGTTGGATGGAACCGAGGTTGTCTTCCTGGAAGACGAAATAGGCGTTCTTGCGGGTGTGCGCGATTAACGCGTCTTCGCGGCTGATGGTTTGGCGGAGAACCTTGCGGCCGCCGACCATTTCGCCCGTAACCGCAAACGAGAGCGTTTGAAAAGGCAGGGTCTGGTTGGCCGCGGTGCCGTCGGTGCCGAACCCCCACATGATGCCGCTGTTCTGCAAATCGCGGAGCGGAGGCATGTCGTAGGCGCCGTCGCCGAAGCCTTCATGCATGATCGCGCCGTTGATGACGGCCCAGGGGTGCACAGCGGCATACATGCCCAGCCGCTTCATGCGGTCGAGCTGCGCCGCGTTGATTTGGTTGATATGCGCCAGCGTCCAGCGCAGGCCCTTGATGGGGTGCTCCTTATTGACGGCGTCGATCTGGTCGAGAAAGGCGTCGATCGTGTCGTGCAATTCGGCATGCACGTGGAGAGGCAGGCCGTCTTTCGCGATCTCCATAGCCATGCGCCGCCAGATCTCGAGCTGATCGGGTGTCGGGTTCGATTTGAGCGCGAACATCGGGTCGTGCAGCGGTCCGTACACACTTTCCCCGTAGAAAACCGTGTCAATGAAGCTGTCACCCTGAAACAGCTTCATCTTGCCGATCTGCCCGAGAGCGCGATCCACTTGTTCCGGCGAGCCGGGAGCCGCGCCTTCGATGCAGAAAATGCGGATGCCGAGGCGCTCTTGCGTCTTCCACTTTTCGAGAATCTCGAGGACGTCCGCGCTGCAGCCGGGCACGCCCACGGAGGTGAGGCCCGCGCGGTTCATATCCTTGATCATCTCGGTGGTGGCCGCTTCCAACTCGCCGGACGCGACCTTGGGAAGCTTGGCGGCGACGGGCCGGGTGGCGGCGATATCGCCCCGGATAATACCTGTAGGTTTACCGCCGGCATCCCGCTGAATCGTGCCTTTGACAAACTCCGGCGGGTCGGGCGTGTTCGCCTGAATCCCGAGCGTCTGCAAGGCGCGACTGTTGAGAAACACCTGGTAGTAGGATTCCTGCAACGCCACGGGGTTGTCGGGAGCGAGTTGATCGAGTTCTTCGCGAGTGAACGGCCGGGGATCGTCGGCGAACTGCTGATGCGTCCAGCCGCCGATGTTGTAGACCCATCCTCCAGGACCGGCAGCCTTCGCACGGGCGCGCAACATGTCAGCGGCCTGCTTGCGGGAGATGACGCCTTCGAAGCGAAGCTCCTTGGTCCAGGTGGCCGCTGCTCGGAGAAGATGCATGTGGTTGTCGATCAGGCCGGGGATCACGGCGCGTCCGCGCAGATCGACAGTTCGGGTATTGGGCCCGGCGAGGGACGCGATCTCCGCGTTGGCGCCGACCGCCACGATACGATTGCCGCGAATGGCGACCGCCTGCGCGATAGTGAACCGCTCATCGACCGTGATGATCTTGCCGTTCGAGAGGATCAGATCCGGCGGCGCCGGTTGGGCAGTCAGAGAAGAAACGGCGATCAGCGCGATCACCGGTATCGTGAAAAGAGTTCGCATGGTCATTTCGCCCGGCCTCCAAAACCCTGGGCCAGCATATTGATCTTGTAAATGCTCTTGGCGTTGTTGCGGACGCCTTCCGGCGTTCGAAATTCCTTGCCATCCGGACCTAGTGCGCCGCTCCCGACACAATAGAGCGTTTTCTTGTCCGGCCCGGAGAAAGCTACGCTGATGGCCTCGCGCGGCGTGGGAATCAGACCTAGGTATTTTCCTTCGGGAGAAAGAACCTGGATGCCCGGACGCGATGAGACATACAGCCGGCCGGCCGAGTCGATCGCCATTCCGTCGCCAGGCCCGCCGGCCTCCAGCATGGCGAAGACGCGCTGGTTCTTCACTGTGCCATCCGTTTGAACATCGAAGGCCACAATCTGGGCGCCATTCGTGACGTAGAGCGTCCGCTCATCGCGGCTGAGCATGATGCCATTGGTGCGGACGTTTTCGCCCACGGTGATGACCTGGCCCTGCGGATTCACGTAAAACGTGCCCGCGCCGTTGAAGTAGACGCCGCCTCTTTTATCGACCATCAGATCGTTGAGCCGCCCTAGTGACTTGCCTTGAAAGTTTCCCGCGAGGATCTTGCGTTCGGGAGCCAGCGTTGCCACCGCCGTGGATTCTGTGCACTGGTCCGGCCTGCCGCCCGGATCCGTGCAGGTTCTCTCGACGCCCAGAATGCGGCCTTTGGCATCGATCGCAATTGCGCCAGTGCCGTGCGTATTCTCGATGAAGACAGAAACTTTGTCGTTGCCGTCGAGCTTACTGACACGGCTAGGCTGCTCCTGCGCGAACAGCAGGCCGCCATCGGAAGTGCCGATGATGCCATCCGCATTGTCGGTGCCCTGCCAAGCCAACGTCCATTGTGCTCCTGCCGCGATAACGCCAGGAATTTCGGAAACACGAGCCTCGCGAGCCGGCTCTGGTTGAGCGAAGTCCTGCTTCTTTCCTCCGCCCCGCGGCTGGGCCGTGGCGGCAATCAGCGCCAACGCGAGCAGAACGATTCTAGTCATAGATCCGGTAGCTGACAGTATATAATCCCGCGCCCGGCTCATTCGTGGCGCAAAGCGGCCAGCGGATCGACGCGGCTGGCGCGCTGCGCCGGGAGGAACGCCGCGGCCCCTGCGATCACAATCAAAATCAGGGGCGCAACGGCGAACGTCAAAGGATCAGCCGGCTTGACTCCGAACAGTTCGGCCGCGAGCAGCCGAGTCAATCCGAAGGAGGCGGCAACTCCGGCGGCGATACCGGCAAGCACCATCGCCAATGCTTGCTTCAAGACAAACCCCACCGTGTCGCGCGGGTTCGCTCCGAGCGCGGCCCGGATCCCGATTTCCTGCGTCCTCTGCTCCACGCTGTACGACATCACGCCATAGATCCCAACGGCGGCCAGCGTCATTGCCAGTCCCGCGAACAAACCCAGCAGCCATCGATTGAAGTTCTGCCTCTCGGTCGAATCGAGGCTGAGTTGTTCCACGGTCCGGATTTTGCCCGCCGCCAGTTGCTCCGCCTGCAAGGCATGCTCCAGCGTCTGACTGAGGCTCATCGGCACCACACCCACTCGTGTGCGAACCAAGACGGCGCTGGGTTCGTAGCCATTCAGCAGAGCCATATCTCCATCGGTGATCTGCAAAGCGGTCTGATACAGGAACGGATGTAGCTCGATGTTCAGACGCCCGCGCTCACTACCAACCACACCCACTACCTCGCTCAAGCCTACCTGGTAGGCCGGGCCGAGATTCGGACCTATGAAAATCGCTTGGCCTACCGGGTTCGCGTGCGGCCAGTAGCGCCGCGCAAATTCTTCGTTGATGATCGCGGCCGGGCGGCCCTCGTGTTCCTGGAAGAGCCGCCCCGAAAGCAGCGGAATTCTAAGTACATCGAAATAATGCGGCGAGACGATCCGCCACTGCACGTCGCCTGTGACCTTCCGGCCGGCCGCCGGCGCGCGGCCCGGAATGTTGAAGATCATATCCATGCTGCCCCACAGCGGCAGGGCGCTGGCAAATGCGGCCGATGTCACGCCCGGAACGCGCTCGAGCCGGTCAATCAACTTCCGGGACACGCGATCCACTTGACTGGAAGTGGCATAGCCGGGCCCGGCCAATGAGACCTCCGCGGTCAGAACACGGTTCGGATCGAACCCGAGGTTCACGTCGTGCAGCGCGGCAAAACTGCGAATCAGCAGAAGCGCGCCGGTGAGGAGCACCAGAGCGAGCGCCACCTCCGATGCCACCAGCACGCCGCGTGTACGGCTCTGGCTCCGGCTTCCGCCCGAGCGGCTGCCGGACTCCCGAAGCGCCGCATTGAGTTCCGTGCGCGAAAGCTGCAGCGCCGGGATCAGCCCGAAGAAGATTGCGCTCGTGCACGCAAGCAGCAGGCTGAACACCACGATTCGGGGATCGAGCGCCGGTGTCTTCGCGATCTCCTGCACACGAGGCAAATTGCCGGGTGCAAACGCCAGCAGCGCCCGCAGGCCCCACGTCGCAATTACAAGCCCGATTGCGCTGCTGCCGAGAGCCAATAGCAGGCTCTCGGTGAGCAGTTGCCGCACGATGCGCCCGCGACCGGCTCCCATCGCGGCGCGAATCGCGATCTCGCGTTGACGCGCCGTGCTCCGAGCCAGCAGCAGGTTGGCCACATTCACACACGCGATCAGCAGCACCAATCCGACCGCGCCCAACACGATCACCAGTGCGGGGCGCACTTCTCCGGTAATTCGTGCCTGTAGCGGATAGAACTGAAACCGGTCTCGATAAAACAGCCGCGGGCGGCTTTCGGCCCATCGCGCACCCTGGGCGGCGACCCGCGCGTTCGCCTGCGCCAGACTGGCGGCGCGCGGCAGCCGTCCGGCCACCGTCAGAGTTCCCGCGTAGTTCGTGCTATTTGCATCCGCACGCAACGGGATCCAGACGTCGGCTGGAGGGTACGGCACAAACTCAGGCGTGAGGACGCCTATCACCGTATACTCCGCTCCGCCCAACCGAATGCTCTTGCCGAGAATGGCGGGATCACCACCGAAACGGGTTTGCCACAGGCCGTAGCTCAAGACAAGCACCGGACTGCCACCCGGACGATCGTGCTCCACCGAGAAAGTCTGCCCGAGGATTGGGCGCGCGCCGAATAAGCGAAAGTATGTGGCGGAGGCGGTCACGGCATCGACGAGTTCGGCGTGATCGCCGGTGCTCAGATTCATCCGTGCGCCCGAACGATACGCGGCCAGATCCTCGAAACCGGGGTTGTTCTGTTGCCAGAAGGCAAAAACGGGTTCGGCAACTCCGCCTTCGTCCGGCCGCGCGCCATCTGCCACGATGAGATCCGCATCGGGATACGGCAGACGCTGAAGAAGAACCTTGTCGACGACGGTGAAAATGGCTGTGTTTGCTCCGATGCCGAGCGAGAGCGCGATCAGAGCGGTGAGCGTAAACCCCGGGTTCTTTCGGAGGCCGCGGAGCGCGTGCCGGAGGTCGCTCACGCGGATCTATTTGCTGCCGGCGGCGGCAGCGGCCTCTCGCTCAGCCTTCCGGGCGCCGGCCAAAATATTCTTCAGGCCGTAGTTGCCTTCGTGGCAGGCGTATTCGAAGATCGGACCTTCAAACCGGCGCATCACCAACTCGCCCGACCAGGGCGTCGTCCAGACCGTTGGATCTTCCACCGTGAAGCGGTAGAGGATCGTGTTCGCATCGGTCATCGTGAAGCGCTCGATCACGTGCATGTTGTGGTCCGAAAAAATGTCCTGCCGGGTGTTGGAGGGCGGGCCGCGGAAGGGCGTTTCGTCGCTGAAATTAGCCGAGTCGACGACCAACGTGTTGCCTTCCCAGTGGCCGCGGGAGTCGCCGTCGAGCTGATGGATCCCGGGCGGCAGGTGCGGGCCTCCGTCGAGCGGAATGTTGCGCACGCCGTGGACGATC
>Ga0126371_10005876_pt1 | contig 10905 bp, 12 predicted proteins | sample PanSoiMetaPlot_4_FD_110145 | JGI IMG/M metagenome (GOLD analysis project Ga0126371, IMG submission 110145) | Tropical forest soil microbial communities from Panama - MetaG Plot_4 | ecosystem: Environmental > Terrestrial > Soil > Tropical forest > Bulk soil | place: Panama | collected 2016-02-17
GACCCAAGTGAAACTCGCTCCATAGGCCGCAAAGGCCGCTGCGAGCGCGATCCAGTAGTTGACTCTGAACAACGCAAGGAAGAGCATTGCCGCAGCTGCCAGCGCCGCCAACGGCGCCGCAAGGCTGCGGAAGGACCGGTACCTCCACCACCAATTGCTTCACCGATAGGTAACCAGCGCGAGGTTAACGGTATTGGCGATAAGCAGCGCCCACGCCGCGCCGGGTCCGTCGTAGCGTGGAACCAGGACAAGGCCGGAGAATCACCGCCGAAGCGGCCGACAGAGAAGTGCAAAGCAGCAGGCGGCCCTGCCGTCTGTAGGCGATCAGGATATAGCGGTGATGGCCGCTCAGCATCGCCACCGGCAGCATCCACACCAATACAGAAAAGGATCGGGCGGCTTCACGGAAGTTCGGGCCATAGAGCAACGCGAGCAGGTCGGGCGCCGTGGCCATCAGCAGGCCGCCGGCGAGCAATCCCACCCACGAGGTGAAACGCACCGATTCCCCCATCAACTCCAGCAGATCCTCTTTCGACCGCAAAGCGCAGCGCGAAATGGAAGGAAGCAGGTTGAAAAAGTACCGCCAAACAAACGTGTGAAGAGCCATCAAAGCGCGGTGCGAAGCTCCCCACCAGCCCAAGGTCGCATCGGAAAAAACGACGCCCAGCAGAACCGTGGAAAAATACCACATGAATCCCCAAGCCAGTTCCGTTAGCCCGATAGGCGCGGACTCTCTCAAGTGGCCCATCAAGCGCGAGACTTTCAGGTCCGGCCAAGGCCAAGCGAAGCGCAGTTCTAGCCGCGTGACATACGCGCAGAACAGGACGGCGCCCCCTACCGAAGCGAACTCGATGATGCCGATATGCCAGAGTGGCGTTCCACGGCGAAAGGTCAAAAGAACCAGTCCCGCAAACCCGATTTGCCGCACGATCTCCGTCAGGGCCACCCAGCGCATCTGGTCGTGTCCCTGAAACAGCCACTGAAGAAGAAAAGGCGCCCCCACCAGGCTCACTCCGTATAGAATCAGCAGTTCTTTCAACCTGTGCGATTGGTGAAGGAATAAGATTAAGACGCCCAGCGCGGCCATCGAGCAGACGGAGAGAAACAGCCTCAATCCGGTGACTTCGTGCAATAGCTGAGGCGCCCGATCGGGATTTCTCGCGATTTCTCTAGCGCCGTACGAGCCGAGGCCCAGATCCACGGGGAGAGTGAAGAACACCATCAGCGCCAGCGTGAACTCGACAAAACCGTAATCCCGCGGCCCGAGCGTGCGGGCCAGGTAGCTGAAGGTGGCGAACGTCAGAAGCTTGGCGGTGAACTCGCCCGCCATGAGGAACAGCAAATTCGTCGCGAGGCGCTTAGGCGCAGGAGCCGTTAGAGAGCCGCGGCCGTCCCCAACCGAGCCGCGACCGTCAGGGAGCGGTACCGGAGTCCCTTGCGCACGGGGCGCCGCCATTTACGGCCTCTCGCTTCCCGTGTTCTGAATGCTTACCAGGTTCTCCGGCGTTACCGCTCCGGGAGAGGCATACTGCTCTTTTTCGCCTTCCGCGAGGGCCGGAATCTTCCTCCACACCTTCGCGCCCACTATCGTCCGGACGAGTTGGTGGGGTTGATAGGTGATGCTGGGCCAGAGGAAGACCTCGTTGGTGCAATAGCACTGCTTCGATGCGATCGCCTGGCGAAGAGCTTGCGCTTCCTTAGAAGCCCAAATTTCGAAGAAGTTGTTCTGGCGCAAATTTTCCAACGGCGGATGAGTCTCGCAAACGCTCACATCGCCATTGGAGTAGACCACGGCGCTGAGCACTCCGGCGCGGCACGGGATAACCTGCTCACGCGCGTGGGCTGTTCGAGATTTCGCCCATTGCAGCATCGGCTCCACTACCGAACCGTAGCGTCCCGTTTCGCAGGGTGCCCACAAACGGCGAATGTATTCGTAGAGCCGGCGGTATTGCTCGAGACTAGGTCCGTGGAGCGACGGATTCTTGCGGTCTCCGCGAATCAGCGCCAGGTTGTGGTGATCCATTTTCGGACAACGGTCGAACAGGTACGAGGTCAGGCGCCGGATTTCGTCCATGTTGACGTCGGTGGCGGTGAAGATCGAGTGGATACGCAGGCGCGGATCGCTCTCCTGAAGCTTCGACAGCGCCTCATAAGTTTGCATCGCCTTGTCGAAGGCGCCTGGCGAGCCGCGGAACTTATTGTGAAATTCGCCCAGCCCGTCCAGCGAAATCTCCGCCACGAACAGGTCGAGATCTTTCTCCTGCGGAGTTTCCGTAATCTGCTTTACGGTGCGATCGGTGAAGCACCCGTTGGTGGGGACGTAAATCTGACACACCTGGTTTTGGCGGATGAATTGGCGGCAAATTTCGCCGAATTCCGCGCGCAAAAACGGCTCGCCGCCGGAGAGATTCAGATTCTCAATCCGTCCCAGCGACCGCGAAAGCGCGAAGATCTCGTCCTTGCTCAAATCGTCTTTGCGGTTTAGATTGCGCCAGTAAAAGCAGTGCTCGCATTTCTGATTACAGATGGAGTTGATGAACAGGATCAGAAAAGGAGGGCTTTGCAGCTTCCGATAGTTCTGCCAAGTGATGCGGGCGTGTCTGACAAGACGGTTCCCGAGGTTCAAGTTACGACTTCACAGGCACGCCCCCTGCCTGTTGCTAAACTTCTCCTAACCCATTGACAAATTGCCATTTAATTTCCAATGAGAGGCTGCGTCGGAATATTCCTGAAGGCGACGAACTCGCCCAGACTCCTAAAGAGTCGGCTATACCGATACGTTCCTTGAAGAGTCCTGGGAAATCTTCACGCACCGCGAAACGATTTCGTGGCGCAGGCACTCTTGCCTGCCGCGTCGAGACTCGTCTCGACGCCTGGCGACGCGCCAGACCGGGCCTCGAAACGACCGTCTGCGCACGGCTTGGTTGCGGCTCCGCTGCTCTGTGTGCAGGAATCTAAATCTCTGCCGCGATCAGCCGATAGGCATAGCAAATGCTCTTCGTGATCTTTACGCTCTCCGTGATTGTGCTGGATGCATCCTACGCTTCGACGCTAGAAAGCGCGCTGGAACGATCGCGCCAGAGGCGCTAACGCAGCCCTTTCGGGAGCGCCATCCACCGCGACGTCCAGCAACGCCTCTTCCGCCGACCTTCTCCGGTTGGCTCAGGCGCTTGCGGCCCACGGGGTCACGCAACCGCGGGAGCGGGAGCCGTTTTCTTCTTCGAGCTCCGCCGCTTCTCCGCAGGAGGCTGCCGGTCGCTCTTCTTGAGGTTCGGAAGCACGATCGACAGAACGAACTTCCTTTCCCCATGATCGTCGAATTTGATCACGATATATTCTTCGCTACAGGAAAGAACGCTGCCCAATCCGAATTTGGGATGTTCCACCTGCGCGCCTTGGGAGTACGGAGGTTTGTTCGCCATTAGAAAGAACCTTATATCATTATAAACCGCGAAAATCGCCGCCTGTTTCCCGCAGTCCCCACGTGGCTCATGCCCCGCGCCCGGTTGTGAACAACTCCTGCCACGATTCGTCCAACCAGGTCCATCGCTCCGTTTCGCGCCAGCAGACAGCCATGTCGCCGATGTGCAGCATCCCGTGGCCCTCCACGCACACCAGTTCCGTCCCAGCCCAGTCCAACAGCAGGCAGCCTGGGCAGCCGACATGAGCGGGCAGTCCCAAGCGGCGCAGACAGACGCGGCACCGCCGCCGCTGATCTAAAACAGACCAGCAAAGAACTCCCATTGATGCCAACAGGAACAGCCAGGTGGATACAAATCCCGAGGCCATGTCCATCCCGCCCAGCATGGAAAGCGAGGCAGCCGGCGTGAATTCCAGACCACATAAAAGCACGGCCAGCAGCGCCAGCGTCGTCTTGCATGCCAAAAAAACTCCGCGCCGCAAAACAGAGACCCAGCCCCCGAATTGGATGCCGCGCTGGTCCCATCTAGGGAGGCGCGACCGCAGGCTCGCGGCCACCACCACCATCGCGAGCCCCACCGCGAACGCGAAGGAGCCGTACACGGAACGAATGCTGCCGGCGACGCGAGAAACCTCCACCAGGCTTTCCCACGCTCCCACTCCGGAATCGCGGAGAATCGACTCCAGCTCGCCCGCGACGTCGCGTTCGGTAACCTCCGGCCGCATTCGGACCACGACTCCGGTCTGCTGCGAACCGTCTTCAGGGGCTAGATCGATCGTCCACACCATGATTTTGGGAGACAGGAACCAGAATCCCTTTTCCAGGACCGCCACCACTCGATATTGCCGGCCGCCGGCGGAGACTGAAGCACGGGCTCCGCTTTGGCGCCAGAAACCGTAGCTGACAACGGCGCAGGCGTGGCAGTTCGCCAGATCCGTGCGCTGGAAACTCTTTCCGTCGAAGGTTCGGGCGCCAAGAAGCGAAAAGAAATTCGCGCTTACGTGGGCTACTGTAGACGACCGGCCATTCCAATAATAAGTAGCGGCGTCCTCAATCATCCGGCTTTGAGCGCGCCACAGAGCCACCAATGAACTATGAATTCCGGTGTTTTCCGCCATTCCGCGAGCGCGTGAAGCGGTCGCAATCCGTCCTGCGTCGCGATATGGCAGCGGGAAAAGGGTGGCGCGGGTGCGTGGCAGAAAGCCGCTGGCGGCTGCGATAAACAAGACCAGGCCCGCGAGCGACGCCAGGCAGAAGCGGGCCGATCGCGTATTGTCGGCGGCGGTTCTCGCGAGCCGCTCGCGGTTCCACACCTCCCGGCTATGCCACAAAGCATCCGCAAACGCGCCCCGGGCGAAGAGGAGCAGCCGTCGCCGGGCGGCGAATGGCCTTTCGCCGCGCTCTCGCATGATTTGCATCGCGCTGCGAATCTCGGCTTCCCATTCGCGGCGCCACTCGAGGCGCAGCGTGCCTGGGGCCAGCAGGCTCGCAGCGCGCACCATCCATAGCGCCACTCCGACCACGCTCCCCTGGCGGGCCATCACGCTTCCTTGGACGGCGCTTTCGACGGCTGCGCGATCTGTTGCAGCATTCGGTAGCGCTGGACGGCTTTGGCCAACGCACGGTCTCCGGCGCTGGTGAGCTTATAGTATTTGCGCGCGGGCCGCTGCTCGGCCTGCGCTTTGCTTTGCTTCTCCCAATTAGAATGCACCAAAGCTTGCTGCTCGAGCCGGCGCAACGCCGGGTAGACTGTGCCGCTCGGGAGTCCCGTGGCCTCCATGATGTCGAATCCGTAACGATAGCCTGCGCCGATGGCGTACAAGATTAGCGCGGAGGTATGCGTAAGCTTGATGTCGTCGCTCAAGGGAGAACCCTCGGCATCATTATACAGAAAACCGTAGCTTTCTACATAGCCAAGCCGCCGGGACGGGTGCGCGACTTGAAAGTTGAGATATCTGGGATCCTGCGGGAATTCGCGGGAATCCGAGCGTACCCGGTACGCAAACGTTGACATTGAGAGTCTTGTATCAGGGCACGCTTCAGGCGTGCCGGATGGAAGCCTAACCGAGTAGGCTTCGCCCCTCAATTCGCAGCGAAGGCAAGCAATCGGCAGGCGCAGCGGTTAAAGCCGACTGGTTGCCGACCATACGAGGTCTACAAAGGGGGCCACTCTTATGTCGCGCACCCCGCCGGGACTCTGTGCGGCCCCTAATCAGCTGGCTTTGTAACCCTGGGATGGAGGATATCGCGATTGTCTACGATCAAGTCCGCTTTCGACTCGGGGTCCTCTTCTTTAACGTAAATCTGCCAGGCAGGCTCGTATCGAAGCTCGTACTTTCTCTTCACAACGGCGGCGAGAGCGGTCCCGCCGCTATCCCTCGTTATAGCGCGGGAAATCGACAAATCGGCGTCGACATCGAGCAAGACACGAAAGTCCCAATAGGAGTTAAGTTCTCGCCTGAACAGGAACACCCCGTCGAACAGCAATATGGAATTCGCGCTGACACTGGCCGGAGCTGCAAGATCAGCCATGTCGGTTCGAACATCGTGGGACACTTGCCGGCACAATATAGGAAAGATAGTCCCGGAAAGGGGGAGGAGCAGATCGTCGATCAGCGTTGGATAATCGAACGCATCCTCATAGTAACCGGTGGCCGAGTACTCACCCTGCCGGGCGCGACGCTCACGGCTGTGATGGAAGCCGTCCACTGATGGCCGAAGGATTTCCACCCCAGGCTTAGTGACGGTGATGGTCGACGCCAGTTCGTTTGCAAGGACGGTCTTCCCGGAAGCGCAGCGGCCGTCGATGGCAACTCGCAGCGGCGTATTTTCATTTTTTCGCCTGACGATCTCATTAGCCAAATGGAACAATAGGTCTTCTCTTCGCATTTTGCGCTTAACAAATGCTCGGCTCACTCCTGCATGAAAAGGAACGCCCTCAGCCGCGGTTCGACCCTGATCGTGAGCTCACCTGCTTCGGCACCCTCATGCAACAACTCCTCGACCACACGGCGAAGTGCTCGCAGCAAATCAACTCGATCCAATGATCGCACCAGTGCTTTTGTGAACCTCTGCGGGCGCGCGCGATACAGACGCACCATGTTCTGTCGCCTCTGGCGCAACAGCTTAGATCGCCTCCAAGAACCCTCGGAGCACGGGGTGTAACGATTGGCCCGCAAGCGCTCCGACTTGTGGCTGGAACAAAGTGGCGAGGAAGAACGGATGGTCAGGGATCTCAACGGCTTCCACACCCGCATCGTCAGCTGTCGCACTGATCCGCAGGCCAGAGCCGGTTAAACGATCGACAAACGCTGGCGACACCCCGTAATTGCACCAGTGGAACCCTACAAAGGGCGCGCCTCCGCAGAGACCGTACAGCCGCGTGCCGGGAATCGCCGTCACGCGCCGTTCCTCGCCGACCAGACTACATGTCAGGCGGTCAACCACCAATCGATTTGCTGAGGGAGCACTTTCCGCATGCTCACCGTCAGGGATGCCCGCGACGTGCCGCGCGAACTCGACGACGGCGTACTGAAATCCACCGCAGGTACCCAGAAACGGCTGGCCAGACGTTCTCGCGCTTGTAATTGCTGCGTAGACGGCGGCATCGTCGCGGTACGGCGTTCCCGGCGCCACCCACAGCGCATCAGCGTCGGCTGTGCGGCGCGCATCCGGGGTATTCGTGCCCACCCATCGCCCTCTGATGCCGTTGGGCAGCTGCGCGAGCGCGGCGTTAAGCTCGCGGTGCGTCAGGGAGCCTTGATCATAATCGCCCAGGATTGTGAGCTCTTTCATCATTCACACCGAGTTTAACGCCGAAGCCGGCGAACATCGCGCCAGCGGCCCGTTCAAGAGCCGATCGTATGGATGATTGATCGTCGAGCCAAACCACGCCAACGCTAGGCGCCGGATTGTACCGGTGGTCATGAAGACGGCGCCGAGGAAGAGAAACGCAAGCGCTCTCGAATCTGCGGACGGCGCAACAAATTGCGGAACGAAGGCCAGGAAGAAGAGCGCCACCTTTGGATTCAGGAGATTGGTAAGCAATCCGGCACGATAGGTCTGCCAGGGAGTCCCGGAGCTAGCGCCGATATCGAGACCGCTCCAGAGAGCGCCCCGTTGCGGGGGCAGTTTCGAGCATCCACACCAACACCTCATCCTTCGACCTCTGATCTGATACCCTGAGTGGTCGAAGGTTGAGGTATTGATGTCATCTTCGCGATTTCCTATTCCTCAAGGCACGCTCGACATGCTGATTCTCCAAATCCTCTCTTTGGAGCCTGCGCATGGGTACGGGATTGCTCAGCGGCTCGAACAGATCTCGAAATCCGTCGTCCAGGTAAACCAGGGATCTCTGTATCCAGCGCTCCACCGGCTGGAGCAGAAGGGCTGGCTGAAAGCCGATTGGAAGCAATCGGAAACGGGACGCGAGGCCAAGTTCTATTCATTGACACGCTCCGGGCAAAAGCAACTCCGCGTTGAAAGAGATAGCTGGGCCCGTCTAACGGGAGCGGTCCAACTGATTTTTGATGAGGGGAGCGCGCAATGAACCGAATTTTCAACTGGTTCCGGCTGCGAAGGCTGGAAGGCGATCTCAACCGCGAATTGCAGTACCACATCGACCGCCGGGTGAGTGATCTGATCCGTTCTGGACTACCAGAGCCCGAGGCCCGAAGGCGCGCCGCGTTGGAGCTCGGGGGCGTGACACAGGTTCGGGAGGAGGTGCGCGATATGTGGCTGACTCGCTGGCTGCGAGATTTCGTGTACGACCTGCGCTTTTCGGCGCGTTCTTTTCTCCGAAGTCCGTCCTTTACGGCGACGGCAGTGCTTTCCCTCGCGCTTGGGATTGGCGCGACGACCGCCATTTACTCGCTTGTTGATCAGGTCGTTCTGCGTGCGCTCCCGGTAGATCACCCCGAGCGCCTCGTTCTTATCGACTGGAACGGTGAGCAACTGGCCGAGACCCTCGGCAGTGACAACTTGATGTCCTACCCGATCTGCCAAGATCTCCAGCAGCAGAAGCAATTCTTCGACGGCGTACTCTGCCGTGCTGCGACGACGATTAACCTCTCGACGGCTGGAGACCCTAAGCCGGCGGCGGCGGAACTCGTTTCGGGTACGTACTTCCCGGTACTGGGAGTGAGCCCCGCGCTAGGCAGGCTGTTGACGATCGATGATGACCAGGCGCCGGGATCGAGTCCGGTGGTTGTACTTTCGTACGACTTCTGGAAAAACCAATTCGGAAGCGCCCAAGATATCGTGGGCCGAAAGGTGCTGGTGAACCGGTACCCGATGACGGTTGTCGGGGTTGCAGCGCCGGCATTTCATGGCATCGACGTGGGCGAGGTTCCATCGCTTTGGATTCCGGCCGTTATGTCGGCGCAGGCAATTCCCGGTTTCCAGACCATGCTCGATCGTCGTACGCGGTGGGTGCAGATCCTCGGCCGGCTGAAGCAGAACGTCTCTTTGGCCCAAGCTCGGACAGGATTGCAGCCCTGGTTTAAGGCGATGTTGGACGAAGATGCGCGCCGCACGAAAGTCTCAAGAGTCAGCGCTGAGCGGCGGCGGCAGTTTCTTGCGTCGACACTGAGACTCACTGCGGCGCCCCAAGGCCATTCTATTTTGCGGCATGACCTTTCGCGGCCGCTCTGGGTCTTGTTCGTGGCGACGGTGGTGCTTTTGGCCCTGGCTTGCTTGAATGTGGCCGGACTTTTTTGGGCGCGCGGCTCGGCTCGTCATCGGGAAATCAGCACGAGATTGGCACTGGGAGCGTCAGGCGGGCGAGTTGGACGGCAGCTTCTTGCCGACAGCGTGTTCCTTGCAGTCGCCGGTGGATTGCTGGGGGTCGTGATGGCGCCGATTACCGTACGGGCGCTCATCGCCTTCCTCCCCCGCAATATTGCTGCGAATGACCTGCAAGCCAACATCGATACGCGCTTGTTGCTTTTTGCATTTCTGGTGAGCCTGGCCATTGGTTTCCTCGCCGGCGCGGCGCCGGCTTTGCAGGCGTGCCGCGAATCGTTGGTCTCCTCGCTTCGGGAGCGGGCCGGCACAGCCTTTGGCGGCTTATCGCTGCGCCGGACAATTGTTACGGCTCAAATTGCGTTTACGTTGATTCTAGTCATCGCGGCAGGCTTGTTTGTTCGCACCCTCTCCGGGCTTTTGGTAAGGGGTCCGGGGTTTGACACATCCAGCTTGATCTCGTTCGGTATCAGGCCGACGGCAAACGGCTACTCTCCAGCCGACGCAACCCAGCTCATTCGGCGAATTCATGACGAAATCCGAAGTTCAACGAGCACACAAAGCTCGGCTGTTGCCAACTTCCCGTTACTGCTCGGTGGAGCCTGGAGCAATCCCTTGACGATCCAGAGCACGGAGCGACTTATCACCGATCGCGATGTCCACCTGAATGCCGTCACCCCTGGGTTCTTCGCAACCCTGGGGACCAGGATCGTCCGAGGACGAGACTTTGACGAACGCGATTCGCTCCCGGTGAATGAGGGCGGACAGCGTGTCGCCATTGTCAACGAAGCCTTTGTAAAACGATACTTTGGAGGACGCAATCCTCTCGGCGCGCACGTCGGTATGGGAACCGGACCCAACGTAAAACCGGATGCCGAGATCATCGGCGTGGTGGAGGACATCAGCTACCGGAGTATTCGCGAGCGGTGGGAGCAAGCCTACTTTCCCATAGGCGCCCAGTACTCTGGCTCGATTTTCTACGTGAGGCTTCGGGGAACGCCTGAGTCAGCCTTCGCAGCAATGCGGGCGATCCTCCGTAACGCCGATCCGACTTTGCCAATCGCTTATTTCCGCACGCTCGACGAGCAGGTCAACCGGACCTTGAACACAGAGCGTATGCTGGCCGCCCTTTCCAGCAGCTTCGGCACGCTGGCGCTCCTGCTCTCGCTGGTTGGCCTGTATGGTGTCATGTCTTTCGTGGTGACCCAACGCACGCGCGAGATCGGCATTCGATTGGCAATGGGGGCCACACGCCTTTCTACCGTATGGCTGATACTCAGCGATGCGCTGGTGATGATCGCCGGGGGAATAGCTATTGCGCTACCTTGCGTCTGGGCGTTGGGCCGTCTTGTTGAATCGCAGCTCTACGGCGTCAAGCCGACAGATCCGGTAACGATCCTCTCGGCAACTTTGGTGCTGTGCTCGACTGCACTAGGCGCGGCGCTCATTCCCGCCCGCCGGGCGTCGGCTGTGAACCCTACTCACGCACTCCGATTCGAATAGTTAACAAAGTGTCGTCTTTTGTTCCTCACTACAATAGATGGGCTGTTTTGAGTCAGATGAGCTGTTTTGAGTCGCCCATGACCCTCTCCACAATCTTCTCCGGGTGCTAACCCGGATTTCTCACCATGCTGCGCCACAGAGTTCGAAGACAGACTGTCGTGCTCCGCTCGTGGCGCAGGCTCTCAGCCTGCCGGGTACCGACTCGTCGGGACGCCTGGACCTCCGTTTTCTGGTGAGAA
>Ga0126371_10005877_pt1 | contig 10905 bp, 8 predicted proteins | sample PanSoiMetaPlot_4_FD_110145 | JGI IMG/M metagenome (GOLD analysis project Ga0126371, IMG submission 110145) | Tropical forest soil microbial communities from Panama - MetaG Plot_4 | ecosystem: Environmental > Terrestrial > Soil > Tropical forest > Bulk soil | place: Panama | collected 2016-02-17
CGCAGAGGTCAAGGTACGGCGGCTGACAGCGAAACTGGCGCGGCTCGCTGCCGCCCGCGAGCATGCGAACTCTGCTGGCGGGCCTGTGCCAGCCGTGGCGGACAAACCGGCCGACGCAGGCGTCACTTATCTCGACCCTGGCGCGGTCTACCTGGACCCCGATCTCGCCGATCTGGACAGGGAAATCGCCGAGACCACGGCGCGGCTTGACCAGGCAACACAGTGGCTCGTCAGCGCGCGAACCGCGGTATCCATCAGTCAGCGGGCCGTTGCTGCCGCCGAAGAGAGGCTGTTGGCGGACTTCCCCGAGCTCGCCCGCCGGGCGGATCCTGCGGGGGGCAAGCCCGCCTGACGATCGGCCGAGCGACCTGACCAACTCTGCTACCGTGACGCCGTGAGAATCGCCATCGTCGGGCCGGCTCATCCATACAAGGGCGGCTCGGCCCAGCACACCACCATGCTCGCGCACCGGCTGTCGGCGGCCGGGCACGAGGTGACGCTCATGACGTGGCGAGGCCAGTATCCGAAGCGGCTCTATCCCGGTCAGCTGACCGTTGACGAGCCTGAGGTTGAACTGTTTCCCGATACCGAGTGGCACCTCGCCTGGTACCGGCCAGACGGTTGGTGGCAAGCCGGCAGGCGGATCGCGAAACGCCGTTGTGACGCCGTGCTGCTTGCGATTTTCACCCCGTTCCAGGTGCCTGCGTACCTGACGCTCGCGAAGGCGGCGCGAGCGGGCGGCTGCAAGATAGTCGCCGTGGTTCACAACGTGCTACCGCACGAGCACCGAAGGTTCGACGAGCCTGCGATGAGGGCCTTGCTGCGGTCCGTGGACGCGATAGTCGTCCACTCCAAGGAAGAGGCAGCCCTCGCGGCCAGCCTCACCAGCAAGCCAGTGGAGATCGCCGCTCTGCCGCTGCATCTCCCGCACGCCGATGCCGGGCGACCCGGGCCAACGGGAGAAGCGCCGCGGCACAACCGGCTGCTGTTCTTCGGGATGGTGCGCCAGTACAAGGGCCTGGACATACTGATCCGGGCGCTGGCCGAGACCAAGCCTGACGTCTCACTGACGGTAGCGGGAGAGATCTGGGATGGGCGCGAAGAACTGCGCCAGCTCATCTCCGACCTGCGCCTCAGCGACCGCGTTACCTTGCATGATGGGTACGTCCCTGCGGAGGAGGTCCCGGCGGTATTCGGCACGGCAGACGCCCTGGTACTTCCGTACCGATCCGGGACGGCGTCGCAGAATGCGCTGATAGCCCACCAGTTCGGCGTTCCGGTCATAGCGACGAAGGCCGGCGCGATCGCGGACGCGGTCGTCGACGGCGTTAACGGGCTGCTGTGTGCTCCTGGCGACGTCGCCGACTTGGCCCGCGCGATCAACACGCTCTACGAGCCTGGCGTGCTGGACCGGCTCCGGCAAGGAGTGCAGCCCCCGGACACCTCGCAGGCCTGGGACGCTTACCTGACAGCGGTAGCGAAGGCGATCTCCTAACTAATCCGCGGTCGTGTTGACGGAGGCGTAATGCCGTCGGCCGAGCCGTGTCGCAGCCAAGGCGGTCAGCAGATCGGCCGCAGTCAGCAGGACGCGGGAAACCAGCACGACTGCCGCGGCGTCGCCCGTGCTCAGCACGGAGCGCAGCATCAGCAAGAGCAAGACGTCGCGCACTCCGGCACCGGCCGGGGCGAAAACAATCAAGAAGCCGACGCTCCATGCAAAGGCGAAGCCGCCGAGCGCGATGAGCGCCGCCTTGCCTGCCGGTGCGCCCAGCCGCGTGGCGAGGATCCAGATCTGCAGGCCGTAGCAGATCCAGACTCCAACCGCCCACGTCAGCGCACGGCTGAGAGCGCGCGCGGTAAGGGGCGCGTCAAGCGGCGGTTGCTTCGCGAGTTTCAGGAGGCGCGTGATGATGCTGTTCAGCACCTTCGGATAGAGCATGACAAGCAAGACGGGCGTGATCAGCAGTGCCCATCGGTACGGCATCGGTCCGGCCGCGAACGGCAGGGTCACCAGCGCGATCAGCAACCCGACGATCAGGGTCAGCAACATGACGAGCACCGACGCGCTCGCCGATCGAGATCGAGGCACCTTGTGTGCCGTGCCCAGCTCCATCTGAGCGACCACCGGCCAGATGGATCCCGGCAGGTACTTGCCGAGCTGGCCGATGAACAGGATCCTCGCGGCCGCGCCGGCCGGCAGCGGCGAACCGAGCGAGGCCAGCAGTTGCCGCCACATCTGGGACGTGAGGGTCAGGGCTGCCACACCGCTGACGAGGGCCGCGGCCACGGCGAGGAAACCGAGATGGCCCAGGGCAGTCCGTATTTGCGTCCAGTCCGTCGCGATCGCGTAACCCGCGAGTGCCACGGCGGCCAGGACGAACCCCCAACGGATCGGACGGCTGCCGACTAGCCGCTTTAGGGCGGCTGGCCAACGCCCTGAGGTGGCGGATGACTGGACGTCACCACGCGCGTCCACAGGAGCCGCGACCTTCGGGTCATGCATGTGCACAGCCTGCCATCTTTGCGAACCGATTCGACCGGAAGCCAGCCTCTCATCAAGTGCCGGTAGACGCGGCCAAGCTCGCATGAGAGTCCTGAATCTGAACCATCGTGCTAACGGTCGGCCTAGCCAGTAAGGCCCATCCAACCCATGACTGACCGATAGGGTCCTGCATGACAGCCCTGGTCGCGGGGTCGCTACAGCCCTCAGTCAGACACGAAGTCTATACCTGGTGTTTAACCCGAAAAAACGCAAATCTGGACGCAGCATGGGGCACCCACAAGTACCGTTGGCCGCGATGAGTATCCAGTCTGCGGTCAAGAGTCCACTATCTGTCACTCGGCCAGGTGACGTGCTCAAGCGCTTCAGCCGGAAGCACCTGGTTGGTGTGACGATCCTAACAGCGACGATCGCCGCGCTCTACTCCGTCTTTTCGCTGATTTACTACATCAGGTTCCGTGAGTCCGCGTATGACCTAGTTATCTTTGACCAAGCAATCCGGTCATACTCGCACTTCCACCTTGGCATTTCGGTCATCAAGGGTGTGCACAACGGGTTCGGCCCGCATTTCTCCGTACTGGGCGACCACTTCTCGCCGATCCTGGCCACCCTGGCTCCGCTGTACTGGATACACAGTGGTCCGCAGACGCTCCTCGTAGCGCAGGCCGCGCTGTACGCCCTTGCTATTCCGCCGCTATGGATATTCACGAGGCGGGCATTTGGCGGCGGGCGTAAAGCGACGATAGCGGCCTATCTCATCTCCGCGGCGTACGGGCTTAGCTGGCCAGTCGCGGCGGCCGCGGCATTTGACTTTCACGAGGCGGCATTCGCCCCGGTCCTGACGGCGATCGCGCTCGAGCGCATCCAGGCAGGCAAACTGCGTGGCGCGCTGATCTCGCTCGGCGCTCTGCTGCTCGTCAAGGAAGACATGGGCCTGCTGGTCGTCGGGATCGGCCTTTACTTGCTCGTGTCGATGACGCCGACGCTGCCCAGGCAGCGGCTGGTGGCGATCGCCATCATGGTAGGCGGCGCGGTCTACACGATGCTCGCCGTCTACGTTCTGATCCCGGCATTTGGCGGGCAGCAGGGTTACTACTGGGCCTACTCCACGCTAGGCAACAATGTGCCGCAGGTCATCCTGCACATCATCAGGCACCCGGTGAGCGCGTTCCACACGCTGTTCAAGCCCTGGGTCAAGGGCAGAACCATGAAATGGCTGCTGGCCGCCTTTGCCTTCCTGCCCCTGCTGTCACCAATTACGCTCGCCGTAATCCCGTTGATCCTTGAGCGAATGCTGAATGATAAGTTCCCCAGCTGGTGGCTGCTCAAATTCCAGTACAACTCATTTATTCTCGTGATCCTTGTCTGCGCAGCCGTCGACACCGCGGTCCGCATTGACCGCTGGGCGACTAGGGGAGTCGCCGCGTTGACAGCGCGGCCGGATGCAGGCGTCAAGGTCGAGGCCAGTGCAGTGACCGAGGTCGCGGGCGGCCCAACAGCGGCGCTCCCGGCAACCGCGCCTGCCGCGGGGGCGGCCGACCCGGCCCCCGACCTCGTGGCCGCGGCGCCTACCGGCACCGCCGGCATGCGAGGGCCAGGGCTAAGTCGCGGGGTCGTCAGCCTCGCACTCTGCGTCGTGATTTTTGCGATCAACATCGTTGCGATCTTTGCCATTCCTAAGTCCCCGCTGAAGCAGATATTCAAGCCCAGTTTCTATGAGCAGACCGCCCGGACTCGGGCCGCTACCGCCGCCCTCAACACCGTGCCGAGCGGCGTCGTCGTGGAAGCCGCCAACGATGTGGGCCCGCAGCTAACAACGCGGGACACAGTCTTGCTCTGGGACGGCGAGCGTCCGCCTCTCGGGGCCCCCTGGGTCGTCGCTGATGTCCAGCTTCACGTCATGACGTACGCCAACACCCAGGCTCAAGTTCGGCGGGTAGCTCTTCTCTTGCACAGTGGTTACAAGATCGTCTTCCGGCGCGACGGATTCATCGTTCTGCACCGTGTCAGCGGCCACTTCGCGGGTGTGAATTCTCTGAAAGCCTGGAGGCTCGTGAAATGAGCGCTAGCACCGGGACGGCGGAGGCCGGGTCGTCTCCTGCCCCCGCGCCCGCTCCTGTCGACAGCCAGCAGCAATCGTCGGAGCTCGCTAGCCGGATCTTCCGGCAGCTCACCGTACTGCCGACGCTGCTGGCGATGGCCTGGCTGCTGGCCGGGCTGCCACTGCTCCTGCTCGGCTTGTTCACGCCGGCGCTGATGCTGATCGTCTCGCTGCCGCTGGCGATAGTGCTGGTCAGCGCTGCGATGCGATGGATATCGGGCCGGCCGCAAGGCTTGCTCGCCGCCCGCAGCGCGGCGCCGGCAGCGACGCCATGGTGGGCCATCGCCGCATTGGTCGCCGTAGCCGTCGCTTTTGGCGTCGACCAGTTGATCTACCATTCGCAAGAGATCATCGTCTTCCGCGACCCGGCGTCCTACATTCAGTTCGGCAACTGGATCGCGAAGCACGGGTCGCTGCCGATCCCGGAGAATTCCGCCGCCTTCGGCGGGCACCACCATACGGTCGTCTACGGCGGCGCCGCGTTCTACGAGCGCGGCCATAGCATCATTCCGCAGTTCATGGCTGGCCTGCCCATGGTGCTGGCCCCCGCGTTCTGGCTCGGCGGCGTCGCGGCGGCTTCGGCAACAGGTGCGCTGCTTGGTGCCTGCGGAGTACTGGTCTTTGGCGGCTTGGTCGGTCGCCTCGTCGGACCTCGCTGGGCGCCGCTGGGCGCTCTTGTCCTGGCGCTGAGCCTGCCGGAGATATTCACCAGCAGGTCCACCTACAGCGAGCCGCTGACGCAGATACTGTTCATCGGCGGACTGTGCCTGGTCATCGATTCGCTCACGCCAGACGGTGTGGCCAGCAAGAAGATCGCCGCGCTCGCTGGCCTGGCCATCGGTCTCACCCTCCTCGTGCGCATCGACGGGGCCAGCGACATGCTGCCGCTGATCCCGTACTTCGGGCTGCTCCTGCTCGGGCGCCAGCGGCAGGCCTGGCCACTTGTCGCCGGAACGGTCGTCGGGTGTCTCTACGGTCTCGTCGACGGGGTGATCCTCAGCCGGCCGTACCTGGGTACGGTCAAGGCCTCGCTGATCCCGCTGCTGGGGCTCGGCGCCGCGCTCCTCGTCGTCACGATGCTCGTCGTCATGGTGCGCTGGGATCGAGGGCTGCCGCAGCTGCGGTCCGATCGTGTGCCGAACGCAGCCGCTGCGCTGGCAGTCGTGATCACGCTCGGCTTCGCGATCCGGCCATATGTCCAGACAGTGCGCGCCAAGATACCCGCACATCAGGCGGCCACCATGGCCATGTGGCAGCGGTCACAAGGCCTGCCAATCCAGCCGCACCGCATGTACTACGAGCTCAGCATGCACTGGGTGTTCTGGTACGTGGGGGTGCCTGCCGTCATTCTTGCGACACTGGGCGCCGCTATCCTCGCGCGCAGGTGCCTGCGCGGCGGCGCGCCGGCCTGGACGCTGCCGCTGATGTGCTTCGCGTGGATCATTGTCTCTGTCTTGCTGCGGCCTGGCATCATCCCGGATCAGCCCTGGGCCAGCCGTCGGCTCGTTACCGGCGTACTTCCAGGCATCATCGTGCTAGCCGTCTGGGCGGCGAGCTGGCTTGTCGGCTGGCTTCGTCAGCAGGGCGTCGGCCCGGTGCTCAGGGCAGGCGCGGTCGCGATTGTCGGCGCAGCGCTTATCCTTCCTGCCGTGAAGACGACCTTCGGGATCTCGGCTCAGCAGGGCGGCCCGCTCGGATACCGGCTGGCTGCCAACGGCCTAGGGCTCAAGGCGACCTCCAAGGGCGAGATCGCGGCGATGGACCACCTGTGTGCAGCTATCCCGCGCGACTCGTCGGTGGTGTTCGTCAGCTACCAGCTGTTCCGCAACATTGGCCAGGACGTCCGCGGCATGTGTGGCGTGCCGACGGCAGCTTCCCTGCGCAGCGATCCTGCATCCGTGCAGAAGCTGATCGCCAGCATTCAGCGCGTCGGCCGGCGTCCTGTGGTTTTGGCGACCACGGCGAAGCTCCTGGCTGAGTACGGCGCGCCGACGAAGAAGGTCGTGGCCCTGCACACCAACGTCGATCCGCATGCGCTGACGTGGGCACCCATGGACACTGGCAGGATCAAGATGATTATCTGGATGTCGGAGTTTTCACGTTGACAATGTTCTCAGGCGTTAATGCCGCCACCACCACTGAATTGGCCCCCCCGCCTCCGCTCGATATCGCGCCAACTCCGGCGCGCCTTGAGGCCCCCGAGTCAGGTCAAGCTCCATACGTCACGATCGTCTTGCCGTGCCACAACGAGCAGGGCCACGTGACAAAAGAGATCGAGCGAATCTGCGCGGCCATGGACGCCAGCGGCTACACGTACGAGCTCGTTACCTACGACGACGCGTCGACGGACGGCACGCTAGCCATCCTGGAGGACGCTGCGACTCGCTTCCCGCACATGAGGGTCGTCCACTTCCGCCGCAACGGCGGGTCCGGCACCGTTCGGCGCATCGGGACCCATCAAGCCAGAGGCGAGATTGTCGTGTGGACTGACGCGGACATGACGTATCCCAATGAGCGGATCCCCGAACTCGTCGAGATGCTCGAGAAGGATCCGTACATAGATCAGGTCGTCGGCGCCAGGACCAGCGAGGAAGGCACGCACAAGCTGCTGCGGGTGCCCGCCAAGTGGTTCATCCGCAAGGTGGCCGAGGTGCTGACCAATTCGCAGATCCCGGACCTCAACTCCGGGCTGCGGGCCTTCCGGCGCCAGGTCGCGCTGCCCTACCTCCGGCTGCTGCCGCCAGGGTTCTCGTGCGTGACCACGATTACGATCGCGTTCCTGTCTAATCAGCACGACGTCCGGTACGTGCCGATCGAGTATGCCAAGCGGGAAGGCAAGTCAAAGTTCAAGTTCGTCCGCGACGCATACCGCTACATCCTGCAGGTGCTGCGGATGGTGATGTACTTCAACCCGCTCAAGGTCCTCATGCCGGTTGCGTTGTCCCTGCTTGGTCTCGGCGTCGTCAAGGGCATCTACGACCAGGTCGTCCACCCGCTGTACTTTGCGATCAACACGATCCTCATCATCGTCAGCGGACTCATCATCGCCACGCTCGCCCTGCTCGCGGACCTGATCGTGAGATCCAGGGGCGATTACTGAGGTTTGCTGGCCCAAGGCAGGCTGAGGTGGCATGCCCAGGCCTCCGGCCGCGATTGCTACGCGCGTTTGCGCGCCCGGACGAGCACGATACTGCCCCCGTCGTTCGGTAGCAGCCGATCGCTCACTGACACCAGTGGCGCGGCGACGGCCGCGGCATTCGGGGCGGCTTTGGCCTTGACCGACGACATCGCAAGGTAGAAGTGCTCGGACTGACGGCCGCGGAAATGGTACGTGTGCTCGACCACGTCGAGGCCACGATCAGCCAGCAGGTCGCCGAGCTTCTCGTGGCTATAAGTGTGCTTCACTTTGTACTTCCGGCAGTGCGCCTCGAAGAGGTTCGGCCACTCACTCGCCCTGGTCAGCGAGTCAGCCGACATGACGAGCTCCCCGCCGGGGACGAGGACGCGGGCCATCTCGGCCAGTGAGGCAGGACCGTCGTCGAAGTGCTCGATCGCGCAGATGGACATCACCCGGTCGAAGCTTGCATCGGCGAAGGGCAACTGGAGGGCGTCTCCCTCGATGAGCGCTGGTGCCTGGTTCAGCCGCGCGCCGCGCAGCATCTTCGACCTAGCAAGATCAACTGAAACGGCGGACGCGCCGCGCTTGCGTGCCTGCGCGGCCCAGTACCCGTCGCCGCCCGCCACGTCGAGCACTCGCAGGCCGCTAAGATCGTCGCCCAGCCACTTCAGCAGAGTGCCGGCCTCACGGTAACGGCAAAAATGCACCTGGTGGCCTACATAAGCGATCGCGTCTTCCATCAGCACCCGAGCATTATATGCGGTGCTGCCCGAAACGATGCCGCAGTTCGCCGCAGTCAGGCAGGCGGTGCGATCACGTGCGGCGTATTCGATTTCACCGGTGGCGAATTGCGCGAGGCCTGCTGTAGAAAACCCAGCAATTGGCGATTCAAGGAACCATCAGTTACCGAAGCTTTATCACGACGATTAAAGAACACAGCGCATAACGGCGCCCTTCGTCGCCGCGCCGCGAGCAGCGACCGGACCACGCGGCGCGTCCAGCCGGGCCGAGAAGCCGATCAGAGCCGACTGAGCTGATCGGGTGTCGTCAGGTCAGGGATGCCGGATGCACGGTACTGCCAGCCCGCCGCACGCCAGGTGGCTGGGTCGAGCACGTACCGGCCATCGATGATCCGCTTCTCAGCGGTCACGGCACCGAGCTCATCGGGGTCGAGCGCGGCAAATTCCGGCCAGTCCGTCAGCACGAGCACCACCTCGGCGCCCTGGGCGGCGGCGGCAGTCGAGTCGGCGTACTGCAGTTCCGGGCAGACCGCCTTTGCGTTGTGGTTCGCCGCTGGGTCATACACGGTGACCTCGGCGCCCATGCCGTGCAGAATCTGAGCGACATCGAGGGCCGGCGAGTCCCGCACATCGTCGGAGCCAGGCTTGAACGCGGCCCCGAGCACGCACACCGACCGCCCGGACACCGAGCCGCCCACGACCGAGCAGGCCAGGTTGACCATCCCGGTACGGCGGCCGAGGTTGATCGCGTCGACGTCACGCAGGAACGCAAGCGCGTCCTCCGCGCCAAGCTCGGCGGCTCTGGCCAGGAAGGCGCGCACGTCCTTCGGCAGGCAGCCGCCGCCGAAGCCCAGGCCCGGCCGGAGGAACGCCGTGCCGATCCGAGGGTCAGCGCCCAGTACTGCCGCCAGCTTGGTCACGTCCGCGCCAGCGGCGTCACACACCTCAGCCACGGCATTGATGAACGAGATCTTGGTGGCAAGAAACGCGTTGGCGGCCACCTTCGCCAGCTCAGCTGTGGCCAGATCGGTTACGAACAGGGGCACGCCGGCCTCGGTCTGTGGCGCGTACACACTCCGCATCATCGTCTCGGCCCAGGTGGAAGTGACCCCGACCACGATCCGGTCCGGCCGGAGCGTGTCCGCGACACCGCTGCCCTCACGCAAGAATTCTGGATTCCAGCACAGCTCGACCGCACCGCCAGCGGGCGCCAGCTTGGCGACGCGCTCAGCGAGAGCCGCAGCCGTGCCTACCGGCACAGTCGACTTGCCGGCGATCACGCAGGGCCGGGTGAGGCCACGCGCCAGTGCATCTATACACGCCTCGACCTGCGAAAGGTCGGCGCTGTAGCCGTCCCGCCGCTGCGGGGTTCCGACACATACAAAGTGCACGTCGCCAAACTCAGCAGCCTCGGAGTGAGAGGAGGTGAACGACAGGCGCCCTGACTTGAGCCCCTCGTGCAGGAGCTCTTCCAGCCCGGGCTCGAAGATCGGGACTTCTCCGCTGTTCAGCCGTGCGACCTTGGCAGCGTCGATGTCGACGCCCAGCACCTCGAAGCCTTCTGAGGCCATGCAGGCCGCATGTGTAAGACCGAGGTAGCCGGTACCAAGCACGGTCAAGCGGGGGCGTTCCGTCATCAGCGCATCTCCTGGTCCTGAGCTGGAACTAGAAATTGTGTTCGTGCTGAGGTTAAGGTCTGCCTGCCGTTCCGCGATCCGGGGCCGATCAGTCTTCGTCACCTCGCTCAGCTAACGCGCCTGCTGCCTGCGCCCGATAGAAGGACCGTGCGTGACGGCGGCGCTGACTGCACAACTCAAGGCTGAGATGTCGAGCGTAGTCTAAAATACCGACACTTTTTGTCACCTTTAGGACAGGCGCGCGGTGACCAGGGCCGCCCTCGGCGTCGCACTACATCGCGTCGGACAGCCTTCGCGGGAGAGTGTAGCCGCATCTACAGCGGACTTTCAGCGCATCTCTCTCAGGGCGCACTACGCCGGGAACTCGCCAACACGCTGTCGATCACCAACGAGAGCAGTCGTTCCGGCTGGTCCGGGTCGGAAGGCACGTTCTCGGTCGCCATGATCAGCCCGTGGGTGAGGCGGAAGATGTCGGTGGTCTGGACCTCCGCCCGGGCCTCGTCTGCTTGCTGCGCGCGGCTGAGCAGCTCGTCGGTCCGGCTGCGCAAGATCATGCTGCAGGACGACATCAGCTCGGAGTTCTTGCCTATGGTTTCGACGAGAGCCGAGCTGAGGCTCCGCTTCGTCCGGCCAAACGCCACGAAGGCACGCATCCAGTCCGCGAGCGCGGCGCCGGGCGATTCGGCCGTTAGCAGCTTGGCGCCAAGTACGTCCAGCGCGTCGACCTGATCCTTGTAAACGGCCTCCAGTAGCGCCTGACGGGCCGGAAAGTGCCGGTACAGCGTGCCAATGCCCACCCCAGCGCGACG
>Ga0126371_10005878_pt1 | contig 10904 bp, 9 predicted proteins | sample PanSoiMetaPlot_4_FD_110145 | JGI IMG/M metagenome (GOLD analysis project Ga0126371, IMG submission 110145) | Tropical forest soil microbial communities from Panama - MetaG Plot_4 | ecosystem: Environmental > Terrestrial > Soil > Tropical forest > Bulk soil | place: Panama | collected 2016-02-17
AATTGGGTAATTGAGTAATTTTGTAATTTGGTAATTGATCGTGGCGCGTGCGGCACTTGCAGACGCACTCAGTTACTCAATTACCAAATTACCCAATTACCAACTTGCTTCACTCCACTTCCTGCTTCGCCTTATAGCCTTCGCGCGAGACGATCTGGTATTTCACGTCGTGGCCTTTCTCGTCTCTGACCTTCAACGGGCTGCCGTCGGGGGCCACCAGTTCGACTTTGATCTTGCGGTAGCTGCCGTCCTGCGCCGGGTTCGTGGGATGGTAGGCGATGCTGTACTTGTTGCGGATGGTGTTTGCGAGTTCACCGAAGATCTCCCGGAACTGCGCCTGGAAGAGCGGCTCCCACTCCTTCCCGCCAGTCATTTTGGCGAAGGTCCTCATCTGATTGTCGGCCTGGAGATACGTCATCCTGCAGCTGATGTCTTCAATGTTGCAGAGATAACGCGTGCCGCCGTTGGCCATAAGGTACTCTCGCAGGGCCTGGCCTGTGCTGACGGCATAAATCGAAATGTCTTTTGTGTCTTTGATCCGCTTTAGGGTCTGGTCCAGAGTGTGCTTGCTGAAGGTGTCGCGCCCGCTGGAAATCAGGATGATATATTTCCGCCCTTCCACGGTTTCAAGACGGTCGATGGTATCGATCAAAGCGTCGAACAGATTGGTCTCGGAAAATCCGGGAATCTGCAGCATGCTCAGGCCATCGTAGATTTCACGCTTATTTTGCGTGAAATCCGTCAGGATGTGCTCCTTCATGTCATAGCTGATCAGCGCAACCCAATCGTCCTTTTTCAGGGTGCCGGCAAAGACATATGACGCATTGATAGCGTCAATCATGAACGGATAGTAGGTATTGGCAAATTCCACCAGCATGACCGCCGTAATCGGCGCCTCGGTCGTGTTGAACGCCGAAATCTTCTGCGGTACTCCGTCTTCCATGATCTTGAAATTTTCTTTTTTCAGTCCCGGTATAAACCCGCCTTCTTTCGTCAGTACTCCCACATCCAGCGTGACCAGCGGAACGTTCACGCGCAGCGAATATTGCGGCATGCCTTCGACTTTTTTCGGCGGCTTGGGAGCTTCTTCTTTCTTCGGCTCTTCCTCTTTTTTCTTCGGCACCGCGATTGGACCCAGATCGCCTGTGGGCCCGCCCGCAGCCGGAGCGGTGTTCTGCTGCTGGTTCGATTGGTTCTGCTGGTTCTGCTGGTTTTGCTGGTCCTGCTGACCGTTCGGGTTGGACTGCTGGCCGGAGCTCGACTGCGCCCACAGCGCCACGGAACTGCCCAGACTCAGGACGACGATCAGGGATACAGCGACGACGATTCGATTTAGTCCGGTACGCGGTTTCGACCGCTCAATTTTATGACTGGAGAGCATGGGGGACGCCCCTCAATAAGATTCTTTTTCTAGTATAGATGCACCAACTCAGCTTATCAGCAGCCTTTTCGCAGCCGTGTTTCTGAGCTAAACCAAGTCGGCAAAGATTTGTTAAGAGGGTCTGCCGCACTCACTGCGCTTGTTCTACCGCCCTGTACCCTTCTCGTGAGACGACCTGGTAAGGAATGGCCCTCCCTTGCTGGTCTCTGAGCTGCAAGGGCCTGCCGGTTCCGTCCACCAGTTCAACCTTGATTTTCCGAAACGAGCCGTCCTGCGCGCGGTTGGTGGGGTGGTACGCGATTTCGTATTGGTTGCTTATCGTCTGGCTAATAGTGATGAAGCCTTTTACGAAGCCAGACTCAGCCTGGGGCTGGTAGCATCGTCCACCGGACGCTCTTGCAAGGCTGGTCAATTCTTCGTTCGCTTGAGTGAAGAGATTGGAGCAGCCGACATCTGTCATTGGACAAAACGCCTTCAATTGCCCGCGTCTTTCCAGATAATTGCGCAAAGCTTGCCCGGTGCTGATGCAATAAATTGCGATGTCCTTGCTGGACTGAACTTTTCTCAATAACTGTTCACGGGTCTTCTTGCTCGAGCTGTCGAGTCCAGTGGAGACCAGGATGATGTATTTACGACCCTCCAGAGTTTCCAGGCGGTCCACTGTCTCATCCAGGGCGTCGCGGAGATTGGTTTGAGCCGACATCGCCATTCCCGGCTGGGCCATGCTGCTGATGGCTCCCATAATCGCGCGTTTATCTTGCGTGAAATCCTGCAGTACGTGCGGTTTCATATCATAGGAAAACAGCCCGACCCGGTCTTCCTTTCTGAGCATTTGCGCAAAAGCCCAGGAGCCGGCCAGCGAGTCATAGTCAAACGCGTGAACTGAATCGTTGTTGGTGAATTCCGCAAGAATCGCCGCTGTAATCGGGTCCCGCATTTGATTGAAGCTTGTGATCGTCTGCGGCACATTATCTTCCAGCACCTTGAAATTCTCTTTCTTCAGTCCAGGGATAAAAACGCCCTCACTGGTCAGCACGCTCACATCGATGTTGACGTCAGGGGCTTTCACCCCGATCTGGAAATCAGGCGGAACCCGGTCGGATTCGCCAGGTTTAACTGGCGACTGCTGTTGAGCGCTAACCGCGTGCTCCGGTTGGCGAAATTGCGCCGATGCTGCCGCACTGAGCAGCGACAAGAAAGCCAGGATTACAGGTCCCCGCCCCAAGCCACAGGTATTTCTCTTAGACAAAGTAAACCCTCTTTTTCCCTTGTATTAAGCACATTTCCGTCTGCTCTTTTGAGAGTTTCTCGAGTACTATAGTGGCACGAACTCAGCTTTAAGAAGACTGTTTTTCGGGCTTTCGAAGCCGTTCGTGCACGTATTCATTGCGTGGGTTTGCTGTAATGAAAAATCTTAGCGCGCTATTTGCAATCTTCGTCTTTGCAGGCCTGAGTTTCGCCCAGGCGCCTGCCGCCCAGAAAGCTCCTTCGCAACCGCCGAGCCAGACCAAAATCATGACCCTGGATGAAGTGCATCCTGGCATGAAAGGCGTGGCCTACACCGTGTTTGAAGGGACGCAGCCCGAACCTATGGGAGTGGAGATTCTCGGCATTCTCCACAATATGAATGGTCCCAAGAGCGATGTCGTGCTGGCCCGGCTCCGCGGAGAAAAAGCCGAATACACGGGAGTCGTTGCCGGTATGAGCGGCAGCCCGGTTTACATCGACGGAAAGCTGCTGGGCGCGATCGCCTATCGCATCGGCCAATTCTCCAAGGAAGCCATCGCAGGGATTACGCCGATCCAGCAGATGCTGGAGATCAACGAATTTGACCAGAGTGTCCCGGCTGCGAACACAACCGCGCCGGTCAAGTCGCCCGGTCCGGAAAAGACCGGGACTCCCGGAGCTTCCGCGGAAGATCAGGTGCAGGGCGTGACGCAGTACCTGAAGCCAATTGATGCTCCATTTGTTTTCGACGGATTCAGTGAAGCCGCCATCAAGCAGTTCGCTCCCCAGTTCGCCGCCGCCGGACTGACGCCGGTAATGGGTGTGGGCGCTGCAAGCGGCGACAAACAACCGGAGCCGCTGGTTCCCGGATCTGCGGTCAGCGCGATTCTTGTGCGTGGCGACATGGACGTCGCCGCCACCTGCACAGTGACTTACATGGATAAAGACCACCTGCTGGCCTGCGGCCATCCGTTGCTGCAGTACGGCATGGTCGATATGCCGATGACCAAGGCCAACGTGGTCACCACGCTGCCTTCGCCTCTCGGCTCTTTCAAGATTGTCAATACCACCGAAGCTGTCGGTTCCTTCGTCCAGGACCGTCATACCGGAATTCTTGGCAGATTTAACGCCGATCCCAAGATGATTCCTGTCACGCTGAGCATTCACGGCGCCAGCGGCCCGAGGGAGTTTCACTACGAAGTTTTGAATAATGCCACGCTCACTCCGCTCATGATGATGGCGACTGTCTACAACGCGCTGATGGGGATGAACGATTACGGCGCCGAAACTACGTATCGCATGAACGGCCACATCAACGTGAACGGCTATCCGGAAGTCCACATGGCGAATCTTTTCTCGCCGGCGGATGGCGCACCCACGGCTTTTGCCGTGGCCATGGCCCTGGGTGATCACTTTGGCCGCATCTACGAGAACCCCTACGAGAAGCCGAGCATCGCCGGCGTATCGCTTGAGTTCAATCTCGAGCCGGAGCGCCGCTCAGCGGCTCTCGAGAATGCGCGCACGGACGTGACAGAAGCGCGTCCGGGCGATGAGATCACCATCGAAGCTGTCCTTCGTCCTTATCGCGGAGAGCGCATCGTCCGTCGCATTCCGGTCCGCGTGCCGACCTCGGTCGGCAAAGGCACGCTGCGCATCCTGGTCAGCGACGCCGAGACTCTGGATCGTGCACGCCGCATTAATCCTGCGCTGGTGAACAAGCGCCTGGACCTGAACTCGACCATCGAACTGCTCAATAAGGAACATCTCAACGACCATCTCTATGTGTCGTTGTTGGAGCCGCATCCGCAAGCAACCGTGGAAGACAAGGTCATGCCTGCCGTACCGCTCTCGGTCATGAACGTAATGGAGGGTATGCGTGCTACGCAGGAGATGGTGGTGTTCAACGAGTCGGCGGTGAACGAGTCATCCACGCCGGTTGGCTACGTGGTAAACGGATCGCAGATCATCAGTCTGACGATCAAGTAAGAAGCTGCCTCTGTACAAGCGCATTTTGAATTCTATTTTGAATTGTCACCTTGCCGGAGCGTGCCCAAAAGCTCCGGCAATTTTCTTCAGAGCGGGAGCCCCTGTTAATCTTGAATAATACAGATATGAAGAAAGCCTGCCTTGTTGTTCTATTCCTATCGATCTCACTTTCTGCACTGGCTGAAGGCACCCGCCTTTGGAAAGAGACCGGATATGACGATTTTGAACGGGGCACAGCGCGTGGAGTCGCCATTCGCAGCACGGGAGAGTTGCTGCTCGCGCCCTCTTTCAAAGCCGTCTACACCAGCCCCTCAACCTTCATCTGGAGCATTGCCTCGGACAAAGACGGAGTGGTCTACGCCGCCACCGGCGCGCCCGCGCGTGTTTATCGCGTCACGCCGGATGGAAAGGCTACAGTAATTTTTGAGCCAAAAGAGCTCCAGGTGCAGGCCGTCGCTCTGGGCCGTGATGGAGCGGTCTATGCCGCGACATCGCCTGACGGCAAGGTCTACCGCCTTGTGCGTGCGTCTAAGCCTGGCGAGGCCGGTGCGGAATATACGTCGAGCGTTTTTTTTGATCCCAAGACCAAATACATCTGGGACATGGACTTTGATCAGGCTGGCCGGCTCTACCTTGCCACCGGCGATAACGGTGAGATTTATCGCGTCGATGCCAGCGGACAGGGATCGCTCTTCTTCAAGTCCGACGAAGCCAATATTCGCGTTCTGGCGGTGGATCCCAGGGGCAATGTGATTGCCGGTTCCGATGGCAGCGGACTGATCTATCGCATAACCCCAGCAGGAGAGGGTTTTGTCCTCTACAGCGCTCCCCGCAAGGAGATCACGGCTCTGGCTGTAGATACGGCAGGAAACATCTATGCGGCCGGAACCGGGGACAAGCACGGCCCGGGTATAATCCCGCAGCCTCAACCGGGGCTGGTGCAGGCGCCGGGGCAGTCTCCGGTCATGCCCTTCATCGGCGCCGTAAATCTGGCCGGCTCGGACATTTACCAGATCGCGCCCGATGGCTCTCCCAAAAAACCGTGGTCGTCCAAGGATGACGTCGTCTACGCGCTGGCATTCGACGCCGCGGGACGGCTGGTCGCGGGGACAGGGAATAAGGGACGCATCTATGCCATCGAGAAAAACGGCGATTACATCGACCTGCTGAAAGCCAGCGCTAACCAGGTGACTGCGTTCAGCAAGGCGCCCGGCGGAGGTCTCTATGCTTCCAGCAGCAACCTGGGGAAGATTTTTCTGATGGGAAACGCACCGGAGCCGGAAGGAACCTTTGAAAGCGACGTGCAGGATGCCCATATCTTTTCCCGCTGGGGCAGAGTCGAAGTGCGGGGTCGCGGTAATTTTGAACTGTTCGCCCGCAGCGGCAATGTCGATAATCCCGACCGCAACTGGAGCCCGTGGGCGCGTGTTGATTTGACGAAGGACGCGCGGCTCGACATCCCACCGGCGCGCTTCGTGCAATGGCGCGCTGTCCTCAAACCGGCCAATCCGCCGACCATGATTGACTCGGTTGCCATCAATTACCTTTCCAAGAACGTAGCTCCCGTGGTGGAGGACATTGCGGTCCAGGTAGGAGCTCGCTTTCCACCGCCGCAACATATTCAGGGATCGGAGACGATCTCGGTCGGCTTCGGTCCTCCGCAGCCGGTTAGCAATCAACCCCACACTGACCCCGTAGTTTCCGCCACACGCGACCGCTCTTCTGTCGCAGTGCGCTGGGCCGCGCACGACGATAATGACGACACACTGGTGTATTCCCTCTATTACCGCGGAGACAATGAGACCGACTGGAAACTGCTTAAGTCCGATCTGACCGATAAATATTATTCGTTCGACTCCGGCCTTCTTCCTGACGGCGGATACTCCCTGAAAGTGGTCGCCAGCGATGCGCCTTCGCACACGCCGGAAGAAGCGCTGTCAGACGAGAAAGAGAGCGAGCGGTTTGAAATCGATAACACGCCGCCGCGGATCGAAAACCTGGCTGCGCGAGTCGAGGGCCAGGAACTACACGTTACCTTTCACGCTGTCGACGATTTCTCTGCCATCCAGCGCGCGGAATACTCGGTAGATGCGGGCGACCGGCAGTACGTGGAGCCCGCCGGTGAGCTGTCAGACGCGAAAACTGAGAACTACGATTTCAGCATTCCCTTGGCCCAACCACCGGGAACAGTTTCACCGGAAGAGCAGTCTGCACCGAAGCAACGCGGCAAAGCCAGGCCCAATAAGGTTGTCCCCGCACCGCCCACGAGTGAACACGTTGTGGTTGTGCGCGTATACGATCGCTATGACAACGTGCAGACGGCGAAGTACCTGGCAAGGTGAGAACGGGATTTTAAATTTTAAATTTGAAATTTTAAATTTCAAATCTCTGACGCTGATCCCCAATCGAACGGCAGTCTCTTCACCTCTGCTATGTTCTTGATCTCATAGTCTGGCTTCTCCTCCGGACCGCGCGCCTCCTGCACGGCGAATTCGCCATGTCGCAGCCGGACTGTGTGCATCCCAAGTTCTTTCCCCGCGCGTATCTCGCGCATGGGCCGGTCGCCGACAACCAATATCTCCTTCGATGGAAGGCCGACCAGGCGCTGTATCCTCCGGAATGCGGCCTCTTTCGTGAGCAGCTTTCCCCGGTCCGCGTAGAAAATCTGCTCAATCGCGGGTTCACGATCCAAACCAAGCGCGCGGACCTTGGCGCGCTGGATGTGTGGCTCGCCGAAACTGACCACGAAAATGCGCATGCCGCGCTGCTTCAGAAATCGCAAAAGAGGACGCGTGCCGCGAAAGAGTTTCAGGCTGCCCACCGGCGTATTGAAGTATGCGTCATGCGCGATGCGGATGATCTTCTGCGGATCGCCGGAGTGAAATATCCGGCAGACCTCGGCGTCTATATGGCGGAGCATCGGGTCCTGGCGGAAGGCCTTCATGCGAGCGCGATAGACCGCTGTAACGCTCACGCCCAGGCCCGCAGCAACCATCGCTTCGGCAGCGTGGCGATGTGCCGTACGCATCTGCTGGCCGAAGGAATCGTAGAGAGTATCGTCCAGATCGAAGATGACGCACCTGATCACCGGGCGCTGCTTCCGGCGGATCATCCGTCTCTTCTTCTTCTTCTGAACCATTGTGAGTAGGAACAGCTATTGTAATCACTGCTACAATCGGATTGATGGAAGCCAAGCTGCTGCTGGTCCCCTGGTTCGTCACCGTCCTCTACAGCAGCATTCCGCTCTTCTGGTTTGCGATCCATCCTTTCGCCGGCCGCTGGCAAACGATGAAACGGTCCCCCTATCGCGCTCTGCTGCCGCTGTGGCTTCTGATCATCGTCGCTCTTGGCGGAATCACTTGGCCGTGGCGCTTACATCAGCTTTATTCGTTTCCCGCGATGTGGCTTCCTCTGCTGGCATTGCTCGTCCTCGCATTTGTGACCTACCCAAGGATGTCGCAGGACTTTGGCCCACGCAGGATCAGCGGGGAGGCCGAGCTGCGTCCGCGTGAGCACGAGCAGGAACTGGTGATGACCGGTCTCCACGCGCGCATGCGTCATCCCATCTACGTCACTCACCTGTTCAACATGGCTGCGTGGACGCTCGTCAGTGGGCTGGCTGTAAGCTTCGTTCTTTTGGCGGTCAGCGTTCTGATCACATACCCAATCATGATTGCCATTGAAGAACGCGAGTTGGAGCAACGCTTTGGCAAGAGCTTTCGCGATTACAAATCCCGCGTGCCCATCTTCCCTTTCCCATTCTTGAGGGCCTCTCGATGAGATCAAGGCGACGTGTTGCGGGGCATGCGTGAGGTTCGAGCTTTTTGTCGCCGCACGATATTTACGCGCCAAGCGCCGCCAGGCCATGATTGGCGTAATCACAACGATTTCGGTCCTTGGCGTAGCTGCAGGCGTAGCCTCGCTGATTGTGGCGCTTTCAATCAATACCGGCTTTCAGAAGGAGCTGCAGCAACAGCTTCTGGGATCCCAGGCCCACATCCAATTGCAACAGGCGGAAACCCATGGCATCCCCGATTGGCGCGAGAGGATGTCAAAACTGGAAAAGCTGCCGCATATCGTCGCAGCGGCTCCCGCGCTCTACGATGAAGTGCTGATTCAGCGAGGATCGCGCGCCAGCGGAATGGAGCTTAAGGGAGTAATTCCGGAATATGAAAATCGGGTAAGTGAGCTACTGAATTCCATAAAGATCGGCTCGGCCGCGCCGTTGAGTGCACCTGCCGCGAACGCATGTTCCGAAAATGATCCAAAATGTCCTGAGTCTTCAGAGATTCCGCCAATTGTGCTTGGAAAAGACCTGGCGGAAACCATCGGTGCGACGGTGGGATCAGTGACCCTTGTTACCAGTCCTCAGGGCGAGTTGACTCCGTTCGGCATCGTGCCCAAGTACCAGCGCTTCAAGGTAGTCGGCATCTTTCGCTCGGGTTTTTATAACTATGACGCCGCCTGGGGATTTATTCGCTTGAGCGACGCCCAGAAGCTCTATGGCTTGGGCGATGTGGTTTCCGTTCTGGAGTTTAAGATCGACAATCTCTACATGGCCGATGCTCAGGCTGAAGAGCTTCAGAAAGCTGCGGGGCCGGGTTACATGGCTACAACATGGATAGAGCAGAATCAGGCGCTTTTTCGCGCGCTGCGGCTTGAAGGAATAGTGACATTTTTGGTCATAGGACTCATCGTCTTCGTCGCCGCACTGAACATCTTGATTTCATTGATCATGATGGTGATGGAAAAGACCAAGGACATCGCTGTGCTTATGTCCATGGGTTCACGGAAAAGCCAGGTCCGCAGAATCTTCATCTGCCAGGGCGTGCTGGTCGGAGCCATCGGAACTTTCCTGGGCCTTATTGTTGGATACGGTGTTTCCCTTGCTGGCGCAAAGTACCGATTTATCCCACTGAACCCGGAGGTTTATTCCATCAATCATGTTCCCTTCGCGCCGCAGTGGATCCACGGTGTTCTGGTGGCAGCAGTGGCGCTGTTGATTTCCTTTGTTGCCACACTATATCCCTCCTGGTCTGCTGCTCGCGTTCTACCCGCGGAGGCATTACGCTATGAATGAAATCAGGAGCAGGGTGTGCCAACTTAGTCACAGGCTGGACGCAAGTGACGTAGCTTTACAAAGTATTAAGAAGTTTAATCGAATCTTGAGGAGTTCCGAGGTCGATGTAAGTGAGTCTATTTCGAGCCGCGCGGGTTCTATTGAATATGGTGCAAGTAAGCTTCGAACGGCACTGAAAATGCAGGGGAAAGTAGCTGGCTGCGACGTTGGAGTGGCTGAATGCATCTAAGTGTAGAGCAGCCAGAAATCCTTCGCGTTGATGGACTTAAGAAGGTATTTCGATCGGGTCAAACAGACCTTGTGCTCTTTGACAATTTGTCCTTCCAGGTGAGGAAGGGGGAAATTCTTGCCATCGTTGGCGAGTCGGGAGCAGGAAAAAGCAGCCTGCTGCACATCTTGGGAACTCTTGATCGTGCTTCAGCGGGTGACGTATACTGCGCCCAGATTCCCGTAGCGAAACTCACGAATGACGACGCCGCTGATTTTCGTAATCGCGAGATCGGCTTCGTTTTTCAGTTTCACTACCTGCTTCCGGAGTTCACGGCACAGGAGAATGTTGCCATGCCGCTTCTGATGCGAGGTGCCGCCTATCGGCCGGCTATGGAACAAGCCGGCGGATGGTTGCGGGAGGTCGGTTTGGAAAACCGAATGCACCATCGCGCAGGAGAACTTTCCGGAGGAGAGCAACAAAGGGTGGCTTTGGCCAGGGCGCTGGTGACGGGTCCCAAGATCCTGATGGCTGATGAGCCTACCGGGGACTTGGACAACCGCACCGCGGAAATGGTTTTTGCCTTGATCCAGAGGCTCCATCGCGAGTACCGGCTGACTTCCCTTATCGTCACCCATAATCTCGAGTTTGCCCGCCGATGCGACCGCGTACTGCGCTTGCATGCCGGGCGAATCGAGGAGGTGCCGCCTCTTTCGCTACCAAATTAATTGGAGCGAAAAGGACATTTTGGTTTTATGCTTGCGAGCAGCGGGTTTTGATTTTTCCGGCGTGGGTTTTGGTAACTGGGCGCGACCGGATGCAAGGCTTCTTCCTGGAAGTTGCGACGGTTCGTACCAGGGAGCAAGAGAGGTGCTTTAGGGCAGAGGTGACCCGGAAGCATCTGGGTGAGGGTAACATGTTCGAGCGGTACACAGAAAAGGCCAGACGGGTAATATTCTTTGCGCGGTATGAAGCCAGCCAGTTCGGCTCTCCGTATATTGAGACGGAGCACTTGCTGCTGG
>Ga0126371_10005880_pt1 | contig 10902 bp, 7 predicted proteins | sample PanSoiMetaPlot_4_FD_110145 | JGI IMG/M metagenome (GOLD analysis project Ga0126371, IMG submission 110145) | Tropical forest soil microbial communities from Panama - MetaG Plot_4 | ecosystem: Environmental > Terrestrial > Soil > Tropical forest > Bulk soil | place: Panama | collected 2016-02-17
AGCCGTGAGAAATCGTACGAGTGGCGGCGGAGGCTTCGGCGGCTTGACAATAGAGCTTGTCCAGAAAAGCCTTTGACGGTTCGACCGACTGCCGCCTGAGCTGCTCAAGCTCAAGTTGCAGTACGGTTAACTGTTGTCCGATGTCGTCATGCAACTCGCGCGCGATTCGACGCCGCTCCTGCTCCTGCGCGTGGATCAGCCGGCCGGTGCTCTGGCGCAGTGTTTCCGCCACGGCTTTGCGTTCGGCGAGTACGGCAGCCAATAGCATCATCGGCAGCGCCATTGTTGTGAGAAATATTTGTATACCCAGGATCCTCTCCGCCATGGGAGCCTGGATGAAGGGACCGCGTCCGTTTGTGGCGTTCCAGATTGAAATTACGGAAATCACGAGAAGCGGTGGATAGAGTCCGCCCACGCCAAAGCGCACTACGATCCAGACAAGTAGCGGCAAGGGGCTAAACATCAGAGCAGGAATGGTGGGGTTTCGAGTGCCGAAGACGACGATGCTTACAACTACAATCCCAACGGCCAGCAGAGTCGCTTCGATGACCCGCGACAGTTTGACTTGCCGCACCCAGCGTGGCCCTTTCAATACCAAAACAATGATGGTCGGCGCGACCGTCAAATTACCAAGCATGTTGGAAAATAAGCGAGCGGTCCACAACTTCCAATAACCACTAGCGAAGCCGGTCGTCACGACCACAGCAACATCAACGAACGACGTTGCCAGTGGGGCAAAGGCAATTGCCCACCCAAGGAAGATCAGGACTCCGGAAACGTCCTCAAACAGCTCTTCGGTTTTTTTAAAATGGCGGACACAAACCGCACCCAACAACGCCTCAGCAGAGTTGCTGATGAACCATCCGCAAATGGTGGCGAGAGGTCTGCCAGCGGGTAGCTGAACCAGCAGATGAGCCGGGAGCACCGCCAACAGAACAATCCACCACATGCTTCGGGGCACAAGTAAGAATGCGGCTAGCAAAATTGCGTTTGGAGGCCAGAAGGTGGCAATGGGCGTTGCGCGAGGCGTAAGCGCAAAGCCCATTCGTGTCCCAAGATAGTACGCGGAAGCAACTAGAAGGGCGATTAAGACTTGACGAGGAAAACCTACTGACCAGGGAACAACCATTGAACGGTTGTCCCGGACTTTTTCAGGCCTACGAACGCCGGCCTTTAGCAGTGATGCCCATGTGCGGTCGATCATCCGGCACCTCAATAGTTAGGAGCAGGCAATCTGCATGCAAAGGCAAAAATTGGGCATGCGCCAAATTTGCCGCATCTTAGTTCAGTTTCCTGAATCTGGACAATGCCTTTTTGTTCAGTCGCGGGTCGGTGTACTATTGCCGCTTGGAGTTACAAACTTTCGATCCGTGATTTAAATCTATTCGCGAGTGAGCGGCTTGTCAGGAGTAAATACGTTTGCTTAATCAATCCGAGTCGCTGACAAATGACTGACAAAGTCGTGAGGCCTCGCGTCGTTATCGCCGATGACCATTCTGGGATTCTGGATCAGGTAGTAGCTCTCCTTCGTCAAGACTTTGAAATAGTCGCAACAGCGCGCGATGGCATGGTCGCGCTGGATTCCATTCGCCGCCTTGATCCTGATATTGCCGTGCTTGATCTGTATATGCCCGGAATAAACGGGCTGGATATCGTTAGGACGATAACCGAGTCCGCGACTCGAACTGTTACTGTTATCGTGAGCGGCTACAACGATCCTGAGCTGGCCAAAGCTGCAATTACAGCGGGGGCCAAGGCTTTTGTTGCAAAGTCCCGCCTGGTACAGGATTTACTTCCAGCCATTCGTGGAGCAGTGCAGGGACAAGTATTCGTTTCGAACCTCTCACCAACCAAACGTTAATCAACTGTCTTGAAAAAGAAGCCGTGTAACTAGTCGGCTGTAGGGCCGATTGGGGCTTGCAACATCCTTTATTTATGGGTATAAGGATTGCCACCTGTAGTAACCATCTATGGTGACCACCAACGGGCACTGATCCGTCGGGGCTTTTGATTCTTTGTTCGAAGGGGCAAACACGTTGGAGCGTGCTTTAGGAGTAGCTTCGTGGCTCACGCCGTCGCGCATCGAGCAGTCGCGTCGTTCAATCGCCGCGGATACCTCGCTCAGACTGCGGTCGTTTTCCTAGCCTATTGTGTCGCAGGCAAACTCGGCCAGGCTACCGCAAACATTCGTAGCAGTAACCTCGGGCCGGTATGGCCTGCCTACGGAATCGCGCTAGCGGCAATCGTGTTGCTGGGCCATCGAGCCTGGGTCGGCGTCTTCGCCGGGGCCCTTCTCGTTGCACTCTCAAGCCCGGTTCCTGTTGTGACAGCGATTGGTCAGGCTGCCGCCGCCACTCTTGCGGCACTTTTCGGTGCTTACTGTCTCCGCGTCCTCGTTAACTTCGATCCTTGCTTATCGCATTTGCGCGATGCGCTCTGGCTCGTTGCCATCGGCGCCCTGGGAAGCGCCATTGTGAGTTCGTCGATCGGAGTTTCAGTTTTGTACGCAAGTCATGAGCATCCCTACTCCGGACTCAGTTCTGCCTGGTTGATCTACTGGCTGGGAGACGCAATGGGCGTGCTCCTCGTGACTCCGCTCGTATTGACCTTTCCCGATCTCCTGCGCATTCGCAATCGGGATCGGCTCATGGAGTTGGTCACACTGCTTGTTCTGCTCACGGTCGCTTGCGTGACCGTTTTTGGCGATCTACCTCGAGTCACGAACGAAGTGCACGTTCTGTCTCTTATCGTGCTCCCATTTGTAATGTGGGCCGCCATTCGTTTTGGCGTGAGCGGGGCGGCGCTGTCGATTCTTGTGGTCGCCACCATAGCCACCGTAGAAACCGCCCTAGGATCAGGGCCCTTCGTAGTCAACGGCTCATTCGCAAACGCTGTATTGTTGGACATTTTCTTTGGCGTGCTTTCAGTGACCGGACTTGCCTTGGCAGTTCTTTGCACAGAACGGGAGCAAGGCCAGCGCGAACGAGAGCGGATGGTACGTAAGCAAGCGGCGATAGAGGCATACTTGCAAAACCAGAGAGTGCTTCAAGAGAGCGAACAGCGCTTGCGCGTGGCGGCCCAGGCCGGAAAGATGTACGCCTATGAATGGGATGTCGCGAGCGATTCAGTTGCTCGATCGGGGGGAGTCGAAGCTGTCCTTGGCCCGCCGGAGCAGTTCCCGGGCGACACACGCCAAGAATGGCTAGCAAGAGTTCACCCTGATGATCGAGAACGACTCGACGCTTCCGTAAGCGAGAGAACTCCTGAGAGCCCAGACTCTCAGGTCGCTTATCGCATATTGCGTCCTGACGGATCAATCATATGGCTGGAGCGAACCGCTCACGCTTTGTTCGATGAGCATCGCAAAATGACGCGAATGATCGGCATGGTAGCGGACATTACCGAGCGCAAGCTGGCAGAGGAAAGGCTGCGAGAGTACGAGAAAGCGGTGGAAGGGTCAGAGGACATGATTGCGGTAGTCGATCGAGATTACCGCTACCTCATCGCAAATCGTCAGTTTTTGAAAATGCGGAATACGACAAAGAATCAGGTGATTGGGCGTTCTGCCCGTGAAGTATTAAACGAGGAGGTCTTTGAGACAAGGGTCAAACCCAAATTGGATGAGTGTTTCGAAGGCAACGTTATTAGGTATGAGATGAAGTACATGTATCCGGAGATTGGCGAGAGAGACCTACTGGTCTCTTACTTTCCCATCGAAGGTCCTACCGGTATTGATCGAGCCGCGTGCATTTTGCAGGACATCACGAATCAGAAGCTGGCAGAAGAGACCCGGTTCAGACATGCAGCCATTGTGGAGTCCTCTTCCGACGCCATCATTTCCGAAAACTGTAATGGAGTAATCACCAGCTGGAACGCGGGTGCCCAGCATATCTTCGGCTACAAGGAGGCAGAAGCAGTTGGACAACCGATGACCATTGTCATTCCCCCCGATTTGCTAGCTGAGGAGAACAGGATTCTCGAAAGGGTGAGAGCTGGCGAGCGAATTGAGCATTATGAAACGGTACGTGTTACGAAAACAGGAAAGAGAGTTGATGTCTCGGTAACGGTTTCTCCCATTAAGGATTCAGCGGGCAAGATAGTCGGCTTTTCGAAGATCGACCGTGATACTACCGAGCGCCGCCTGGCGGAGCAGGTCATGGCAGACATGAGTCGTAAGTTGGTCCAGGTTCAAGAAGAGGAACGTACGCGAATCGCAAGAGACCTTCACGACGATATCAATCAGCGCCTGGCATTGTTGGCAATCGAAATCGACACCCTGAAAGCAAACGTACCCGAACGCGTGAATGAGATCAATCGCCGACTGACGCAAATCCGGGAAGGGATTGTTGAGGTTTCAAGCGGAGTGCAATCTATATCGCATCAACTGCACTCGCCACAGTTGGAATACTTGGGCATCGCTGCGGCCATGAGGATCTTTTGCCGAGAATATTCTGCGCGACAGGCCGTTGAGATCGACTTCGCGATTGACGAGATCCCACACGTCACATCACCCGATGTCTCCTTAGGACTTTTCCGAATTATGCAAGAAGCCCTGAGCAATGCCGCCAAACATAGCCGGGTACGGAAGTTTCATGTGAGGCTGGGCTGCTCGGCCAGTCAGCTCCATCTCACAGTCTCAGACCATGGAACCGGTTTCGACGCCAAAGCAGCGATGAATAAGGGAGGGTTGGGTCTTATCAGCATGCGTGAGCGTGTTCGCCTGATGAATGGAACCATGACCATCGAATCGAAGTTGATGGGCGGTACGATCATCCATGTTTGCGTTCCCATCGAGTCAGAACAGGTTTCCGCGCGTGCGGCCGGCTGACAGAGCGAAGAACGTTAGGCCAGCTAGTAGCCTTGTTCGCATCTATGAACCGCTGTGTGTTCCGCGCAGATGCGTTGGAAGACGTCGTCGTCCATCCTTTCCCTAACGCCTCCAAAAGTGTACCCACACAGAATCTCTATGTCGTATGTGCTGAGTAGCTCGTTGCCGAGCTTCTCGAACTGGATCGCCCCCTCTGCGTTGCCTTGTGCCCACAGTAGATGCACGCATTCTCCGAAGATTGCAACGCGCGCTTGCTCTGCGCCACTGGCAGCCTTCGCAGCTTCTGCAGCTGTCAGAATCAAAGAACCCAGCATTTTCAAAAATCGGACCGGATCCGGCATGCCATCGACCATGAGCATAGAGAGTGTGTCAGCCGCGTCCAAGGCGATGTATCTGCCCTGCTCAATGGCAGAACCAACATTCAAGCCGCGTTCCTCCAATCTTGCGAGAAGGCTGTCCCGGTGCCACGCCGTGGCGACAACAATAGCTGCATTTCCGGCCTCTAGAGCAGCCCGGACGAAATGCGTGAGATCATCAAGAAGAGACCCTTCAGCAAAATAAAAACCTACTTCGTGGCTGAGGGGAGTCGCCGCTTTCGCCAGCGAGCCCGGTGCGACGTCTTTGCGGGAGGCTGGATCCTCAGTGAGCTCATTTGTAGAGCCGGTGTTCTTACCGGCAAGACTGGCACTCACAAACCGTTTGCCCTGAAGAACAGCTTCCACAGCCGCTAATAGTTCACGTTCGGCGTCGGATTTAACCACGTAGCCGCTACCGCCCGTGCGCAAGGCTTCTTCTACAATGTCCCAGGAGCGTTGTTCACTTAAGAAGAGGATTTTGGACTTGGGTGAAAGGTCTCTTATTCGGAGAGCGGCCTCCATTCCATTCAGTGTCGGAAGCCCGATGTCGAGCAAGATGAGGTCTGGCTGCAGCTCCTCGGCTTTCCGAACCGCTTCCGAGCCGTCGGACACTTCGCTGATGACCTGTAACTCAGGCCGTTTCTCGAGCGTCGAGCAAACAAAGCGACGCCAACGCTCATAATCATCTACGACCAGAACCCGCGTGGTTGGTTCTTCCAAGTAACCTCTGCCGATCAAAGCTCAAGTCCGATCGCTGACTGGCGGTACTAAACCTCCGACTCAAAATAAGGATACACACGGGAGTTGTTTTGCTCGTTGCGCAATCGCAGTCTTGTACTTGCTGAAAAAGCGACTAAGTCTAGCATTTCTCGCGTAATTGGCGTGTCGACCTTCAACCCGAAATCTTGCACAAACGAGACTTTGTATGAAAGATGGCCGTGCTTGCAGAAAAGTGCAGGAAGCGAGCACGTCACTGGCAGCATTAGCAGTATTGGAACTGTGCCACTCAATCCAAGATAGAGGGGCTTGCTTGTTTCCCCGCCACTTCCTCCGCAAGCGCCGAGCATGCCGCCGACTCTAGCGAGATCAAGACCTTCGGTAGCTTGATCGACCCGTCATATCAGGTGATCGCGAGAAAGGAAGCGACGATCATGCGATGCAGACACTTTGAATTGGTGTTGATCGTTATTGTGCTCCTGTGTGCGCGTGCCTTCGCGCAAGCTGCGCCAGCGGCCGATTCCTTCTTAGCAGGGTCTCGAGCCGCGCCAGGCAATGATGCCGCCGAAACCAGTACAGAAACTTTCTCTGCTAGGGTTCGCGAGGTGAATCTTCTCTTCTCGGTATCGGATTGGAGGGGCCGCTTTATCTCCAATCTCACTCCTTCCGACATCAAGGTGCTCGACAATGGACAGCAACCACAATCGTTGACCTATTTCCTGCGGCAATCGGACCTGCCCTTAAAAGTTGGAGTGCTGATCGACGTCAGCGGATCTGTCGGAACCTTCTTTAGCGACCAGCAACAAGCGGCCGCAATCTTCCTACAACAGACCCTGCGACGATCGGATTCCGCGACCATAATGAGTTTTGGTGGTGAGTCGCGGGTAGTCCAGGACTTCACCTCGAATCTGGAATCGCTGACGAAAGCCGTCCATGGTCTGTCCGCCGGCGACACTTCGACGGCTATCTACGATGCTGTAACCAGTGCCTGCGCCAGACTCTCAACTAACGCCGGGTCGAGCCTGGCTCGTCGCGTTTTGATCCTGATCACCGATGGTGAGGAGAACTCCAGCCATTCAAGCCTTGAGGACGCGATCGAGGCAGCTTTACAGTCCGACGCGATTGTTTTTGCGCTGAACACTAGTCCAAACCGGGTATTCACGGACCCGATGCTACAGAAGCTTAGTAAGAGTACTGGCGGTAGCGTCCTAAACGCACATGGAGCCAGGGCATTGAAGTCGGCGTTCCGCAAAATCGACGAGCAGCTGCGAAATCAATATTTGTTAGGATACAAACCGCCGCACTGGCAGGCAGACCACAGCTTTCACAAGATTCGTGTTTCCTCCCTCCGCTTCGGCCTTCATATTCATTGCCGAAAAGGTTATTACGCGATCGAATAAACCTCCGATACTTTTCTGAATCGCAGGCGATCACGTTCACCTGTAGGCGTGGCTCAGTGCTGAAGGGCAACAATTCCGACTCTGTATTTCCTATAGAATCTATAGAGAGTAGGCCACGCGTGAGGTGGTCGAGTTTTCACTTGGAGTATCCGTTGCGGTTATTTCTTCGACGTAGTTTCCTAGGTTGTTTCCTGGTACTTGTTTCTCTCTGCTGTTTTGGCTCGCCGGCAACAAATACTGCGCCGTCTGAAGTCCCATATCGTCTTCATTTCTTTCACACCCACACTGGGGAACGGCTCGAAATCGTCTATCGGCACGGGGATACTTATGATCCCGAGGCGCTGGCGCTCATCAATCATTACCTGCGCGATCATCGCACTGGCGACGTTCACGAGTACGATCCGCGTGTCTTCGATTTGCTTCACGATCTGACGGTCGCATTGAGACGTCCGAACGCGGAGATTGATGTCGTGTGCGGTTACCGGACGCCATGGAGCAATGAATATCTTCGAACGCACGGCCACGGCGTAGCGCGGCACAGCCTGCACATGCAAGCAATGGCCATTGATATTCGCGTTCCGGGTGTGCGTACATCCGAACTTCGTGATGCTGCATTGGCCATGCATCGTGGTGGCGTTGGCTATTACGCCACTTCAGACTTCGTCCATGTAGATGTGGGTCGCGTGCGCCGCTGGTAGTCCCCTTCCCGTTTACGGATACGGATAACCCTTCGCTAATGCCCGGGCGAGTTTTGTGTCGTGTCCGTAAATGTCATCGTAGAAGTGGACCTCGTTGTTCTCGTAGGCAATCGCAGTTCCGTAGACGATAAACACAGGCACCTTTTGTGTCAGATTGACAGTGACATTATCGCTGCCGTTCTGCATCTCCTGTCGCACCCGATCGACTGTCCAACCAGGATTGTTGCGCAACGTCCACGCCACAAGTTCAGCAGGCTTTTCGACGCGAATGCAACCGTGGCTAAAATCTCGGCGCGTGCGTGCGAATAGTTCGGGCGCTGGCGTGCTATGTAGATACACGTTGTATTCGTTGGGAAACATCAGCTTGACTAGTCCGAGCGCGTTCGTGGGACCCGGCTTTTGCCGCACCGCCAACTTACCTGCCTGAAGCTGGGCAAGTACGTCGTCCGATATCACGCCGGAGGTGACTGGATTGCCGTCAAGTGTAGTGACCTCGTAGTTCTTCCTTGCGATGTAGTTGCGGTCGCGCTTGATGGCCGGGACGATTTCACCGCGAAGGATGCTAGGTGGAACGTTCCAATATGGGCGCAGCACAATGAATGTCATGTCGCGCGTAAAAACGGGCGTTTGAGTACGCAGAGCCCTTCCGACCACAACGCGCATATCGAAACTGATCTTGTTCTTATCGTCTAGTGCGCGTAGATGGAAATCTGGAACATTTACGATGATTGGAGGCGCAGGAAACTCGCTGGGCAACCAACGCCAGCGCTCCAACGTGAGCTGCAACTGCCGCACTCGATCTGACAAGGGCACGTTCAATTGCTTAATCGTGGCTGGCCCAAGGCGCCCATCGGCGTCGAGTCCGTGGCGACCTTGAAACTTTTTTACGGCTTCAGCCAAAGTGGCGTCATAAACGTGATGATCACGGGGGTTGGTATCTGTCGGCAAGTCGCCGACGAGATGCAGAAGTCGCGTAAGCCGCGGCACGCCTACGTATTGCTCACCAGGCCCGATGGTCTTTGCGGGAACCGGAAGCTTTTCACCGTCGTCATTGCGCGCCAGCTCCACGTATCTGATGAGGGCTTGTTCGGTACGACGGTAGCCGGGAAACGGAGGCTCCACAGTGTCCAAGAGTACAGGTATATCTGTTGCCGTCAGTAACCGCTCGCGAACGAAGTGAGCTAAGTCGTATTTCTTGTGATTCACGTCCAGGTCGAAGTTGAGGTGCTGCGGATTAATGCGCCCGATGTGGAGATCAGAGACGTAGCGCATCGAACAGACAGTAAGAGCTACATCAAAAGTTGCGGGATCGCCGTCGGCGCCTTTCAGCTCCTGCAGGCGATCGTCCCAGCGGGAAGCGTCGTAGTCTTCAGGTTCCAATCCATTTCGCCCGGCATTACGGAAGCGCTCGATCATCACAAGCGCTTGAGGCGTTGGAGTGTTTCCCTGTATCCAGGCTGGAGCGTAGTTAGCTGTCTCGTAGAACTTCTGCAGCCAGACTCGATAATCGCGGAAGTTTGGCCAGCGCATGCTCTCCAGACTCCCAGCGGTTATGATGCTCTGAATTCGCGAGGATGGCTGGGCCATCGCGACCAAGCTCAATGCCATCGCAATGAGAAGTTTCTTGTAAACAGAGCAGAACCTGCGGCCCAGATGATGCAGGTTCGTCATCAGGCTCCCAGCAGACCTTTACCCTGCCTTGACTGGCGGCTAGCTTGACTCTTCCTCAGAGATACGGGGAGCACAAATGAAGGATGCAGAATACGATCTATGGTTGCGGCTAAGACCTGAGGGGACTTTGCAATCCGAAAGCCGCACCTGCTTCCGAATGCAGAGTCCCCGTCAGGAGTCGCTTCGTATAAGCCATCTTATTTCTTGGAGGAAAGATGGCAACTGGCAGAAGTGGCAGTCGAGCGAAAGGGTTGACCCCTTTTAGTGTAGCGACTCCAGAGGGTCTGCGGATCTCCGGAAGAAATCGGAATCCAAACGAAAGTGCAAATTTACTTTTGGGACATGGCAAACCACCTAGCCATGGCGCAGTCGCTGCAAACCCAAGCGATTTTCGAACTCAATGCTTTCAGTGAAAAAAACCAAACCCCGCAACGGGAACACAAATGGGCTTTATAGGAACTTTCTACTCTCATAACTCACAATTCAAGATCCGAATAAGAAAATAATTCGTCCACGCCTGAACTTATCGTCACAGGTGAAACCTGTCGTTGCGCTGGAGCAACGGCAACCGGATAGTAGTACGCGTCCGGTTATGAATCGGATTCCCAGAACGGCGAGGAAAGGGAGTTTACTTCACTCGCCAGTCGGAAAGGGATGATTCAGCAGAACGGATCAAATGCTGGTAGAACTGACAGTCGCCAGACGGACAAGGATAAGGGTATTGAAGTCCTGGACGCACAGGCTCACGGTTTTTACCGTCCTGAGTGGCGATTCGAGAAGGTGTGGGGGTCCAGACTGATGAACATGCATAGGCTGACAAAGCCAATTGAGACAAAACTATTCTCTTGGTTCAGCGATCAGGAGCTAGCCGTGATCATCGGTTTTATCGTCTTAATTTTCGTGAGCTGGGGAATTTACCCACTTTTTGCGCGATGAATTCCAATATCAACGGGATTTATCTAGACCAATGCTCACTTCTTCTCGGGAGGAAATTCTTTCAGTAACTTGACGATTGCCTTGTCGATCAGCTCGAGAGATTTCTTCTTGTGTTCGATGTCCAAGCCGACCTTAACGGTACCGGTCCAGACAACTTTGTTGGCGCTGCGGTCAACGAAGTTGAGCGTGAGTGCCCCTTTTGGAACATACGTTGCCATCGAGCCAGAAGCACCACCTGCTCCTGTCCACATAGTTGCGTCAAATGCGGGAGGTGGCCCGCTGTAGGTCGGCGAAAT
>Ga0126371_10005882_pt1 | contig 10901 bp, 11 predicted proteins | sample PanSoiMetaPlot_4_FD_110145 | JGI IMG/M metagenome (GOLD analysis project Ga0126371, IMG submission 110145) | Tropical forest soil microbial communities from Panama - MetaG Plot_4 | ecosystem: Environmental > Terrestrial > Soil > Tropical forest > Bulk soil | place: Panama | collected 2016-02-17
ATCAGCGGCGCGTACACAGAGTTCATCTGCCTTCCCCAAAGGGAACTGGTTCCGGTACCTGCGGGTTTGGATCCGGCAGAGGCCGTAAGCCTCATTCTGAACTACATCACTGCCTACCAGATGATGCATCGTTCGGCGAAGGTCAAGCCTGGACAGCGCGTTTTGATTCACGGTGCAGCGGGCGGGGTCGGTACGGCCCTATTGCAACTTGGGCGTGCTGCTGGGTTGGAGATGTACGGCACTTGTTCCTCGCAAGCTGCATCCGCCGTTTCCGACTTGGGAGGTACCCCGATTGATTACAGGAAGCAGGATTTCGTCGAAGAAGTTCACCGGCTTACTCCGGGTATGGATGTTGTCTTCGACGGCATTGGTGGCGATAATCTGTGGCGTTCTCGCAAGGCGCTACGTCTCGGCGGGGTCATCGTGGTCTATGGCTTTACATCCAAGCTGCGTGAAGGACGATTGGCTTCAGGACGGTCTAGCGGTCGTCACCGCTTTCGCGAAGCCGTGATACTCGGGCTGTACATTGCGCGAAACTGGTTCCTTCCTGGCCGCAAGCGCATGACCCCATATAGCATACAGACGCTCAAGCGACTTAGACCGACATGGTTTCGACATGATCTGATAATGCTGTTTGATCTCCTTCAACAGCAAAAAATCAAACCGATAATCGCGGAGAGATTCCCCCTTTCCGCTGCACGATGCGCACACGAATTGCTGGGCAAGGGCGGCGTTATAGGCAAGATCGTTCTGGTGGCAAACGGGGCTGCCCCCTAATTGGGACAGGACACAAAGGCTGCAAACTGATAAGACCGGCAGCGTCAACGAATGTAATCGCGATATTTCGCCAACCGATGCTCGTAGGTCTGGTCCAATCTGACATTTTAGAACTATGGGCTAAAGATCATCTTCAGCAGAAACGTCCAGAAACCGTCGTGAACGATGAAGTACACACACCCAATGACCGCGAGGACGCCCCACATCAACTTTGCCCATTGCGGGAGTTTATCTATGGCTGCTGAAATCCATTTCCCGATAAAAGACATCTTTCCAGAAAACAAGCCGGCCCTAGCATCAGCGAGTAATAGTAGCGATGTATCGCCAATTGACGATCAGGCTGCTCGGCTCCGCCAATACTGGAGAGTCCGTTTTATCGCGTGATAAATATATTTGAGTTGATTTGGTAGCCTACGAGCTTAAGGCCGCCACCCGCTTTTTTCCATGTGAATGTTTCGACGGCCCCACCCTGATCAAATGTACTCTCGTATGTAACCCTGATGAATGTGCCACTGGTTGTAGCGTTCACGAAGATGTTTGTATGGGTGGAACCATGTGATAGACCCAACTTCGAATGAACACCAGTGAGGAATTTGATTATCTCGTCTCGGTTCCCGGAGTTCTGAAACGCTTCATCAGACTCGCCCAAAATGTCGCCGTAGGCCGCAGAGTCTAATTGCGAGTGGAAATGACGCACAGCATCGTCGGAAAGCCGCGCACCTGCGCTCATGCCTGAGCCGCATTGCCACATGAAATAGGCAAGCAATATAGCGGTTGCACCAAGCGACCACTTCAGAAGCGTCCTCTTGCGTTCGGGCTTGGGTTGGACATCAGCCGATGATGGAATCAGGGGAGTAGGAGGAAGAAGTGTCGCCCCGCAATTCTTGCAAAAAATCGAACCACTGTCGGCTGAGGAGCCACAGTTGGTGCAGGTTAACAATTGGGTGGCACTGTCCATTGTTGAAGGGGAAGTGGTAAATGGGTTCATCGAATGAAGTTGGGCACGGCCAGCAGTCTACGTTGAAACAGCGAGGCGTACGACGATAATACCTGAACAGACGCTTGCGCTCAAAGCCCCGTCCGAAGCCAGTTTTAGCGTAATCGAGATGTTAGCCAAACACAGCGCCAACTGCCGCAACCGCAATGAGGAACAACAGGGCGACCGTAAAGATATTTGCTTCCTTTCGCATCTTCGGTGTGACGAGTGGGGAAACATCAATTGGCCCGAGTTCTGCGCTCACCTTCCACATCTGCCACCAATCAAATAGCTCTCCCTTGATGAGTTGCCTAAGCGCAAGGATCAGTCCGAAACCAAAAGCCACAAAGAAAATACAGCCCATCAACACCCACAACCCTTCAGACACTGTACTTAGCAAGGAGGCTTTCAGTCCGGAGCCAAGGAAATCGGTGAGAATACCAGCCCCGAGTAGACACACCAAAACGCCCAACACCCGAAGCTGATTTCGGTGCATGTAATCCAGCACCATGCGTTGGTAATACCCTTCCTGGCCCGGCGATAACAGAGCAAGCCGCATCGGATTCCTCATGACGAGAAAACCGAACGTCGCTAACGGCAACCCCACGAGGACGCCGATTACGATGGCCATGCCAAGACTGTACCCCCGCTTCTAATTCCACTCAACTGACGTGAACATGCTAACGGGCGTTACCACTCAAAGCCCCCGGCCTAGGGCATTTTGAACGGACTGACGGCTTGTTAGCTTCGGAATTCCGGAACCCGGAAATCGTGCTTTCAATCAGGAATAAGATAGACATGCATCAAGCGACGCGGGGAGACCCTTGGCGTCGCCGACGTGATTTATGCATTGTGCACCCCCCTTCGGTCGTCTCGGAATATTCGCTCTCCTGTTCTTATCCCCTCTAGTGGCTCAGAAATCACAGAACAACCCAGGCACGAATACGACGGTGCGGGACTTTTCATTCGTGGTTCCGGCGCGTCAGGAATGGTTCGACACCGGAATTGATCTGCAACCGGGAGAGTTGGTCTATGTCTCCGGAGGAGTGTTTTTTTGTGGCGCCACGACGAGCGACCGGCAGAGCTTGCCGCTCCCCTCGGCTCAGGTTGGTGCGCTGCTGGCCAAAGTGGAGCTGGGAGCGAAGCCCGTGTCGGCGATTCTTGGTGCGGAGCTCCCAGTAACCGTACCCGGCCGCCTTTATCTCGGCGTCAACGGAGCGAACTGTACTGGAAAGCTTCCTGCGAAGGTGCATGTGGAGCGTGCGCCCAATAAAACCCATTGAGACTCGGGCCGACTCCCTGGTCAATGCGTGTAATTGATTCCATCACAATATCCGCTCCGAGGCGACATCTGGCTTGCCGCTAGCCCCCAAAAGTCACGCCCTGAGATGGCCTGCTTGGGGGATGACCGCAGCCTGATGCTGGCCTGGAAAAGACGCTCTTGGAAAGCACAAAACGCTTTCCACTTTTCCATCGCTACAACGAGGATTTTCGAATAGAGCTCTACCAAGGTCTGGTGAGGAGAGAAGGAGACGAAACAACAGTCCAGCGGCGTGCCGGAATACCTGGTCACTCAAACGCGTCCCTCGAGACCGTGCGATTAAAAGAAACCGACACGCGGATCATCATCGAGTGCCCGGAGATCTCCACTAAGAGGCCGGATACATTTATGCAGACTGTCGCTTCGCTCAACTTCAAACCTCTTGCAGTCAGGCGGCCATACATTTGAGTGACATAGCGATATAACGGCAATCCGTATTATCTTTGTTAAAATTTTGTGACTTTCATCAGGAGCGCCTTTATGCGCCGAACCGTCGCTACTTCCGTGTTGTTCGCATCCACTGTTCTGCTCATGTGTTCTTTCCGTACAGCCGCATCGGCACCCCCCGAACTTAACGGCGCATCCCGCCTTCCTAAAAAAAATGGCTGGACGTATGTCCACCTGGAAGGCACTCCGCACCAAATCGGATTTCAGAACGGATATCTGCTTGCGCCGGAGATTCGCGACATGCTGAACGTCGTGATCCTCGAGTCCAGCCACGACTACCAGAAGCCGTGGTCGTTTTTTCGCGACGCCGCGCAGAGCATGATGTGGCCGCACATTGAACAAGAATATCGAGAAGAATTGCAAGGCATTGCGGAGGGCGCGACTGCGCATGGTGTGAAAATTGATGTTTGGGACGTAATTGGCCTGAACGCGTCAACCGAATGGGCATATTACAACAAGCAGTACGATAGCGAGCACGGAATCAAAACAGCGCAGCTCGCCGTGCCCGAGCATTGCAGCGCGTTCGTCGCGACCGGAGCTTATACGAAGAACGGCAAAGCCGTCATCGCGCACAACAACTGGTCTAGCTATCTGGAAGGAGAGCGCTGGACGATTATCTACGACATCGTTCCCGCGCATGGATACCGCATTTTGATGGACGGTCTGCCGGGCGTGATCCATAGCGGCGACGATTTCGTCGTGAACAGCGCTGGAATCGCGATTTCTGAGACGACAATCAGTCATTTCTTTGGCTACGATACAAACGGCATCCCTGAGTTCATCCGCGCCCGCAAGGCGGCACAGTATTCGGCATCGATCGACGATTACATGCGGATCATGAAAGAGGGGAACAATGGCGGGTACGCGAATACGTGGCTCATCGCCGATACGCGGAAAAACGAAATCGGACGCCTAGAGCTGGGGCTGAAGAATGTAACACTGGAGCGGACCAGCGACGGATATTTCGTCGGTTCGAATTTCCCTATCAATGAGAAGTTGATTCGCGAAGAGACGAATTTCGACCCGAACGACTTACAACAGAGCTCAGTTGCACGGCACACCCGCTGGGACCAGTTGATGACGGAGAACAAAGGCCAGATTGACGTGGCCGTTGCGCAACGTTTTCTTGCCGACCACTACGACGTAATCGAAAAGAAAGATGATCCGGACGAGCGCACGCTGGATGGGCACGTCGATCTTTCTCCTCGCGGCGATGCCGGATGGGTTGGACCTTATGGCACCGCCGGCGCGGTGCAGAACAAAGCCGCCGACGCTGAGATGATCGAGAAAATGACCTTTACCGCCGCCGCCGGCCACGCCTGCGGCAAAGACTTCAAGGCTAGCTCATTCATGAGCGCACACCCCGAGTATGACTGGCAGAAATCTTTGCAACGAGACATGGCTGCGAATCCGTGGACAAGCTTCATCTCGGCGAAATAAGAGCTTAAAGGAATTGCTGGAAATTGGTCCGCCCTAGCAGACAGACTTTCGAACTTTTCTGTGGAACCGACGCAGCGGTGACACGTTTCTGCATTTTACGTTCTAAACGCTCTGTGTGCCTGCCAGCTCAAATGAGCGATATGAGATCTTTTGACAGTTATCAGCAAACCCTCGCGTGGCCACGGCCCCGGTGGAGCGTACTGCCTTGAACTATCCCTCATCATCCTTCACGGTGACCTCTTTCATTTCGTTAATTTCCGTGATTACGATTGCGTGAGTCCCGGTTCTCTCAAACACAATCCCGCTCGCCCGCACGTATTTGCCCACATAGGGCATAAGTACCTGCCGTTGATCCGTATCGGGCATCTTGGCAGAGATGGGGAAATATAGCCGACCCTCGTTGGTCAGGATAACCAGCGGCGACCCACCCTTCACGCAATCCCGTACGCACTTGCTGCCCATACTTGTGGCATGGTTATCGAGATTCTGAATTGGGCACGCAACATCCCGAACCAGACCTTCTATGGTTTCGTTGGAAACGTTTGCGCGGGCACCCGCCATGTCCGTGGTCTGTGGAGACTGGGACGCCGCCAAGAGAATCCCGCAGCACGCAAGCAAGCCAATTTTCAACGGTCGGATCATCGGACTCTCCTATTCGTGGCGGTGTGCGTTGCATTCGGAGTGGTCGGTTCTCAACGCCGACATTGTCATGGGAATCAATGTCACAACTATATGTGCTTTTTTGTTCGCCTTCTTGCCCGCGCCATGAGCGTTATCGTTTCGGCAGTGTTCGCGGGATAGTCAGCCAATCAGGAGCGTCACACTCCGTCACGACCGTGACCGTGACCACCGCTTTCAGAGAAGGATCGCGCTCGCTAGTCGCAACGACGTGATAAAGGCCCACGCGAGGTGGAGCAGTGTAGATTCCACGTTCCGTTATCTGCCCTCCGTCAGGCTCTTGAACCGCCCATTGGATTCCGGCGCTCCGAGTACCTTTGACGAACCCTGTGAAAGTCTGCTTGTGGCCGACATGGATGGTCGCTTCAGTTGGATTGATGGTTACGCCTACAGAGTTCCGGTGGACATCCTGTGGAACGGCAGAGACGGGCAACACCAGCGCAGCGGTTAGGACTATCTGAAAATGAGACGCCGACATGGGCAGCCTCCCCGCGGCAATTTACCACTCCTCGCTCTCTTGCGCCAGTGATTCCAGCGTAACTGTCGATTTCGGTACGGATCCCAGTCATCTGGCACCACCCGGCCGGACCCGGACGGGCGCTCATTAGCACATCCGGTTCTTGTCTCAGATACGAGCGAGGAAGCGCGCATCGGGATAGGGTTGGTTATAGTAAGACATCTCGATCCGCAAGCACATGCGAGCGAAACTGCAACAGGTCAGACTCCAGCTTCGCCAACGCACGAACGATCTTGTGCCTCCGACGGGGAACTGCCTCAAGGCGGTTGGTGCAGGGCTACTTTAACTATTACGCGGTTCCTGGAAACGCGATGGCGTTCAAAAATTCGGCGAACGCCCGGTTCATTTTCGCTTGGCAGCCAGCATGACCGTGTAATCGTCAAGGTCTATAAGGGCCTCGTCGCTGACAGCCTTCATCCGTTCCTGGCGTTTCTGTCGCAGTGAGGATGCGCTGAAGGCAAGTGCCTCAGCTCGCTCTTTCGCCCCAATCTTGTCCTTCGCATGAATGATCTGCTTTGCGTAATCACGGGCCCCGACAGGTTTGCTCGGATCGGCCGCGAAAGCCGCAATCGCTTCGTCGGCAGATTCTGTCTGGGCGTACCAAAGTACGAGAATTAGACTCTTTTCCGCGCCCTCGTTACGCTCATTCCGAAGACGATCGCTAGCGGGCTGCAACCAATAGCCTTGATTGGTCGGCAAAAGCATGTAGACCAGAGCGTAGTTCTGTCCCAAGGTGAGCACGTGTTCAGGGATGAAGACCTTAAAGTCTGGATCTTCAAGGATGTGAAATGCCGCAGCCGTTGTGTCCTCGCCCAACCCCGCCATGCGATGGACCTGCAAGAAGTAGTCCTTCCGCTCTACATCGCGCAGGTCGCTGTGGGCAATGGCAGCTAAGGCAACCTTCCTCGACGCGGGAGTGTCGGAGAGGCTAAGGAGGAGCATACTGCCGTCATACAGAAAGAAGGGTGGATTACGGAAATCTGCAAGTTCGCCCCGTAGCGCAGGAACGTAGACCATAGGTTCCGATTTCGCTTTCGTCCAGAACCTGTCGAGTACTGCCGATTTCTCTGTAATCTGTGCGCTGGTCAGAGTGTGCGGTTGGAAGTCGTATGTCTGCTGAATCTGTTGGTGAATCGATGTAGGCGTAGTCTGAGCAAAAACCAATCTACCCTTGAAGCCAATTGTAGAAACAGCAAGGACTGCGACAAGGTGACACCGCAAGAATAGCGTCCTCACGCTACCTCCTTCTATGCGAGTGCCAGTTTAACGAAACCGAGTCAAAACCGCAGCGTAACTGCTGTAACCAGGCTTCCTGCGGGAAGACCTGCTTTGATGGCGGAATATACTTTTCTTGCAGGACAACGCCGAAAATCCGTATGGACGATGCCACCACTAACTTGAGAGACTCGGCACCACTCGGCGGAAGGAGCAGCTGACATGAAACGCGAACGCACGCAACAGGTTATTTTGGGGCTTGTAGGACTATCTTTTGTTGCCCTCATTTATCCCTTAGGGAGCGATCTATGGCATGCGAACTGGCTGGTACAGATGAATGACAACGAGTGCGAGCCGATGTTTCTGAGCTTCTTCGTCGTGCTCGGATTGTTCCTGTTGCTGGCCGTGAGGAGACCCTCATCGCATCGCTCTCTGATTGCTTTCGCCGCATGCTGGAGCCTGTTCCATGCCACCGTGATGGCCATCCAAACCCTTCAAGCTTGGAACCGAGGTACTCACCGGGAATATCGAGATGTGGTGATTGCGGGGATCATCGGAGTTGTACTGCTGGCGATCACGCCAACGGCGCGAGACGCAGCACCACGAGAAGCGACGGTTAAGGTCGCGCCCTGAACGGTGCAGCAAGACCACGTCCAGCAAGGCCGACGGGTGGAGAAGGCGAGAATTTGGAAGAAAATTGGTGGAGGCGGCGGGAGTCGGGCCGCAGCCACAATATAAGCATTGAATTATCAATGCGATAAATCGTCTGTACTCTATCTCGCTAGATTGAAGGGACAAAAAAGGGACAAAATTTGACGTTGAAAAGGTCCCGTCTGGGCTACCAGATTGTCCTCACCAGAGAACTTCGGCGGATTGCATTGTCTTTTGTCACGAGATCAATCCCGGAGGTTAATGCTGTCGCTCCAATCAGCCGATCAGCCGGATCTCGTGGGTAGGAAGCCACCGGGAATGCAGCCGCCTGCGCAGCGACTTCGATGGTCAAGGGGAGGATCACCACCCCGGCAGTGATCTTCTTCAGAAAAGCTGGCACTGTCCCACCAGGGTCAATTCGCCCGTTGGTCGCAAGCCAGCTCAGCTCCCAAAGTGTCACTGCCGCAATCGAGACGCAATCGCTCTTGAGTTGCTTGCGAATGGCGTCCGCCGCGGCTTTCGAGAGTTGGTCTGGAGAGGTTCTCAGCCACACCAGCACATGGGTGTCGAGAACGATCACGACGCTTCCCAGTCGTTTGTGACTGGCGACTCGATATCTCCAAGGATCTTAACCGTGCCGGCGAGGTCGCCCCACATATTCCTGCGCTCGCGTTCGGCTGGGACTAGCTTCGCCACCGGTTTACCGTGCTTGGTAATCACCACAAACTCGCCAGTCTCCTGGACCTTATCCATGAGTGCTAGACAATTGGCCTTGAACTTAGCTGCAGGAACTGTTTTCATGTGGTCATTTTATTGTGACCACAATGAAAAGTCAAGGCCTGATGCCTCTGGTCGGTAAAAAACTGTCGCTACGCGGCCTCCTTCCAAGATCTCCAGGGAGCACCAGGGATTCGTACGCAGTCCACGCCTGAATTCGGCATATCCTTTCATAGCGGGCTATAGCGTTAGTTTTGCTTTCGAGATTCCGGCTGCAGCGGGCGTGGATGTAAGTGGTGGAGGCGGCGGGAGTCGGGCCGCAGCCGCGATATAAGCGCATAATTATCAAAGAGATACGTTAGCTTACCTCTATCTCGCTAGATTGAAGGGACAAAACAGGGACAAAATGTCTGGCCAGGAGATTCATGTGTGCCGGATAAACCGGCATGAAGCAGAGTAGGAACAAGCCCACGCAGGCCACCTGGAATTGACAGTTCTCTAGCGGGTGTTTAATCGTGCAGGCTCCTCGAGGATATCAAGCAACGCTCGCGCACAGTACACCCTGCCTCGCTTCGCGTCGCCAACTTGTTTGACAATACCGGCGCGTTCAAGCCGCTCAATCGTGCGCTGGGCTGTTGTAAATGCAATTTCCAATGTTTCTGACGCGCCCTTTGTCGTGATGAACGGATTTGCGCCCACGAGTTCGACCACACGTAGCGGATTGTTTGTGGATTCACCGGACACCTTTCGCCGCCATTGAGCAAGCAACTGGTTGATGCGTGTGGCTCGACTTAACGCGTCTTCGGACATTCGTGCGACTCCGAGTAAGAAGTATTCGAGCCAATCATTCCATGCTCCTCGTTCGCTGACTCCGCGGAGACCATCGTAGTAGTCGCGCCGCGAGGCTTCAAAGAACGCCGACAAATAAAGGAGCGGCGTCGGAAGAATCTGTCGTTCGATCAGAAACAATGTGATCAACAGACGCCCGACACGTCCATTCCCATCCCAAAATGGGTGAATGGCTTCGAACTGATAATGGGCCAAACCGATGGTCACAAGAGGCGGTAGTTTCGATTCGTGCAAGAACGTCTCCCACTTCGCAAGGCACGGCTCGACTTCTCCTGGCGGAGGCGGAATATACGACGCCGTCGCCGCAGTGCTGCCGGGCTTCCCGATCCAGTTTTGAACGGTACGGAAACAGCCTGGAGTGGCGTGGTGTCCTGCGACGCTGGTCATCAGTTTCTCGTGCAGCTCCCGCACGAGTCTGACGCAGAGAGGAAGCTTTTTGAGGCGCGCAATGCCATATTCGAGAGCCACAACGTAATTGCTAACTTCTCGAAGATCCTCTGGACTTCGGTCTACGACCGCCCCGGCTTCTGCGGCCAACAACTCACCAAGGGTAGCTTGCGTCCCCTCGATCTTGCTCGACAGAACAGCCTCTCGTCGAACGAACGGCCGAATCAGAATATGAGGGTTCGGCAGCCGCCCTCCCTCTCCAGCGAGCCTTCCGATAAGGCGATCAGCATCCGAGAGGGTTCCAATTAACCTTGCAGTCCAGTCGAGTTCGGGCGGCAAGGGAGCGGGTACGAATGCCGAGTAGCTTCCCACGGGCACAACTCTTCCCGGAGTTTCACCGACTCTCGGCAAGACGTTTTTCAGTCTAGGCAAGGTACTTTTCACCCTCGAAAATAAGAATTATCGTTATTTTCAAAATCAATGATAAACGAAAATAATCGTTTTCGCTATTTTCACGGGTGGAGTCCCATGCATTGAAGGCGAGAATTTAGAAGAAGTCAATCCAAGGCAAGTTGGTGGAGGCGGCGGGAGTCGAACCCGCGTCCGAAAATGTTACTGGTCAGAAGCCTACATGCGTAGTCGCGTTCATGCCCCAGGCGTTACCCTGGGACGTTCGCGGCCCCGGCTCAGAACGGACAAGAAACCGATTCCGCTAGCCTGTAGATCTCGTCCCCTCAACCCAGACGTAGCTGAGAAGACCAGCCCGCTGTGCGACGTCCTTCGGCGGCCCACGGGCCAAGCCTCCGAGAACGGCTACCTACAATTAGGCAGCGTATGCCATCTGTTGATTGGCAATTATCATTTTGCACGCGATTACGGGTGTGTGCACCCCGGCATGCCTTCTGGCCGCAAGCATCCCCGTCGAA
>Ga0126371_10005885_pt1 | contig 10896 bp, 10 predicted proteins | sample PanSoiMetaPlot_4_FD_110145 | JGI IMG/M metagenome (GOLD analysis project Ga0126371, IMG submission 110145) | Tropical forest soil microbial communities from Panama - MetaG Plot_4 | ecosystem: Environmental > Terrestrial > Soil > Tropical forest > Bulk soil | place: Panama | collected 2016-02-17
CCGACCAGGGGCGAGCAGGGCCGCGGCGCGTCGACCGACAAAAAGGGTGTCGATTCCCAATACTTCATGCTGCTCAACGCCAACAAGAAGAGCGTCACCGCCAATCTGAAGACCGACAAGGGGCGCGCCATTCTGCGCGGCTTGATCGAAAAGGCCGATGTCTTTGCCGAGAATTTCGCCCCCGGCGTCATCGAACGGCTCGGTTTTGGCTACGACGTCGTCCGCGAAATCAACCCGCGCATCATCTATGTCTCGGTCAAAGGCTTCGGCGATGACAGCCCGTACAGGAATTACCTCGCCTTTGACATGATTGCACAAGCGACCGGGGGTGCGATGTCGATCACCGGCGAGCCTGACGGACGCCCGATCAAGCCGGGTCCGACGATCGGCGACACCGGAACTGGGCTGCACGCTGCTATCGGCGTTCTGGCGGCGCTCTATCAGCGCCAGTTGACCGGCGAAGGTCAGCTGATCCGCTGTGCAATGCAGGACTGCGTGATCAATTACGGCCGCATTTCCTATGCTGCCCAGTATCTGTGGGGCCATGCTGCGCCGCGCATGGGCAATCAGAGCATCATGGGCACCAATTCGCCGAGCGAGACCTATCCGTGCAAGGGCGGCGGGCCCAACGACTATTGCTATATCTATACATCACGCGCCAATCAGGCGCATTGGGAACGCATCTTGAAGATGATGGGGCGCGAGGATCTGATCGGCGATCCGCGTTTTGACAGCCCGGAGGAGCGGTTCAAAAACCGCCATGTGGTCGACGAAATGCTTTCTGAATGGACCATTCAGTACGACAAGCTCGAGGTTATGCGGCGCCTCGGCGAGCAGGGCATTCCGGCCGGCGCGGTGATGGATACGATGGAGTTGTCGAACGATCCTGACCTCAATCGGCGCGAAATCTTCGTTACTGTAAAGCATCCGGTGCGCGGCGACTTCAAGATGCCGGGCTGGCCGGTTAAGATGAGCGCTTCGAAAGTGCCGATCACCGCCGCACCTCTGCTCGGTTCGGACACCGAGGCCGTCTATGGTAGCCTGTTGGGGCTGAGCAAGGACGAGATCGCCGCCTTGCGCGAAGAAAAGGCGATCTGAGCCGACGGGCGCTCCCTCCGGTCGCCTCGTCCGCTTGCCGGCGAGGAGATCGGAGGGCACGGGGGACTGCACAGGATGAATACCACCGGCGGCGGCGCGACTGATACTGCTCCGGTACATCTCCATTGGGAGCCGTCTCGGAGCTATCCCGATCCCGCGGTTCAAACGCTCGACCCGCGCTTCGACGCGATCAAACCGCCGATGAACTCGGGCCTCGAGCGGCTAGCGACCGGGTTTCGTTGGGCCGAGGGCCCGGTGTGGGTTGGCGATGGCCGCTACCTGTTGTGGAGCGACATCCCCAACAACCGCATCATGAAGTGGGAGGAAGAAGCCGGCACCGTCAGTGTATTTCGCAGACCGTCGGATCACGCCAACGGCAATACCCGCGATCGCCAAGGGCGACTTGTCACTTGCGAGCACGAGGGGCGGCGGGTCACCCGCACCGAGTACGACGGGTCGATTACAGTCATTCTCGATCGGTTTGACGGCAAACGGCTCAATTCACCAAACGACGTGATCGTCAAATCCGACGGTTCGATCTGGTTCAGCGATCCCGCCTTTGGGATTCTCGGTAATTACGAGGGTGAAAGAGCCCCGCCCGAATTGCCGACAAACGTCTATCGGGTCGACAGGAAAACCGGCCGCGCGACCGTGGTAGCGGGGGATCTCAATTTCCCGAATGGGTTGTGCTTCTCCCCGGACGAATCCAAGCTCTACATCGTCGAATCAAGGGCCCAGCCGACGCGTCTGATCCATGTTTATGATGTGGTCGAGGACGGCGCCAAGCTAGCCAATGGCCGGGTTTTCGTCGATGCCGGCGACGGCAGCCCGGACGGCTTCCGCTGCGATATAGACGGCAATCTGTGGTGTGGCTGGGGTGGGAGCGAAGCGCTCAACGGCGTCGTCGTGTTCGCTCCGGACGCGACGATGATCGGCCGGATCACGCTACCCGAGCGCTGTGCCAATCTGTGTTTCGGCGGCCGTAAGCGCAACCGGCTGATGATGGCTGCCAGTCGATCGATCTACTCTGTTTATGTGAACACCCAAGGTGTAGCGGGAGGCTGAAGCGGTCGTCGCGCCAACCGGCTTTTTCTTGCGCTGTGCCGCTCAACCGCCGGAGGAACGGATGAAACGCCTGTTCGTGCTCTGCTTATTGCTGACGATGGCTGCTTGCGCGGCGCCGCCGCCCCCACCGCCTCCCGCACCACCCCCCGCGCCGCCTCCAGCCCCGCCGCCGCCATACCTGGTCTTTTTTGACTGGAACAGCGCGGTCCTGGGTCCGAGCGGAGGAGAGGTCATTAAGCTCGCCGCAGACGCGTTTCGCGCCGGCGCCCCGGTAACCGTTCAAGTCACCGGGTTTACCGACACCTCGGGCTCGGCCGTCTACAACCAGAAACTCTCCGAACGCCGGGCAAATGCCGTAGCTGCGGTGCTGGTGCAGGACGGAGTGCCGCAGACCAATCTCGTGGTCACCGGGCGGGGCCAGAACGATCTGCGCGTGCCGACGCCGGACGGTGTTCGCGAGCCGCAAAATCGCCGGGTCGAGATCGTCGAGGGGGGTCCGCCGCCGACCTCGATGCGATAGCCCCCGCGCGAGCAGAAAGGGCGCCGCTGGCGCCCTTTTTCTCATCGGGGCAAGAACGCCCGGCGCGCGGCTAAGCCTCCTCGTAAGCGAGGCGGCGGATTTTTTCCAGATTGCGGCCTTCGATGCGGATCAGCTTGGTCGAACCGGCGCGGCTGGGCGAGTGGAGATCGCCCTCGTTGTAGACGTGAGCGGTGCCGGGCGTGAGTGTGTATTTCCTGACGAGCCGCACCTTGCCGGGCCTCTCCTCGGTTGCGGGCTCGACCAATGCCCAGTCGCTCATCACCGTCTCGCCGCGTGCCTGGCCGTAGATGGCCCAGCTCGGACCGTGATCGTGCGGCTTGCTTTCCCTGGCTCCGTGGTTGACATGGCCGAGAATGCAGAAGCTGAGCTCCGGATCCTCATAGAGGATTTTCCGCTCCGGAACGTCGTCGCCGAGATGAGCGGCGACGAACCCGTCGTCCTTCAAGACCTCCTCGACCAGCGCGCAGACCTTTTTGCGGCCTGCGGCACCCGGGTCGTCCGCCAGGATGCGGTGACACGCATCCGAGAATTGCGCTAGAGTATAGCTCATCCACAACCTCCTCCTCTTGCCAACCACGCGGCTTTACGCTGCTGGCGAGGAGCCTATCCTTGCCGCCGGGTTCGCACAAGGTCCGGGACGAGCCCGCCCGGCGCGTTGCGGGCGATACTGCGGCGGATTGTAGGCGAAGCATGAGGAGGGTGCGGCTCGATGAACGGCAATGCCGATGCGCCGGGGCAACCGAGAGAGGACAAGCTCGATCCCGCGCCGCAGCGGATCGCTCGCCTGGTTCTCGCTGCCGCGCTGGTGCTGCTGGGACTGTGGATCCTGCACCGCTATCTGGTCGCGCTCGCCTGGGCCGCGGTATTGGCGATTGCCCTCTGGCCGCTCTATCGGCGCCTGGTTGGTGCGCTCGCCGGGCACGGGCAGCGGATCCTCGCACCGCTCATCCTCACCGTCTCGATTGGACTCGTCTTCGTCGTGCCGTTTGTCTATGCCGCGGTGGAGGTGGGGCGCGAGACGCAGGTCTTTGTTCAGTATCTCGTCGATGCGCGCCGCTCAGGGATCCCGGTGCCGGATTGGGTGCCGCGGCTGCCGGGCGTCGGATACCTGCTCGACGACTGGTGGCGCAGCAATCTGAGCGATCCGACTGCTGCCCGGGACCTGCTGGGACGAATTTATTCTTGGGTTCCGATGCAATCGGCTCGAGAGGTCGGCGGCGAGATCGTTCATCGCATGATCCTTTTCGGGTTCACCCTGATCACCCTGTTCTTCCTCTTTCGCGATGGTACCCCCCTGAGCCGGCAGCTGATAGGGCTGAGCGATCGTCTGCTGGGGCAACAGGGGGAACGGATCGGGCGACACATGATCCAGGCGGTGCTCGGCACTGTGAACGGTTTGGTACTCGTGGGGCTGGGTGAGGGTGTTCTGCTCGGCATCGCCTATATCATCGCCGGTCTGCCGCATCCGGTATCGTTCGCGGTGCTGACCGGCATCCTCGCGGTGATCCCGTTCGGCGCACCGGTCGTGTTCGGCGCGGCCGCCGCGTATCTGGCAGCAGTGGGCAGTGTGGCGGCTGGTGCCGCCGTCTTTGGGTTCGGCGCCGCGGTCGTGTTCATCGCCGATCACTTCATCCGGCCCGTGCTGATCGGTGGAGCAGTTCGCCTGCCGTTTTTATGGGTCCTGCTGGGCATCCTCGGCGGACTGGAAACCTTCGGCATATTGGGCCTGTTTCTCGGTCCGGCAGTCATGGCCGCACTGATCTCGCTGTGGCGCGAGTGGACCGAGCCCGCCCCGCCGCGCATCGTCTAATCGAGCGTGTCGCCGGGCGCGGTCGCGAAAAATGTTACACCTGGGCAACGCGGCCGAAAAATGCTGCTATAATGATCGACAATGTCGCGGACCGGGCCTTGTCGGCAGGTTGTCCTCCGCTGATAATGCAGCACTTGCTCTGACGGTTTTGCGACTCCGCTCGTTATATGGAATGGTGGAGGATGCATGAAATACGTGTGTGATGCGCCAGGTGGGAACACTTGGTTCCGGATCGAGACCGAACCCGAGGCCGCCAGTGAATCGGACGGTATGCGCCATGCCGTCGAAAAGTTCTTTCGCAAGGAACAGGAGAAAGCGACCCAGACCTTTCAACCGTTATCCAAGGTGTTTTTTGAGCAGGAGATCGGGTTAAAGGCGCATATTCAGCGCGAAATGCCGCTATTTCTGACCTTGCGTGACGACGAAGGCAATCCACTGGTCACCGCGATGCTGCCGCCGGGCGGTCAGGACGATCGGAGCTTTCGGCCGATCATCGTCGGCATGGCTAACGCCGGCCCTTATGTCGACTACGCCGACGCGATCAAGGCGCTCGGTCAACATTTCGGGCTCACCCTCGAGAGAGGGCGCTGCTACCCCTACCGCCGCGATTGACGCGAGGCGGCGCGGTCCACGTTTACACAGACCGAGCAAGGCATCTGGAACGGCTTCAAGACCGCGGTTGTCGGCCGAGCGGCTCGATGCCGAATTGACGGGTGGCATTCTGACCCATCATGCGGGCAATCAGCGGCTCCGGAACATTGGCCCCACGCAGCCCTGCGAGCGCGTCCCAGGCGCTCGTCGCATCGTGTTGCGGGTAGCGTGAGCCCCAGACGACTTTCGCGGCAAAATCCTGCGGCAATTTCTGGATCAGCCGTTCCTCGGCATCAAAGCCAAGCATGACGTTGCCGTGCTCCCACATCTCCTCGGGCTCGGTGCTGACCGGATAGTGATGCAATAGCGGGATGACGCGGGTCGAGGCTTCCATCTTTTCGAGGACTTCCTGCATCCACGAGGCCTTGCCGTGGGCGACGACGACCTTCATCGCCGGGTAGCGCTCCATGACGGTAAACCCGATCAGGGTCGAGGCGACAAACATGTGGTTGTCGAGCCAAGGAGCGAGGATCGGGGCCAACGGATGGCCGAGCGGTGTGGCGCGCACGAAGGTGGTGTTGCTGGCTGCCGCACCCCCGGCGAACGGCCCGCCGCCTCCGCCCGGGACCGCCGGCTGCGCCAAGCGGTCCTTGACCTTCTCGAAAAACGGGCCGTGCGAGGTCCATTCCGGGTTCCACAGGCCTGGTGTGGCATGCACCGCCGCCGTGATCCCGGCCCGCTCCAGCTCTGCCCATAGCGGCTCGTAATAGGTGTGGTTCAAATAGCGGCCCTCGACGAAAATCGGCCGGAGAAAGACGGCGCGGAACGACGGGATGCGTGCGACGCGCGTTAATTCCTCGAGCGCGAAGTCCATGTTCTGCAACGGCAATATCGCGGCGGCGAACAACCGCTCTGGTGCGACCTTGCAGAAATCGGCGACCCAGTCGTTGTAGGCGCGCGCCAGCGCGTAAGCGACATCCGGGTCGCGCACCAGAAAGAACCCTTCGGCGAACCAGGTCGGGTAAAGGAGCGTCTGGTCGACCCCCATCGCATCCATGTCGGCGAGCCGCGCTTGCGGGTCCGATGCGCCCTCGGTCATCGGATGTTTGGTAAGCGGGTCGAGCTCGCCGATCGCATCCCAACTCATACCGGGCCGCCACAGTGCGTGGCGCGGCAGATTGGGGTTCCCAGTGTCCCGAAAGATCTCGCCGTTGACTTTCAGATAGGCGCCGGTGCGGCCCTCCTGGCGCCACAACGCGTGCTTGCCGAGCGTGCGGTATTCCGGCTCGAGATAGTTCTCCCAAAGCGCCGGCGGCTCGACCACATGGCTGTCGCCGTCGAACACCGCGAAGTCCTTCGCCGTCATCGGCGCCCCCTTTCTAGGTTCAGGTCCTTAGATACTTGTTGAACCAATCCAAGGTGTGCTGCCAGGCTTCCTTGGCTGCGGCCTCGTCGTAGCGCGGGGTCGTGTCGTTGTGGAAGCCGTGATTGGCCCCCTTATAGAAGTGACCTTCATGCGTCACATGAGCTTCTGTCAGCGCGGCATCGAAGGCCGGCCACCCCCCGGTGATCCGCGTGTCGAGCTCGCCATATTGCGCATTGATCGGCGCCTTGATCTTGGCGGCATCGGCAGCGCTCGGCTGGGATCCATAAAATGGAACCGCAGCGGCCAGATCCGGCCCCAGCCGCACCGCCAGCTGATTGACAACGCCCCCGCCAAAGCAAAAGCCGACGGCACCGAGCTTACCGGTGCAGTCCGGGCGTGATTTCAGCCACATCGCGGCGGCAAAAAAGTCTTCGGTCATCTTGGCGCGGTCGAGCTTGGCGAACAGCGCTCCGCCCTTCTCGTCGTCGCCGGGATAGCCGCCCAGTGAGGTCAGCGCATCAGGCGCGAAGGCGATGAAATCGGCGATTGCCAAACGACGCGCCACGTCTTCGATATACGGGTTGAGCCCACGATTTTCGTGGACGACCAGCACCGCGGGTAGCTTGGCGGCATTTGCCGGCCGCACCAAATAGCCCTTGATACTGCCGTTGCCCTCTGGCGACGGCACGGTATCGTATTCCGCCTTGATCCGCTTGTCGTCCGCCGGAACTTGTATTGCCCAAGCATAGTTCGGCTTGAGCATCTCGAAGAGCGCTGCTGCGGTCACCCCGACGACGGCAAATTTCTGCGCACGATCCAAGAATTGACGTCGATTGATAGCGCAGTGCACATAGCCGTCGAACAGGTCGAGCAGCTCTTGCGGAAAATCCACGGCTTTCTTTCGTTCCATATTCGTGGTTCTCCATCAGGCCAAAGCTATTCTAAGCCGGCGCAGCGGAAGGCTTCCAGATAGTGCTCCAGTTCGGCGCCCTGCATGATCGGCATCTCGCTCGCGATCCAGGCGAGCGAAATATTGGGCTGCGCGCGCCGCAACCCTTGGAGCGCGGCCGCAGCGGCCTTGGTATCGCCGGCCATGCCGGCGGCGGCGGCGAGCACACGGTGGCCCCCAGAGAAATCGCTGCGTTGACGGATCGCCTCGCGCGCCAGCCGCATCGCCTCGTCGTAATTGCGTGCAACGAACTGTGAGTAGGCGGCAATGCCGGTAAAGATCGCCGAGAACGGATCGCGCGGACTCAAACGAAGCGCGCGGCGGGCGGCCCGGTCAGCCTCCTCAAACCGACTGCAATAAGACAGCGCGAGGCCATAATAGCCTTGAGCCAGCGAGAAATTCGGGTTTAGCCGTAAGGCCAACTCGAACTCCGCCAGCGAATCATCAAAGCGCCGCGCAAACAGATATACGCAGCCGAGCGCGTGATGCGCCCAAGGATCCTCGCTGTCGGCCCGGATCGCCGCCAGCGCGGCGCATTCGGCTGTTGGCACTGCGGTTGCCCTGTCAGCCCAACCCATATGGAAACTGAACGTATAGCTGGTGGCAAGCACTCCGAGCGCCTGGCCGTAATTCGGGTCGATGGCGATCGCCTTCTCCAGCAGCGCCTGCGCGACGACGTTGTCCTGTCGGGTCACCCGCCAATAATGCGACAACGCGCGCATTACCAGATCCCAGGCGTCCATGTTGTCCGGCGGCTTGCGCTGAGCGCGAAAGCTTTCCCTGGCATAAAGTTGCGGCTCGATTGCGGCGACAATGGCCTCGGTGATCTCGTCTTGCAGCGCGAATACGGCGACGAGGCCGCGGTCGTAGCGTTCCGCCCAAATATGGCTCCCGGTAGCTGCGTCATTGAGCTGTACCGTGATGCGCACGCGGTCGCTGCTCTTGCGCACGCTGCCCTCGACCACATAGCCGACGCCGAGCTCTTCGGCGACTTGCTTCATGTGGACGGCGATGCCCTTGTAGATGAACGAGGAGTTGCGTGCGATCACGAAGAACCAGCGCAGCTTGGAAAGCGCGGTGATGATATCTTCGGTGATGCCATCGGAAAAATACTCCTGCTCCGGATCGCCGCTGATATTAACGAAGGGAAGCACGGCAATGGCGGGCCGATCGGACGGTGGCACGGCCGGACGCGGCTCCTCATGGGGCTCGTCCGATCGCGGGCCGATGGTGCCCGGCAGTCTATCACCACGGGACCCCGTGTGCACCGCGCCGACGAAACGGAAACCCCGGCGGGCGATGGTGCGGATCAGCTTTTGGCCTTCGCCGTTGTCGCCGATCGCCGTTCGCGCGGCGTTGATGCGGCTGGTCAGGGTTGAGTCCGACACGATCCGGCCGTCCCAGACCGAGGCAATGAGGTCGTCCTTGCTGACGACCCGCTCGCGATTCCCGACTAGGTAGACCAACAGATCAAAGACTTGCGGCTCGACGGCGACGAGCTTCGAGCCCCGCTGCAGCTCGCGCCGGTCGGTATCGAGCGTGTAATCGTCAAAGAGAAATCGCAAATTTGCACTCCCAAACCCGGGCTCCGAAGCCGGTCTCAAGGAATAATCAGGTCCCTCTCAGGGACAAATCAAGGTTCGCTCAAAGTCTTTTGATCGCGCAGCCGCCATTTATGGCTCGTCTCAAGCGAGACCAGCAAACCGCACAGTCTCGCTGCGGCACGCGACAACAACCGCTAGAGAACGCGAAAGGAGAAATTCAATGCCACTCATTCAGGTTCAAGTCATCAAGGACGTGTTCAGTCCAGAACAGAAGCGTCAGATCATCAGCAAATTGACCGACGCGATGGTCTCGATCGAGGGCGAGAACATGCGCCAAGTCACCTTTTGCCTGGTCGAAGAGGTGGAAAGCGGCGACTGGGGGATCGGCGGCAAGGCCCTGACCACCGCTGACGTCCACGCTCTGGCACGCGGCAAGGCTGCCTGACGGCGCGGGCTCGGGCCGAGCGCTAACCGTGCCCGGACCCCCAATGGGTCCGGGCGCCCCGCCACCGGTTTGGCTACCGAAAACTTATTTCGGACAAGGATCGTAGAGATGATCGAGGAGCCGCGCGGGCATATCGATTACGCCGAATGCGGGACCGGTCCCACGATTGTACTCGCGCCAGGATCATGCAGTACCGGCGCCGCATGGCGACCCGTGATCGCTACCTGGAATGGTGGGTTTCGCTGCGTGACCACGAGCCTCCTCGGATATGGCGGAACTGTCGAGCGTCGCACTGCCGGTGATCCTGATATTTCCTACGAGGCCGAGATATTGGAATCCGTCGTTCGCAAGGCTGGTGGCCGCGTGCATCTGGTCGGCCATTCTTTTGGCGGCCTCGTGTCGCTGTCGGTGGCGCTTCGCAGACGCGTACCTCTCGCGAGCCTGGTAATCCTGGAAGCGCCGGGGCCGGAGGTGCTGCGCGAGCTGGGTGAGCACCGCTACTACAGCGCATTTCGAGAGATGACGGAAGCGTATTTTGCCGCCTATGAAGGCGGGAATGAGGAAGCGATCGCGGCAATGGTCGACTTTTACGGCGGTGCGGGCACTTACGCTTCGTGGCCGCCCCGGGTGCGGGCCTACGCGGTAGAGACGACATCGGTAAATATTCTGGATTGGGCGAGCGCGTATGGTTTTGCTCTGCCCGTGGCGTCTCTGGCTGCTATCCAGATCCCGGTTCTGGTGGTTTGCGGCGGCGAGAGTCACCCGGCCGTGCAACGCGCCAATGCGCTACTCAGCGAGTGCATGAGGAATGCAATGCTCGCCACGATCGACACCGCGGCGCATTTCATGATTGCGACACACCCAGACGAGGTAAGCCGCTTGATTGCTCGACACGTGGCCCGCGCAATAGCAGCGCCGAAAATCGGATCGCTCGAACCCGCAAACGCCGGTTCTCGGTAGCTCAACTGCGGAGCTGCGGGATCAGCTTTGCCCAGCGGTCGAGGACCGGTAGGATCGCACCCTCCTTCTCGGGCGGCAAACGCACGGTCATGCGCGTGACGCCGAGGTCACGGTTGCGTCTCAATACGCCCAGATCCTCGGGGGCGCCGCCCACAGTCACCGACAACGATCGTGGGTCGCGGCCAGCTTCCTCGGCCATGCGGCGCCAGACCGGCATGAACGCCTCGGGGCTGCCCGGGCCCGTGCTCGAGGTGAATGGCAGGATCCCGTCGCCGTAGCGGATGCCGCGCCGCGCCGCGAGGCGAAAAGCGCCACCGACGAGAACCGGCGGATGCGGCTTCTGCACCGGCTTGGGCCAGGTCATCATCGGTGGAAAATCGACGATCTCGCCGTGATATTCGGGCCTCTCTTTGGTCCAGATTTCTTTCATCGCCTCGATCTGCTCACGCATCTTCAACGTGCGTGTCTCGTAGACGGTGCCGTGGTCTTCCATCTCCTCGGCGTTCCAGCCGCAGCCGATGCCGAAC
>Ga0126371_10005886_pt1 | contig 10895 bp, 13 predicted proteins | sample PanSoiMetaPlot_4_FD_110145 | JGI IMG/M metagenome (GOLD analysis project Ga0126371, IMG submission 110145) | Tropical forest soil microbial communities from Panama - MetaG Plot_4 | ecosystem: Environmental > Terrestrial > Soil > Tropical forest > Bulk soil | place: Panama | collected 2016-02-17
CATGTGCTCTGGGCTCCTGGCGCCTATCTGGTGCCGCGGCGCGACGGCCGGTTGATTGTCGGCGGCACGGTTGAAGAAAAAGGCTTTGACGAGACGATCACCGCGGGCGGGCTGCTCACGCTGCTGGAGGCGGCGTGGCGCGCGGTGCCCGCGATCGAGGAGCTGCCGGTCGCCGAAATCTGGGTCGGCCATCGGCCGGGCAGCCGTGACGATGCGCCGATCCTCGGCCGCGGCCCGCTCGACGGCCTGTTTTACGCCACCGGCCACCACCGCAACGGCATCCTGCTTACCCCGGTCACCGCCGACGCAATGGCGCGCCTTATCCTCGACGATGTGCTCGAGCCGGCGATCCGGCCGTTCGGCCTGGAGCGCTTTTTGCCGGCGCGGGCGGCGGAGTGAGAGAAACGCCGATGAACGACCAGCAGACCGTTGCAGTGCACATCCGCGTCAATGGCGAGACCGAGCCGTTCGCCGGCGCGACGCTTGAACAGCTGCTCGAGGAGAAGGCCGTCGACACCGGCCAGCGCGGCATCGCGGTGGCGCTCAATGGTGCCGTCATTCCGCGCGCCGCTTGGCGCGATACCGCGCTCAAGTCCGGCGACAGCGTCGAGATCGTGCGCGCCCGGCAGGGCGGCTGAAGGAGCAAAGGCATGTCCGATCCGCTCATCATTGCCGGCCATCAGTTCGGCTCGCGGCTGTTCCTCGGGAGTGCCGGCTATCCGAACCGAAAAGTGATGCTGGATGCGGTTGCGGCCAGCGGTACCGAAATGGTCACCGCCTCGATCCGCCGCATCAGCCTCGCCGGCGACGACGAGAGCCTGGTCGATCTGCTCGCCGGCCGCGTCAAATTCCTGCCCAATACGGCAGGCTGCCAGACCGCAAAGGACGCCGTGCTCACCGCCGAACTGGCCCGCGAGGCACTCGACACCAACTGGATCAAGGTCGAAGTCATCGGCGACCGCGAACTTCTGTATCCGGACGTCGAGGAATTGGTCCGCGCCACGCAGACGCTGGCGGCGAAAGGCTTTGTGGTGCTGCCGTACTGCACCGAAGACCCGGTGACCTGCCGCAAGCTCGCCGATGCCGGCGCTGCTGCGGTGATGCCGCTCGGCTCGCCGATCGGTTCCGGGCTCGGCATCTGCAACCCGCATCTCATCGAACTCGTCTGCGCGCGCTCGCCGGTGCCGGTGGTGCTCGATGCCGGCATCGGCACCGCGTCCGACGCGACGCTCGCGCTGGAGCTCGGTTGCGCCGCGGTCTTGATCAACACTGCGGTTTCCAAAGCGCGCGATCCGGTGCTGATGGCAAAAAGCATGCGCGCAGCCGTCGAAGCCGGCCGCCTTTCGCGGCTTGCCGGCCGCATCGCCAAACGCATGCACGCCGAGCCGTCGAGCCCGCAATTCGGCTTGGTCGGGACGTGAACAACTGCGAATTTGCGGTTGTATTGGCCGATATCAAGTTTTAGACACAGATGTGTGCTGCGTTTTGAGTCGAACGCGCGAGGGGACGCGCCGATGCGGCACTTTTCGGTCTGGTTTGTCGAATTCGGCAAGCTCGTCATCCGCAAGCTTTTTGGCGGGCGGCGGCTGCACCCGATTACGGCGCAATGCCCGATCTGCCGGCAGATGGTTCGGCTCCACGTCAACCAAGCCGGCCGCCAGCACGTCTACGGCCATGCGCGCGAATTATACGCGGGCGCCCGGCTGTCTGTGCATTACACGGCCGAGGCCAAGTGCGTCGGCTCCGGCGCGCGAAAACCGTTCGATCCGCGGCCGACCGAGCACCAGCATTTCAAGCTGCCCAATTCGCTGCTGGAAGAGTAGCGAGCGCTAGGCCAGCAGCTCCCGCACCATGGGAATGACCTTGGTGCCGTAAAGCTCGATGCTGCGCATGAGCTTGTCGTGCGGCAGCGTGCCCTGGCTGTACTTCATGTCGAAGCGGACGATGCCGAGCGCCTTGGCGGTCGCGGCGATCTTGTGCGCCACCGTCTCCGGCGCGCCAATGTGAAGCGCGCCGGCGCCGGCTTCGTAATCGAATGAGGCGCGCGTCACCGGCGGCCAGCCGCGCTCGGCGCCGATGCGGTTGCGCGAGACCTTGTAGTGCGGCCACAACTCTTCGCGCGCCTGCTCGTCGGTGTCGGCGACGTAGCCGTGCGCGTGCAGGCCGATCGCCTGCGCCGGGCGGCCGAGCTGCGCAAAGGCGCGATGATATAGCTCGACATAGGGCGTAAAGCGCTTCGGATCGCCGCCGATGATGGCGAGCATCAGGGGAAAATCGTAGGCCGCGGCGCGGACCACCGATTGCGGGCTGCCGCCGACGCCGATCCAGGTTTTCAGCGGCCCGCCTTCGAGCGTCGGAAAGACCCGCTGATTGCTGAGGGCAGGGCGGGTCTGGCCCTGCCAAGTCACGGCCTCGTGCCGGATCAGGGCGGCGAACAGGTCGAGCTTTTCCTCGAACAGCTGTTGGTATTGCGCGAGATCGTAGCCGAACAGCGGAAACGATTCGGTGAACGAGCCGCGCCCGAGCGTGATTTCGGCGCGGCCGCCCGACGCGGCATTCAGGCTGGAAAAACGCTCGAACACGCGAACTGGATCGTCAGACGACAGCACAGTCACCGCGGAGCCGAGCAGTATGCGTTTGGTACAGCCTGCGATCGCGCCGAGCACCACTTCGGGCGCGGAAATCGCAAAATCCGGCCGATGATGCTCGCCGACGCCGAACGCTTCGATGCCCAGCGAGTCGGCGAGCGCCGCTTCCTCGACGACGTCGCGGATCACCTGTGCGTGCGAAAAAAGCTTGCCGTCCGGCCCGGCGGTAATGTCGCCGAACGTGTCGAGGCCGAATTCGATGCGCTGCGCCATGCGGCTCGTCTATTCGGCCTCAAACAGCGCCAGCGTTGCTCCGGTATTGCCGCCGGCCGCCATGTCGGGGCAGGTGCTGAGTGCGGCAAGCAGATTCATCTCGGCGCGCAAGGTGACATGAGCGCCGGGCGGCTTCGGCCGCAGATGCGAATGCGCCAGCTCGCCGGTATCGGCGTGAATGATCATGTGCTGAAAAATGTTGAATGGGCTCGGCACGTCTTCCACCGCGATGCCGTAGGGCGCCAGTGTCGTGCCGAGGTTTTCGGTGCAGCCGCGCGGCGGCATTTCCGACAGCGGCCGGCCGTAGGTCTTTTCCCAAATGCCCTTGGCGGCGGCGAGCTCGTGGCGCTTGCGGCTGCACATGCCTTCCTGCAGGTCGTGATGTCCCTCGAACGTATCTTCCACGATGGTCATCATCGTGTTGTTGAGTTTCGAGATCAGCTGATCGCCGATGGAGATGAAGACCTTGCGTTGATTGGCCTTGGTGCGCGCCTGATCGAAGCGCTCACGCAGATTTTCGCGGCAGAAGCAGACGAAGTCGATGATGGTCAGCGAGGTGATGCGTACCGACTGGCCGGCCTTCATGTCGAAGGCGAAGCCGACATTGCGCGGAAGCTCGCGTTGCCAGAGTGTTTTGGCCATGAGTGACTGATTCCTGCAGGTGTGGTGGCGACCGCGGCGCCCCGGCCGCGGCGCTTACTGTTCGGCGATCGCCTTTGAGGCTTTGTCGATGATGTCCGGCGGAATGGCGTAGAGCTCGGCGAGTAGCTTGTCGATGTCAGGGCCGCGCATCGGTCCGATGTCCATCTTGGCGCGCGCGGCTTCGGCGAGCAGGGCGGGGTCCTTCATGGTTTCGTCGAACGCCTTGATCAGCGCCGCCTTGCGGTCGGCCGGAATGCCGGGTGGCGCCGCGAACGGCCGGCCGATCGCCTGCGGGGCGAAGTCGAGATAGAGGATCTGCCGCTTTTCCGGATCCTTGATCAGGTCGAGCGCCAGCGGCACGTCGGGCAGCTCCGGATCTTTCTGCAGTGCCGCCTGCACCAGGATGTTGACGCTCTTGTCCCTGATCCAATCGCCGTGCGCCACTTTCAGCGTGCCCCAGGACAGGCCGCAGATGCCGTCGACCTCACCGCGCTCCATGGCGAGCGTGATGTCGTTGGTGCCCGGATAGCCGGACACGAGCTTGATCTTGGCGCCGAACACATTCTTGTAGAGGTGGGCGTAGATGTCGGAATCGGCGGCGGCGAACTGGCCGCCCATCACCACCGGCTTGGCCAGCATGTCGGCGAACGTCTTGATCTGCGACTTGGCGCCGGTGAGGCACAGGCTGGTGTCGCCCGACATCGAGCCGATCCAGGAAAATTTGCGGCCGTCGAAATGGGCGTCTTTCGGCGTCACCAGCGGCATAGTCGGGATGCTGCGCGAGAACGTGCCGATCGTCGTGCCGTCCTTGGGTGAGGCGGAGTAAAGATAATTGGCGGCGCGTAAACCCCCCGCGCCCGGCATGTTCTGCGGCACGACGATGGGATTGCCGGGAATGTGATTGCCGAGATAATGGGCCAGCAGCCGTCCATAGAGATCGTAGCCGCCGCCGACACTGTAGGAGATCAGCAGGGTGACGGTCTTGCCCCGGTAAAAGTCCTCGACCTCGTCGGCTGCCGCGCTACGCACGAGCGCAAGGAGGAGGGTGGCTGCCACGAGCGCGAACGCCGCAACAGGTGACGCGCGGTAAGCTTTGGTGAGAGGCAGTTGCATGTGCCGAAGGGCCTATTTTCCAGCTTGGCGCGGAAATGCGCGGGCGCAATCTTGCGCACTCTTGCCGCACGGACAAGGGACCGATTCTGCGTCGGCTGGACGCGGGCATCGTGCCAGGCGCTTATCCACCAGGCTGCCGCGCGGGCTTGGCCGCTGCGTTGAGCTATCGACGCAGCTGCGTTAATGTCTCGCCCCGTCATCGAAGAGGTTGCGGGTCGATGCCCACATACGCCCTTGTGCGAGCGGTGACTGGCATAATCCTTGGCTTAGCGGCGGCGTTTCCAGCTGCAGCAGCCGAATTCACGAAAAAACCACCGCAGAACGGAAAGCCGGACCTGATTGCCGTCGTCGGCGATCTCGAGCTTGGCGACGAAGACAAATTCGCCGATGTGGCGCGTTCCAGCTCGGATGCGATGGTGCTGTTTCAAAGTCGGGGCGGCAATCTTATAGCGGCCATTGAAATTGGCAGAACAATCCGCCGCAAAGGTTTTTCGACGCTGGTACCCGACAAGATGCAGTGCGCGTCCGCTTGCGCACTGGCTTGGCTGGGCGGTCGCGCCCGCTATATGAGCGCCAGTGCACACGTCGGGTTTCATGCAGTTTATACGGATAAGAGTGGCCGGCCGATGGTGAGCTCGGCCGGCAATGCCTTGGTTGGTGCGTACCTCAACGAACTGGGCCTTTCGAGCTCGGCTATCATTTACATAACCAGTGCTGCGCCAACCCAAATGCAGTGGCTGAGCCTTGAAGATGCGCAACGCGCTGGAATTGATGTCAAACTGTTGAGCCTGTCCGTGGCTAAAACGAACTCGTCCAAGAACGCACAGTCGCAAGGATCCGGAGACGAATCCGCAGGCGGAACCGTAGACAAATCCTTGGACGACTCCCTCGAAAATCATTCCCGGTAGATCGGCTCCGGCCATCGCTGTCGCAGATCGGCCGTTTCGCGCGGCGGCTTTGGCGTCTCTTGGCGGCTGCACGAAAAACGGGCGGCGCTGCTGAAAACTCAGCCGCAATATCGTCCCGCCAGATTTGCCGTTGGAAGTCAGGTCATCATGCAGTTCATCGCAAGAAAAGGCGGTCTGGCTTCGTGGGCTCGCCCGCATTCACGATGCAAAGATTTCGCTCCAGTATTGCCGATGCGAGATCGCAGACGACATCAGCGAGAGCAGCAAAATTGCTGCGGTGAGGAGGCTCGGATCGACCCAAACCTCGGGCCATGCGGCCGGCGCTAGTGTCGATACCGGTGCCGACGCGAGGCCGCTGCAGTACAAAATCAGCGCGCTGTAAACGGCACCCAGATGCGCGGCGATCGCGAGCGGAAGCCGGCTCTTGAGCAGAAGCCCGATACCAATGAGTACCAATAGGGGGGCGGCGATCCAAGTCGATTGCGCAAGTCCATCCCCGGCGGGCAAGAGATCGATCCCATACCGCAGTGGCCGGAACACCTGCAGATTGAGGTACCAGAGCAGGCTGGAACTCGGCCATTCCGCCAGCGCGTATGCGCAGAGCTGCGCCGACAGGATCATCCCAATGATGGCGCTCGGGCCAGCGAGCAGCAGCTTCTCGGCATTGCGCATGCCGTCATTGTGGCGAACCTGGGCTTAAAAAATGTTCAAGCGCGGAAACGAAAACCGCGAGGAGGCAGAGCAAGGCCGCGAAACGCGGCCTTTGAGCGCCGATACCGGGCCTCGGCGACGGCCATAATTGGCTTAACGGTCCGTATATTGACTCGGTAAAATTGGATTCGGATAATCAATCCGAGGGCGGAGCGGCGGTAGCTTTTCACGCGGCGATCAAGCCGCGGTCGTGCTGACTGTCGATGCAGTCACGCACCGGGAAAAGCTTGGACAGGGAGTGGCGTCGTGTCAAAGCTTTTGAAGCTCCTCAATGAAGTGCGTAAGGACGACGAAGGCGCCGCAATGGCGGAATATGTCGTCCTCCTTGGCCTCATCGTAGGGGTCCTGGTTTTAGTCATCACCAATTTCGCCGACGTTCTGCATACTAAATTCACCGCGGTTTGTTCCGCTTTGGGCGGGGCATGCTGAGCGGTGGCCACGGCCATTGAGCGCTCGTGACAATTAAGGGACGTCGGGTACGGTTCGCAGGCCTTTTTGCGGTCGTGACCGGCGCATACACCGATGCGCGGTAACAACCTCATCATCCTTTCCGTGGCGATCGTTCTTGGTATCGTGGCGGCCGTCCTCGCACGCAACTGGCTCGCAAGCCACGCGAGATCGGACCAGGCCGCAACAGGCACGATCGTGGTGGCGACGAAGCCCCTGGCTTTCGGCAGCCAGCTCACCGCCGATAACACGCTCGAAATTCCCTGGAGCACTGCCGCGCTTCCGGAAGGGGCGTTTGCGACCAAAGAAGCCTTGCTGAAGGACGGTCGGCGCATGACGCTGGCATTGGTTGCCAAGAACGAGCCGATCCTGCGCAGCAAGATCACCGCACCGAACCAGCCGGCGACGCTGTCCTCGATGCTTGCGCCGGGCAAGCGCGCCGTGACCGTGCGTGTCGACGATGTGCGCGGCGTGGCCGGTTTTATCCAGCCCGGCGATCTCGTCGATGTCGTGTTGATCCGCACCATGGCGGAATCGCGAAGCAACGACAGCTATTCGGAGGTCATCCTGCAGTCCGCCAAGGTTCTGGCCATTGACCAGATCACCGGCGAGCGCACCGAGCAGCCGACGATCGCGAAAGCGGTGACGCTCGAAGTCGGGGTGGAAGAAGCGCAGAAGATTCTGCTGGCGACGAATATCGGACGATTGTCGTTGATCCTGCGTCAGCCGGCCGAGGCCCTCGCGGATTCCGTTCATCGGGTTACCGAGCAAGACTTGGACAATCGGCCAGCGGCGGCCAAAATGCCGGTTCAGGCTGCTCCTGTGCAGGCGGTCGCACCGCCTCCAGCCGTTTCCCAACCGGTCCAGGAAAAGCCGATTGTTCGAAATACGACACAGATCACGGTGTGGCACGGCATGAAATCGCAGGAGTACGATCGACCTATCTATGCGGTGCAAAACCGCTAAAATGGCGGCCGGCGCGGGCATGGATTAGCGTACTGTGGCCGAGACGGAGGGTGGGGGTGGCTGCGCGCAACGGGTAGGGGGGAGTTGATGTCAGGACGGTCGCGTTCCGCGGCGGGGGCGCTGTGTCGGTGGGCGGCAGTCGCGTTTGCGCTGCTCGCAACGGCTGTGCCTCCCAGTCGTGCCCAGGACCTGCAATACGTCCGCACCGTGACCATCCCGGTCAACAAGTCGGCCACCCTGCTCATGCCGGCGCCCTTTACGTCGGCCGTGGTCGGCGCCCCGGAGATTGCCGACGCGCTGCCAATGACCGATCGCACGCTGCTGATCCAGGCAAAGAAGATCGGCACCACTAACATTTCGGTTTTCAATTCCAGCAACCAGCTGATCAAGGTCGTCGAGGTCCAAGTCGGGTTGGAACTGGGAAGTCTGCAGTCCAAAATCCGAGCGCTCACCGGCGATCGCGGCATTCACGTGAGCAGCGAGAACGGTCAGGTGGTGCTCAGCGGCGTGGCGCGGAACGCATCTAATGCCGACCAGGCATTCAACCTGGCGAAATCCTGGGCGCCGAATGGCAACGTCATCAATGCCATGCGGGTCGCCTCGCCGCAGCAGGTGATGCTGAAGGTCCGCTTTCTCGAGGTCGCCCGTGATGCCGGGCGCGAACTGGGCATCAATATCAATGCGACCAATGGCTCCGGCACCCGCGGCATATCGACGGGGCTCGGCCAAGTCAGCGCCACCAACCCGACCATCACCGGCGCGGGGGGAACGGGGACACCGCTGTCGACCAACTCGGTGCTTCAACCGTTGTTTCAGGCCACCGGGACGTTGGTCGGCAACGGGGTCGGCGCGCCGTTCGGAACGGTGCTCGCGGAGATCGTCAACAACGGCGTGAAGATCGACACGCTGGTCACGGCGCTGGAAACCAAGGCGTTGTTGCGCCGGCTGGCGGAGCCGAACCTGGTCGCCCTCTCGGGGCAGGTGGCGAGCTTCGAAGCCGGCGGCCAAATACCCGTGCCGATCGCCGTCACTTCCGGCATAGGCATCGCTACTCCTACTATCGAGTTCAAGGACTTCGGCGTGCTGTTGAAATTCCGCCCCACTGTTCTTGGCGACGGAATTATCAATCTGTCGATCAGTCCGGAGGTGAGCGAACTCGATTTTGCCAACGCCGTGACCATTTCGGGCACGACCATTCCGGCGCTCACCCGGCGCACGGCAACCACCACGGTCGAACTCCGCGACGGACAGAGCTTCGCGATCGCCGGGCTGTTGCAGGCCGACAATATCCGCAACATCTCACAGGTGCCGTGGCTCGGCTCGGTGCCGGTGCTCGGAACGCTGTTTCGCAGCTCCGCCTTTCAGAAACAGGAAACGGACCTTGTCATCATCGTAACGCCTCATCTCGTGCAACCCGCTCCTCCCGGTGCGCGCCTTGCGTCGCCGCTTGACAGCACCATCCCGACCAACGACGTCGACTTCTTCCTGTTCGGGCAGATGGAACAGCGCAAGCAGTTCAACGATTATGTGACAAGTGGCGGGGATGTGCGGGGACCGTATGGCGACATGATCGGTATTATCCAGGATCCTCCTGCATCGCAGCCGCAAAAATGAGGTGGCGAATGAGATCGCTCATCGTCCTGATCGCGCTGGCCGGCGCGGCGAGCACGCCGCTTGGCGCTCATGCCCAGGCAATCGACGATCCGTTCTCGGATTACCTTCAGCGCAGCGACACTATCCTGCTTGGCGCCGGCAACGCCAAGGATGCCAACGCGGCGATCCATACGATTACGCCCTGGCCGCCTTATGTCGGCAATACGCGTATACCCATCGATGGCCGGCGGGCGGTCGGAGCGGTAGAGCAAATGCACCGCGTCCCCAATCCATTTGAGCGGCAGGGCACCGGCAGATCATTTGGCGTTTCTGGGCAGAATGCTGAATCGGCAATTGCGAATACCCTCGCAGCGCCGCCCAGTCCCGTGCAACCGTTTTCGGCCGGGAACTAAAGAATGCGAAGGCAGAGCCGCGAACAAATCTGCCGCGGCGGATTTTGGGTCTGGCGCGGCGGACAAGATGCAGGCGGCCGATCGCCGTACGTAAAAAATGATAACGTGAGGGGCGCTTTTTTCAGTAGTAAAGCCCGATGTGGTTGCGCTTTCTGAAGCTTTTTCTTCCGGCGGAGAGTGGCGCCGCGTTGGTCGAGGCTGCCGTCGTCCTGCCGGTGTTTCTGACCCTGGTTGGCGGCGTCTATGAATTCGGCTTTTTTCTCTTTCAGGAGCAACTGGTCAATTCGGGAGTCCGCGACGCCGCTCGGTATCTGGCGCTAACCGTCGACCCGTCCAGTAATACCAATCAGTCCAATGCCAAAAACTTGGCGGTGAGCGGCTCGATCAACGGCGGCACGCCGCGGATCGTCGGCTGGGAGACGTCCGATGTGTCGGTCTCGGTGAGGTCGATCGACAACGCCACCGGGAATTACGGCAGCGGCCCCGTGGTCCAGGTCGTCACGGTGTCCACCAGCTTTGCCGGGCACACGTTGGGATTTCTGGGCCTGCTTGGTCTCAAAAGCCCGACGATCAGCGCTTCCCATCAGGAGCGGTGGACGTCCGGCTCGGCGCCGGTGCCAGGATGATCGCCTTGCCGCGTATCAGGGTTTGGCGCGATCAGAGTGGCGCGGTGTTCGCTGAGTTTGCGATCATGCTGCCGATGATCGTCCTGGTCGTATTCGGCTCGATCGATTTCCTTTACGCGTTCTACCAGTGGAATGCGGCGGCCAAGGCGGTGGAAATCGGTGCGCGCATCGCCGCAGTCTCAGACCCGGTCGCACCCGGTCTCAATCAACTGAGCAGCCAAGCCGTCCTGAACGGAGCAAGGCCAGGCACCATAATGCCGGCGTTTACGGTGACTTGCGCTGCGGGAAGCTGCACTTGCGTCGGCGCGTGTCCCGGGTTGCTCGAAAACTCCTTCAACGAAGCCGCCATGCGTCGCATCGTCTTCGGACGAGGCAGGTCCGCGTGCGGCCAGGCGGGCCCGGCCTACTCCGCCGGAATGTGCGATGTGTTGCCATCGATCACGCCCGACCACGTCGTGATCGTATACAAGCAAAGCGGCTTTGGTTACGCTGGCCGCCCTGGCGGACCGCTTCCCACCATTGAACTCTCTCTGGAGAACATGCAATTCCAGTTTTTTTTCCTGAATTCGCTGCTCGGAGCGCATATTGCCATGCCCGCTGTCAGAGCGACCATCA
>Ga0126371_10005887_pt1 | contig 10895 bp, 9 predicted proteins | sample PanSoiMetaPlot_4_FD_110145 | JGI IMG/M metagenome (GOLD analysis project Ga0126371, IMG submission 110145) | Tropical forest soil microbial communities from Panama - MetaG Plot_4 | ecosystem: Environmental > Terrestrial > Soil > Tropical forest > Bulk soil | place: Panama | collected 2016-02-17
ATAAAGGTCGGACTCGTACGAGGCGAGTAACTCCGCTTCGCCATCACGCTCTCGGACAGAGATGACGAGGTCGCATTGAATGGGTAGATCGTCAGCATTTTCTGCTGACCTCAAAGGTCCGAGCAGATCGGTGGTCGATAACAGAACTCGGAAGAGCGGTTGCTCGACTGAAGTGCCGATTTTGGCGCTGAGCGCCTGAATGTCTTCACCGGAACATGCCTTTGCCTTGGCAGATACCGCGGCGTGCGAACTAGTCAAGAGACTGGCACGTACGCTTGGCGCACCGGCTATTTCGGCGCTCACCGGAAGCAGCGAACCGCATTGCAGACCGATGCCAATCGAATCTGCGACCGTGTATCGGTGGATAAGAATATGCAGAAGGCCCATGAGCGCATAGCTGACATTCAGGCCCTCGCGGTCACAAACAGCCGAGAATTTCGACCAGGCCTCGGAGCCCACAAATACCGCCGCATGCCCCGGCATACCAGTCCGCGTGAGCGGTCGGCGATCCGGCGGGAAGCCGGATGCGAAGTGTCCCGATCGGAATTCATCGAGCCAAAACTGCACTGCTTCTTCGTATTGTTCGGTGATCATCATCAACTCCGTATTCAAAACAGATACACGTCTGCGGAATGCGCATCTCGAAAAAGCTTGGCTTGGGGGAGTTGCGGGGGAAGGGCTGCAGCGGTTACAGACCTGTCTGTTGGGAGCTCAACCAAATAGTAGCATTTTCGCTACCAAGACCATAGAACTATCGAACCCTACACTACGACGTAAGTTATTGAAATACCGTGATTTAGATCACGCTGATTCAATTGCTTTCGCGAGGAATATGCATATTCTTGCGCCGCGCGGGCAAGTTTAATGACTGATCGATGAAAAGGGATCGCGATCGGGCGACCGGAGATCGGAGGTTTTCGTCAATTTGCAAGGCCGTCGTAGGTTCGGATCCAGTCCTAGACGGCCCAAAGTGTGCTTTAAACTCTAACTCACGACAAACATTGACTGACGATCAGTGAACAATGGCAGTAAGCCCTGTAGGAGGCTGCGGGGCGGAGGAGCTTCCTCCGTACTCGTAAGCACCATCATCAGGAGTCGCGCTGCGGCTGTTTCCGTCTCTATCAGTCGGAACAACGGACAGTAAGTTTGCTCCAGCCCCAATCGGAGCCGAACTAGCCACCAAATGGTAGTCGTGCCCAGCATAATTCACAAAGTACGCAGAATTGGCTGCCATATTGTGATTGCTGTAGGTAGATGGGTTGGGACCGATGTTATTGATGATCGTGGGAACAGAGCCGTTGGCAACATCAATGAATCGATTGCTGGATACATCCGCCGTGTTCTGGTAGATCAGACGGCTATCACTGTTCTCAGTATAGAACGCATAACCAAGAGAAGCCAGGTTAGGACCGTAGATGATGTTGTTAAAAACGGTAGCCGAATGCTGCAGACGGATGGCGGAGTTGACTGCAGTACACGATGGAGTGGCTCCGCAGTTACTTCCGGGCCCCGTATTCGAGATGATGTTGTTGCTGATCACATCGCTGGCATTGTTGGTTGGGGTAGAACTCTTCAGCATGATCGCAGCATCCGAGTATTGGTTGTTGCTGGTGTCGTTGTTATCGCACGTATTGTGATCGACCGTGGTATGGTTCGTAAAATCTTTGATATTGACGCACTCTGTTCCCGTGTTGGTGATTGTGTTGTTGTAGACGGTAACGTGGTTTGTGGTGTCGGAAGAGTCTCCCGAGGTGCCAATATAAAACCCGTCTCCGTTCAGACTAGTATTTAGCCCGCAATCATGGATGTTGCTGTTCTGGATGGTGATGTAGCTAGGAACTGTGCCGCTGCAGGAGCTAGACGTACATTTTCTGATGTGGACACAGGCTTGCTGGGCGTCATGGACGTTCAAAGTGTCAAACAATATATGATTCGATCCCTCGACCGAGATATCTTCTTCCATGCCGGAGATCTCAAAGCCAACGACGTCCATATAGCTGACGCCCTGCACCCGAAAGCCGCTGCCCCCACTGGATCCGGTGATAATCGGCGTCTGTCCAGGATAGGCGCGGATTGAGGTATGAGCCGCGCTGGTACCAGAGGGCCCGTTAATGATGATGTATCCGGCCCCGCCGTTTGGCTGGTAGTGTCCCGCCTTCACGTAAAGTGTATCCCCACCGGAGATGCGACTGACACCATATTCAATAGTACAGAACGGCGCTGCAGCCGTTCCCGGCTGGCCACCCGTATCACTACAAGCCACCGAACCAGAGTTGTCCACGTAGTAAGTAGCGGCGTGCGACAACGCCGGAGCACACAGCAATAATACGAAGGATAAGATTAATTTTTTACCGCTTGGGGTTGAATATTTCGCAGGCACAACTCGCATGTTCCACTCCGTGAACTCCACCGCAGAAGAAAGCGAGAAATATTTCGTTCCCTCTGGTGCCGAGGGGTGAGGACGCTTGCTTGTAGTAGTTAAGCGCCAAGCTGTCACCATGGCTCATGGGTGTTGCCATAGTCGACTCACTTCACCTCTGCTATGGATTGGAGTCTAGCAGTCTGCCAACAATCCGCAAAACACGAAGGTTCAGGGAGTGTTGGGTAATCTGCACGGTTTGTGGGACATTACCGAATCATCCTCGGCGGTCTGCGAAAAGCGGTCGGGGCAACGAGTTCGATAGATCTGATACACCAACCGCTTAGGAATCAGGATCCTTTCTAAACACAAGAATTGGCCGTTTGGTCAATTCGATACGAGATCTTGTCGTCTTCAATACACGCATAAGCTACACGAGCTCGTTCACTTCCCTCACCTTTCACTCGCCAGATGTTGTCCTCCTGGACTAGTTCCATTTTGGCACGGGCCCGCCACCAATCATTGATTTCTCCAGGCCGCGCGATCCACATCTTGCGATTTGTCTTCAAGTCAGCCAAGTGCTTCAGCAAACTCTCGTAGGTTTTTCGTGCTCGGTCCTCGATCACGTAATCCGGATGAATAATGAAGCTGGCCATTCCGTGCGCTTGAGTGATGGCCGTGATCTGCTCTTCCCATAGCCGGGTCGAATACTCACAGAGGATGTTGAATAGCGAGTAGTCCTGTGTGGCTGTTACAGGGATCTCTAGAACGTCCCCCAGGAAATACGGCATCACTGTGCAGCAGCCTCCGCGCTGTGGATCGAGGTGCGCGACATTGGGGACCGACATGTCATACGCAAAGTCCAGCTCTTTCATCCATTCCAGCCTGCGGTAGAGAACAGCAGAACGGAAGCCGCGGGCTTCAAACTCCTTGCCATAGCGATTGATTCTTCGCACTCTTTCAAGAAATTGCTCATGCGTTCTGAAAAGATGACCGTCGTGATTGAGATCGTGAATGTTTACCTCAAACCCTCTCTTCCGAATGGAATCAAGGAATGCTGGCGGCACTTCGTACCGCTCTTCCGGCACCACTTGAAATGAGGTTTTGATGCCGTACGAATCGTTCAGATCCATCAGGTGACCGCAGAAGTCCCGACCAGCGGCAGTTTCCACATCATGAGTGATACAACCGCAGCTGGTATGTCCGTCGGGCCAGAACCACACGAACGGAACTCGTGATGTCCCATCCGCCATCATGGCTAAGAGCAATACCCGTTCGTACAGACGGTCAACGCTGCGGTCAACGGGCCAAAGTGGAAATGGAATTTGGTCCCATCCGCGCAACGAGAGTCGCTGCAGGTGTTTGCGCACGTCTACACTCATGAAGGGGCGTAGCAAATAGTAGAGCCGACGAACGAGGCTGCCATCATTCGGGCTGCTTTGGCCATCATCCCTGTACTTTTCCCAGCGAAGATTCGCGACGACTTCGGCCGGGTCAAAGGTTAAACTGACTGACTTTTCTCCCCGCCCGACCTGCGTGCGGACTTCCGGGAGCAAGGCATTAGGTGTTGCAACCGGCTGTGCCTTGGACAACCGGCCGTAACAGGTCGGCCCATCTTTTATGCGGAAGTAGCCAACGTTGGGCGATGGATCCGCTGCGAGACTGAAGTCGGTGGCCAGTTGCGGGCAGCGATAGAAATCCCCCAACAGCGACCCTATTGATTGTGAGAAAGCTGTCATGAGATCTATCCGACGTGCTTATACAAAACTCCGCCCAGAGTCGTGAGCAACGAGTCCGGCAAATATGCACATGCTTTGCGCATGAGTCGCAGCTTCAAATCATGATGGATACCAGCATCTATGTCGGAAGGATAGCGATAGTATGGCAACGGCTTTCTCTCGGTCCCCCAGTGCTCTTTGAAGGTCTTGAGCCCCTTGTTCTCCTCGTCGGACCGACCAAAATCAAACCAGCGTGCAGATGCCGCCTTAGCATCTTGTATAGCGCGCCATAGAATCAGGACCGTACCCCCGAGGTTGTGGTACCGTGCGTCAGAGCAGCTGTACTTGTAGGTGCTGATATCACGAAAGTGAGTTGTGATGGCACCGGCAATCGGCCGGCCATCCTTTGATACGACGCGCACCTTGAGGTTGTGCCCAAGATAGCCGGCCAGATTGCGAAACCAGGTCATCGATTGGGGTGGCAGTTGGTGTCGGCGGCGGGTCATCAAGAGCAACTTGTAGAACTTCGAGAGCAATTCCTCGGAACATCCATCTTCATATGACAAGCGTTCCCGCTTCGCCTTGCGGATCATGCACTGAACAGATTTCTTGTGGAAGCTCTTATACAGGTCATCGAGACTGCGGTTCAGATCCAGGTAGTGGATACAGTGTGCATCGTCTTTTCTTAAATGCATTCTCTGTAACATGCTGGATTTCATCGCATGTAGAGGTCGCATTTCCAGATATCTGTAGAGACCTCGCTCTACCTCTGCCTCTAGAAAAGCAATGAGCGCCTCCAACTGATGTGTGTCCTCGACGAGAGGATCGCAGTGATCCGAAAATGGCAACGAGACAAGACGAGGACCGGTCACCAAGCTACGTACCCGGCAGAAGACCACGGCGTTGGACAGGGGCTCGGTTTCCCTTGAAGTGGTCACTACCTGCGGCTCGTAGCCGTACGTCCGGTGCAGCGCCTGCAACCAGCCAGTACTATGGAAAATGCCTGCATCCGGGTGTCGTTCGACGAAGTCACCCCACCGTGGGTCGCATAATGGATTCAAGACAGAGACTCGCCAGGACGAGGGACGACGATTGTTGTTCAGAATGTTGTGCACTTCAGTCATCGGAATTCGACTGAAGCTGACATCCAATGGAGCCGATCTCGCCATGCCTCTTCGTGATCCTGTGTAATTCGTGGGTAAGCTGCTTATCGTTTTTCGATATATCGACGTGGCAATCTGCCACTCCAATCCGGACACTTCGTTTAATTGTTAGCTTCGTATCTGCCTTGCGCCTCGCCACTAGTCTGCTCTAATACCTGCGGTTCTATCTTCGGACTAGAGCTTCCCTTACAGAATGCACGGTCGTATGCTGCAAGCAGGTTAGGAACGGAATATTTCCAGGCTAATTCGTTTTCGACCCTCCGACGCCCATATTCTCCCATCCGCTCTCGTACCTCGGGCGTGTCCAGAAGCCACAGGATCTTGGACGCAAAATCAGCCACATAGTCGCCTCCGGTGACATACAAAGACGCTTCGCCAGCACTGACCCTTCCCTCTTTTACATCAAACTGGACTATCGGTTTTCCCAACGCCATGTATTCCATGATCTTGATCATGGTTGACATATCATTCATGGGACACGGCTTGTCCGGGTTCACACAGACATCAGCAGTCGATAGAATCTCCATCAATTCTTTATCAGAAACCCTGCCAGCGAAATTAACCACGCCTTCCAAATGTTTCTCCCGCACAAGCTCTCGGAGGGTTGCCACTTGCGGTCCCTCACCGACGCACGTGAAATGGACGTCATCACGGCCCAGAGTTTTAATACGCAAGGCGACCTCTAAAAGGATGTCTATACTCTCTTGAACGTCCATCCAGCCGACGTAGCCCACCAAATACGGCTTACCATATTTCAGAGAAGGGTTGGGAGGAACGCGGTCCACTCTCTCCAGGTCAGGGCCATTGCGAACCACGAAAACATCCGCTGGATTCATACCGCCCCTGGTTGTTGCGACGTCCCGATAACTCCCGTTTGTCGAAATAACAACATCGCTGAAGAAGAATGTGAGCCTTTCCAGCCAGCATTGGATGCTGTACAAGAGCCCTTTCTTCATGTTCTTGGCGGCGTACAACTCTGGAACGACATCGTGATGATCGAAAATGTAACGCACGCCCAGCATTTTGAACGGCAATGCGACCAGAAAGATATTATCCGGCGGGTTACACCCTTGGATAACGTCGAACCCTCTCTTCGCGTAGATCCACCACGCATAGACGAACTCCAAAAACAAGGCAGACATGTATTCAACCAAGTATCCGACGACGCCGTTACCCTGTCTGGGTGCAGGATGTCTGTACACGTGGATGCCGTCAATGATCTCAAATGATCGTGTGTATTGCTTGTCCCGCGGGCACAATATGGTCACGTCGTAGCCGTTGGCGTAGAGTGAAACGGCTTCGGACCATACACGTAAATCGTCAGGCACCGAAGCATTTTCTACAATGATAAGGATTTTCTTCTTCATATGTGTGTCGGGGGGAGGGCAAGTATCAGTAAGCAGGAGGTAGATTTAACACCGGTCTAGGACCGTATATCTGAAGCCATTTCTTGACTGCCATCAGTATTCTGGCCGTAGATCTCGAATCGTTCATCGGTGAGCGACCGATCGTATGGTTGCTCTGGCTCATAAACAATTACTTGGCTACCCGTTGTTGAAAAACGAAACGGGACACATAGCAACTGCCGGAGCTTCTTGCGCAGTTCAGCGCGTCGCTCAGGCGGCACAAAGAACAGCATGAACCCGCCGCCACCGGCTCCCAGAAGTTTGCCACCTATTGCGCCGGCGCTGCGACCAGCTTCATAAATCTCATCGAGACTGGAGTTGCTGATGTTTTGTGTGAGCGATCGCTTGAGTTTCCAGCTTTCATGCAGCAGACGGCCAAAATCTTGTAAGGAGCCGGAACTCTTCACGATTCCCTCAGCCTCGTCCACCATCTCGCGCATGAGCTGTAACTCCCGCGTCCGTTGCGGGGTGATGCGAATCTGCTCTTGGGCGATGGTGGATGCGGTTCGCGAAAACCCGGTGAAGAACAATATTAGGTTCTGCTCGAGTTCGCTTAGCCGGGGTGGCGGCATCAATATGCGGTTAACTCCAATTTTGCCGTCGGAGCCGAACTCAATTCGATTGAACCCGCCGTAGGCGGCACTCACCTGGTCTTGGGAACCGACAGCTTCGCCCAGTATCTCTTGTTCAACATGAATTGCGTCTGCAGCAAGCGCAGCTTTATCGCGCATCTGTTCTTTCAGCGCATACAGTGCGAGGAGTAGGCCGACTGTAAATGCTGAACTTGTTCCCAACCCCGCACGTGCCGGTAAATCCGCGACGTGATGAACCTCGATGCCTTCCTTCACTTTCAGGAATTGAAGACAGGCTCGCACCGAGGGATGCTGTATTGCGCTGTTGGTCAGGACATTTTCAACCTTTGTGTAGGAAACACGGCTGTGGTACTCGAAGAACGGTGGCTGCCACCTGCATGTGAGATAGCAGCACTTGTCGATGGTGGTCGCAAGTACCGCACCACCAAATTCACGGTACCAGACTGGATAGTCAGTTCCGCCGCCAAAAAATGAAATGCGAAGTGGAGTACGAGTAATGATCATAGGTTCAGTTTTTCCGGTCCTTCATTTACGGATTTGAAGCTGTTCCAGATCGAGTATCTGGCCCACAGCGTCGAGGAGCGATCCTGCAGTAATGTCGGGAGGAGCCGCTTTGCGATTTTCCTGTTTTTTCGTGGGGGTCACTACAGCGGACCCGATGAGGCGGGCCGTCCTGCATCCAACCCGCTTGCCGGCTTCGATATCAGTCTCGGAGTCGCCAATCATCCAGGAGTGGGGGAGGTCGATGTCCCATGATCGAGCAGCTTCCAGGAGCATGCCTGGCGCAGGCTTGCGACAATGACAGGGGGGATTCTCTTCGTGGGGACAGTAATACACTCCGTTAATGTCCGCCCCATGTTCCGCAAACAGATCGCGCATACGTTCATGAAGCACATCCAGTTCAGCCGCTTTAAGCAATTGCTTTGCGACGCAACGCTGGTTCGATACGACTATCACCAAGAACCCTGCGCGGTTCAGGCGCGCAGTGGCCTCGAAGGCCCCGGGGAGGATTTCCAGTTCTTCCCAGCGAGTAATGTACTGGCCTTCTTCAGCCTTTCGGTTGATGACACCGTCACGATCGAGAAACGCGGCTCTGCTCATAGAAAATTACTTCTTCAACCAACTCTGCGAAGATGTGGCCGATTAAGATGTGGCATTCCTGAATGCGCGGGGTTTCCTTCGATGGGACGCAGATGCAGTGGTCAGCAACGGCCTTGAGTTTGCCACCTGTACAACCGGCCAGCGCGACTGTGGATAGTCCCTTGTTCTTCGCTGCCGACAGGGCAAGCAAAACGTTGGGCGAATTGCCACTCGTGGAGATACCGATTGCGACATCACCCTCTGTACCGAGCGCTTCGAGCTGCCGCGCAAATAGGTAATCGAACCCGTAGTCATTTCCAATCGCGGTCACGCACGACGTGTTCACCGACAGCGCCAGCGCCGGCAGCGCCGGACGGTCAAACGCGAATCGTCCGACAAATTCAGCGGCGATGTGCTGAGCGTCGGCCGCGCTGCCTCCGTTGCCGAACAGGAACACTTTTCTGCCTCGTTGTAACGCGCTGACAAGAATCTCACACACATCTGCAACAGTCGCGAGCGTTTCGCCGCTGCTGAGCAGTCGTTCTTTCGTCTCGATTGAAGCTCGAACAGAATTGCAAACACGGTTCCTGAAGTCATCGGTGCCTGTCACGTGTGTTGTCCTTGGCCGGATATGAAGAGCTTCTTACGAGAGTAGAGTCTGGCGCGAGCGTGTTTCAGAAGCGCCTTTTGAGTACTACGCGTTTCCCTCGCGACCTTGGTGGAGAGCGGCCTGAGATAGGCGTTCGCTCAAGCGCTGCGCAAGTTGGTAGTCTTCGGGGCGTCCAATATCAATGAACATACCATCCTGTTCCTGACCATAAAAACCGCGCCCAACTAACCGAGGAAGTACATCTATTTCCAAGCTGGCAGGCCCTTCAGGCAAACCCCCAAGAAACGATCGATTGAACACATACACGCCCGCGTTCACGAGACCTGGTCTGTCGACTCCAGCCTTCTCGGCAAAGCGAGTGACCTGGCCCGCCTCATTCAATTCGACCGTTCCATAGCGCGCCGCGTTTTCGACGCGACGCAGCGCCACAGTGGCAACCGCTTTGTGGGCCCGATGGAAATGGATCAGCTTCCATAAATCGACTTCCAGAAAGGAATCACCATTCAAAACAAGGAACTCGGATGCGTTTCCAATATGTTGGCCAGCAAGCCGGATCGCACCGCCCGTACCCAGCGGAGAATCCTCACGCGCATACTCAATGCTGACGTCCCGACAAACTCCGGTGCCGAATTCCTGTTCAATCTGCTCTCTAAGATAGCCAACGCACATGATGATTCTCTGGATCCCCTGAGACCGGAGTTGATCAACGAGCAGGTCGAGAAAGAATCGGTTGCCCAAAGGGGCCAGCGGCTTAGGCGTGGACGGGAGAACCGATCGCAACCGTGTCCCTTTCCCTCCCACGAGTAAGACAGCCTTGATATCTGACTCGCGACTTGCCGCTGTAGTGGCCTTCACAACGATCTCCATGGCGGATGTTTTCACGCTTTTATTCAATGCTGTTTCGCGGATCCATTTACGGCTGCGGACTTGCATCCCAGTACTGCAACATCGAATGCAGAGTCTGCTTGATCGAAAGTAGCGGCGCCCAACCGGTGTCCTTGCGAATCTTTGCCGTGCTGCCGAAGATGATTTTCTCGTCGGAAGGGCGCATCAGGTGCGGTACGGCCCTGATTTCCGGATTTGTGCCGGACAACCGAACTGCGATGTCTAATAATTCGCCTATGCGGTGCGTCTCGGTTGCACACAAATTGTAGGTCATCCCGCGTTTTCCCTTGAGGGCGGCGAGATAGAAGCCTCTGACCGTATCGTTTACATCGAGGAAGGCCCGGCGAGGTTTCAAGTTGCCAACTTCAAGGACGGGAGCCTTGAGTTTCTTTCGTATTTTGGCCAATTGGCGCACGAAATCAGAAGGAGCATCGTTGGTTTTTCCAGGTCCCGTTGTATTAAAGAGTCGGATGTTGACGATCGGAAGGCCATAATCGCGGAAATACTGCCGCGAGAGCAGGTCCAAACAAAGTTTACTGATGCCATAGGGATGAAGTGGTTCTAAGGGCTGCTCTTCTCGTACTGGAATCGCGGAAGCAGGCACATTCCCATACTCCGCGCTCGAACAGGCCGAAATCACGACCGGGGGACGCTTCATCCGTCGTGCCGCCTCCAGAACGTGGAGCGATCCCATAATATTCGACTCGAAAGTCAAAACTGGATCGGCCCAAGATACGGTTGGCAAACTCTGGGCGCCAAGATGAAATATGTGTGTCGGAGCGTACTCCAGAAACAAGTGCGATATCCGCTGGCCGTCCCGCAGGTCACATTGGACGAAGCGCAGATTCGCACCGTTCCGAGAGGTGATGTCATGTCGCCAACAGCCCCCGATTACGTTCCAGCCCTTAGCGCAGAGAAATTTCACTAAATGGGATCCTATAAACCCTTCTGCGCCTGTAACGAATGCAGTTTTGTTTTTTGGCATGCTGTTAAACGTCGTGGAGAGAATCTTGTGGGATAGTGTTTGCGAAAGGAGAGTGCGCTATGGGTTTACCGTTTCCTCGCTCGAGGAGCCGTTTAG
>Ga0126371_10005889_pt1 | contig 10894 bp, 7 predicted proteins | sample PanSoiMetaPlot_4_FD_110145 | JGI IMG/M metagenome (GOLD analysis project Ga0126371, IMG submission 110145) | Tropical forest soil microbial communities from Panama - MetaG Plot_4 | ecosystem: Environmental > Terrestrial > Soil > Tropical forest > Bulk soil | place: Panama | collected 2016-02-17
CGATCCCGTCCAACGGGCAAATTACGTTTGCCAGTCTGAACGGGCAGGACTCTGGCGTGCACATTCGTCCAACGAGACAGGTGCTACCGACTCTCGACGCTTGGAACGCCACGGTTCAACGGCAAGTCACGAGCACGATTTCGGCGGAAGTCGCATACGTAGGCAACAAAGGATCGCATGGGTTCAGTGGAGATGGTCCTAACTACGACGTCAATCCGTTATCGATGTTCTTATACGGCACGGGGGCCAATTCGAGTTTGCGCCGGCCGTTGTGCCGTCCCGTCTTTACCGTTCCCCCGGGAAGTGCAGCTACGCCAACGGGTACCTGTGCGGGAATCCCCGATGACTTGGGGAACTACTACGGCAATGACGCTAGCAGCGAATACAATGCGCTTCAAGTAAAAGTGGAGAAGCGATTTGCCCAGGGTCTCCAATTCCTTTCTCACTACACCTTCGCGCATGCCTATGCTTATAACAATAATTACTACGCGATCAGTCATCCGATTGCATATGGTCCCAACGATTTCGTTCGCAACCAGGTTTTTGTACTGAACATCGTCTACGGGTTGCCTTTCGGTAAGGGCAAGCCGTTCCTCGGGAATGCCGGGCGTGCGGTGAATTATCTAGTGGGCGGATGGCAGGTCACAGACACTACGAATTGGAGCAGTGGTCTGCCGTGGACGCCCACTACGAATGAGTGCGGCAGCGAACAGGACGTAGGTATCTGTCGGCCGAATAATGGTTCGGGCCCATTCTCCATGGGCGCCGGAGGGCTTCAAACCCCGGCGGGCAGAGCTCCCTTTGTTCAATACTTCACTCCTGTGGCCTTGGGCGGGCGATTCACTGGCGCTGGCGTTGGGAATATCGGCAATGCCGGTTACAACTCGCTGCGAGGGCCGGCAGGGTTTTATTCAGATCTGTCAGTGACCAAGGACATTCCCGTAACAGAGCGCGTGAAACTGCAGTTCCGTATGGACGCGTTTAATATCTTCAACCATCCTGTCTACGCATTTAGCGGGAACAACGGTGCGAACGCTTGCATCGACTGTGCGAATACTTCGTTGACCAGCAACAATGGGAGGATCACAGATATTGAAGCTGGAACGACGATGCGCGAACTACAATTCGCCCTCCGGCTCAATTTCTAGGCTCTACGTTGGCCGAAGTTCTCTCTGAGGGAGTCTTACGAGGCTCCCTCTAGTTTTTCGTAGAAGTGAACTAGCGCCGATGGTTCTTCTTACTATGAATGTCCTCTCCTAACCGGCGCTTTTTTTTCGATAAGGGATCAGCGTGCTTCCCCATGATGTGGGAAGGGAGGTTTGGGTGACTACTTCGTACTGAAATTGAGGCCGATATCTGGTAGGCGATGATGAAAAAGCGAGTCGTGGGTTTGGGCGAAGTGCTGTGGGATTTGTTTCCCGGCCGGGCTTGTCTCGGCGGTGCTCCGGCCAACTTCGCTTACATCACGACGCTGATGGGTGATCACGGCATTGTCGCCAGCCGCGTGGGCCAAGACTCGCGCGGGCTGGAAGCGCTGCGGCGCCTGGAAGAATTGGGGCTCGACATTGATCATGTGCAGACCGATCGCGAGCATCCTACCGGGACCGTAAACGTCTGTGTGGATGACAACGGGCAGCCACGGTTTGAAATTGCACAGCCGGTGGCTTGGGATCACTTGCATTGGACATCTGACTGGCAGCGGTTGGCCGAAAGCGCCGACGCGGTTTGCTTTGGATCGCTGGCCCAGCGCTCGGCGACGAGCCGCGCTACCATCCAGCGCTTGGTAAAAGCCACCACGCCCAGCACACTCAAAGTGTTCGACGTGAATCTGCGGCAATCGTTCTATTCGGGTGAAGTTCTGGCCGAGTCGATGAAGTTGGCCAACGTTGTGAAACTCAACAACGACGAACTCCCGAAAATCATGAGCCTCAGCCGCATGCATCATAAAGATGAGCTCTCGTCCGCTCGGGGACTGATCGAGAAGTACGAGTTGGATCTCGTCTCCATTACTCGCGGCGGGAAGGGAAGTCTGCTCGTTTCCGCAGAGAAGTCTAGCGAGCATCCTGGATTCAGAGTCCATGTGGCCGACACGGTCGGTTCCGGCGATGCGTTTACCGCCGGGCTCGTCCACGAATATCTGCACGGAGCATCGCTCGACCTGATGAATGAAGTTGCCAACCTGGTCGGCGCCTGGGTCGCCAGCGAAGTGGGAGCCATGCCTATGCCCAAACGCGGCGCGCTGGAACATTCGCTCGCGGAGATCCGATAAAAAAAGCTCGACCACACAAAGTTCCACAAGCGAAGAAGCTGCGGATTGTTCGTGCCCTTTGGGACCCTCGTCTTTAATATCATTGAGGCGAAGCTCAGTTCTCGATTCCGGAAGGCCTCTGTTGTATAGTTACGAAATATTGTGATTCCTTTCGAATCGAGTTTTCGGAGAAGGATTATGCGGCAATTGGTGCGCTATGTTTCGTTTTCTCTCAACCTATTAACGTTAACAACGGTCGCGCTGGTTTTGCTGTCATGCACAAAGACACCGCCGCCACCGAAGGCTCCTCCTGCCAAACCGTCCGATATCAAGGTCGACGTTAAGGATGGCGGCCCCGTGGTCGTTACGACGACGGCAGCGGAGTTTCAGATTCTGCCGTCAGGTTTTCTGCAGGCGACACTTCGAAAAGCTGACAAGCGTCTGACTTTGGACGAGCCTATCGTCGGATCCACCGGCGGCAGTGACTCGATTGTGAGTCAAGGCAAGGAATTTGATTTCATTTGCGACTTCTCTCAAGCCAAGGTGCTCGAAGCCCGCGGGAAACTGGGACGAGGCAAGCGCGTGGAGATCCCGGCGCGTCCGCTTGCTCCGGCCGGAGTTCCGATCGAACGGACACTTGTGCTTGAGGCGTACGACGATTTTCCCGGAGTCGCCCTTGTGAGCGCGACCTACAAGAATGTAGGAACGTCGGACTTCCACATTGACGAAGTGCTGATGCAGCAGCATCGGTTCAATGCGCAGCAAATCGACTCCAAAGTGCAACCCTGGGATATGTGGTCATTTCAGGGCTCGAGTTACGACTGGGGTAAAGATGATGTCCAAAAGCTGGGGCGAACGTCGTCGCAGCCAAATGTGATGGGCGAGGCTGTGAAAGGAGGATATGGAGGCGGGATTCCGGTGGTCGCTGTGTGGACCGCATCGGCAGGCGAAGCCATTGGGCACGTTGAAACGCTGCCGTGGACACTCTCAATGCCGTTGAAAGTTGATTCCGACGGACGGGTGAACGCGAGCATCAACATTCCCATCGACTCTGACTTAAAGCCGGGAGAAAGCTATTCCACGCCCCGCAGTTTTGTGGCTGTATACAGCGGAGATTTCTATGAACCGCTTCGTACCTGGTCGAGCGTTCTGCAAAAGGAAGGCTGGGATATTCCCAAGCCATCGAACGAAGCCTACAACGTGAGTTGGTGCGGCTGGGGTTACGAGTTCAACGTTACGCCCAAGCAGATGCTGGGGACGGTTCCGAAGTTGAAAGAGATGGGAATCAAGTGGGCAACGCTTGACGATCGCTGGTTCGATACCTATGGCGACTGGAATCCGCGGAATGAGACGTTCCCCGGCGATTCCATCAAGCAGATGGTCGACGACTTCCACAAGCAGGGAATTTACGCCCAGCTTTGGTGGCTGCCGTTGGGCGCCGAAGATGGGCAAGGGAAGTGGGAATCACATAAATACATCGTGTCGAAGGTGGCGAAGGAGCATCCGGACTGGTTCATCCTCGACAAGAATGGCAAGCACGGAAGAATGACGCGCGACCTTGGCGCTTTGTGTCCAGCGGTCCCCGAGGTGCAGGGCTATTTCAAACAGCTCACAGAGAGATTCATCCGCGACTGGGGCTTCGATGGCTCAAAACTCGACAACATCTATAGCGTACCTGCCTGCTATAACCGGGCGCATCATCATAAATCGCCGCAGGATTCGGTGAACGCGATGGCGGACGTCTACAAGATCATCTTTGAGACGACGCGCTCAATCAAGCCAGAGAGCGTGACGCAGGCATGTCCGTGCGGGACACCGCCGTCGCTCGCATGGTTGCCGTTCATCGACCAGGCTGTCACGGCGGATCCGGTAGGCGCAGTTCAGGTGCGTCGTCGCATCAAGATGTACAAGGCGCTGCTCGGGCCGCAATCCGCTGTCTATGGCGATCACGTGGAACTCTCGGAGATGACGCGAGTGGGTGCAGACGGCTGGAGCGAGCACGGTATGGATTTTGCTTCGACACTGGGTACTGGCGGTGTGCCGGGAACGAAGTTCGTGTGGCCAGACCCTGGCCCGAAGTTTAAGCCGGTAGCGCTGACGACCCAGAAAGAAGAGCATTGGAAGAAATGGATCGCGCTCTATAACCAGAAAATGCTCTCGAAAGGAGAATTTCGCGATCTGTACGTCTACGGGTATGACACGCCCGAGGCGTACGCGATCGAGAAGGACGGGAAGATGTACTATGCGTTCTTCGCCGATCCGGGTAAGCCATTCAGCGGAGAGATCGAGTTGCGTGGGCTCAAACCGGGAAAGTACGAGGTGCTCGACTACGTTGATGGCAAAGATATCGCGACCGTCGATGCGGAAAACGGCAAAGCTCCCCGTTTAAAGACGGACGTCAAAGACCATCTGCTGCTGGAAGTGACTGCGAAGCAGTAGGATCTGAGCGGCGGCTCTTCGCGATTGAGAACCTATGATCTGCACGTGAATTACCTCGTGGGTAGGCAGCAACTGCGCATTCTAACGACCTAAGAACAGTTTTCGATGCGCAGCGTCACGGAAGGCTTCGGTGCCGCCGGCTCTCGTGGTGGAGAGTGCCCCGGCTTGATTCCCACTAGCCAAGCATGTTTCAAGATCCGATCCGCGAACGTACTCGTGTAAGAATCCAGCGTCGAAGCTATCTCCGGCTCCGACTGTGTCCACCGGAGTGAGCTCTGTCGAAGGTGCGATGAAGCGCGTGGAACCCCTTTGCGCGAGCGCGCCTTTACGCCCGCGCTTCACAACCAGCAACGGCACCAATTTGGAAAGTTTGCTGACCGCTTCTTCGAGATCTTCCGTGCCGGCAGCCTTGCAAGCCTCGCGTTCATTCGGCAGGATTACATCCACTTGCTGAAGCAGACTGTGTAGGTCCCCTTCCCAACGGTCTTCCGGATCATCATTCGTGTCGAGTGAGATGGTCAGACCCTTGGACCTGAGTCGCTGAAACAGTTCTCTTACCCTGGGACGCAAACTGTTCTGAAGATAATAGGAAGAGAAGTGAAAATGACGAGAGTCCGCCAGGTAGTCGAGATCGAGGTCATCCCAGGTCAACTCGGAGATGGTGCCAGCGTACGTGAGAATATTGCGCCACTGCTCATGATGCAGAATGACAGTGAGCCCTGTCGTGGTCTTGCCCACAACGGTCCGGACGTTGGAAACATCGACTCCGCCCTCTTTCAGCCGTTCTAGCGCGATTCGCCCCAGGGGATCATCACCGATGCGCGACTGGAATCCGACCCGGCTACCAAGTGCCGAAAGATTATGAGCAACAATTGCGGAGGACGAACCTAACGTGAGCATCATTCGGTCGGCCAGTAATTCCCGCTCGGGGGGAAGATGCTCTGGCAAACCGTAGAGAATAAGGTCGAGGTTCAATTCGCCGGCGATGGTGACGTCGAAACGAGGCATGGGAAATTGGAACAAGAACTCAGCCTGAAGAAGTCAAGGTTCGACATTGCAGATCGTAGATTTCAGAGTTCAGAGTGAACCCGAAAAGCTAAATCAATTCGACCCAGATGTCCGGCCTGCAGTCCGAAATCTGCAATCTAAGATCTGCAATGACCGTTCACACCAGAGTCACTTCAATTCCCGCCTGCTTCAGTACTCGCAGATCGGATTTCGGTGCCGAGCGGTCGGTAATCACTTCTTGCAATGACGGCGTCGGGCAAATCAACGATAGGCTGCGACGTCCGAACTTACTCGAATCACAGACCGCCACTGTTTTTTTGGCAACTTCGACCATGACCCGGTTCACTTTCGCCTCCAGCAGATTTGGCGTACTTAGACCGAAGTGAACGTCGAAACCGTCGACGCCAAGAAACAAGATGTCGGCGCTCAAGCGCCTCAGAGTCTCCTCGGCGATCGGCCCAACCAAAGAAAAAGAGTTCTTCCGCAGAGTACCTCCCGTGAGGATAACCTCAACCGCGCTGCCAGCGAGTTCGGCAGCGATATTCACCGCGTTGGTGATGATGGTCAGGTTTTGGAATTGGCGCAGACTACGCGCGATGGCGGTCGTCGTGGTGCCGGAGTCCAAAATCAGCACCTGCCCTTCTTTTACTTGGTTCACCGCCGCTTCCGCGATCCGCAGCTTCTCCTGATGGTGCAGCTTCTCTTTTTCGCGGAGTGTCGGATCTTCCAGGGCACCCTCGCGCGAGGGTAGCGCGCCGCCGTGGGTACGGTGCACGAGTCCGTGCGCGTGCAAAATTTCAAGATCCTTGCGAATGGTGACTTGCGACGTTTGAAACTGCTTGGAGAGTTCGGTCACCAAGACGCGTCCCTGGTGACTTAGCAAATCGAGAATCGCGCGTCGACGTTCTTCGTTCAGCACGGAATTCAGCCCGAGTCGGAGCGCCCCCGCGCGGCCGGAGCCCGCGTGTACAAAGCGCATTTCTTTTTATAGCGTTTTGTTTCGTTTGTCTAGTGGAAAGAATTTGTTCCTGGAGCATTCTCGGGGGCGAACCCTGTATTCAGAGTCAGGCAGTTTCGGCTTCAATCTGCTGGAGCAGTCAATCTGTAAACCCCCAGTTTTTCAATTCTTGGGAATCTTTAACGGTGATAACTAACTCAGTACCTTCCGCCAAAGTCCAATTGCCTTCCGGGGGTATGGTTGCCGTAATCTCATTTTGGGACGAAAGTAGCCGGGTTTCGAAGACTGCTGATTATTACGAAATCCGAAACAGGAGCGCAGTGCGTGGGAAAGACACTCGCGGGAGAACAAATCGTCCGGTCACAATCCGTAGTGGCTCGCGTGATCGCGGGAGAGACGCTTATCGTTCCCATTCGCGGCAATGTTGGAGACTTGGCGTCGATTTACAGCTTCAACGGAACGGGGACGCTTATCTGGCAATTATTGGAGTCTCCCAAATCAGTCGCTCAGCTGGCAAAAAGTGTTGCACGGGAATATAACGTGGACCCCGCACAGGCCGAGCGGGATGTCTCGAGTTTTGTGAATGAGATGAAGGCCGTTGGTTTAGTCGAGGCTTACGGCACTATAGCGATGGCTGGCGACTGAGAACGGCCACAAAGGAAGAATTGCAAGGCAGCGGGCCGCGCACATCGCGTCCGCTGCTTTCAGTATGGAGGGGGATTTGGAGCAGGTTAGTTACGGCGCGTTTAGCGCGGACGTGCATCAACATTATTCCGGTCAACGCATCCCCCTGCACGTCTCGATTGAAGTGACCCGCCGTTGTCCTCTCGAGTGTCTGCACTGCTATAACAATCTGCCCATGGGCGACCTTGATGCGAAGCAGCGCGAGTTGACCAAGGAAGAGCATTTCCGTGTACTCGACGAGTTGGTCGAGATGGGGTGTTTCTGGATTCTGTATACGGGCGGCGAAGTTTTCGCCCGCAAAGATTTCCTTGAAATCTACACGTACGGGAAGAAAAAGGGTTTCCTGATCACGCTGTTTACAAACGGAATCCTGATCAACGAGCAAATCGCGGATTACCTGAAACAGTGGCCTCCGTTCGCAATCGAGATTACGCTTTACGGCCGCACGCGCGAGACGTATGAGGCCCTTACGATGATTCCAGGCTCTTATGACCGCTGCCTGCGCGGAATCGGGTTGCTGAAGGAGCGTGGCCTGCCGCTGAAGCTGAAGACGGTTGCAACCAGCATCAACAAGCACGAAGTGATGGCGATGCGCCGCTTCGCAGAAGAGCATCTCGGAGTGGAGTTCAAGATGGACGGCCAAATCAACCCGCGGATCGACTGCTCCCAGAGCCCGCTTGCGGTGAGGTTGACCCCGGAAGAAGTTGTGGCGCTCGACATGGCCTCGCCGAAAGGCAGAAGTGAATATCTCAGGCTGGCAAAGCGTGATGCCGAGCGCCCGCCGAACCTGGCGCTAAACGATACGGTTTATTTTTGCGGGGGCGGGATGAATTCCTTCGCTATTAACGCGTATGGCGAGGTGGGGATTTGTATCATCTCCCAGCAGGATACATTCAGTACTCGTACGGGTGGAGTGGGGCGAGTATGGAAAGAATCCCTGCTGGACTTGCGTGCTCGGAAGCGCACTCGCTTGACGAAATGCGTGAACTGCAAGATTCAATCGCTTTGTGGAATGTGTCCTGCGAATGGTGAGATGGAAAACGGAGACAAGGAGTCTCCGGTCTCGTTCTTGTGTCACGTGGCGCACTTACGCGCGGCGGTGATTGGTGCGGAGATCCCGGCGCATGGAGACTGTGAATTTTGTGCGACTGGCGTCGAGCATGACGGGGTGATGGAATCCGCAAGGCGAATCAATAACAAAGAGGTCGACGTGGAGGGCTGGGCCGGGCCTCAATACGTTCTCCCGATCATCAACAATGCAAGCGGAGCGGGAACTTGTGGAAACTGCGGTCATCAGTAAACGGAAGCAGGTTGAGCATGAATCATGATATGCGGAATGCCGACCCGAAGAAGCCGTACGAGCCACCGAAAGTGACCACGATCAGCTTGCGTCCCGAAGAGGCTGTTTTGGGTCATTGCAAAACGTCGGGCAGTACTTTCCCGGGTCTCCCGTGTGCGGCGCTCGTTTGTTCCAGCTTCGGGTCCTAACGATGGCCCAACTCACCACAAGTGTCGGGCTGCTGACCTCAAGGGAAGTCGGCTACCGTAGCCATTTTCAAATTGGTGGTGTGTCAGTCGAGTTGAGTGCCGAGCGCGAAGTCGATGTGGCGCTCCTCCCGTCGCTCGAGCCTTTTCGGATGCAAAATGCATTTCCTGATCTCCGTGTTCGCGTGACCTGGACGGATCTGCTTACCGCTGAACCAACGCTTCCGCTATTCGATTCCGGAACCACTTGGAAAGCCTTTGAGGCCGAAAATGGTCTCCAGTTTGATTTTGTATCTCCGAGGCTTGGGGATCAGCCCTACAAGAGGCTTCGGGTAGATCGCCGTTTTGGTGCGGCTATGCTGCAGATGAGTCGGGAGTCGTTTCTGAATTTCCCGAGGGACGCAGAACCGCTCGAGTATCCCCTCGACGAACTCCTGATCATGCACCGGCTTACCCAAGAGCAGGCGATCGAACTGCACGGCACTGGAATTGTTCGCGGGAATGGAGAAGCGAATCTTTTCATAGGCCATTCTGGGGCAGGGAAGAGTACGACTACTCGTCTTTGGACTGCGGTCGAAGATGTCGAGGTCTTGAGCGATGACCGGATTATTGTGCGCCGGGATGAGGCGTCGTCCGTTCCGGAAGGCCCTTTTGAGGCGGCGGGTGACGCAGGCAAACACGAGGTCCTTCGACTCCGAGATTGTTCCGCTTCGCGGACCAATCTCTCCGCTCAGGATGACAAGCGGAAGGGTGCTGCTTTTAAGAAGAAAAAATGCCAAATGAGGATGTACGGCACGCCCTGGCATGGCGAGGCAATGTACGCGTCTCCTGGCAGTGCACCCTTAACTCGCATCTTCGTGCTTGAACATGGACATGGCAATGTCATCACTCCGCTAGCCCCGAGTCAGGCGGTCGCCGAGTTGTTCGCTCGAAGTTTTGTGCCTTTTCACCGGCACGAATATGTCAATTCAGCGCTGGTTTTCCTGGAAGCACTCGCAAATGCGGTCCCGGTCTATCGTTATGCATTCGAGCCCGACCAGCGTGCAGTAGAGAAGATCCGCAACTTCCATGATTGACGCTGGAGCCGAGTCGAAGGTCTTTGCTGATTCGAAGCTCTTTGAAGGGCTGATCTGTCCACTGCTAGGGCAAGGCCATAGCATTCGATTTCAGGCGCGCGGTGCGAGCATGTCTCCCTGCATCCGCGACGGAGAAGTTGTCGAGGTTACGCCGGTAATCGTTACCAAATTACGAAAGGACGATATCGTTTTAGCTAAATCTAACGCCGGTTTCCGGCTTCATCGCATCGTCCTTGCCGATCCCGCGAACGACCTCTTTATTACTCGCGGCGACTGCGGGCAACAAGATGATCCAGAGCTGAAAGGAAGCCAAATTTTCGGCCTTGCTCATAGCAAGGAAGTGCGGTTAGGACGGAACATAGTGCAGGCTAGGTTCAGAGGCGTAGGTGGGTGGCTGCTGCGCTCCGCGGCGCGGGCGCAGTACATCGGTGCGAAAGCACTGAGAAGATCAGCGAATGCGACTCTTCGTACTCAAGGGGTGAGAACCACACTCTTCGTCCTTTTTCTTTTGCTCGTGGCTGGACTTGCATCAGCCCAGGTTCTGGTGGATGGAACCAGTACAAATGGTGCCGCAAACCTTACTGGTGTAGGGAACTCTGCAACTCTTAACTTTACCCACACCACCGGGACAGGTACCAATCGTCTCCTGATCGTCGGAGTTTCAGTCAATATCCAGAATGCTACGGGAACGGGAGTTGTAGGTGTTACTTACAACGGCACAGCCCTGAACTTCATCGGAGCACACAACGACGCAGGTCTGAGTCGCCGCGTGGAGATGTGGTACCTGTTGAATCCAGCCTCGGGTACGAACCTTCCAATAGCAGTAACGCTGAACATTCCCACCGGAATCACCGAAGGTGTTGTAGCTGGCGCGACCACCTTCACCGGCGTCGATCAAACTGTTCCTCTTGGCGCTTTCGTGTCGGCCGACGGGGCGAACGCATCGAATTCCCAACTCGATGTGCCCAGCGTGATTAACGGCATGATTCTCGACAC
>Ga0126371_10005890_pt1 | contig 10893 bp, 15 predicted proteins | sample PanSoiMetaPlot_4_FD_110145 | JGI IMG/M metagenome (GOLD analysis project Ga0126371, IMG submission 110145) | Tropical forest soil microbial communities from Panama - MetaG Plot_4 | ecosystem: Environmental > Terrestrial > Soil > Tropical forest > Bulk soil | place: Panama | collected 2016-02-17
ATTACGATCTGGGTTATATAGACCTAGAGGAGAAAACTCTGCAGCCCCTTGAAAATCCCTTCGGGCCAAAAGTGTAACCCGTGTCTCCGGAACGTTCTGTTACCTATGTCTCCGGGCCGGACATGGGCTTAGATGGTCGGGGAGAGAGGATTTGAACCTCCGACCCCCTGGTCCCGAAAAAGGGATTAGGTCGTCGTGCTGAATGTTTTTAATCTCTTAGAGTGGTGCTTCGACCGTCTCATTCCTGCTCAATGATCCCAGTTTGAAACCTTTGTAAACCCTTCAATGGCAACCCTCACCAGGGGTTCGTGCTATTTTTTGTGCGTTTGTAAGGCGGACATCGTCCCCACATTTTTGTTCGCCCCATTCGCGTGACGATACCCTCGCTGAGCGTCCGGACTGCGACTCCAGTCGTGAGAACGATAGAGCCGCCGTTGCGAATCTGTACTGACGCTTCAAAAAGCCCACCGCTTCTCTCGCGCACCCAAACAGATCGCCACACCCTCGCCGCCCGCGAATCTGAAACACGTTCAGCCCCATCCTCTGTAACTGGCGGTCCCGCTTGCGGTCACGAATTGCTTGCTCTGGTGTCCTATCGTGGAACTCTGCACCGTCCGCTTCGATGGCTAACTGCTTCTGCGAGATCAGCAGCCCATCAGGAAGCCTTGAAGGAAGGATCAGATAGACTTCAATTCAGCACAGCGCCGACAAATGCGCGGCAACCGGCAGTTCTCCACCGATTCTTTACCGTCGCACATGAACGAACCACCGCACTCCTCACACAGATGCGTGTGTGTGCTTCGGGTAAGAACTTTGGGTTCAGACTCGCTCATGGGGATTAATCTTTGCTCTTTGCGCGTAGGCTTCTTTTGTTCCATCGCGCCACGCTTCCGCCGATAACTTCAGGATTGCCCGTAACACGCTCATAACTCAATTTTTCGCCCCGGTGAGTTATTCGGCGATTTCGCCGACTCCACTCCATCAGTAAGTTAGCCGCGTCAGCGAGCGGCCCACTTGCTGCGAGACTTCATTGCCAGTTGCTGGGCTGTGCCCATTGCGTCCGATGCATTCACCTTCACATCTGGTTCAACGCCTAAACCTTGCCAGTCGAGAGTTCCGTAGGGGCTTGGTCGCCGAACTTCGGGGACAGCCATCCAGAAGTGGTCGTCAACGCGATAAGGGGCTCCCGGATGGCCGCCCCGAGTGGCTTCTCCAATGACGGTCGCTCGCTTGAGCATTTTCAGATCATAGGTAAAGTGTTCGGCGCCAGAAAAAGTGCGAGACGAGGTGAGGATATAGACAGGCTTATTGGCCAGCTTGCTGTCGGGGACTGGAGAAAGCAGGCTCGCGTTAGGGGTTGCGCGAGGGTTGTACCACAAGACTGGATGGTCGAATAGCTCCGCAGCTACATCTGCCACCATGCCTGGAAATCCCCCGGCGTTGTCACGCAAGTCGAAGATGATGGCACGCGATTGGCTTAGTTGTTCCATTGACCTGTGGAAGACCTCGCTGCAGACGGTTGGGTCGGGGAAAAAATTGAACTTCATATAGCCGATGCCATTGGAAAGCATCTGAACCTTCTCGATCGTACAGTTTTGCCGCATCATGGCTGCACGATACTCCTCGTGCTGCACAGCCGATGGAGTTGGTGGCGAATTCGGAATCGCGTTTCTGCTGTATTGAACGGCCACCTGCAAGTCCTGAGTCGAACCCTGGATATCTTGAGTCAACCGTTCAGCGAGTGTCGGCCCGTCGCTAAGGGCATCGTAATCTCCGCGTTTTTGATGGATAAGAAGCAAGTCAGAGGCTTCATGGGCTTTTTGAGTGTCGACATAGTGCGCGACCAGAATGCTCGCAGCAGCCTGGATGACATGGTCCCGTTCTGTATTGCCAACCGCGACCCCAGTTTCGATCGAAATGGCCGAGGCAATGCGCGTCGTCAGTTGCCCCTGCGATGCGCCCTCTGCGGCCGATGCGTACGCTGTTGTCACGTCCTCATTTCCGGGAGGCAAAGCATGGTTGAGGCGTTCCATTACGGATTCGATTGGAGACGACCAGCCTGAAGTCGAGGACGGTGGATAGCGCGACGCGAGACTCATCATGAAAACGAAGGCTGATAGTGCAGCCAGCGAGAGCGTGCTTCCAAAAACAATCGATGCCGGACGAAGCGGCTGATTGTTCAAGAGGTGAAAAGAGGGAGTACCTTCAGCATTCGACGTCAGGGATGGCGCGCCCTTGTCAGCGTAAGTATTACGCCACGCCCGCGGCAAACCGGTTATAGCGTCGATGAGCAGATCAAAATAGAGGCGGCATCTTGAAACCATTCCGTGCTCGTCTCCCAGGCGATCGCGGTAAAGTTGAAGGGCTTCCTCCTGATACCTTCTTCTGAATGCGGGGGGGTAACAAAGAAGCAGGCAAGCGAATATCTTTTCAGACATAGTCCCCCCTGAGGATCCTTTTGGCTCTCGCTGGGCGAAGCAAATCAGCAAGTCTTTCGGCTTCAGAACGGGCCAGCTTGCGACCGGACGAAGTCAAACGATAATAACGGCGCCGTTCGGAGCCGCCACCAGATGCCGGGCTCCGATCCACTTCTTCGATCAGCCCCTCCTCGACAAGCGCCTGAATGGAACTGTAGAGAGTTCCTGGGCCAAGCCGAATGTGACCGTTTGTTTGCTCTTCAACTTGGCGCATAATTCCGTAGCCGTGAAGTTCGTCGTCCGCTAGTGAGAGCAGAATCTGGAATGCCGCCGAAGGTAGAGGATCGAGTTTCCGTTTTGGCATAGTCGATGAACGATATATCGATAAACGACTGTACGCCATTCCGCCGGATCTAGTCAATGGGGCTCATCGGCTCAACGATCGATCGCAGCGATTACGTGAAAAGCAGCCGCAGATCCTCGGCGACGACCTCGATGAGACCGTTGTGGTTCATCAAAACCTTTTGTACGCAAGAAGAACAGCTTTTGTGTAATCGAATCCTCGGGCATTCGATAGGGCTTTTGCTCAGCCGCCAAATCCAAGTGATCCCAATCGCATAAATATAAGGATGCGTGAGCCCGGAAACGGCCGGACGATGACTTGGGTCTTAGCGACCGCCGATCTACGCTGCCACTGCGTAGCGATGATGTAGGCCGCCGAGTCGCGAGAAGGACCGTACCGATCTTCCCATTGCGGGAAGGCGCGTGGACAATCGGCCCGCTGGCGTGTCCTTCGACAGTCCAAGATGCGTCCGATCCTCATGGTAGTACCGGATATACTCGCGCATGAGCCGTTTAAAATGCCGTTCGTTCAGTACGATCACATGATCGAGCAAGTCCCGTCGGCAGCTTCCCACCCAACGCTCCGCGACGCCGTTCTGCCATGGGCTGCGATACGCCGTACGCAGTGGCTCGCTTCCTAGCTCCCTGACGGCCGACACCACATCCCTACCAAACTTTGAATCGTGATCGAACAGCAAGAATTTGTGCATTGATGCGTAGGGCCACGCTTCTCGCACCTGCTGCACGATCCATAGGGAACTGGGATTACGCGTCACGTCGCAGCGCACAATCTTGCGTCGATCGTGGCTGATTACGAAGAAGCAATAAAGCACGCCAAACGTGATCGTCGGTACGGTGAAGAAGTCCATCGCGGCAATGGCCTCGCGATGGTTCCGCAAGAATGTCAGCCACCGCTGGGCTGGATTTGGTGTTCGCGGCACTCGCCGAAGCCATCGTGAGACCGTAGGTTCGGACATATCGAAGCCCAGCTTGAGCAGCTCGCCGTGGATGCGTGGCGCTCCCCACGTTGGATTCTCAGCGGCGATGCGGAAGATCAAGGCCCGAATCTCTTGGCCCACGGGCTTCCGTCCGCCCGGCTTCCGTACCCGGGAGATGACTCGCCAATACAGGCGAAACCCGGCACGATGCCAACCCACCACGGTCCTAGGTGTGACCAGGATGAGCGGCTTTTTCCACCCAGCCCAGAGCCTTCGCAATACTATCCAGAACAGCTTTTGCCGAGCGCTGAGTCGGCGACGAGGTCGGTTTGCGTGTAAAGCTAGAAGTTGTTGGCGGAGGGCCAGGTTTTCGAGGATCAGATCCTCACGCGAACGGAAAGCACTGATAACCCACCCGATGAGATGCCTGAGCCACGAGATCATTGCCAAAATCTTATCCGAACATCTCGCAACAAGCCGTTTGCAACTCGTTCATTTTCCGGGTGCACGAGGTTTTGATGAGGCACACGAGGTTTTTGCGGAGCACAGCATCCAAACGGTAATTTTCGTAGCAGATTCACCGCGTTCACCCGACTAGTTTGGTCTTGCCCCAAGGGCGCAGGTCCGCAACACTTCAGGAGATCATTAACTTCGGCTGTTCGGTTACGGGGGTACCGTTCTTGAAGTCAGCGATCTCCCGCTAAACTGGAAGTGATGCAGGTCCTCTCAAGAAAGATTATTCGCATCGTGTGGATGCAAGGCTTGTTGCTTGCCGCCACCATTCCATTTTCATTGTTGTGGGCGCAAACGGCGGCGTCACCATTGCGATCCGATACTCCTGCGCCAGTGACGGAGTCAGCAGACAATCAACCCGTGACCACTATCCGTGCGTCGGTCCAGGAAGTCAACCTGGTGTTCACCGCCACCGACAAGCGAGGTAGATTCAAAAGGAACCTGTCGCTCTCTGATTTCTCCATTCTTGACGACGGCAAACCACCAGCCTCGGTCCGCAGCTTTCGCGCTGAAACTGATCTTCCCATTCGGGCTGGTCTTGTGCTCGACGTGAGCGGATCGATCACCAGCCGATTCACTTTCGAGCAGGAAGCAGCCATCAAGTTCTTTAACAACGTAATCCGGCCTAAGACGGACCAGGCTTTTGTGGTGGCTTTCGATTCCGTGCCCACTCTCACACAAGATTTCACCGACAACCCAGCACTCCTCGCAAAAGGAGTGACTGCGCTCAAACCTTTTGGAGGCTCTGCCGTTTTTGATGCCATCTACTTCGCGGCCACCAAGAAGCTGAGGAAAGAGGATGAAGGCAAATCGGTTCGTCGGGTGATTATCCTCATCAGCGACGGTGAAGATAACCAAAGCCGTCTAAGCAGTCACCAGGTTCTCGAAATGGCGCAACGCTCTGAAGTGACGATCTATGCAATCAGTACCAATACCAGCAATACGATCATGCGCGGGGATAAGCTGATGGCCAAACTGGCAGCAGAAACAGGTGGACGGGCTTTCTTCCCGCTGAGCATCAGAGATGTGGCACACGCATTTGAGTCCATTCAAGAAGAACTTCGAAGTCAGTACGCTCTGTCTTACCAGCCCGCTAATTTTGCTTTGGACGGGCGCTATCGGCACATTCAAGTCTCGACACACAACAAGTCCGTGCTGGTTCGTGCGCGAAAAGGCTATCTCGCTTCCGACAACTGATCTATGGTGTTTCGTTCTTCCCTTACAAGCTGGGGAAAAGCCTTCGGTAGAAGCGGTGTGTAGGGCGAAGCGAGCCAAATGATTTTCCGGCAACCAGTCTTGTAAACAAGGTGGAACTAGGAACGGCTGATTCAAATCGCAAACGCGGAACGTTTATTCACAGCGCCATCATACGAAGCTTCCCACCTGTGTACAGTGATTTTCTAGAATCTATCTCCGACAGTTCCTGAACTGCGCGATTTTAAGAGAATGACGCAGTTCAGGCTGTCTCATTCTTCTCCGGAAGCCATGCCAGCCGGCATTAGCGAGGGAAAGCAATCACCTGATATGCCTTGGTCACATTCGCCGCGACGCTGCGGGAGAAGTTCGGGTCGAATTTGTCGGCATATTTTTTAACCAGCGCGTCCGAGACGGTCTTTTTGGCGTCATCGAGGGAAGCACCTTGGGCATATGCCGAAGCGGTGCGGTCCATCAGCTCCTGAAAATACTCCTTCCACAACTCGAACTTTTGCGCGCCGTGCATCACGTCGCCGTGCCCGCCGATAATGGAATCGGCGCCGAGTTTTTCCGCGGCGTCCAGTGTCTTGATCCAGTCATATGGATAACTGTCGCCCATAAACGGCGTCCAGCCGTGCAGCGCATCGCCGGTACACAGCACTTTCTCCTTGCGAAGGAAGACGAAAACGTCGCCGTCGGTATGCGCTCGGCCGAGCCACAGAATCTCCACCGTGCGCGATTTGCGGTGCAGGATCAGGCTGTGGTCAAAGGTCATGGTCGGCAGAGTCACTTGCATAAGCTTGAGCTCGCCGAAGTACGCTTCGGCCTGGCGAAGATTTTCTTGAATGGTGTTTTTCTGTTCGGCGCTGGACGCCTTTTCTAAATCGCCTTTGAGGGTGGCAATTTCCTGGGGCAGCATCACAATTTCATTCTGGATGCGCGGTATACCGATGCGCTGAATGTTTGCGCGTGTGGCTTCAGACGAGATGATCTCGACACCGGCGGGCCAGGAACTGGGATAGGCCTCATTGCCCTGGTAGTGGTCCCAGTGAAAGTGCGTGTTCACCACGAATTTCACAGGCTTGGGCGTGAGCTTCTTAATTTGCTCGATCAGGGCGCGGGCCGCCGAAGGTTTGGAGTGCGTGTCTACCACCAGCACACCGTCGTCGAGCAGGATAATGGCCGCATTGCAATTCACTTTGTACGCTGGTTTGGAGATGGCCGCGTACACGCCATCAGCGACCGGCTTGATGTCGAACAAGTCGTCCACAGCAAACGCCGCCGCCGAGAAAAGCAGGAAAAAGAACAGAGCAAAGCGCGGCCTCATGAGCGCGTTTCTCCTTGGTTGAGGTTCGAGACAGGCGAGGAGGGTACTACAAGGCTGGAGACCGAGCAAAGCACGGCGTTAACGGGCCAAATCGGAGTCGCTCTGACCAAAAGAAAACAGATGAGTGCCAGTGACACAAAGTCACTGACCTTTTCGACAACGCGGGCTTCGCCAAGAATGCGTTCGTCCACGACGAGGTAATGAGTGAAGCTGTTGACGTCTTTGGACACAGCGCACCTCCAAAGTTTGTGGTTTTGGTTGTGGGTGGATTTGGAATCAGATCGTGATTCGATTTGTGGTTCTGAGGTGGCGACTAGCGGCGGAATTCCCGTTTTCTCCGTTCAAGGGCAGGCGGTGGATTAACGCACTGCTGAACATCGGCTCGGCAGACTTCGCACTCCTCGGCATCGTCCTGCAAATGCCGTGAGCGTTGGTCCACAGAGAACGCGGGGAGACCGTCGCGACGCAGCTCAGTGACTTCTGCTGACGCATCTTCGGGCGACAGATTGTGACTGCAGATGCAGTAAATCTGTTTTCGCCAGTCAAAGAGCATCACCAGCTTCAAGTTGACGGACGTGTTCTCATTCGTCTGGCGCATCGCGCACCTCCGGTCAGTTTTTGTGGATTTGGGAGTTGGATCAGAAGGGATCAGGTCAGAACTTCCGTTCCAATCTGAGTTCAATGGGTAGATTCGAATCGGGTGGGTTGGTTGTCGCAGCCTTTGAATTGCGGCACGTCCTCGAACAGGATCAGCCCTTGCGGATTGGATTGGGCTGCTGCCTCAATCAGCGCCTCGGGAATTCCGGATTCGCGGAGTGCATCAGGCCGGAATACTAACTGCGGCTTACGCGAGAGCCATCGCAGTTCCGCGAGCCGTCTCAGTACGCCCAAGTGAAAGATCGATGCTCTAAATCCCCCGCCCGACAATGCAAGCGCGATCCTCGGCTTCATTCGTGCTTGAGACCTCTGTGGTATTGAGCCCTCGTTCACCGGGAAGGTGTGCCTATCAAAAACTTCGTTCCCATTGACATCGTTGATCTTACTGCTCTGCCCCTGTAGGCTGTCGCGTTCCCATGTTGACGATTTTCCGGCTCCTATTTTCCTCTCTTTGCGGTTGGGTGAGATCCCGAGCAGCCATGCAAGCCGAAATCCTGGCTTTGCGCCATCAAGTTCTGGTATTGCAGCGTCGCACGCGCGGTCGCCGGCTGCGGTTGAAATCTTTCGATCGCCTGTTCTGGGTCTGCTTGTCACGCCTGTGGCGAGATTGGCGGAAGTCGCTGCGAATCATCAAGCCTGAAACAGTGATTGCCTGGAATCGCAAGGCCTTTCGTCTGTATTGGACCTGGAAGAGCCGATCTCAGCAAGGACGTCCGGCTATTTCCTCCGAAATTCGTGCGCTGATTCGACACATGAGCCTCGCGAACCCGCGGTGGGGTGCTCCACGCATTCATGGGGAACTTCAGAAACTCGGCATCGAGATCAGTGAGACACCGTTGCCAAGTACATGGTTCACCCTCGTAGACCAGCCTCGCAAAGCTGGAAGACATTCCTGAAGAACCATATGCGGGATCTGGTCGCAACCGACTTCTTTGTCGTACCCACAGCCAGCTTCCGAGTGCTCTTCGTCTTCCTCGTGCTCTCGCATGAACGGCGGCGCGTCGTGCATTTTGCTGTGACCGCTCACCCTACGGCCGGCTGGACGACGCAGCAACTCATCGACGCGTTCCCATGGGATGCCCCGCCGCAATACTTGCTTCGCGACCGAGATGGGAGTTATGGAGAACCGTTTCCGCAAACCGCGGAAGCGATGAACATTCAGCAGGTTCTCACTGCTCCACGCTCGCCCTGGCAGAATGCGTATGTCGAGAGGCTGATCGGCTCCATCCGGCGCGAGTGCCTTGACCATGTCCTGATCTTCAATGAGCGCGGACTACGTCGCATGCTGCAATTGTATTTTGACTACTACGAACGATCTCGTACGCACCTATCTCTTCAAAAAGATGCTCCGGTTTCGCGTCCTGTTCAGCCAGCATGGTTGGGAAGAGTGATTGAACTGCCGCAGGTTGGCGGCCTACATCATCGCTACGAACGGCGTGTTGCATAAAGCTTGCTCGAACAAAGATAAGGAATTCATTCGCTGCACTTCCATCTCGAAATGCTGTGGCGCGACATTTTCATTTCCCCAAAACGAGTTGGCACGCCTTGGGTCAGACTCGCATTCCAGTTTTTTAGCGTTCTCGTAGAGAAAAATTGCGCTCGAACATAGTTTTTGGTATGGACGACCGTCAGTATCAAATCGGTTCCCCAGTTTTCAGCCAGAGCACTCACAAAAATGATTAACTCGGGGTCTGCAGCAGGGATCTCTCTACCGGCAAGGGGAACTACTTCCATTCTTGCTCAAAAAAGTCTTTTGGGGATTCGTGGACACCGATCAAGAGAGTAAAAGCAAGAAATCCACAGCCTGCCTCCTGCTAAATTTTTCTAAACCGCCCTGGGCTGCGCAGAAAAAAGTAGAAGTTAGGTATTTTTCTGCTTGTTATTTAGGTTGAAGAAGCGTTAATAGCTATCTAAACGTTCGCGCCGCCAGCGTCTCAAGAAACAAAATCAAGCGCAAGAGGAGAGTCAGGTGAAGGGATTCATTCCCAAGGCCGTTTTTTCGATGGGAGTCGCTGCCGTGCTGGCGTTCATTGTTGTGAATGGCTACTTCGCGGTCCAGAACCTACGCAGCGTCAAACAGAACGTGCGGCTCAGCCAGGAGGCTGCGCTAATACAGGCCGATATCTCTCAAGTCATGCTCACCCTGGTGAACCTTGAGACCGGGCAGCGCGGCTATCTGCTGACCGAAGACCCCGCCTACCTTCAGCCCTACACCAGTGGCGTCGAACAGCTGGCGCAGCAGTTCTCCCAGTTGCGCGCGAAACTTGCCGACCGGCCCGGGGATGAGCGCGCTCACGTGGCCGATCTCGAAGCCGTCGCTCAAACCATCATTGCCGAAGCCGATGAAACCGTTCGCCTGCGGCAGCAGGGCTACCGCAGCCGCGCCTTCCGCATCGTCAAATCAGGCCATGCCAAAGAGTTGATGGACCAGGCTCGCGCCCAGGCCGCCTCGCTGTTGGCGACCGAGGCCGCCAGAATGTCCGACAACGAACAGCAAACCACCGCCGCGATGAGCAAGGCCTTCACCGCGACCGTCAACTGGAATCTCGGCCTGCTGGCTGTGACCGCGCTCGTGTTTGGATTGCTCTGGATCTTCGGACGGCGCCTCGAAGGTGAGGTCGCGCGTGGCAGTTTCGCGTTGCGCGAAAAAAGCACCCAACTGGAGTCTTTCACCCAGACCGTTTCTCAGGACCTGCCCGAACTGCTGAAGCAGATGCAGGCTTCGCTCGAGGAATTCCTCACGCAGTTTGAGGATTACTTGCCAGCCCGCGGTCAGGAGCACGCCGCCCAGATAAGAGAAATGGCCGAGCAGTCCAACCGCTTGATGACGAATTCGCTCAAGGGCCAAGCGGTAAGCAATGCGGCGTGAGGCGTGACACCAGTTAAGAGCAGCCGATTTATCGGCAAGGGTGACGACGAAAAGAGAACCCCCACAATCTTCGTCTAGCTGGAGCAAGGGCATTTGTTGCGCACCTTTATCACTCACCGAAACGCCGATATCGCGGTGGCCCCACTTAGTAACAGCAGGAGTAAAGCGCAGAACATAGGCTCCCTTGCTGGGAGCGGATAGTTGGTAGTAACCAGTCGCATCGGTACGCGTGCTTGCGAGCAAGTAGGACGAGCGCACATCAAGCAGCTCAACCAGGACGTCAATGTACGGTTTGTTTTCGTCCCCTGAATGTAGCGTCCCCGCAAGTTCCGTACCGAAAATTGGGTACTGGCGTTGGGTGGGAAGCTGCCGCCGAGACTTGCTCGATCATGTGATCGTACTAAACGAAAGGCATTTGAAACGGCTCATACGCGAGTACATCCGCTACTACCACGAGGATCGGACGCATTTAGCACTGGCGAAAGACACGCCAATAGGCCGATCGTCCTCGTGTGTAGGGGATTCCCATTGCGGGTATCAAAGAGCAGGCCGAACTCCCGCTCTCCCTTCCACGTCCATAGAATCTTGCGGAGCTGAATTGAAAACGGAACTAGCCTCTCCTTATCTCCCTTTCCA
>Ga0126371_10005891_pt1 | contig 10892 bp, 7 predicted proteins | sample PanSoiMetaPlot_4_FD_110145 | JGI IMG/M metagenome (GOLD analysis project Ga0126371, IMG submission 110145) | Tropical forest soil microbial communities from Panama - MetaG Plot_4 | ecosystem: Environmental > Terrestrial > Soil > Tropical forest > Bulk soil | place: Panama | collected 2016-02-17
GCGCCATGTCGTTTAGCGGCCTTAGCTTGCCGAACCGGATCCCCAGATCACACTGGCAAAGCCGAGAACTCTAGACAAGTTTCTGGCACTAGCGACGCGTCGAAGACGCAGTTAGGGCTTCCCGCGCGTCGTCGCGATTTGGTGAGTTCAAACTTTGGGGGACATATTGGGGACAAGAAAGAGGTGTTTGGGGATGGTCCCGAAGCTGTTAACTGACGCCAGAGAAACGAGTTATTGGATTTAGAGTTCTCTGTTAACAGCCGAATGCTCTACCGTTGAGCTACCGGGGAACAGCGCAACACTTTTATTTTCATTCTATTAGACCAACCAGATTCACGCAATGACCTTTCGGTGCGACTTCAGAATACTCAACACATAGGATCATCCCGAGTTTGAGATACTTACGTGGTCTCTTCAAGGACAGTTTGGATGGCATGGGGGACACGATTGTTTGTCGGTGCCAATCGAGAGCCTGTCTGAGAAACGCAAGGATTCAGAACACACGGCGTAGCTGGGTCATCGCACACCTCTGAATTTTCTGACTCACCGACTCTACTGGTGGAACCGGTGCAGCTTCCCAGAGCCAGCGAGTAAGGCATTGGGGAACTGAAAAATTACTTCGGGATCGTCGGTAATTCGACGACACGAATCCCTACACAATGCCCCGCTTAATGACACGCCTCAAACAGGAGGACTGGCAGGCCGCTCGGCACTTGGGCTGGCACAAGCTTGCAAAGGTTTTCTGGTTTTACGCGTTCGTCCAGCAGACCGTCCCTGACGAAGGAAACCAGATCGCTGAATTCGTTGTCGGCCAGGTGAATCGGGATCTTGAGCAACGGGTCGAGCTGTTTCAGGACCGGCTCAACCGGCCCAAGGCGGTGAGTGAGATCAGCGGGCAGGCCGGCCTCTACTGGATCGTACGTGTGGGCTGACTTGTAAACGTTCAAGTGGTGACGAATGGCGTCTTCCAGCCGGATAAAAGCTCCGTTGTGGAAAAACCCGGGGCAACAGCCAGATTTCGCAGCGGAGCAGTACGAAACTTGTAGCGATCTGCTTCGTCGCCGCTAATTTGTTCCAAGCCAAAGTCCTCGTCTTGTCCCGGCCCATCGAAAATGACGTTGCCCTGCCCAACTCCAAAGAAAGGGGCAATTTGCGGGACGCCAATGACGCGTTCTTGGAAGTCGGTAAACATTTCGTTTGACTCGCCGACCGCGGAGCGACCAGACACAGCATGACATTGAACGCAGTTGGCTTTGCCAAAAAAGAGAAGCGCGCCGCGTTTTTCCGCCGCTGTCATGGCGCTTCTGTCGCCGCGCGCGAACTGGTCAATCGGCGCATCGGCAAACACAAGCGTGAACTCGAATTCCGCAATGGCCTTGCCAAACATGAAGAAATCTATGGGCGCCCCCGCTTTGACTTCAGGAAATACTTCGCCAAAGAGCCGCCGGTACGCTGGGCTGGCATTGAGGATGGACAAAGCTTTCTGCCTTATGGGTTCGTTGCGCGATCCAGTGTTGTCCGGTAGCGGCACGATCTCGCCTTTACCGTCGTCAAATTGGCAAAAAGCCGACCCCAGCGTTGGATCGGGAACACCATTCGGGCACGTTCCGTTGAAACCCGCGACTTCAATCAGCTCCGTCGGAGGCATGTGCGCTTGCGCCTGCAGCAGTTGCGTCACATGGTGCGCGACGTCGTTGGCAAACGAGAAGCGCATATCAGCCTCAGGAAAAGGGAAACGGAAGCCCACGGAATTGTTGAATGGATCCCCCGACAGAGAATTGAACCGACCGTTCCACATCATGGCGGGATACAGCGCGGTGTTCACGACCAGCGGCGAGCGGCGCTGGTTTCGTGGTCCGCCGCGGTCCGGCCCCACCAGGTTGGTGTTTTGCACGCCGATAGCCAGGGGTTGCGAATCGCCAAACCCGTTCGTCGGCGAGTGGCATCCGCCGCAGGTATTGTCGTGGTGGAGGGAATGAATCTTGTCAAACCATAGCATGCGACCAAGGTCCGCGAGCTTTGGGTCAATGGGCCGGCCCAGATTGGCTTCCAGCCGTTGCTGAAAGATTTGCTGAATATTCCCAGTGAATCCGGCATTGGAAAGCACGACCGCCAATGTTTTATCCAAACTACTCTCGTCGTCTGTCGATGCGTAGGCCGTCTGCACCACTCGTACTCCGGACGGCTGCAACAGCATCACGCCTAGAGCACCTGTCCAAAACAAGGCCACAACAACGACAGACTTATCCATGCGCGTCATGTCAGCCTCCTACAACTAGAACTTGCCTTGGGTACCATTAGGTTCTCCGGAGAAAACACCCGTCCGCCTCAACTGAACGGCTGCTGCGCATCCGTCATCTAACAGCGCAAAGGGGCGCCGGATTTGATCATTGGTGATCGAAGAATCTTTCGATTCGGGCGAAGTGTCGTAACCTTCTGATTTTCCGGCATCGCTGATGAAACAATTCCGGAGTTGGGGGCCGGCTACTAGTTCGACCGGGGCAATGAAGCGGTAGCCGAGCCGGAATGCAAGCGCGGGGGTTCTGCTGGGCTGGGGCATTTTAGTCCTCCTTGAAGGTCTCGCGATCCGTTGGCTGCCCTTTAATTCAGGACAAAATTCCCGATCATGATTCCCGTCCCAGTCCACGTGAACGCTGGAGACGCGACCGGCGTGGAAGTTGTAAGACCTGCTGGAAGACTGGTCACGGCAACTGTGTAGCTTATCCCTGGAACTAGCACTCCCGTGGTTGCAAAGAAGTAGTAGCCGGTTATGTCCGTCGTGGCAGTGGCTAGGGTATTCCCTCCCGCGTCGAGAATGCTTACGACGGCACCGGGTACGCCAATGCCGCCTGTGTTCGCAACGTAGCCGGTGATGGGATCAGCAATGGCGCTGACTCTCAGACTGTCGATAATGCCCTGGACGTCAAGCAAGAGTACGTTCGCAGTGTCAAATACGATGCCTCCAGTCGCGCAGGATGTGCCGATGTGTTTGGCCGCTTGCGCGGTGATTTGGTTTTTGAGCGCAGTCAAAGTGTTGATCGCCGTCTGGATGTTGCTGGCGCTGATCGCCGCTTGAGCAGCTGCGAGCTTGCTGGTCAGCGCATTAGCTATACCGCCGTTATCGATGCACCCGCCCGTGAGAAGATCCCCGACCAGCATGGCAGCGCTCGTTGCTGTGGCTGTGATCGTCAGCGTGCCTGGTTCGTAGGTGATGTTGTAATTCGGCGAGCTCAGTCCCGAGCAAGTGATCGGGTAATTGCCAACGGGACTGAACTGGTTTGTGCTAGTGGTGCACGCGAGCGTGCCGGTCAGCGAAGCGGGTGTGTCGCCATTCACAAATCCGGTGTAAGTGGCCGTAAAAGAAGGATTCGGAGTGTCGATGACGCGGCTCGCATCGTTGGCGCGAATCACCAGTCTGGCTGCGTTCACAGTTTGCGTTAGAGATGCGGGTCCGCTGGGAAGGAAGTTGCCGGAGTTGGTGTAGGTGGCGACGACGGAATGCGGTCCTGCGAGTAACGTCTCGGTCGAGTACGTGGCGGTCAAGGCGTTGCCGGAACCAGCAACCGTCGCCGCGACCGGCGCGCCATCGATGGTGATAGCCAAACTTGCAGTGGGCGTTGCGCCGCTTGATATGTTCGTAACTGTCCCTGTGAAGATTACCTTGGATCCGTAAACTGAAGGATTATTCGAAGAGGTCAGCACAGTCTCGGTGACCAGGCCTGTTTCGTACGCGCCGATATCAGGCGTTCCCTTTCTCCCAACGCCACGTTGGTCCGTCGGAAGTGATGTTCCGGGATCAGCAGCCATAATCGCCGGGCTATCTGTCTGGAGGGCCATGGTCGGCGTATTGCCGGGAGGGTTGAGCGTCAGCGCCGCCAAAAGAGGATCGGCCGCGCTCACCACGTTGGGGCAAGGGGAAACCAATGACCCGGAGCCATTGCTTACAATCAGGTTGCCAGCCCCGGAAGTAGTGACCGAGCCCAGCAAAAAACATTCGTTTGCGCCGTTCCCCGCGATGATGGTGTTCTGGAGGGTAAGGGACGTTGCGGACCCATCGTTCACCACAACAATGCCACCACCAGACCCGGTCGCCTGGTTGCCGCTGATGGTCACATTCTTGACCGTCAGTGAGCCATTGCGTGTAAAGATTGCACCGCCGCCATCCGCGCCGTTGTCCCCGTTGATCTCTCCAAAGCCTCTATCAACGAAGTTGTTAAAGAAGGTGCTGTTCTGGATCAGAACCGTGCTGGTATCGCTGAAGATCGCTCCCCCCAGTGCCGCACCGCCACCGCCACCACCGTCGAGCCCAGGCCCGCCGTCACCCCCAAAGCGCCCGCCCACGCCTTTGTTCGAGCAGAGGGAGAAGAATCCGTTTGCTCCTCCCCCGCCACCACCGAACCCGCCTTTGCCTGCGTTCGACTTGCCTATACAAATACCAGTACCAAAGTCAAGGTCTGCGGCCCCTCCTCCACCACCCCCGAAGCCGCCGTTGCCGCCGTTATTGAACTGCTGGCCTGACCCTCCTCCCCCTCCTCCGTAGCTTCCGGTACCGCCATGACCGCCGTTTAGGAAACTCTGACCTAATGTGGCGTTTGCATTGTATGACCCTCCCCCGCCGCCGCCACCACCGGGACAGTCAGCGTCTGAACCGTTGTCCCCGCTGCCCAGAGAAGTCACAAGCCCACCGTTGCCTCCGGGGCCACCACAGAACCCTGCCCCGGCTCCGTGGCCGGATGCGTCAGCGCTCTGCCCAGACGAATCCGTTCCGCCGCCTCCTCCGCCCCCGGTTCCGACGCCTGCTGCGGCTGCGACCACAGTGGGATTACCATCCCCGCCGTTACCATATGCTCCGCCGCCGCCGCCGCCTCCATCCGGTCCCTCCCCGCCATTACCAGACAGTCCGCCGCCACCGCCACCAGCGATGTGACCTGGCCCCCCACCGTTCCCGCCGGTCGCCCCATTGCCCGTGAACGTGCTGTTCACAACAGTAAGCCCGACGCTGCTGCTTCCTTGACCGTCTGCATAGACAGCTCCGCCAGCGCCCATGCCACCGCCACCGCCGCCCGCGCCCCCGTCACCGCCTTTCACTGTGAAGCCCTGGATGGTGACGTTCTGAAGCGTCAGGTTTCCCCAGCCAGATACGCTGGCACCACCCAAGTCAACTTGGTCGAATCCGACAGTGAAGGCGCGCATGTTCGGACTTCCAGTAGCGCGCTGGATGGTCGCGCCGTACCCCTGAATAGTGATGTTCGTGAAGATGACGGGCGTAGCCGTCGGCCCGTAGCGGCTGTGTTGGATGTTGTGCTCGAAGTCCATCATCGGATAGACGGCGTTGGTGAGGACGATCGTGTCGTCTCCGCTGCCTGGTTCGCAGCCCGTGGTATAGAGATTTCCTGAGGCATCGAGCGCCTGGTTGGTATCGGTGTTCGCGGCGAAGATCGCTTCGGTCAGCGAACACAGCGGCCCTCCACTCGGCCCTTGGCCGCGGCTGTCGCCCTGAACTGTGGTAGTGACGTGAATAAGGTTGGTGGGCGCAGCCGCGCTGGGCTGTACGACACCGAGGATAATCGCGGCCAATATCGGCAAGACCTTTTTGAGTTCAGAAGCGGCCGCCGGCGCGGCGACGATGGTCACGCGCTTGAATCGCAGAATTCCGGGGAGATTACAGCTGTGGGTAAACGTACGAAACCGCTGGGCAAGGCTCCGCATCGACGGTTCTCCTTCAAAACGGGCCTGACGGGGACAAATCGGAAATACTCTTGGCCTCTACTCTATAAATCGAAATGGGCGGTCAAAAGACGACAGGGAACAGGAAAAAACACCCGACGGCCTTTCAGGCGATACCCGGGCAACCTGCCTTTCAGGCTGTAGCGTGGAGAGGGACAAATGTTTAGGTAGCTTTGCCCGGGGCAACTGTTTCGATAGACGCTGGGTGTCACCAATCGCTCGAAGTTAGGAAAGAAACGAGGCGTGACACACTTTTCTATTCTGCTATCGGAGCGAAGCGAGCAGCCGTTCGGCCTTGGCCATTTGGCGATCCACATATTGATTGGTCCGAGGAAAGCGCTTCCAGAGTTCAACCAGCTCTTGGTAGCAAGCGCGCACTTGCGCGGTTTGATGCCTACGAACATAGAAAGCGCCGAGGGCCCGGTCCGCGTTTGTCATTGGAATCGCGTTCATGATCTCCATCTCCTGGGACTGCGCGATCTGCTTGGCTTTCGCCTGTGCTTCCTGCAGGAAGCCTTCTGCGCGGTCAGCGTGACCCATAGCCGACTCGGCTCTGCCATCCAGGATGAGTGCCTGGACAAGCTCGGCACCCTCGTCATCTCCCTTGGCGCCGAGCCCCGCCACGATTGGGCGTTCCGCGGAGAGGGCCGCCTCCGCCGTGCTGGACGCTTCTATAAATCGGTGCGCCGCCAGCTGGGCCTCACCTAGCCTGATCAAAGCGCGAACGCGACGTGAAATAAGTAGATAATTCGGCTTCCCCGAAGCGACCATCTGATCGAACATGCGCACCGAATCACGGGCGAGTTTAATGGCGGCATTTGCATCCGATTCCCGAAGAGAGAACGAAACCCAGTAGGTTGCAACCGCCCGGCTAAACTGCGCTGAAGTGTTGGATGGATCATTGCGCACTCTGCCTTCGGCGGCCTCCAGATACTGCCTGGCGTTCTCAAGTGCGTGAACTGGATCGCCGAGGCTTGGGGACAGGTCTGAGTAATACACCTCGGCGCGGTAGTCGTAGACCAGCGCCAGCCGTCGGTGAAGTTGCGGATTATGAGGTTCGGCAACAAGTAGTTCCTTTAGCAGCGATTCGTCTTCATTCAGTGACGTAAGCGCCTGCTGCAAGAGACCTAACTCTTGGTCGGCAGTGGCGATGCGCTCATCCGCCTGCGACAACCAGGACTTTGTCTCCGGATCCTTTGTTCGGTCCAGCCGTGCGCGGGCGAGCTCGCCGCATCGCGAAAATTCCTTCCACGCTTGCGTGTAGTGCCCCACGTCTTCGTCCAAATCGCCCAGGGTGCACCAAGCCTGGGTGTAAGGGATCTCCAACTCTCCAGATAACGCTTGTTGTGAGCGAATGCGGTCGAACGTTTTGACAGCTAATTCGGAGAGCGCCCTCGCTCGCACTCGATCATCCGTAAATCGAACTAACCCTGCGTAGTTCAAGTAAAATTGTGCCAAATCAGGCAAGTACGCTGTGTTTCTCGCCGCGATACGCTCATAGATTTCGTCCGCCTTCTGATAGGTGGCGAGCGCATCGCCAATCCGGCCGAGGTTTGCCTTCGTCGGATAGCCCTGCGCATCGCCGATTTTCGCGTACCCGGCAGCGATTTCCCTTTGAAGGTCCAGATCGCTCCCGGCATTCCGTGCAAGGTCGTCCAGATACCGAAGGCCTGTCTGCACCATCATCTCGCGTGCCTTCGTGGAGCCTTCCAGCTTGGCGACTTGGTCATGCAGGTCGAAAATGAAAGTGTGGGCGAGCTTGCGAACATCTTGAAAGCGCTGCTGCGAGAGCCTCGCTTGGTGAACCGCTACGCCCGACGCAGCAAGGATCGCGAGTAAGCCCAGGACACCAGCGCTGAGGCTGATGCGGTTGCGCTGAATGAATTTTCCGGTACGGTACGCCAGCGTGTCGGGTCGGGCGGTGATCGGCTCCTGCCTCAAGTACCGTCGGAGATCTTCCCCAAAGCCGGTAACAGAGCCGTAGCGGTCATGCGGGCTTTTCTTAAGTGCCTTAGCGACAATCGTGTCGAGGTCGCCGCGCAGGGCTCGCCGGAGCTTTTCCGGCAAAGTGCCGCGTTTCCTCGCTGCTTCTTCATCTCGCACGTCCACCGCGTCCGAAATCCGTACCGGTTCCGTTTCGACGATGGCCTTTACGAGTTCCGCTGTGGATTGAGTCGCTGTGCCTGCAGGGTGGCGTCCTGTTAAAAGCACGTAAAGCAGGACGCCTAGCGAATAGACATCCGTGGCCGTCGTGATCTGTCTCCCCGTAAGTTGCTCGGGCGCGGCAAAGCGCGGAGTAAGCGCCGCTCCGGCTTCGAGTGTGACCAGGGTCGCTTCGGCCGGCGTTTCCGTATCGGCAAGCAGCTTGGCGATACCGAAATCGAGCAGCTTCACTTGCCCGTCTCCGCGAACGAGAACGTTGGAGGGCTTGATGTCGCGATGCACAACGAGCTGCGCGTGCGCCGCTGCCACCGCATCCAGCACGTCGAGGAAAAGCCGCAGCCGTGTGTCTATAGTCAGTGCGCGCTGATCGCAATATTCATCAATCGGCTGCCCCTCAACGTATTCGAGCACCAGATACGGCTCGCCGCCGGGTGTCACGCCCGCGTCGATAAGCTCGGCGATATGGGGATGCGCAAGCTGACCCAGAATTTTTCCTTCACGCGCGAACCGCAAGGCGGCGCCGCGCGTTCCGAGGGCAAATCGCAGAAACTTCGCTGCAACGCGCCGTTCGAAGCGCCCGTCGCTGCGTTCGGCGAGCCAGACGCTGCCCATGCCGCCTTGCCCGAGGGGCGAGAGCAGCGTGTACGGTCCCACGCTCTGACCCTTGCGGCCTTCAGGCGCGACTTCCTCTGGCGAGACCGGCGAACGTTCCAGGAAGTGTTCCTCGATGGCTTCGCCGTGTTCTTTCAGAAAATCTTCGATGAACCCCACTAGATCCGGGCGGCTTGCGCGGAAGGATTCGAGCCAAGCCGTGCGTTCTTCGGCCGAAAGCTCAAGCGCTCGATCCAAGTACGGACTCGCTATTTTCCATAGCTCGGGATTGACGGAAGGCATGTGTCAAATCTCCAGGTCGGGCCGAAGCGCGCGATGTAGATACATGCGCGCTTTTTCCCATTGCCGCTGCACCGTTCGCTCCGAAAAGCCGCGCATTGCGGCGATTTCCCCGAAACTGAATCCACAGAAAAACTTCAGATCCACAATTTGCGCGAGTTGCGGTTCGACTTTAGTTAGTTCTTCGAGTGCCGCCCTCAGTTCGGCGAGATGCGCGCCGTCGGCGGCTTCTGCCCCGTCGCTCGCAAGCGAAGTGATTTCGAATCCGCCGCCGCGCTTCAAGGCCTGCCGGTTGCGTGCGTAATCTACGATTAAACCGCGCATGACTCGCGCCGCATAGCCAAGGAATCGCGCTTCGTCGGGAAATGCAGCCGCGTCCTTCGCCGCCATTTCTATATAAGCCTCGTGCAACAGAGTCGTAGTGTTCAGAGTCAACGGATAGGCGTGCCGGTTCAGTTGCCGCTTGGCCACCTGGTGCAATTCGTCGTACAGCGAGGCAAAGAGGACGCCCGAAGCAGCGGCATCGCCGCGCTCGGCGGCTTCCATGAGTGCGATCAGGCTGGACTCACCGTTCATGGCATCCCCTCCGCAAGGGTTCTGGATTGCGTGCTCACGAAAGGTTTGCGCAGGATTTTAGCGCAAATTTTGGGGATAGGAGAGAATTACGAGGCCTAGAGTGGTCGCTCTTGGCTCGCCCTCCCTTCTTCCGAATCCGACAATTCGCCGCCCATGGCCAGGGTGACGGATCACGGGCAACCAGGAAGCTATAGGTTCGTCCAGACGTGCTTGTGTTTACGAATATCGCGTCAACTCCCGAAGTAGCCGGCGACACGGAAGCTATCGTTAGCTGCCACGTGGATGAAACGGTCGGCTATGCGTAGAAGTCGCGGCATTGTCGCGGACGAAGCCTCGCCGGTCGTTATATTTCTTCGGTCCGATTGACCGAATGGAGTGAACCCTTGAAGTGACACACAAGATTGGTCCGCATGACTCCACAAGTAGGCTCGGGCCGCGAACGTATGGACGCGACGCGGATTTGCTTTGACACTTAACTCGGCTTCCGACGAAAAAAAGGGGCAGTTAAACCGCAGGCGGTCCCGCGTGTGCGCAGATTGCCCCCTGTTGTGCTGGGGGACATCGGGGGGACAAAAAAGAGATGTTTGGGGATGGTCCCGATGCTGTTAACTGACGCCAGAGAAACGAGTTAGTGGATTTGAAGTTCTCTGTTCACAGCCGAATGCTCTACCGTTGAGCTACCGGGGATCGGAGCAACGCATTTGTTTTCATTCTAGTACAGCCAGCAAAATGACGCCAGTTCAGGCGTTCGGTCCAACGACGTGATTTGTCGAATTTCTTCAGTGAAATCAAAAAAATCGGATGATTGATTTTCAAAGACTTAGACGTAATGTTCTGCGAGAAATTCACGACCATTCGGCACCGCACGAATGCTCTTTCCGTATGAAAAAATGGCGCTGAGCGCGGGCTGAGACATGGGATTCACTTCTAGTGGCTACAACGCAAAGGCAAAGTGGCCTCTCTTCGCGTTCTCACTGTGCCTGCAATGTTTGGATGGTCCCGCCTCTCAAGAGCACCAAGACGAGATGAACTACCGCAACTACACGCGCCGTCAAAGCTAGTTCGGTCTGGCCCCGGTTACCGCTAGCTACTTCGCGGCCCTCCGCATTCAAAATTCCTTCTGAGCTGACAATCGCCTCGGCTGTAACCACTCTTTGCGTTCCGGCGGCTAGACTCGTTCGCTCGATATCGAGTTCTTTCGAACGGCGCCGCTCGTCCTGCCACCACGCATCCAGTTCTTGGCGGAACACGTACACCCTGACTCCGCGAGCGTGGGCGTGGCGCTGTAGTGGCAGACCCTCATTCCGCTCCCAGCGCTGAACGCAGCGAACCGAGCCCTTCAGGTAACAGGCGATCTCCTTACAGCCGTCCAAGTGCTCCGTGCCGGCGTTCATTGCTGCACCTCCTGCCTGGCCAGGTTAACGGGATCAGGAAACGCTGTGTCGTCATTCCCGTGCAACAACAACAAGTTCTGCACTTCCTCGGTGGTGCCCGTCAGCAGCAGCATTCCGTCTGTCTTCTGATACGAAACGTCC
>Ga0126371_10005892_pt1 | contig 10892 bp, 13 predicted proteins | sample PanSoiMetaPlot_4_FD_110145 | JGI IMG/M metagenome (GOLD analysis project Ga0126371, IMG submission 110145) | Tropical forest soil microbial communities from Panama - MetaG Plot_4 | ecosystem: Environmental > Terrestrial > Soil > Tropical forest > Bulk soil | place: Panama | collected 2016-02-17
CTGGGGACATACTAATTTTTATTATGAGACTTTGAGTGGTCGTCCTGCTTTTCGCAAACGTAAATCACGCCGGGTTAAGTTTTCAATCAGCTTCACAAAGTGATCGCTTCCTGCTGGCGACCTGTGCGGATGCACCTAAGAAGCGTCTTTTGAGCCACATCGTCGCTTCTTCCGAGATATTCCTTCCAGTCCCCTATCAATCCCAGTAGAGTTTTGTCCTTCACGAGAGGATCGGCAGTGACCAAACCCAAGGTGAAACTGCGTGCTCCACCATGGATATTCTTCGGGCTTGCCAACCATGCCAGCATGTACGGGATTGAGTTCAATGTAGCGTGCAGCTGCGATCAGATGATTTCATCCAGAACACAGGAGCCAAAGCGACCTTGAAACAGATAACCACGCACACCATCCGCGAAGTTTTTCATCCTTGTATAGCGGCGGTGAGCTTCGCCTATCGCTCTAGCGAAAACCCCCGAGTCCTTAGGAACCGCAATCAGATGAGTGTGATTTGTCATCAAGCACCACGCCAGAACCTCGATACTAAGCCGGTCGAGCTGTTCGGCGAGAATTTCAAGGTACGCTTTGCGATCTTGATCGCTGTTGAAGATGGCGATGGAGCGAACGCCCCTTTGAGTCACGTGATGGGGATACCCCGGCGCCACTACTCTGGAAATTCTAGCCACGAGGCGGACACTAGTCGGTTTTTATTCTTCGAGTCAAGAGAAATTAGTATTATGTCCCCCGAATTCCCTCCCCGGTAGGTGCATGAAGCCGCTTGCAGGGGCAAAAGTGCGCTTTCCCTATCCCCTGCGGTGATGTAGGTCCGGTCTTGCTCTTCGATGAGAAAACCGTGCTTGGTCAACAAGCGCATGATGCGCGTAATGATCTGTCATGCGGGTGGCGTGGCCACCGCTCGCGCGCGGGCACGGGAAACGGCGCGATATGCACCCCATACGCCTTCGTGCCCTGGAGCAGCGACACATGCTGGAGCTCCTTGGCGACGGGTTCTAGCGGTGTCATCACGTTGTCCAGCATGGCGAGATTGGTCTGCATCTGATCCTGCTCGAACCAGCCTTGCACTAGTCCCGGCTTCTCGTACAACGCGGCATAGATCACATGCGTGACCTCAGGCATGTGTCCAAAGACGTCAGCGCAGCGAGCGGGATCCGTAAGATCAACCGCAATGAGCGTCGCGTTGTCGAGCCCTTCGGGGAGCCGTCGGGACACAAGAGCGTCAATAGGTCGGGGGAGGAAAAAACGCCCAAGCTTGGAAAACCACAACATGATGGGTGCCAGCGAGCTGCAAAATCAGCTGCTCCCCCGGGTCATTGACGCTCTCCTTTCATGTCCTATTTTCGCAGCGACAAAAGCGGCCCTGTCTCGCTCTTGAGACACAGAACTCCCACATGTACTAAAAAATGGCCAAGTCTTGGATGTTTGTGAATTTCCCTTCGTTGGCACAGCATTCGCTCACGTTCATCTCTTTGACCTGGCAAAAGGAGAAACGAGCTAAGCTGACAATGGGAGAAACTCTATGATTTCCCAGATCCTTGTTACCTTTTGGGGAGTTCGTGGATCAATAGCCTCCCCAGGATTACATACGGTCGTCTTTGGAGGAAACACCTCCTGCGTTAGTGTCGAGACTCAAGACCACATCGTTATACTGGACGCTGGCTCGGGTATTCGTGAATTAGGACAATATCTGATGAAAAAAACCCCTCGGCAGGCCATCAGCGGGAGTGTCCTGCTATCTCACATGCATTGGGATCACATCCAAGGTCTCCCGTTTTTTGCTCCGGCCCGCGTCAAGGACAACCACTTTACTGTCTACGGAGAGGGGAAACAGCAGCTTAGTCTTTCGCAAATTCTCGCAGAGCAGATGCGGAGTCCATATTTTCCCGTGGCCATGGAGACCATGTTTCAAGCACAGACAACCTTCCGTGAAGTCGAACCGCGCCACATGATCGCAATTCATCCGGATCTTTTTGTGACGCCGTTCCGTTTGACTCATCCCAATGGAGCCTTGGGCTATCTGCTTCATATAGGCGATCGACGGATTGCATACGTGACCGACCACGAGCATGACCTCAGTCAATTATCGCCAGAGGTTCTTGTCATGACTTCAGATGTCGATCTGTTGATTCACGACGCCCAATACAGTCGCGCCCAGCTCGTCAAAGAGAAAAAAGGATGGGGGCACAGCGCCTGGGAAGATGTGGTAGAGCTGGCGATCGAATCTGATGTAGGTCATCTTTTGCTCTTTCATCATGACCCAGAGGCGACTGATGAGCTATTGAACGAACGGCAATTCTTGGCGCAAAAGATATTCCCGTACACCACGGTGGCCAGGGAAGGATTGAAAATTCCTCTGTGCATAGAGAAAGGGATCCGCTATGCAGTCAATTGTGGCGACATAGGCTCGGCAAGAATCTGATAGTTTGCCTAAAGGGGGGCGACGCCCATTCGTGTAATTTCCTGCCACGTTGTCGCTCAACGCGTCCGCGAGGCCAGATAACGAAAGACCGTACGTGGACTAATCTTGAGCGCATTGGCAATTTCAGTCGTTGTCAGCCCGTGGAAGCGCAACGCCCGTGCGCGTGCCGGTTGGGCTTTCGTGGTGCCTTTTTTCCGTCCACGATAGCTACCTTTGCGCTTAGCGACCGCAATGTCAGCGGCTTGCCGCTCGCGGCGAAACTCCTGTTCGATCTCCGCAAGGCCAAACAACACACTGGCCACTAACCGGCCCACGGGGCCGCTGAGGTCAATCTGTTGCATGACGACCACTACCCGTACGTCTCGCTCACACCAGTCGGCCAAGAGATTGATGCCGTCGCGTTGGCGACGCGAGAGCCGATCCAGTTTCCACACCACCAACCATCTCCACTGTGCCGGCGAGGATCTCGTGTTGGAGACGGGCAAAGGCGGGGCGTTTGAGCGAGCGTCCGGTCTCCGTAGCTTCAACCCACACCACGCGGCGGGCACGGATACGGTTGTGGCGCAGCCAGCGGTGAATTTCGGCTTTCTGGCTATCCGGGCGTCGCTGGCGAGAGGAGACCCGACCATAACAGGCCACCATGACCGCCCTCCTTCGTCAGGTAGGGTATCCCCTACCTGGCCGAGTTCCCAGAGCAGAAAACTGCCCTCTTTTCACGCACGCTCAGAGTAGCACTTGCAGTGATCCTATTTGGCAGCATTCCGACCGGGACCCAGGAGGGAGGCCGGGAGGTCATACTCCACCGGCTCCGGAATCCGCTCGGTATTCAAAGGAAAGTGGCCAAAGCGCTTGCGATGGGAGATGAGGTACGGGCGGACGACGGCCACTGCCTCGGGATTGATGCGCTGCCCTTCTGCCGTGAGCTGGGGCACGATCTTCGTCAGGTGCACGACGTTATGAAAGATCACCAGATTGCCAACGAGAGGATTGTCCCTGATGATCTTGCGCTCGGTGTAAGAAGTTTAAACCACCTTTTTTTCTGGTCCGAGCTATATCGCCGGACCAGGGAACTGTCAATTTCATTTCTGTTTGATGAAAATCCCGTTGTTGCTTCGGTGGGCTCGGTCGGTGCGGCGGTCGGAGGGGCGCGAAGTGATGCGGATCGCGCCGCTCGCTCGAACTCAGAGCGAGCGGCTCCGTCGGCTAGCGTTGGCAAGCGGTTTTCGGCTCCTCAGGTCGTTTGGAATAGATCGAATCGCAGCGCCGGCGCACGCGGCGGTGCGCGGGTGGACAGGCCCAGATGGGTGAGGATTTTGACAATCACCGGCGGATCTTCAATGGCGGCGATGATCTTCAAGCTGCCGCCGGAGTTTGGGCAGTGTTCAATGTCGATGTCGAAGACCCGTTTGAGCAGTCTGGCCCAACTCATGCGCGGCGGCGCGCCCTGCGCGTGATCGCATGAGGGCTCGGTTGCTTGCTCCGGCGGACGCGGAATGATCTCACGACGCAACTTTGCGTTCGGCGCCAGCACGCCATGGAAGCGGATCAGATGTAAGCGCGGGCGCGGCACCAGCGCGGCCAGGCGCTGCATGAATTCCGCCGGCGACATGACGATATGGGTGGTGCCGTCCTTGAATGCGCTCTTGAGGGCTGGTGATTTTGGGGTCGTGCCTGAGTTTTGACTTATTTTTTCGCGCCTACCCATAGGGGCGAGAAGAGGACGCAAAAAACTTTATTGAGTTATCGTGGCCGTTCGATTCCGAGTGTTTTGATCCGTGAGCTTAATGTGGTTGGCTTCATACCAAGCAGCTGCGCGGCGCCGGTTTCGCCGGCGACGCGCCACCCTGTGGCTTCAAGCGCGGCCAGCAAGTTGGCGCGCTCCAATTCTTCGAGCTCTTTTGCGGTGCGCACACGCTTCGGTGTTTCCACAGCAGGCGCAGTCTCGCCACTAATCTCCCTGGCGGTTTCCGGGAGCGCGCGATCGAGATTGAGTCTGCCGTCTCGCGCAGTGATCACGGCGCGCTCGATGACGTTCTGTAACTCGCGCACGTTTCCCGGCCAACTGTAATCCTTAAGGCGCCGGATGCCATCTTCGGAGAGGGACTCGATGTAACGACCCATCCGCTGGGCAAACTTGCTGGCGAAATTCGCCGCCAATAAACCGATGTCGTCACCACGCTCGCGCAGGGGCGGCAGCTCGATGGGAAAAACGTTGAGCCTGTAATAGAGATCCTCGCGGAATTTTCCTTCGCGCACCGCCTGCTTCAGATCCCTGTTGGTGGCGGCGAGCACGCGGGCGTCGACCTTTTGCGTGCGCGAGCTGCCCACGGGCTCAAACTCTCCTTCTTGCAGCACGCGCAGCAGCTTCGCTTGAAGGTCCACGGGCAGTTCACCGATCTCGTCGAGGAAGATCGTCGCGCCGTGCGCAAGGGCAAAACGGCCCTCTCGCTTTTTGGTCGCGCCGGTGAAGGCGCCTTGCTCATGGCCGAACAACTCGCTTTCGATCAGGTTTCCCGGCATCGTTGCGCAGTTCACCTTGATCAAGGGCTTTTCCGACCGGCGGCTGTTTTTATGAATAGCCCTGGCGATGAGCTCCTTACCCGTTCCGGTTTCTCCCAAGATAAGCACGGTGGCGTCGGTGCCGGCCACCTCCTCGATATCGCGCAGAACTCGGGCCACCGGCTCGCTCTGCCCGACGACCTCGTCGAGATTTTGAAGCTCCTTGATCTCTTCCCTGAGATATTCAGTCTCGACGGTCAGGGAGCGAATCTTCTGCTGCGCTCGGAGCCGAGCATTAACGTTTCTTAGAATCAACGTATAAAACGGTTCCCGTCCCATGTCGAACCGTGACAGCGTGGCTTCCGCAGGGAATTGTTCTCCGGAAGCGGATGTTCCCTCTAAATCACCAGGTATCCACGTGTAGCGCTCACCCTCCGGCCGCAGGTCAAGCTCGATGATCAAGTTAGCGAGCCGTTCTCGTGAACCGGAGGAGAGAAACCGCGTGAAAAGTTGCCCCACTATTTCGCTCGACGAGCAGGCGAACACTTTCTCCGCCGCCGCATTCACCCGGGTGACGTAGAGATTTCGGTCCAGCTCAACGATCGCATCCATGGCGCTGTTGACCAACCGGCCCAGCTTTTCTTCGCGCTGACGGACTGCTGCCTCCACACGGATACGACGCAGCTCCGCCGCGGCGCGAGCAGCAAAAATTTGAAATAAAGCTTCGGCCCTAGGTTCCTTGGGCATCGGCCTCCGATCCAGAACCGCCAGATGGCCCAGAATCTTGCCATCGAGGTCAAGGAGCGGCAGGCCCATGTAGCTCACCGCCCCCACGGCCCGGACGTCGGGATCGTCGCCGTAAAGATCAAGTAGATTGTCCGGGATATGAATGAGGCAGCGTTGCTCGATCACCTGTTCGCAGGGAGTCCCGTCAATGACCATCTCCCAACCGTGAATCCACTGCCCGCCCATCCAAAAAGCCAGCGCCTTAAGCTTGCGCTGCTCTTCGATGTATTCGGTAACCCACGCGCCATGGGTGTTCAGCGCTTGGGCCAGGTTCTGCACCAGCGCCGCAAAGAACCGCTCCCCGGTTTCGGTGGCGGTGCCTTCTACGATCGTTCGCAACGCGGCGTCGACGTCAACGTCATGCAGTGGCAAGTGGTCATAGTTCGCCTCACGCATGCAAGTTTCTCCAGCTATAACAGGTGAATTCTTGAGCGGAAAAGGATAGCGCAAGAAAGATTAGAACGGAACGTCGTCGTCCATCGGCGACTGCCCGCCGGAACCCATTTCGTCGGACGCGCCTCCGGGTTCGGTTTCGGACGGCAGGCGTGTCCCGCCTCCGCCACCTAAGAACTGAACCCGCTGGGCGACAATTTCTGTCACGTAACGTTTGTTTCCGCTCTTGTCATCGTAGCTTCGAGTGCGAATATTGCCTTCGACAAAGACCTGTCTCCCCTTGGCCAGGTACTGGCCGCAACGTTCGCCCTGCTTGCCCCAAACGATGATGTTGTGCCATTCGGTTCGCTCCTGGCGATTGCCATCCGCATCGGTCCACACCTCGGAGGTCGCGATCGGAAACCGCGCGACAGCCTTCCCATTGTTGGTGAAACGCACCTCGGGATCTTTGCCCAAATTACCGATCAGGATCGCCTTGTTGACGGACATGGAAGCCTCCGAAGTATTAAATCGGGCTGATGAGCAGCCGTCTACTTTCAAACGCGCTATATCGCCAAAAGCAGATAGCCAAGGGCGAAGTAAGAATGCTCTCCTCTATGCCTTTAGCATCTATTTGTCGCATAACCGATGCCGAAGCGAAGTTACCTTATCGCCGGCTTTTGTCGGAGTCAATCATCATCACCTAAAGATCACCTAAAGATCGGCGTCGCAGGAAAGGCTGACGATTTTCCGCACCTCGACCTAAGGTCAGGGTGTCTTGGCTCAGACGTCAATGCGTCCGATTAACTCACGCGGCTATTTGTCCGGTTGCCTTCTGCCAAGACCGGTTGAGGCTGGCGAAAAACAGTCCCGCCAGGATGAAAAGGACAACAAGGGACCACAACAGAGGTTCATAGGTTTTCCACCGGTCAAAGATCGCGTCCGCAACCACCGGGCCGATAACTCCTCCCCATGTGTAAAACAAAGTCATGTAGCCGCGAATCTTGGCATAATGCTTCCTGCCGAACAAATCGCCCACCACCGCCCAGCCGAGTGGAAAAGTAGTCTCCACGGCGGCAAAAAAAATCGTAAACAAGCACAGGGACCATAGCGAACCGCTCGGAATATGTAGGAACATCGCGCTGGCAGCAGCAAACAGGATAAATGCGTTCATGCGAGGTTTGTTCGCCTTGTCGGCAACCCAACCGAGCACAAGCGTAGTGACCATCCCGAGAAACGCATAGGCGCTCAGCAACAACGCCGCTTCCGACTGGCTCAATCCTTTCCAAACCATGAGCGGCACGAAATGAACGGAGACCGCATGGTAGGAGCCATTGCGAATACCCGCCGCCAGCACCGATCCCCAGAACGCGAAGGATCGTACCGCCTCGCCCAGAGTGACTTCGACTTCCGATCTGACCGTCTGCCTTGGGCTATCTTTGTCAGGTGTCGGCCTCGCGGGTTCGTCACCGTCAGGCAGCAACCCCATGCTTTCCGGCGACCGGCGAATCGTCGAACACAGCGGCACGCCGATCACCAGGAACAAAACGCCGCCGATGGCGGCTCCCAAACGCCATCCCCAGGTTTGTACGACGATGCTAAGGACCGGGGCAACGAGAACCCCGCCCAGTCCGAAGGCGGCGCTACTGACCGTGATGGCACGCGCGCGATGGCGGATAAACCAGGTGTTGATCAACACCATGGGCGCATGCATGAATCCTCCGGCGTGGGCAAGAGAGATAACACCAAGGTACACGACCAAAAAAGTAACATAGCTATCCACCTGGGAGAAAAGCAGATAGCCAATTCCCATGAGCAAAACCGCAGTGAGCATAATCGGCTTTGGGCCGTAGCGGTCGAGTAAGTGACCGACGACGGGTCCCTCTATGGCGCCTTCCGCGCGCGCCAGCGAAAAAGCTAACGAGGTCGAGGTTCGGTTCAGGTTGAGATCCTGACTCAGAGGAAGAAAAAAAACCGTAAAGCCGAAGCTATGAAGGCCCGCGCCGAGCACGCGCAGAGCGACGGCGGCGGCCACCATGCGCCAGCCGTAGAAAAGTCCAGTTAGTTTATTGAGCAAGAGAACGGTCCCGTAGCAGTAATTCGGAATCTAGCAAGTTAGACCATACGGTGAGGTAAAGCGAGATTCATCGAGATATTATTCTCCCGTTCCCTCGGGCGACGTTTGAACAATTTAAATCGCTTGAACACTTTACACTGCTTGCAGACCTGCGGTGGAGCGACGGCTCGTTCATTTGCCGTAAAGGCGTTTGACATACCCGGAAGCTTCCAACTCTTGAACCAAGCTGAGGTCAACAAACTGTTTAGGGTCGGCGCCTTTGGCTTTGGGGTTACGTGGCGCCATGTCATCCAACAAGGTTTTGACGCCTTCCGCCGTCGGCAACGTAGACTCGGGGAAGATCGTCGCATAGGCTTTTGCCGCCCGTTCGAGTCCTTCCCGGTCGTTGAGCTTTAGAAATTTGCTGAATATCGCCTTTGTCCCCTCCCTGTCGGTCTTGATGAAATGAATGGCATCGGTGTTCGCCCGCACCACCTTCGCTACTAGGCTCCGCTTGCTCTTCAGGGTGCTTTCCCGGGACAACACGGCATTCCAATGAAACGGGATGCCGAGGGATCCGGTGTCCAACAGATCACGAAACCCCAATTTTTCCGCTTCACGCACCCAGGGCTCGGGCATGATCGTAAACTGTATAAACCCTCGCGATAAAGCGGCCAATCTCTCCGGGTTTCCTCCCGCGGTAATGATCTTAGTATCCGTTTCCGGATTGAGGCCGAGCCGACGGAGGGCCAAGCGCAAGCCCAAGTCGGAAGTTGAACCCACGCGATTGACTCCCCCGGTTTTCCTTTTCAGCTGTGACATTTCCGTGATCGATTGCAAACTCACGATGTGATCCACGAACGTCGGCACCAGGGTTTGGACCATGATGGTGTCGGCGCCCGCAAGACGAGTGGTGACCAACGTGGTCACTGAAGTGACAATAACGTCCAGATCGCCCGCAAGCAGAGCTTGCATGGCGATGGGGCTCGCGTTGATGCCGACGATCTCGGCATCGACACCTAGTTTTCTCAACAGTCCTTTCTCCTGAATTACCCACATGGGACTGGCGGCGGGGTTGAGAGCCGCCCAAGCGATCCTGGCCTTGTCCTGCGCTGAAGCCGTATAGCAGGATGCAATGATGCCGCCGATACTCAGTAGGGTGATGAGGATTCGCGCCTTGCTTCCGTCCATGAAACTCCTGTCACGAGCGTTGAAGGCCCCGTGACGACTGTATAGTCTTCGTTGTCGACCTTGCAACCAAAAGTTTCGAGAATTTCAAGGAATTTTTCTTGTTCGCTGACTTTTGTCATGTTAGACTTCCCAAAAATGGTTCCCAAGAAAGTTTTTTTCACCAAGGGAGTCGGTGTTCATAGAGAGAGACTGGCTTCTTTCGAAATGGCGCTGCGGGTTGCCGGACTCGCACACTGCAATTTGGTTCTTGTCTCGAGCATCTATCCGCCCGGTTGCAAAATCATCCCCAAGGAAGAGGGATTAAAGCTCTTGCGGCCCGGTGAGATCGTATTTGCAGTTTATGATCGAGAGAGCAACAACGAACCGAACCGGCTGATAGCGGCTTCGGTCGGATTGGCAATCCCTGCGGATTCTTCCATGCACGGTTATCTTTCCGAGCATCATTCCTTTGGTGAGACAGACGAAAAAGCCGGCGACTACGCCGAAGATCTTGCCGCCAGCATGCTGGCCACTACCGTGGGCATCGAATTCAATCCTGAAATGGATTGGGACGAGCGAGAGCAAATTTTTAAGATGTCCGGCAAAATCGTTCGTACCACCAATATCACCCAATCTGCGGTGGGTAACAAAGACGGTCTCTGGACAACCGTCTTCGCGGCCGCAGTCTTTATAAACGAAGACAATCTGCCTGTTGAGACCGTAAAGCCCGTGGCGGTAAATAACAAGGAATCGCTGCAGGAGGAAGTTTTGAAACAAACCTTGGAAGGTCAGCTTAAAAATAACGAAGCTAACGACCGCCTGACTGTCCGTAACAAAGAAGCGACTAAACCTAATGTCGAACAGCCCAGACTCGTCCCTTCCACAAGAAAGAATTTCTCGTAAGTCCCTGTCTTAGCTCCCGCTGGTCGACATTTTAAGAATTTCAAACGTGAAAATGTCGAGGATCGTCTAATTTGATCGCGCTTCAAGCTCGGTCCCTGACCACTTGAATCGGAAAATGCTTAAGCTGGTTTAACGTGTTTTTTGTTTAAGCAAAAGAACTTTCCTCGCCGCTGAAGCATCAAAGATCTCCTTCCGCTCACCATCCTACGTATGAACCTGGAATAGTTGTGAGAATTTATATAGCCTCCGCCTAAAAGGGAACAATGCAGAGCCGGCCTGTTAGTGCAATTTCCGGCTCCAAGATCGATCCAACGAGCGCGCTATCTAAAGTGCTATTATTTCGAAACGGGGTTGTCTTGACACGATTTATAAATCCACATTATTTTGAACCTTTGCTGCGAGTTGTTTATTCCCGCATCCCTGTCGCGGCGATTTTCGAGCTGGGAATTTGAACTTGAAAAGAAAACCTGCAACGAAGTTTTTTAGACAGTACGCTCATATCAGCGCCATGGATCCTTAAAAAATGACCGACCGGGAAAAATCATGAACTATGTGGTTGGCGTGGACATCGGTGGAACGTTTATCGATTGCGTAGTGGTTGATGAAGCGGGCAGAATCACGATCGGCAAATCCCTTTCGACGCCGGTCGATTTCTCCCAAGGAGCCCTGAAC
>Ga0126371_10005893_pt1 | contig 10891 bp, 5 predicted proteins | sample PanSoiMetaPlot_4_FD_110145 | JGI IMG/M metagenome (GOLD analysis project Ga0126371, IMG submission 110145) | Tropical forest soil microbial communities from Panama - MetaG Plot_4 | ecosystem: Environmental > Terrestrial > Soil > Tropical forest > Bulk soil | place: Panama | collected 2016-02-17
CGTGGGCCGATGCCTGGCGCATCACCACCGCGACCTTCGGCTACACCAATCATACACTGCTTCCCGAAGCGCTAGAGAGTTGGCCTGTCGCGCTGATGGAGCGGATCCTGCCGCGCCACATGCAGATCATTTATCTGATCAACGCAGTACATCTGGACGGGCTGCGCGCGGCCGGTCACACTGGTCGGCTTGCGGCAGTATCGCTGATCGATGAGCATCACGACAGCCGGGTGCGCATGGGTTATCTCGCCTTCCTCGGTTCGCACAAAGTGAATGGCGTTTCGGCTCTGCACACGGAGCTGATGCGACAGACGGTGTTTCGCGATCTGCACGAGCTCTATCCCGATCGCATCGTCAACAAGACCAATGGGGTCAATTTCCGCCGCTGGCTGTTTGAGGCCAATCCTGGCCTGACAAAGATATTGTGGGAAACTGTAGGCGAACGGTTACTCGACGATCCACATGCGCTCCAAACACTTGCGTCGCTCGCCGACGACACGGCGTTGCACGCGCGGCTGTCGACGGTGCGACGGGCTCACAAAGTGGCGCTCGCCAACCTCATCGCGGAGCGCCTCGGGATCGCCGTCGATCCGGATGCGCTGTTTGATGTGCAGATTAAGCGCATTCACGAATACAAGCGCCAGCTGCTCAATCTGCTCGAGACGATCGCCCTCTACCACGCGATCCGCGCACGTCCAAGCTTTGATTGGGTGCCGCGCGTGAAGATACTGGCCGGGAAGGCCGCCACAAATTATCAGCAGGCGAAGCTCATCGTCAAGCTGGCCAATGACGTAGCGCGGGTCGTCAACGATGATCCGTCCATTCGCGGACTTCTTAAGGTGGTCTTCCTGCCCAACTACAATGTCAGCCTGGCAGAGGCGATCATCCCGGCAGCCGATCTGTCCGAGCAGATCTCGACGGCAGGCATGGAGGCATCTGGCACGGGAAACATGAAGCTCGCGCTTAACGGCGCGCTAACAATTGGTACGCTCGACGGCGCCAACATCGAGATCCGGGACCGCGTCGGCGACGCCAACATCTTTATCTTCGGCCTCACGGCCGCCGAAGTAGAGAAGCGACGCGCACACGGCATCGACGCACGCGAAACGATCGCCGCCTCGCCGATGATCGCCCAGGCACTCGAGTCTCTTGCCTCGGGTGTGTTCTCGCATGACGATTCGAACCGGTTCCGCTCTTTGGCCGACGCGCTGACGTGTAACGATTATTTCCTCGTTACCGCGGACTTCGATGCCTATTTCGCCGCCCAGCGCGCCGTCGATGGGCGCTGGACTGACAAAACGTCGTGGTGGCGATCGAGCGTGCTCAATACGGCGCATGTCGGTTGGTTTTCTTCTGACCGGGCTATCCGCGAATACGCCCACGACATCTGGCAGGTGGCAGCAACCCCGGCCGAATAAGAGGGCTTGATGACGACGGCGGCGTGGCAGGCCAAGCGCGAGGATGTGGAGGCGATCATCGGCGCCCGCCACGACGATCCATTCGCGGTGCTCGGTTTACATCAGACGGCGGCCGGATGGGTCGTGCGCGCGTTTGTACCGGGTACCGACGCCGTACGCGCAATCGACCCCAATGGCGGCACCATCGCCGACCTTAAGCGGCGTGATCCGGCTGGTTTCTACGAGGCCCTGGTGCCGGGCGACCGCAACCGTTTCGCATATCGGCTGGCAGCAGAGAATGCCGGCGGCGCGTGGCAATTCTACGACCCCTACAGTTTCGGGCCATTGTTGGGACAACTCGACGACCATCTGCTCGTCGAAGGAACCCATCGTAGGCTTTACGAACGCCTGGGGGCGCATCCCACCGTGCACGACGGGGTCTCAGGCGTACATTTCGCCGTCTGGGCCCCCAACGCCAGGCGGGTCTCCATCGTCGGCGATTTCAATGCTTGGGATGGGCGCCGACACCAGATGCGCAAACGTGTTGACAGTGGGCTGTGGGAGATCTTTGCCCCAGGCGTCGGCGAAGGCGCGGTCTACAAATACGAGATCCTGGGGGCGGATGGCGCGCTCCAGCCGCTCAAAGCCGACCCGTTCGGCTTTGCCGGCGAGTTGCGCCCATCGACCGCCTCGGTGGTGACACGCACTGACGATTTTACCTGGAACGACGCTGCGTACCTCGATCGCCGCGCGCGCCACGATCCGCGCCGCGTGCCGATGACAGCCTACGAGGTGCATCTGGGGTCGTGGCGACGAGGCGAGGGTGGCCGCTTCCTGACCTATGACGAGCTTGCCGACACGCTCGTGCCGTATGCGGTTGACATGGGCTTTAGTCATCTCGAACTGCTGCCCGTGAGCGAGCACCCACTCGACGCCTCGTGGGGGTATCAGCCCATCGGACTGTTCGCCCCAACAAGCCGGTTCGGCGATCCCGCCGGCTTCCGACGCCTGGTCGATCGCGCGCACGCGGCCGACATTGGCGTCCTCCTCGACTGGGTGCCGGCGCATTTCCCCACGGATCAGCACGGGCTAGCGCGGTTTGACGGCAGCCCGCTCTACGAGCACGCCGATCCGCGCCGCGGCTTCCATCCCGACTGGAACACAGCCATCTACGATTTCGGGCGCTCTGAGGTGTCGAACTTCCTGATAGCGAACGCGCTCTATTGGCTCGAATGCTTCCATGTCGACGGGTTGCGCGTCGATGCGGTCGCCTCAATGCTCTACCTCGACTATTCGCGCAAGTCGGGCGAGTGGCTTCCAAATTTAGACGGCAGCAACGACAATCGCGACGCCGTGGCGTTTTTGCGCCGCCTCAATCAACGCGTCTATGCAAGCCATCCGGGCGCCTTAACGATCGCTGAAGAGTCCACAGCTTGGCCGGGCGTGTCGCAGCCCACGCATACAGGGGGGCTTGGCTTCTATTTCAAATGGAACATGGGTTGGATGCACGACACCCTCGACTACATGTCGCTCGATCCCGTGTACCGGCGCTGGAGCCACAATAAGCTGACGTTTGGCCTAACCTATGCGTTCTCGGAGAATTTCATACTGCCGCTGTCACATGACGAAGTCGTGCACGGCAAGGGCTCAATCGTCAGCAAAATGCCTGGCGACGAGTGGCAGAAGTTTGCCAACGCGCGGGCCTATTACGGCTTCATGTGGGCGTACCCCGGTAAGAAGCTGCTGTTCATGGGCCAAGAGTTCGGTCAGATGCGGGAATGGGATTTTGACGGGAGCCTCGACTGGCATGTGCTCGGGCACGAAAAGCACCAGGGTCTCAAACTGTTCGTGCGCGACCTCAATCATGTCTACCGCGCGGTACCCGCCCTTCACGTTCGCGATTGCGAACCAGAGGGTTTTCGCTGGATCGTTGTCGACGATGCGCAACAGTCTATCTACGCTTGGGTGCGATACGGTGAGACGGGCGACCCGCCTGTGGCCGTGGTCTCCAACTTCACCCCCGTGCCGCGCCATCACCACCGCATTGGTCTGCCACATGCGGGCCGTTGGCGCGAACTTCTCAACTCGGATGCGACCATCTACGCAGGCTCAGGCGTCGGCAATTTTGGCGCCGTGGTTGCAACGTCCGAACCCGCGCACGGATTTGCGGCCAGTGCTGCAATCTCCGTGCCCCCGCTCGCCACGATCTATCTGCAGTTCGAGCCGGGATGAGTTTCGGACGGGGGAGACAAATTTGCGGCAAGAGGCTTCGGCGATGGATGAACTTTGAAACGCGTCGTCGCTTGCCGCTCAAGGACAGGCCGTTCGAGCAGCATCGGCACGATCTACCGACCGAAGAGAAAAGCAACGAAGCGAGGAAACCCTATGGTACAGCCATCCGTGCGCCATGCCCCGTTGACCCGCGTCGCCATGGCCTATGTGCTGGCCGGCGGACGCGGCAGCCGACTGATGGAGCTTACCGACATTCGCGCCAAGCCCGCCGTGTATTTCGGGGGCAAGTCGCGCATCATCGACTTCGCGCTGTCGAACGCGCTCAATTCCGGCATCCGGCGTATGGCAGTCGCCACGCAGTATAAAGCGCACAGTCTCATTCGCCATATGCAGCGCGGTTGGAATTTCTTCCGGCCCGAGCGAAACGAGAGCTTCGATATCCTTCCCGCCAGCCAGCGCGTATCCGAGGACATGTGGTATCGGGGGACGGCCGATGCTGTGTACCAAAACATCGACATCATCGAGAGCTACGACCCCAAATACGTCGTGCTGCTGGCCGGCGATCACATCTACAAGATGGACTATGAGCCGATGCTGCAACAGCATGTGGAGCAAGGCGCCGATGTGACCGTCGCCTGCCTTCAGGTGCCGCGTCAGGACGCAGTCGGCTTTGGGGTCATGCACGTCGACTCGAGCGACCGTATCTTGTCGTTCCTTGAGAAGCCGAAGGATCCGCCGCCGATGCCCGACAATCCCGACGCTTCGTTGGCCAGCATGGGCATTTACGTGTTCGAGACCAAGTGTCTGATCGACCATCTTCGGCGTGATGCCAACAGCGCAACGTCCAGCCACGATTTCGGCAAGGACCTTGTTCCTCATATTGTTGAACGGGGCAACGCCGTCGCCCACCACTTCTCGAGATCGTGCGTACGTTCCAGTGCCGAAACCGTCGCTTATTGGCGCGACGTCGGAACCGTCGATGCCTATTGGCAGGCCAACATCGATTTGACGGACGTGGTGCCGGAACTCGATCTATTTGATCGCGACTGGCCAATCTGGACCTATGGCGAGATCACGCCCCCTGCGAAGTTTGTTCATGACGAGGACGACCGGCGTGGGCGGGCCATTTCCTCACTGGTATCGGGCGGATGCATCGTCTCCGGCGCCTCGCTTCGACGCTCCCTGCTGTTCACTGGGGTACGCGTGAACTCATACGCAACCGTGGAGAACGCCGTCATCCTGCCCTATGTTGATGTCGGCCGCTCGGCGCGACTGAACAATGTGGTTATCGATCGCGGCGTACAAATTCCCGAAGGCCTCGTCGTCGGCGAGGATCCCGAACTCGACGCCAAGCGCTTCCGCCGGACCGACCGCGGCATCTGTTTGATCACGCGACCAATGATTAACAGGATCGTCGCATGACGGACCTCAACCTGCTCTCCGTGGCCTCAGAGATCTATCCGCTAATCAAGACCGGCGGGCTCGCAGATGTCACTGGCGCGCTGCCGGCTGCGCTCGCCGCCGAGGGAATCGCCGTACGCTCGCTGGTTCCCGGATATCCATCTGTTCTGGCAATGCTCGGTAACACGGAATCGGTCCAGACCTTTGCCGACCTGTTGGGGGGCCCGGCGCAGTTGCTCGCCGCTGAGGCGCATGGTCTCGATCTCTTCGTGCTTGACGCCCCGCATCTCTATGCTCGGCCAGGCGACCCCTACGTAGGGCCCGATCGTCGGGACTGGCCGGACAATGCGTTCCGCTTTGCCGCGCTCGCCCAGGTCGCGACCCGCATGGGCCAAGGCCTCGTGCCAGGCTTCGTTCCCGAGGTTGTCCACGCTCATGACTGGCAGGCGGCTCTGGCGCCGGCATTGTTGCACTATGCCGGTGACAGACGCCCAAGGACAGTCATGACCGTCCACAACTTGGCGTTCCAGGGCCGATTCCCCGCCCACCTCCTGTCGGCGATTGGCTTACCACCGGAGTCTTTCGCCGTCGGCGGCGTCGAGTACCACGGTGCCATTAGCTATCTCAAAGCCGGGTTGCAGTTTGCCGACCGGATCACTACCGTGTCGCCCACCTACAGCCGCGAGATTCGCACACCTGAAGCCGGCATGGGTCTTGACGGGTTGCTGCGCTCGCGGGGATCGGCGCTGTTCGGAATTCTCAACGGCATCGACACCACGGTGTGGAACCCCGCCGACGATCCCCACATCGCTGCCACCTACACGCCCGAGACCATTGCAGCGCGCGCTCGCAACAAGGCGGCGTTGCAACAACGCCTTGCACTCGACAGCAAGCCCGATGTCCTGGTGTTCGGCGTGGTCAGCCGGCTTTCCTGGCAGAAGGGGCTCGATCTTTTAATTGCCTCCTTGCCCACGCTGCTTGAGCACCATGCCCAGCTCGCGCTACTGGGCTCCGGAGACCGAGAGCTCGAGGATGCGTTCGCATCCGCCCAATCGGCCCATCCTGGCCGTATTGGCTGTGTGATCGGCTACGACGAAAAACTTGCGCATCTGATCCAAGCGGGCGCCGACGCACTACTCATTCCGTCACGCTTCGAACCCTGCGGCCTCACCCAGCTCTGCGCGTTGCGCTACGGCGCGATTCCGGTTGTCGCAAGGGTAGGCGGGCTCGCTGACACTATTATCGATGCAAACGCGATGGCGATTACCTCGGGCGTTGCCACCGGTATCCAGTTCGCGTCCATCAGCGCCGAGGGACTCGACGTCGCGATGGAGCGAACCGTCGACCTATTCGGCGACGAGTTGTCTTGGAGTCGCACGCAGCTCAACGGCATGGTGACCGACGTGACTTGGCACAAGGCCGCACACCGCTATGCCGCACTTTATCGCGATCTGGTTGCCGAAAACGTTTGAACCTGTGCCACATTGCTTGGGACCTGCCTCATGATCAAGACCGTTTCGACGACGCCCTACGAGGGCCAGCGGCCCGGCACCTCGGGACTGCGCAAGAAGGTTGCCGTGTTTCTGCAGCCTCACTACGTCGAAAATTTCGTACAGTCGATCTTCGACAGCCTCGAGGGCTTCGCGGGTCAGACGCTGGTGGTGGGCGGCGACGGTCGCCACTTTAATCGCCAGGCAATCCAGCGCGTTCTCAGGATTGCGGCTGCCAATAGGTTCGGCCGGGCCATCGTCGGCCGTGGCGGCATTCTCTCCACCCCGGCGGCCTCGCACCTCATTCGCAAGAATAGGGCATTCGGCGGGATCGTACTCTCGGCGAGCCACAATCCCGGCGGCCCTAAAGGGGACTTTGGTATCAAATACAATGTCGCAAACGGCGGCCCTGCCCCTGAGGGGATCACGGAGGCGATCTTCAAGCGCACCAACACCATTGCTGCCTACCGGATCGTGGAAAGCCCTGATCTCGACCTTGACCGTATCGGCACCTCACAGGTCGGCGACATGGCGATATCGGTCATCGATCCCGTGACCGACTACCAGGCACTGATGGAGACGCTGGTCGACTTCGATCGTATCCGGAGCCTGTTTGGCTCCGGATTTCGGATGCGGTTCGACGCGATGTCGGCCGTGACCGGCCCCTATGCCATCAAGATCCTCGAAGGCGCGCTCACAGCACCGGCCGGCAGCGTCGTCAATGCCACCCCCGAAGAAGATTTCGGCGGGCGGCATCCCGATCCCAATCTGGTTCACGCCAAACAGCTTTACGATCTCGCGATGTCGGCGCAGGCGCCGGACCTGTGCGCTGCCTCCGACGGCGACGGCGACCGCAACCTCGTGATTGGACGTGGCCTCTTCGTCACCCCGTCGGACAGCCTCGCTGTGATCGCCGCCAACGCGCACCTGTGCCCTGGGTATGCCAAGGGCATTGCCGGTATCGCGCGCTCAATGCCGACGAGTCGCGCCGCCGACCGGGTCGCCGAACGGCTCGGGATCGGCCTCCACGAGACGCCGACCGGATGGAAATTCTTCGGCAACCTGCTCGATGCCGGTCTCGTCACCATTTGCGGTGAAGAGAGCGCCGGCACCGGATCGAACCACGTGCGCGAGAAAGATGGGCTATGGGCGGTCCTGGTCTGGCTCGATATCTTGGCCGCGCGGCGCCGGAGCATAGCCGAGATCGTGCGTGATCACTGGTCCCTCCATGGCCGCCACTATTATTCGCGTCACGACTACGAGGAGATCGATGCGGACGGAGCAAATGCCCTGGTCAAGGCTCTCCGCGACGCCGTGCCAAGTCTCAAGGGGCGGCGGTTTGGTTCGCTCGAGGTCGCGCAGGCCGACGACTTTGCCTATCATGATCCGGTGGACCATTCGGACGCGACTCATCAAGGCATTAGAATACTCTTCGCGGGCGGCTCGCGGTTAGTCTACCGGTTGTCTGGTACCGGCACTGGAGATGCGACCTTGCGGGTCTACATCGAGCGGTTCGAGCCTGACGCCGCCCGTCACCGATTAAAGACCCAGGACGCGTTGCGAGACCTCATCGGGCTTTCCCACGAGCTCGCCGGCATCTCGCGCCATACAGGCCGCACCGAGCCCTCGGTGATCACGTGATCACATCTGCGGCTGCTCCCCGGAACCGGGAAGGGATGGATCGTTGACGATGGATCCATCCCGCAACGGACCCAACGATGAGCGACTGAGCCAGGGGGTATCGCCGAAAGGCTCCAATCTCGTCTTGGTCGGGGACTTCAACGAGCGCGTTATTCTCTCGACTCTGCGCCGCCACGGCCCGGCCTCGAAGGCGGATCTCTCGCGTCTGGTTGGTCTGACCAGCAATGCCGCGGGAATGATAGTCAAAAAGCTCGAGAGCGGTGGGCTGGTGCGGACGCGCGGTAAACGCTACGGGGGGCGCGGACAGCCGGCGACCGTGCTCGAGCTAAATCCCGACGGGGCCTATTCGATCGGCGTGCGCGTCGATCGCACCAAGATCGAGACCGTACTGGTCGACCTGTGTGGGACCGTTCTCGACCGGAGAACCCTGCACCGCCTGCCCATGCCGGCCGGTGCGACGAATTATCTGGCTGACACGATCGGTAAGATTCGTGACGCGCTCGGCGAGACCCGAAAGGCCCGGCTCAAGGGTATCGGGGTCGCGATACCGTACAATCTCGGCAGTTGGTTGCGCGAGCTCGACCTGCCTGCGCGCAAGTTTCGGGTCTGGGATCGGTTCGATATCGGCCGTGAGCTCGTCCGCATCACGGGGCTTCCGGTGTTCGTGGAGAACGACGGGAACGCGGCCGCCGCCGCAGAATTGATCTACGGCCACGGCCGGCAGTTGGCTAATTTTCTCTACCTCTTTGTCGGCCCGGTGATCGGCGGCGGGTTGGTGCTGGGCAGTGACTACCAGCGTGGCGAGACCAGCAACGCGGGAGACGTCGCGGTGATGCCGGTTGGTCCTTCACGGCTCGCCTCGTCGTTTGCCACGGGCGCCGCACGCACCTTCTTGATGACGCGTGCTTCGCTTCATGCGCTTGAGCGGCACTACGCCCACCACGGCATTAATGCGAGCACTGATCATGACATCGAGGAGATTGTCGTCCGCTCTCCAGCGGCGTTCGATGAATGGCTCGAGGATGCTTGCGACGCTCTCTCGATGTCGGTTCTCACATCGGTACATCTGTTGGACATCGGCCACGTGGTCATCGACAGCGACCTGCCCGGGGCTCTGTTGGTGCGCCTCATCGACCGCCTTGGTCAGGTCATCTCCGCCAACATCGCCGAATCCCGTAGACCTCCAACCTTGCTGCAAGGTTCGCTCGGCTGCGACGCCGGCGCGGTGGGGGCCGCGAGCTTGCCGCTGCACATGACCTATCATCCCTTGCCCGCGCTCCTGACCAGCAAGACGTCGGAACGTGCCTGATTGTTGCGATGGACGCCATTGGAGGGCAACGTTGCCCGAGCGGCATCGGGCGAGGAGGTAATACCCTTGCGAATGACCCCTTGTTGGTTTCTGCCGATGATTTCGTCCGTCTGAAGCGGCCGCAAGTTCGATCTCGCAACTACGCCCGCCGCCGTGCTCGCTCATCAGCTGACCGCCTCGATCGATCCAAACATGTCGCCACGCTTTGCAATCTCGCCCGGCCAAGCCACACAACTTGGTGTGACGATCCATCAGGACGGCATCAACCTCGCCGTCTTGTCGCGGCATGCTGAGCGTATCTTCGTCTGCCTGTTCGAGCCGGGCGATGACCGAGAAATCGCTCGCCTCGTCCTGCCGGGGCACGCTAGTAACGACATCCATCATGGTTTCATTGCTGGCGTGAAGCCCGGCATCCGATATGGCCTACGCGCCGACGGCCCGTTCGACCCCGCCCAGGGCCATTTGTTCGATCCGGCAAAGCTCCTGGTCGATCCCTATGCTAGACGGCTCGACCGGCCGTTTGTATGGCATCCTGATCTCGCGGCGCCGCGCAGGGCGGCGATCGATACCGCCCCGATCGTCCCCAAGGCCGTGCTCGAAGCGCCAGGACCGGTTGCGTCTCGACTCCCGTCGGCTCCGCCCGGTTGCATCTACGAGATCGCCATAAAGGCCTTCACAGCCAGGCATCCTGGCGTGCCGGCGTCGTTGCGCGGCACCGTGGCCGCTTTGGCGCATCCGCAGGTCATCGAGCATCTGGTAACGCTGGGCGTCGACACCGTGGAAATGATGCCGGTTGCGGCGTGGATCGACGAACGGCATCTGCCAGCCCTCAAACTCCGCAATGCTTGGGGCTACAATCCGGTTACCCTGATGGCGCCGGATCCGCAGCTGGCACCCGGGGGGCTCAGTGAAATCCGCCTCGCTATTGATGCCCTGCACATTGCGGGCATTCGCGTGCTGCTCGACGTTGTCGCAAACCATACTGGGGAGAACGACCGGGATGGTCCAACGCTCTCGTTGCGCGGACTCGATAACGCCCTGTACTACCGGCACGCCGAAGAAGGTGGGCTCGTTAACGACACCGGATGTGGTAACACGCTCGCGGTCGAGCGCGGCCCGGTCCTGCGCCTGGTCATGGATGCCTTGCGGCACTGGGTTGAGGCAACGGGAGCCGACGGATTCCGCTTCGATCTTGCGGCCACGCTCGCGCGCACGCCGCATGGATTCGACGCCGACGCCCCTTTGCTGGCGGCGATCAATCAGGATCCCAGCCTTGTCGGGTTGACGCTCATTGCCGAGCCTTGGGACCTCGGGCCCGGAGGCTATCGCCTCGGGCAATTCCCGGAAGCCTGGCACGAATGGAACGACCGCTACCGCGACGACGTTCGCCGCTTCTGGCACGGTGAGAATACCGGCAGTGC
>Ga0126371_10005894_pt1 | contig 10889 bp, 8 predicted proteins | sample PanSoiMetaPlot_4_FD_110145 | JGI IMG/M metagenome (GOLD analysis project Ga0126371, IMG submission 110145) | Tropical forest soil microbial communities from Panama - MetaG Plot_4 | ecosystem: Environmental > Terrestrial > Soil > Tropical forest > Bulk soil | place: Panama | collected 2016-02-17
CTTTGCCGCAGCGGGTATTCCCAGCGCGCTGCGCGCTGCCGCGCGATCCTCACAGACATCCCGCAGGCGCCAACCGTTGTGAATGACCGTAACCTTGTTCTCCGGGTAGCGCTCCTGTCTGACGACCTCCCGCTTCACTGCCATGGAGTTCGCCACGACCGTCGACACGGCGCGCCGGTTCATACGCAGCAACCATAGCGCGGCTGGCGTGTACCAGAACCCGAGGTCACGGCGCGAGACTATCACCGGGATCCCGGCCATCCGCAGCGGGATCGGGCAGGCCATCGACGCGTCGTTGAAGAAGATATGCGCAATGTCTGCGCCGGCGGCGCGCGCGTCCCTTGCGAGTCTCCACAGGGCGCCCAGCGCGCCGGCCGAAGCCAGCGACCGCAGGCCCAGCGTCCTGACGGGAATGTCAGCGAGCTCCTGCAGCGCGGGTGAGGCGCGCAGCACCATCACCCGCACGTCGGCCTGGCGCGCCCGCACTCCGTTTACCAGCTCCAGAAACTGTCCCTCGGTTCCGGCGGTCCGGCCGGCAAACTCGTCCAGAACGTACAGGACGCGCATCATCCGGTCCGCGGTTTCCAAACCGTGATCCGCTCGCCCCTCAGGAAGCGAAAGGTGGCGATAGCAGAGGCAGCGTTGAGCAGAACAAAATACTGCGCGAGGCGTATGACTCGCGCGCCGGCGCTCGCCGCCGGAACGAAATGCCCGATCGCAGCGCAAGCGAGCACCGCCAGGCCCGCCGCCGCCATGCTCGCATACAGCACGTTGCCGGTTAACAGCAGGCTCAGTCCGAGCGCGACGCACAGCGGAATGAACGCCAGATAGCGCAGAACCTTGTGCGACCAGAGCTGCCAGGCAAACACCGGATTGCCGGCGGGCGAGAGCAACGACCGGCAATCACGCAGCGCCCACAGCGCACGCAAAGTCACACGCACCCGCATACGGAACTCCGAGCTCTGATCCTCCAGCGCGTCCTCCTGCAGCAGCGCCGCGGGCTCGAACACCACACGGTACCCCTGGGCAACGACACGCAGCGGTGTCACGAAGTCCGGTAGCTGGTCGGGAGCCAGCAGCTGGAAGAGGTCGCGGCGTATCGCGTCGACCCCGCCGTCGACGCCGACCACCGACCCGATGGAGGTTTCCTGCTCACGCAGCCAGTTCTCGAACCGCATATATGCCGAGCAGCCCTCCCCCACAGCGCCTCCGCCGGGATTGCCGTAGATCATCTTGCCCGTGACGTAGCCGACCTCCGGGTCCGCAAAATTGCTCACGAGCCTGCCCACCGCCTCCGGCGCATACACCGAGTTGGCGTCCGCGAATACCACGATGTCACCCCGCGCTTGCCGAATGGCTCCGTTGAGCGCGGCGCTCTTGCCGGCGCGAGGCTCCTGACGCCACCAGCGCAACCGCGGCTCCCCCGTAGCGAGCCGCTCCAGTATCTGATCGGTTCCGTCCTCCGATCCGTCGGAGACCACGATCACGTCCAGGCGATCCGCCGGGTACCGCTGGGCGAGCTTGTTGCGCACCGTGCGCTCGATGCACGAGGATTCGTTGAACGCGGCGATGACCACGGTTACGGTCGGGGAGACTGACGCCTTCCGCACCGTACGCCCGCGCAGCCACGCGGCGCCCCGCGCGAGCGCGGGATAGAACACAAATGGGTACAGGCCCAGAAACAACGCCAGCCAGAAGGTAGTGACCATAGCGTTACGAAAGGAGCTCTACCCGGCCCTGATGCATGAACGCGGCCTCGTTGTCGAGAGGCTGGACGCGAAGCGCAGGGATGCTGCAATCCCGGTCGCGGCTCGGCCGCAGCGACAACGGCAGCTCGTGGCGCCCACGAAAGCCACATGAGGCAAGAGCCTGGCTCAGAACCGGCTCGCTCGACCAGGCCATTATTTCAGCGACGCGCGAGTCACGCTTCGCGGTATCGACGGCCAGTTGCACCAGCGCCGCCCAGTCCTCCGGGATCGGCTCGACCGCCCAACAATCGGCTAGCCGCGCTTGCCCCGGAACGAGTGCCAGAAGGAAGTAGCCCCGGACTTCGTGGCCGCGCTCTGCCACATACAACTCCATCCGGGCCGTGGGGCACCCCAGAGCGTGCGCGAGGGAGCCGGCCGTTCGCTCCATCACCGCGAGCTCGGCGCGCGGAATCGGCAGCACCGAAGTGAGGTCGCCGATACGGTCCCGTTCCACTCGGCGCACCGACCAGCCCCGCACCGACGGGGCGGGGGCGCCCACCGTCCAGAGAATACTGCGCGCGAGCCGCGGCAGGATGCGCCAGTGGGTGCGCCGGTAGTCGGACAGAACGCCGAACGGCCGCAGGGGGCGAACGAACCCGGTCACCGTGCCGCAGCGCCGAAAGCCCGCGACCGGCAGGATTCGCTGAGTGTCGTCGCTGCCTCCGACCGCGAACAATGCATCGAAGAAGCGTCCGACATACTTGAGCAGCGCCAGTCCGGCGCCGGCGGCGCTGCGATCGGCAGCCCAATCGATCACGTGGGCGAAGCTCAGGCGCCCGGAAACCGTGAGGCATGCTCCGGGCACCAGGCCGGCGTGCGCGATGACCGCCTGTCCCTCGCAGGTCACGAACGAGCGCGGGCCGAGCGGCGCCAGCCAGTACTTCCACGCAAGTTGCGGAGGCGCCAGATTTGGCGGCCAGCCGCCGATGAGTTGGGCAATGGCGGGGCCGTCAGCTGGCGTTGAGGGTCTGACGATGCGCGCCGCCGGACCTCCGGCAACATCCTTCATGAGCGCAGAATTATTTCCTTGCGAAGCGCGCAACCGATCATGGCACGAGTCGGCCCGGAACCGGCATTGCCGACGGCGGCGGCAGGCCGGTGGGATTCACCTGCTCACCCGCGCCGATCGGACGGTAGGTCAGCAGCAGGAACACCCTGTTCTCCTCGAAGGGGTTGCTGACAGCTCCCGAGGCGGTGCGCCACAGGTGATCGTAGAGGAATCGGATCTCGACCTTGCGTGCCGGCTGCATCACCAGCGCTGCGCCCACCCGGTGATCGTTGCTGTCGAAGTCCTGATTGTAGTAGCTGGAATGCAGCACCGCGCCCACCAGCTGCACGCCGACCGCGGGAGTCAGGCGCCGTCCGATGTTCAGCTCCAGGTCGTTGCGTTTCGCGCTGAGGAGCGAGTTAGTCACGTATCGATCGTCCTCGTAGCGATCGGAAAGCGCGATCGTCGTGCGCTCGCGCTCGAAGCGCCAGCCGCCTGAGACGTAGCGCGCCACATAGGAGCCATAGGTGCCGGCGACCGGCGCGATCACGATGCCGCCGGCGGCGCCGGGCTGCAGATCGCGGAAACCCTCAGCAGCGTCAGTCAGCTGCTGGCCCGCCGACAGCGTCAGCTTCGTATGGGGGCTCAGCGTGCGGGCGAGGGTCAGCACGAAGAGTCCCTTGGAGTGCCAGCCGGCGCTCTCATCCGACTCGCTCACTCCCGCGTTGACGGACAGCGTGGTGCGGGCGCCGCGCGCGTCGTAGCGCAGGTACGCCTCGCGCCGATCGAAGTCGGAATTCGGGGGAAAGACCAGGCCGCCGACGACGGTCGGCTGCGTGGTGTTGTCGAATCGAATCTGCTCCGCATCGACATTGACCGAGACGTCCGAGTTGGCGGACAGCTCGCGACCGAGTGCCAGGTTCTCCGAAACGCGGTTGCTGTCCAGAGGACTGGTCTGATAGTGCACGTTCGAGTAGCGGCCACCCAGGCGGAGGAAGCCCTGCTCGCCGAGCCGCAGCGAAAAGTCGGGCCCGGTCGAGATGAAATTGACGCGCTCCAGGTTGGTGGGTGTCGCTGGCTGAAAGAGGTTGAGGGCCGCCTCGCCGAAATCCTCCTGCACGACCCAGACGATCCTCTCGGGCACCAGCGACAGCCTGACCACGCCGTCGAAGCGCCCGAACACCTTGTTCGAGTAGCTGCGGTGCACATAATCGTAGTAGCTGAAGAGGCCGGAGAGGTCGGCGCCGACCGTCGTGCCTTCGCGATGCAGCGCGATATCGAAGCCTGCCGTGGGCATGATCTCGGAGGTCTTCGGGCTCTGCACCTCGTAAATGTTGTCGGATGCCCCGACACCGACATCGATGCCGAGGCTGAAGGTATCGGTCGCGATGCCTGCTCGGGGCATCAGCGCCATACAGACGAGCAGCGCGGCAGACTTAGCCGGGGATCCCGCCGTCGCGGTCCTGGGTCCCATAGCTTCCGTATCCGTAGTGGTAGCGGCCGGGATCGGCCTTGTTGTCGTTGAGGACTATGCCGGAGAGCTTGCCCCTATCGAGCCGGCCGATCGCGTCCTGCAGAGCGTGCTGCAGCGTCTTGCCGGTACGCGCCACGAGCACGACCTGGCCGACGATCCCGGCAAGCGCGGGGGAGTCGGCCGAGAGAAGTATCGGCGCCGAGTCGAACAGCACGATGTAGCGCGGGTTGCTGCAGATCTGTGCGGCCACCTGAGCCATGCGCGCGCTGGCGATGAGCTCGGCTGCGTGATCAGCCGCCGTCCCCGCAGGCAATACGTCGAGTCCGGGCACGCTGGTGTGCAGTATCAGCGAGCCGACGTCGACCGCCGGCTCGGACAACGCGTCGAGCAGGCCGCGCTCGCGCTCGATGCCGAAAATGCGGCTGGTAGTGGGGTTGCGCAGGTCGGCATCGATGAGCAGAACCGAGGTGTCGCGCTCGCGCGCCAGGCTGAGCGCGAGATTGATGGCGGTGAAGGTCTTGCCGTCCCCCTGGAGCGCACTGGTGATCTGCAGCAGCCGCATCTGCGCTGCGCCGGGATCGGCCGTGGCCTTCTCAATCAGCTGGCGCTTGACCTGCCGGTACTGGTCCGCCAGGACGTGAGACCGCGCGGGGTCGGGAAGGTACCCGGCCGCGTGCAGTGCCTGGAGGTCGAGGGTGATACGCCTCGTCGGCGCGGCGAGCTGCGCCGGTGCCGTCTGCGACAGAGCCGGAGCGGCTGGCTGCACGGACCGCGGTCCGCTCTGGGCGCCGCGGCGCTCGGCCGTGGGCCCGCTGCGGCGCATCTTCTCGAGAGCCGACTCGATGAGACTCATGTGCCCGCCGTGCGCCCGAGAGCCTGCAGCGACAGCCGCAGACCCGCGTGGTTGAGCACAACCACCAGAATGAACGCCAGTACCAGGGAAGCCGACACCGCCGACAGAAGCATCAGGTCGCGGCGCCCAGCGCTGTGATCGCCGGCCGGAAAGGCCGAGCTCACGACGCCGAGCACCGGGACGTTCGTCAGATGCTCGAGGGACCGCGCCGAGCCCACCACCGGCCATAGCCTGTCGAGCAGGTGGGCGAGCCCCGCGCCACAGGCGAGCGCTGCAAAAAACGCCAGCGCGAGCAGCTGCAGGCGCGGCGGCCATACGGGAGCGAATTCCGCGGTCGGTGGCTGGACGACCTCAAAGCGCACCGAGCCGGCAATTTCCGCCTTCTCGCCCATGCGGGCCTTCTCGTAGTTCTGCAGCAGCGCCGTGTACTGCGCCTTGTTCACGTCGTAGTCGCGGTTGAGCTGCGCGTATTCCGCCTCGACCTGCGGCGCGATGTCGAGCAGACGGTGCAGGTCCGCCGCCTTTTTCTGGTGCTGCTCGAGCTCGGCGCGCAGCGAGGCAATCTCCACGTCGGTCTGCGTCAGCGCCAGAGCGGTGCTCTGATAAACCGGGTTGCTGCTCGCACCGGTCGAAGCGACGGCGTTCGGATCGCCCCGTTTGAGGCTCTCGATCTCCGTTGCCCGGCGCGCCTTGAGCTCCTCGAGCGTCTGCCGCGCTGCAATCACATCCGGATGCTTGGGGGTGTACTTGAGCAACAGCTCGTCGAGACGCGCCTGCGTCTCGGCGATGCGTGCGACCGTATCCGTGGCGGGCGCGCCCGCCGGCCCGGAAGTGGGTGCGCCGACGGAGATCGCCACGTCGCCGTGCAACTCGCGGCTGAGCTCCGCCCGGCGTGCGGTCGCGGTCGCGAGCGAGGTCCTGGTCTTCGCGATCGCATCGGTTTCCTGCTGCAGCAATGTGAAGTAGCCGCCCTGCTCGGTCGGCATCAGACCCATGTTGCGCTTCTTGAAATCGGCCAGGCGCTCCTCGGCGCTGTGCAGGCGCCCCTCGTAATCCTTGATCTGCGCCTCGAGAAACTTCTGGGCATTCTGCGCATCGGCGCGCTTGCCCCCGAGCGTCTGATCGATGAGTGTGTTCAGCATCAACTCGACGACTCGCAGGCTGCGCGCGCGGTCGTAGTCGCGATAGGAAATTCCGTAAACACTACCCGAGTAGCGCCCTTCCTCGCCCTCGCCCGCGCCGTGCACCGTAATCAGGGTGCGGTCGCTGACCGCATCGAGGATCCTTTCTGCGGCCCGCGGATCGGTGATCGATGCGGGGATGACGCCGCTCTGTCGCGCAATTGCCTCGAGCTGCGGGCCCTTGAGCAGCGACTGGCGCACATAGTTGAGCCGGGCATTCATGTCCTGCTCGACGGCGAGGCCCTGTAGAGCCGGTTTGAGTGCGGTGCGGGTGTCGACGAACACCCGGGCGTTCGCCTCGAACGCGTCGGGCAGCGCAAAGACCACTACCCACCCGGCAACGGCGATCAGACACGCCAGTCCCAATGCGAGCCAGCGAAAGCGCCAGGCGCCGTGAACTCGCTCCAACAGGTCATGGACTAACGGGCTGGTCATTCTCGGCGCTCTTCAGAATCGACTTTCCGGCACCACCAGGACATCCCCTGGTCTCAGCTTGAGATTCTGACCCATATCACCCTTGTTCATCAGGGAATCTAGCTTGATCGGCATTTCCGTCTGCTTGCCGTCCTGCATGCGCACCAGACGCGCGCGATTGCCAGCCGCGAAATTGTTAAGTCCACCCACCGCGAGCACGGCATCCAGCACCGTCATGCCCTCCCGGTAGGGAACCGCAGCGGGCTTGAGCACCTGGCCGATTACTTTCACCTGGCTGAACGCGCTCTGCGGCTGCGTGACGATGACGTTGACCTGCGGTGAACGCACGTATTCAGAGAGCACCTTCTCGATGTCGCGCGCGAGCTGCGTTGGCGTCTTGCCGACCGCCGCCATATCTTCGACGAGCGGTGTGGAGATCCGGCCATCGGGTCGGACGGGTACTGTCACCGAGAGCTCGGGATTGCGCCAGACGAACACCTGCAGGCTGTCGCCCGGGCCTATCAGGTAATCGGCCGACGTCACCGCAGGTTGCGGCACGGGGCCCGACGGCGGGTCGGCGGCCCCCGCAAGCGCGGGCAACAGCCAGCAAAGCGCGGCACACAGCCAGGACGCGGCGGGGCGCAGAGAGATGCGCGTCATACGCTGGGGCTGCCCGGAGCCGCGGCAGCGGCGGGTGCACGTGTGATCGTGATGGCCCCTGCCACGTTATGCTCAAACCTAGCGAGCCGCGCCCGCGCGCCAGCGCACGAGGGCTCGCAGACCGTTCGGTAAGCGAACTGCACCGAGTACGGCGCCCGGCCCAGCGAGCGCAGTCCATACCATAGCTGCGAGAACAGCGGCGTCACGAACCGCCGGCCCCCGATGTCGTACACCGACCAGATGACGAAGCTACGAGTTGTTGCATCGCTGGCGAGATATTCGAAATGCGGTTGCGCTCCGCGCACGATTGTAGCGTCTCCGACGGCCGTCAGATCGCCATTCCCGAGCAGGGAGTTCCCTTCATTCACGAGCTCACGGTCCTGTTCCTGAGTGGGGTAACCGATCGCCAGCAGCTCGACGATTGCTCCGTCGTCGTCCCGGTAAGCGGCGTGCCACTCGGAGTGCGCGCCGACGAACTCCGGCTTCCATCGCGTGTCGCTCGATGCCAGCGGACCCTGCCAGCCCGCGGGCGCCGCAGGCAAATGCAGCGCCAGGGATCCGTCCGCGTGCAGCACCTCCGCCGCCGTACGCGCCAGGAGCGGCATGAGGACGAGAATGGCCGTCGCGGTCCCTAACCCGGCCAGCCGCACCGCCTCTGTCGCACCCGTGTCCCTTTGCGGGACCGCTTCCGGTCGCACGATCGGGGCGCGGCGCGCCGCCCACACCGAAAACCCGAGCATTACGAGCGCGAACAACACCCAGCCGAACAGCACGTGCCCGCGCGTCACCAGCAGGCGCATGCCGCTGGCATAGCCGGCCAGCACGATGAGCAGCACCCGCAGCCAGTTGCTGAGCACCATGAGGAGCGCCATCACTCCGAGCAGCGCGGCGCGGCGGCGCAGGGAAGCACGCTGCAGCTCTCCGATCAGGGCCGCGACCGCCAGCCCGACGACGAGGAAATTGACCCCGCTGCAGAGCGGCGTGACTTCGAAAGTGACGCCGTGCGGGAGGCGCAGCAGAGTACCGGAAGGCACCATCGGAGTGCCGGTCAGCGGGCTCATGAGCACCACCGCCCGAGTGGTCAGAGCCTGCAGCGGCCCGATGAGGACGCGCCAGGTGGGCTCTGCGAAGTAGAGGTATCCGATCGGGAATGCAACGATTCGCGCGACGCCCCGTCCGCAGGCAGCCAGCACTGCGAAGAAAAGCAGCAGCGGGAGGAGCAGCATGTGAAGCTCTTCGATGGCGGAGCGCCAGAAGATCACGGACGCCGCACCGCAAACGAACAGTGCCACGCAGCCCCACGCCGACGGCCGCGTGCTGGTCGCCTCAATCTGAGATCGCGAGCGCACGATCAGCCACGCGCTCAGCGCAACGATCAGCGGCCCCTGACCCCCGAGAAAGGAGTAAGAGTCCCAGAAATTCCACAGGGCAAGCGCGCTCGGCGCGTAAGCGAGAAGCGCAATAGCGGTCAGGCCGATGATGGGCGCGAGGCCACGCAGGGCGGGCACCGAATGGTGCATTGCGTCAATCCTCACACCGGGAAGTGATTGTTAGTCTTGTGAGGTCGCCAGAAGAGGCGCATCCACTCCGCTCATGACCTCTGAGGAATTATAACGTTCTAGCCTGGCCACCCCGGCCGACTCCCCCGAACTGTGAAGGACCACACGTCGAGAAGTTATACAGCCTGCGTTTTGGCCTGCTACGTATTTGATTTTTATTGAGTTTATACCCTCAGGAGTGGTGACTGTCGGGTGAGCCATGGGGGGACAATATCCCATGCCGCTTGTAAGAAACTCTTTACACAGCGCATTTCTAACCGGTGGCAAGGCAGCCCCAAGGTGCCGAATTTTAAGGAAACAGCAGCGGCGGCCCAAATCTTGCTGTTTCTCCACCTGAATGTCCCATCCACTCAGGCGCAAAGGGTCCTCTTGAAGCACACACCACTGCTTTTGCTCGGCGTGATCGTGGCCGTACTCTGCGTGCCTGAGGCGTGGGCGGGCGTGACATGCCAGGTCATTCCGGCGATGTGCCCGCCACCGCCCTCGGGCGGGGGTCCGAGCCCTGTACCCGAGCCCGGAACCCTTTCGTTGCTCGTGGCGGGTGCCAGCGCGGTGGTAGCCGGCCTGCGAAGCCGGCGTAAGAAGTAAGAAGCGCTAAGCGATCTCGTCTTAGGTGATCGTCGTGCTCGCCACGTTCGACGGCGCGCTCTGCGTGCCGACGCTCGTGTAAGCGGCGACCGTGAAGTACCAGGTTCCGCTCGCCAGTCCCTGAACCGTATAGCCGGTGACCGACGCGCCCGAGATCGTAATGGTCTGCGTCAGGGCGCCCGCGCTGGTGCCATAGTTGAGGTAGAAACCCGCGAGGTCGGTGAGCGGGGTGCCATCCGTGTTGGTGCTCGGGACCGTCCACGACAGTGTGACGCTGCCGCTGGGAGGCGGCGGAGGTGCGGCGGAAGCGACCGTGATGCTGAACGGCGCCAGTGACGCCGACGCCTGGCCGTCGCTCACGCTGATTCCGATGTTTGAAAACGTCCCGACGTTGGAGCTCGAAGGCGTCCCGCTCACGGTGCCCGTCGCGATGCTGAACGTCGCCCACGAAGGCAGGTTCTGGACTGAGAAGCTGAGAGTCGTGCCCGAGGGACCGCTCGCGCTCGGCGTGAACGAATAAGCCTGACCGGCGGTTACTGTCGTCGGAGGCGTCCCGTTTATCGTCGGCGGCACCGGCGGGGGCGGGCCGCTGGACACCGTCTGGTTGGAGGATGAGCCACCACCGCACGCTGCGATTCCAACGACCGCCAGCGCGCACAACATGAGCGTGCCGAGCAGCCGTGAATTCCGGTGATGAGCAGTGTGCATCTGGCCTCGTTTCAACTGGCCCCTGACTCAACTGCCCAGCTGAACGACGGCGGAGTGACGACGAGCGTGCGAGCCGGAGTGGCTCCCTCGCCGGCAACCCCGCTATCTCAGGCGGCGCCTTGAGACCGGAGGCTTTGCGTCCCCGCCTTGCAGCGGGTTTGCCCTTAAACAGCACCAACCCTAAGTCGAATCGGATCGGTGCTGCTAAAACGCAGTTGGCATTTATGAAACGTGGTTCCCGCGCCGGACGCAATGCGTCGTGACTCGGCGACATGATCCCGGGCCCGCTGTCGCCGGCCGCCGACGCGGCGCGCAGCTAAAGTCAAGTCGAGATCAGCCGGAGAATGCCCGGATTCGCTTGCAGGTTTTACGGGGCATGAACGATCGACTCACGGTGCAGGGAGCGCCCGTCTGCTTGTGCGAAGCACAAATCCGCCAGGGCGAGCGGCGCCGACTCGAGGGGCTCGGCCCGCGCGCTCTTCAGATGGGCACGAAGAACTCGACGTAAGAAGCGATCTTTGCCTCGTGCACTTCGATGAGATCCACGAGCTCGGTCGGCACGAGTGCCCCGGTGATTTTCGAGTGAATGTCCACTCGCCAGTGCGCCGCGGCGCGCTCCCCCTCGATCGTGAGCGAGAGCAGCTTGTACTCACTGAGTCTGAACGTCTTGACGAGAATGGCGAGCCACGGGCGGATCTGGCCCATCCCGCTCGCGC
>Ga0126371_10005895_pt1 | contig 10888 bp, 12 predicted proteins | sample PanSoiMetaPlot_4_FD_110145 | JGI IMG/M metagenome (GOLD analysis project Ga0126371, IMG submission 110145) | Tropical forest soil microbial communities from Panama - MetaG Plot_4 | ecosystem: Environmental > Terrestrial > Soil > Tropical forest > Bulk soil | place: Panama | collected 2016-02-17
CTGCGTTCGTGGTCGAGCTTGCATCCTTTTAAAGCCTCGTGTTGCAGGATTGGAAACGCGGTTGCAAGTTGCGCCCGACCGATGCACAGCTTCGAATGTGTAGTCGCGTAGCGCAGGTTCTCCTCCAGATGTGGCAAGCCCGTTTCAGTGGCGACCTCGTAAAGACGCGGAGCAAATGGCTGCGCTGAGGCGACCTGCGCGCAGCACAGCATGCTCATCAGCAGCGAGAATGCTCCCGATTGCATCAACGCTTCACGCTGCCTTGCGAAACGTCAGATTGAATCGTTGCGCGCCGGTCAGCGGATGCCACCCTGCCTCGAGCGGCAGCACGCCGTGATAGCGCAGGCGCGCCGGTCCTCCCCACACAACGACATCACCGTGTTCGAGCCGCAGCCGTGCAGTCCGGTCCGATCGTTTTAATCCGCCGAGAAGGAATATCGCGTCGACCCCCAGCGAGACTGAAACGATCGGCTGTTCATAGTCGCGCTCGTCGCGGTCCTGATGCAGCGACAGTCGCGTGCCCGCTTGGTAACGATTGATGAGGCAAACATCGGGGTTAAAGTTTGCAAAGCCGGCCGGTTCGGCCGCGGCGCTGGCCAGCGCCGCGAACGCAGCGGGCATTGTCGGCCACGGCAGGCCTGATGTTGGGTCGAGCCCCGCATAGCGGTAGCCGGCTCGATCGCTGACCCATCCAAGCGATCCGCAATTGGTCATCGCGACCGACATACGCAACCCGCCGGGCGTGATCATCTGGCGTAATGGCGCCTGCGCGACCACCTCGCGGACGCCGTCGAGGAGCGCCACCTCCCACGCCCGTGCAAATCCGCGCAATAGAACCGCGCCTGCACACAGGGGCTCGGCTTGGGTTGTGTCGGCCGCGTCGAACAACTGGCGCATCACGCGTCACCGTCAGTTTGCATCGTGGAAGACGATTCCCAGCGTGTGTCGATGCCCGGCGCGCATCTCGCTGACACCGTGGCGCATGTTAACGCGGTAGAAGCCGCGCGTGCCGCGCACCGGGCGATGGTGGACGGCGAACACCACCGCATCGCCCTGGTGTAGGTCGACGACCTGTGCGCGCGTCTGCATCCGCGGACGCTGCTCGGCGAGAACAAACTCGCCGCCGCGGAAATCGCGTCGGGGCTCTGCCAATAGCACCGCAACCTGTAGCGGGAAGACATGTTCTCCGTAGAGATCCTGGTGCAAGCAGTTGTAGTCATCGGGACCGTATTGCAGCAGCAGCGGTGTTGGGCGACGCTGTCCGGCTGCGTGGCAGCGGCGGATGAACGCGGCATGCGTCGGCGGAAAACGGGCGTCGATTTCGAGCGCCTGGTTCCACCGATTGGCGAGTGGCACCAAATGCGGGTAGATCGCCGCACGCAACGCTGAGACGAGGGGCGGCAGCGGATAGCGAAAGTACTTGTACTCGCCGCGGCCGAATCCATGGCGCGCCATCACGACGCGGCTGCGAAAAACCGCCTCGTCGCTGTAAAGCGCCGCCAGCGCAACGCACTCGTCAGGCGCCAGGAGACGTTCGATGACGCCGTTGCCGCGCCCGTCGACTGTATTGACGAGCGCGTCCCATTCGATCGCTGCGACACGCGCGTCGACTGCGTCGGCTGCGCCATGCAGAAGATCAACGTCGACGCATGCATTCATCGCGCTGCCTCACGCTCGAGCAGCGCCTGCTTGCGTTGCACGCCCCAGCGGTAGCCCGACAGGTTGCCGTCCTGACGCACGACCCGATGGCACGGGATCGCCACCGCGAGCGTGTTTGCGCCGCAGGCTTGCGCTACTGCGCGCACTGACTTCGGCGCACCGATGCGCTGGGCGATCTCTGCGTAGCTTGCCGTGCCGCCATGCGGAATCTCGCGCAAGGCCTCCCAGACACGGCGCTGGAACGCCGTGCCGCGCACGTCGAGCGGAAGATCGAGCCCGACGCCGGGCGCCTCGACAAAACCGACCACGCGCGCCACCAGGGCGGCGAATTCGGAGTCGTCACCGATCAAGCGCGCGTGTGGAAACCGATCCTGCAGTTCACGCGCCAGAGTTTCCGGGTTATCGCCGAGCGAGATCGCGCAGATGCCACGCGTGCTGCGCGCCACCAGTATCGAGCCGAGCGAGCATTCGCCGATCGCAAAGCGGATTTCGGTGTTGGCGCCTCCCGAACGATAGGTGGTCGGCGTCATGCCGAGCAGATCGCCGGACTTTTCATAGAAGCGGCTGCTGGAGTTGTAGCCGGCGCCGAAGATCGCATCGGTGACCGAGGCATCGCGCTCCAATTCGTTGCGGATGCGTTTCACCCGGTGTGCAGCAGCATAGGCATGCGGCGTGACGCCGGTTACCTCCTTGAAGACCCGATGCAGGTGGAACGCACTCAGTCCGGCATGCCGCGCAAGTTGGTCCAGCGTCGGTGGCGTATCGGCATTCTCGATGAACCGGCACAGCTCCGCGACGACTTCGGCGTTCAGCTGCACGCGCGACGCTTGATTCGGCCTGCAGCGCTTGCATGGTCGAAAGCCGGCGCGCTCGGCGTCGGCAGCAGTCTGATAAAAAGCCACGTTTTCCGGACGCGCGGCACGTGCAGCGCAGGACGGTCTGCAATAGACGCCGGTTGTCCTGACCGAATAGAAAAACTTCCCGTCGGCGCTCGAATCGCGTGCTACCACGGCGGGCCAGCGCGGATCGCTGATGGTTTTTACGGCGAGCATTTCATTGCGGGTGACCATGTTCATTCGTTTCCTCGCTAGATTGGTGCCATCGATGCATGCAGTCTACGCGCCACAGCCGAGCAAGGCACTCCGGGTCTTGCTTTCGAATTCGGCCAGACCGAATCCGATCCGCGCTGGCCATCGTCTTAGTTGGCCTACACACCAAATCCGACCGATGTCCCTGCAAAGTGTTCACTGCTCCCTCCTGATCGCAGGGCTTCTCGATTGTCATTGGCTGAAACCGGTCCCCTACCTTCCGGTGAAGGCAAGGGTGCCCAAATCTTGTGGTCAGTTGAAGTGGCCGAAGGTCGCGAAGCGCAGATCGGCCGCGCCGGGCCGCTCGCCGAGCGGCTCGAGCGTCTCACCAATGAACTGGTCAACAAGGCCGAGGCCGACATGGTCGCGCGCGTCGACGAGGGAGCCGAAGCCTTCGGGCGCTCGCGACTGCTTGTGCTGGCGTTCGCTGTGGTCAGCGTCGCGCTCGCGCTTGGCGTGGGCTACGCGATGTCATAGTCGCTGATCGGGCCGATCAAGCAGATGGACGCACGCTTCGGCGAGATCGCCGCCGGCGACTTCGCGAAGCGTGTGGACGTGCCGAACCGCGACGAGCTCGGCGCGCTCGCCGACGACCCGAACCGGATGAGCGCCGAGATCGGCGGGCTGGTGCGCGAGGTCGAGGCGGCGAACCGCAACAAGAGCGAGTTCCTCGCCAACATGTCGCACGACCTACGCCCGCCGCTCAACGCGATCATCGATTCTCCGAGGTACGGTCCGAGCGCATGTTCGGGGATATCAACGACAAGCAGGCCGAGTACCTGCGCGACATCCTCGAGTCGGGACGCCACCTGCTGGCGCTGATCAACGACATCCTCGACCTATCAAAGATCGAGGCGGGGCGGATGGAGCTCGAGCGCAGCGACTTCGACCTTCCCGCGACGATCGAGAACACGCTGGTGCTGGTGCGCGAGCGCGCGCAACGACGCAACATTGCGCTCACGCGCACAATCGACGACGGTCTCGGGACGATCCTTGCCGATGAGCGCAAGGTCAAGCAGGTGCTGCTCAACCTGCTATCGAACGCGATCAAGTTCACGCCCGAGGGCGGGTGCATCGAGGTGCGCGCGGCGTTGCGCGACGGCATGGCCGAAGTCTCGGTCAGCGACACCGGCGTCGGCATCGCGCCCGAGGATCAGTCCAAGGTGTTCGAGGAGTTCCGCCAGGTCGGGACGGCGTCGAAGAAGGTCGAGGGCACCGGGCTCGGGCTCGCGATCTCGCGAAAGTTCATCGAACTCCACGGCGGAAAGATCTGGGTCAGCAGTCAAGTTGGCAGCGGCTCGACCTTCGCCTTCAATTTGCCCCTGCGCTGATTCCTGGTTCATCGCCCGCAACGCGGACATCCCTGCTGTCGCAACGCGGCCAGCAATCGTACGCGTTCCCTGTAGCCGGTTTCGGTGCGAGTGCTAGCCCTCTCGAGAATGGCGCTTTACCAGCGCGGCGATCCGGCTCGCACGTCGGGCAGATTCGAGTGCTCGCGATGGCTCGATTTGTTCGACGTCGGCGAATTGCAACTTTTACACCGAGCGATTTCACTCGCGATGTTCGATTGACGCGAAAAAAACATGAATTTTGCTTGTGGAAGATCGCGAAGCGCGTATCCTTTTTGGCGGCGGCCCGATGAGTTGCACCTAGGTTGATGCCTAGGATGACCGGGTTAAGAAGAATAGGAGGTGAAAGATGCCGCTGCGCTTACTTTTTTCCACGGGTTTGTGGCGAAAGTCTCCGGTCATCAACGCAACTGTGACCGAAGGGGGCGCCCCTAGGAAGCAAGGCTTGCTGGACAAGTCTGCTGCAGAGACCCTGAGTGCGTTTGAGGTAACGCTCGCAGCGGTACGACCCACTCTCGACAACATTTACGGCGCGCTTCTATTGCTCCTGTTCATCCTCGCCGGCTGCGCGGCCGCTGTCGCGGCATTCGCGATTGTCCTCGGGGCGGCGAAATTGTTTTCGCTCAGGGTCTGAGTCTCAGCTCGAGGCCCGAAGTACCGATATGTGAAGCAATCGAATCACGCGGGCTCCGGTAAAGTTCAGGACAGCGCGCGCTCAGCGCAGACCCCTGGGCACTCGGTGTGACGCGCGCGAGCCACTTCGCGACGCGCTCGTCAACGCCGCCGGGCTGGCGCGCCCACGAGAAATGGCGTCGCCACGGTGCGTCCGAGGTCACGCCGTCGAACACGTCACGCGTGACATCGGCGTTCGGCACCTTGGCAAGCAGATCCGCCAGCGCACCTGGTGGTGCGATCGGGTCGTCGCGCAGCGACAGCGCGAGCACTGGCAGCCGAACGTCGGCGAGCGCTCGTGCGAGCGCGGCGGGCGAGCGCGCGCTGCCTTCGAGACGGTAGCCGCCGCGGCACGCGTTGAACGACCAGTCACGCATGAACCTCCGCGGCTGGTTGCCGCCAAAGCCAAGGCGTTCGCCGGGGTACCAGGGCATCACGCTCGCCACGAGTCGGATCGCATGCACAGCGAGTGCTGCGCGCCACCGCGACGCTTTCGGCCACGCGCGCCAGTGTGCGGTGCCGGTGGCGATCAACACTAGGCCGTGCACTACGTGCTTCAGCTCGGCCGCGGCGAGCAGCGCGAGCTGCCCGCCCAGACTGTGGCCGACGAGGATCAGCGGGCGGCCTGGATGCTGCGCTACGGCGCGCTGCACCGCTTCGGGAATGAACGTCTCGACGACCTCGCGATAGCCAAACTCATCGCCGGACGCTGCCCGGAGCGGGCTCGCGCCCTGGCCGGGCATCTCGAGCGTCAGCACGGTGGCAGCGCAAGCCTGCTCGAGCGTATGCACGAAGGGTGTGTAGAAACCCGCCGCAACGCCCATCGCGGGCAACATGAGAAGAACCGGGCGAGCGCCCGGCTTGAAGGTAGTGGTGTGCATGTGTGGCCTCGTTCGGGGGAGATGAAGCAGCCTATCGAACGCTCGTCCCTTTTTCGTCGCTTTTCAGCCGATCGGCGTCCGGGAAGAATAGCGGGATGAACGACACGACCGGCGCGCGCTTGCAACTGAACCTCTTCGGCCCGCCCACGCTTATGCAACACGGGCAGGCGCTACGGCCCGCGCTCAAGCGCATCCACGCGCTGTTCGCGTTCCTGGCGCTCGAAGCACGCTCGGTACCGCGCGAGGTGCTCGCGCAGCTCTTGTGGCCCGATGTTGACGCGGTAGTCGGCAGGACGCGCCTGCGCAGGCTTATCTACCAGATCGAGAACCAGTGCGGAGGTGCCCTGATGGCATCGCACGACGGCGGCCTCGTCCTCGCCGTCGACGCATTGTGGTGCGACGCTGCCGAGTTCCGCCGTGCGGCACGCGCACTGGTCGCCAAGAGCACGCCGGGGTTGCCGTTTGTCGAGCTCGTGCGGCTGACGCACTTGGCATGCAAACCGCTTCTCGAAGGCCTGTCGTTCGGGTCCGCCATGTTTGACGAGTGGGTAGAAGCGCAGCGCCTGGAGCGTGCGCACCTGCTGTCGCGCATGCTGGCGCGCCTCGCCGAGCTGCAGCGCGAACGCGGTGACGTCGACGATGCCGTTGATATGGTCGAGCGCCTGTTGCGGCTCGACCCGCACAGCGAGCCGGCATACGTGCAGCGCATGTCGCTCGCCGCTGAGGCACGCGACGGTGCGGGCGTCGAGGCCGTGTTCATGCGTTGCGCCGATGCGCTGCGACACGAGTTCGGATGTAAACCGAGCCGCGCCACCGAAGCGGCGTACCTGGCGTTGCGTGAGCAGGCACAATCGCCGCCGGCCGCTGCACGCGAGGATCGCCTGATACCGCTGGCGCGCGTCGCGGCAGCGCTCGACATCCGATTCGCGTCTTCGTCGGGCAGCGCGGTGGCATATGCGACCCTCGGCCGGGGCAGCGAGACGATCGTCGTAATGCCCGGCTTCGTGTCGCACATTGAGATCGCGTGGGAGCACGAAGGTTTGCGCCACATGCTCGAACGGCTCGCGGAGCGCCACACCGTCGTCGTTTTCGACCGGCGCGGGGTTGGCTTGTCGGAACGACTCACACAGGCTGGCACGGTCGAGGCCGCTGCCACCGACGTGCGCTCCATCCTCGATGCGGCTGGCATCGAGCAGGCCTGGCTTTTCGGCTCGTCCGAAGGCGGCCCGGCGGCGATCACGCTCGCCGTGTCGAGTCCATCGCGTGTGAGCGGCCTTGTGCTGTTCGGATCGATGGCGAAGGGCTCACGCGCTGATGACTACCCGTGGGCCCTAAAGCGTGAAGCGTTCGACCTGTGGATGGACCGCCTGGTGCGGGGCTGGGGCGGGCCTGCCGACATCGAGACATTTTCGCCTCCGGACAAGGACGATCCTGCGTCACGCGCGTGGTGGTCGCGGATGTTGCGGCATGCTGCGTCGCCCGCAAGCCTGCGCGTGGTGCTCGAAGGCCTGCGTGACGCCGACGTGCGCACGCTGCTGCGGCGGGTTCGCCAACCGACGCTGGTGCTGCACCGGCGCGGCGATCGCGCGGTGCGGTTCGAAGCCGGCGAGCACCTCGCGACGCACATCGCAGGCGCACGCCTCGTCGCGCTCGAAGGCACGAGCCACTGGTGGTGGGCTGAGGATTCGGACCGCGTGTTGGCGGAGTTGACCGTGTTCGTCGAAGCGCCGCCGATACGAAGCTAGCCTCGCCTGCCCCACGCCATTGGGACCCTATTTGCTGGTGCCCGTAGCGTGCTCAACGATAATCTTGCAATGGATCGCTAACGCCGGTTGACTCCAATTGTCATGCCCGCAATACTCCGTGACTCACTGTTGAACTTCTGATCCTTCCCGCAGGAGACTCCCTTGATGAAACTCTGGATTCGCCACACCACCGCTCTTACTGCGTTCCTTTGCGCTGTCGTCTCGCAAGCGGCTGGCGTGGTGGGTAATACCTTTCCACCGGGCTTCCCGGTGATCGAAGACACGTCGCTGGCCAAGCCCATCATAGGCTTTGGCGCCGCCGGACCTGTGACGCGCACGCCGGTAATCCTTCTACACGGCAATAACGACACGCCATTCCCGACCGCTTGTAACCCCTATGGCCGCATACAGGCGCTCGCGCAGTACCTGGCCGACAACGGCTACGCCACCAGCGAGTTGTGGGGCCTCGGCTATGAGGGTGACCAATGCGACCTGGGCGGCGACCCAACGCGGCGCTCGAGTATCGCCCACACCAACGCCGCCAACGTACCTGACCTACGCCGTTTCGTGCGCGCAGTATTGGCTTTCACTGGCGCCAAGCAGGTGGATATCGTTGGCCACAGCCTGGGCGTGACGCTGGCCCGCGAATGGATAAGAGAGGACGAAGCCCAATCCATTGTGCGCCGCTTGGTGGCCATCGACGGGCCCAACCACGGCATCATCAATTGTTCGCCCGTCTCAGCCAACTACTGGCAGGCGCCATCGCTCGGCGGCTTCACACCAACGAGTGATCTCTGCCAGGAAGTCGGCTCACCCGACACCCCGTTCCTGCAACTCCTCAACGGCCCGGGTGCAAGCGGCGAGACCGAAGGGCCGACGCGCGTGCTGGTGATTCGCAACGCCGACGCGAGTTTCGTCTATTTTCCAGTGCAAGACGGAGTGTTCGCGCCAGTGCCTGCGATCGACTCGTTCGGCAATCCAACAGACTTCTCTAATAGTGCGCGTCTTCGCGGCGCGCGTGAAATCGCTCTTACGGGGCAAGGCGCGTACGACCCAATCCTGGGCACGGCTCACCTTGGCATCCTGAACTCGCCGCAGACTTGGCGGGCGACGCTCGAATTTCTGACTGAGGGGTCGCGCTAGTGTGCTGAGTCGTCACTGGCTGAACGGAGCGGACGTTCACGAAGGTCGCTTCGCGGCCCACTTCCGGTCATTCCACAACCCCGCGTAAATCGGCACGAAGTCGGCGTTGCGGTTATTGAATCACCTCGTCAGACCGTTCACTTGCGGCTGACCGCTTCCGGCTTCTATCCGGAGTAGTCGCAACCCTCGATTCAAGACTCGCTGCAGTTCGGAAAACGTAGCCACATCGCAACGTCGGCTTGCCGAACTGCTCGGCCATGCGAGCGTGCGCACCACTGAGATCTACATCAAGGGTTTGCTGACGCGCACAGGGCACCCAACATGATGCGAGTGGCGGCAAAGCGAGCGACGAGCCAGGGAGAAGGAATGTGCGGTGCGAGCAGACAACCGCCGCAAGGGATTGAAATGCACCATTGCGCCAGTGCGAGTATGATTGATCAGCGCCTGCCGCCTCGAAGGCAGAACTCGAAACGCTCTGTCGCGTTATCCGACCAGATGTTCCGGACTCTAGGAGGATTGAGGGATGCTGAAAGTGACCGTCGGTGTCGAGTGGATCAACAACTTCCATAGCGAATCCTGCAGTCAGAACCAACTCGTTTACATGGATACCCATGCGGAAGGTTTTCGCAATTCCATGGTTGAGAGGGGCAATACGTCGCTGTTTAATTGGGGAGACGACAATGCCTGGGAGACGGACTTCCGTCATCCGAGTTTCGGCGGAGGCGGCGATGCACTGAATTGGTCCGACAACGTCAATTTCTGCTACTTCGCCGACCATGGGGGCAATTGGTCGAACGTCGTGCACATCGCGTTCTCCAAATCGCACAATCAATGTCTCGCTGCTTCCGACACCTGGAAGCTCGGGGTCAAGAATCTGAAGTGGCTGGTGCTCGATATTTGCGACGGAACGCTTGACACGACCGCTTCCGCGGTCGTCGATGTCTGGGGAGGCCCCATGCAGGGCATCCACATGATCTTCACGTTTGTGAATACGACCTCGCCCTGGTCTGCCGACGAAGGGAGTAATTTTGGGGCCGACGCGGGGAACGGCGCCGCACTTGCGAATGCGTGGCTCGACCGAACCTATGGCTCCAGCATCGGCAACACGCCGATCGCGATTGCCGCCGGCGCAACCCGGGATGAAGCGATCAACCGCAGGGAGAACGAAACCATCAACTGGCGAGATTACGGCGTGACGTCGACTGCGTGGCTCGCATGGAAATGGCGGCACTGAGATGGCAAAAATCAAGGTCTTGGCCACGTTGCCGGAGCTGCCGAAGACTCCGCCCCCCATCCTCACTTTGCAGCGTCCGCAAGCAAACGAGAGGACGCTGCTGACTCTGGCCCGCGGCTTGAAGCTGAAGGGCAACGAAACCGTCGGCTCGATTCAACGCGACGCGACCACGTTCGGCTACTCCGAAGGCGTGTTTGATCTCATTGTGCATCGGGCTTCCGGCGCGTTCCGATTCAAGGATCGCACCCGATGGCAGATCGATCATGGAACGAACGTGAATCTTTCGGACGAAGAGGCGATCAAGCGCGCTCGAGCGCTGCTCAAGCGATACAAGCTACTTCCTGCGGAATCGAAGGTCCTTTGCGTAAGTCGCCTGAACGTCGCAGTAGCAGGCCCCGAGCGCAAGATGCAAGACCACCGCATCATTGACGTCGCCGTTTGTTTGCAGCCCGTCATTCGAGGCGTTCCCATCGACGGTCCCGGCGGTAAAGTGACGGTTTACATTGACCACGAGGGCTTAACTTGCGTCGACTATCTATCGAGGCGTGTGGGTCCGGTCTATCGAAAGGTGACGGATCTGCGCTCGCCCGAGTATGCGATCGATCTTGCGACCCGGGCTTGGAACCGGCGCGGCGTGTACGGTGTGGAGATCAACGAGGTCCGCTTCTGCTACTTCGAGCTTGGTTGGAACGACGAGCAGAAGTACCTGCAACCTGCATATATCGTTTTGGCGATGCTCGTCGGTCCCGATGAACGGATCAGAACGGGCGATATCTTCGTGACACCTGCCGCGGTGAACCCGGCTGGGACGCTCGTGCCGCCGGTGCGCAAGCCGCGGTCCCAGAAGCCTCGCGCGGCGACCGGCGTTCAATAGAGCCGAAAGAGCCTTTTCGTGACGGTCGAAGAGATCGAAGCGAGAATGAGACCGGGGGCCTTTTCAAGGAGCGGATTTCTCGGGCTCAACGAAAGGCTCGCGGAAGTGATCAGCGCCGATGCGAAGGCGCTCTCCGCATTGCATATCTCCTGCGCCGAGCTCGCCGCCAAGCTCGACGAACTGGTAGGCGCCGCCGAAGCGTCACCCACGCGACGAGCTCGCGTCGGCGCGCTGGAATGCCAG
>Ga0126371_10005896_pt1 | contig 10887 bp, 14 predicted proteins | sample PanSoiMetaPlot_4_FD_110145 | JGI IMG/M metagenome (GOLD analysis project Ga0126371, IMG submission 110145) | Tropical forest soil microbial communities from Panama - MetaG Plot_4 | ecosystem: Environmental > Terrestrial > Soil > Tropical forest > Bulk soil | place: Panama | collected 2016-02-17
CGGCCATTCTCGACAAAATGAATGCGGAGAAGGCCTATCACATTCTCACCATCGAGGATCCCATCGAATTTCTGCACCGCCACAAGAAGGCGACCATTCACCAGCGCGAATTGCACGCCGACACGCCAAGTTTCGCTCTGGCGCTGCGCGCAGCCTTGCGCCAGGCGCCTAAAGTGATTCTTGTCGGCGAGATGCGCGACCGCGAAACCATTGAAATTGCGCTGGAAGCTTCCGAGACAGGTCACCTCGTGATGTCTACTCTGCACACGATTGACGCTTCGAAGTCCGTCGAGCGCATTGTGGGCGTTTTCCCTCTGGCCGATCAGCAAGCGATTCGCACGCGGCTGGCGAAGGCGTTCCGGTTCGTCGTATCGCAGCGGCTGTTGCCGCGTAAGGATGGCAAAGGCAGAATTGCCGCGGTGGAAGTACTTAAGTCCACCATGCGGACGCGGGAGTACGTGGAAAAGGGCGAGAGCGAAGGCAAGTCGCTGCTTGACGCAATGCGCGACGGCACCACGGATGGCATGCAGCATTTCGATGGAGAGCTGGACAAGATGATTCGCAGTGACGTGGTGGATTTCGAGACGGCGCTTGGATTTGCCACGAATCCTGGCAATTTGCGGTTGGAGATGCAGGACTATTTGGATGAACCGCGAAGCCGGAAGAAGCAGCCAGTTCGGGAAGAATCGCTGCTTTCGGAGATTACGCGGTAGGAAGAATTGGGGAATCCCTTCGGTTTTTGCCTAAGGGGCAAGGAGAAGCAATGCTGGATGAATTCAAATCAAGTTTTGAAGCTCGAATGCAGCATTTGCGGGCGGGCGTGCGCCTGAATTCGCGCGTAAACCTAATTGTCGAATGGACCGAAGGCGGACAGCAGCACAGCGAAAAAGGATATACGATTGACGTCAGCCCAAAAGGGTGCCTGGCGATTGTGCCGCAGGGGTTGGTCGTCGGTCAAAAATTGCGCTTGCGGAACCGGGTAAATGGTCAGGAAGCGGATGCGATTTTGATTTGGCGCGGGCATGAAGGGCGCGGAGGTTGGGAGTTGGGATTGGAACTGCAAAACGCCCCGTCGGACTTTTGGGGCGTGGAGTTTTAGCAAGGCGGAGAACAAATACAAGCAAAGAGTTGTTGGAGAAAGTGCGGAAGATTGCAGGGCAAGCCCGCAATTGCGAGAGAAGACCAGCTAGCACCCAGCAAATTAAGTATCCAGTCCCGACGAATCCCAGCTACTCCAAAAATAACTTGCCCCACCCAAACCTCTAGCCAAACCAATCCAGCCTGTGGAAAATCTACTTTTCCCTTGCGTTACAATCGGTTGCGAACGTACAGTTATGCAAGGGATAGGGGGTTTCGTACGCACGGTACCTATATCTTGCAATGCGGTTGCGGGAGCGCGGCGGCGCGGCGCGTAGGCGTCTCTGAAAGCAGAATAGGGACGACCGACGGAGGCAGAAACGAATGACCGCCATCATCACCGTAGCAAATCAAAAAGGCGGAGTTGGAAAAACCACTACAGCAATCAATCTCTCGGCGGCCCTAGCCGACAAAGGGCGCAAGACTCTCCTCATCGATCTGGATCCACAAGCAAATTCAACCATTGCATTTTACGATTCCGGCGAAATTTCCACGTCGATGTTTGAAGTGTTGAGCGACGCGCGCGTAACGATGGCGGCAACGATCAAGCCGACGAAGGATCCGAATCTCTTTTTGGGGCCAGGACGCCTTGCTTTGGCGAAATTGGAACAAGTGTTGGCGGGTCAGTTTGACGCGCCGTACCGCTTAAAGGACGCGCTCGCGCCCATCCTGAAGGATTACGACTACGTCGTGCTTGATACGCCGCCGTCGTTGGGAATTCTTACGGTGAATGCGCTTGTGTGTTCGTCGCATTTGTTGGTGCCGATTCAGGCGGCATACTTTGCGATTGAAGGAACGGACGATTTGCTGGAGACGTACGAGCGGATTCGGGCGCGGCCAAATCCGAATTTGAAAGTGCTTGGTGTGGTGATCACGCTTTACGACAAGCGCACTAATATTTCCAAAGATACGCACGGGCAGATTCGCAGCGTGTTCGGAGAAGTTTTGTTCAAGACCAAGATTACGAAGAACGTGCGCCTTGAGGAGAGCCCGGCGTACAAAGAAACAATTTTGACGTACGCGCCGAAGTCACCTGGCGCGGTGGAGTACAAAAAGCTGGCAGCGGAGGTCATACATCGTGTCGAAGAGAATCGGGTTACCCGTCGCACTGAAGATGCGGCATGACGCGCATTACGTCGAACAACTGACAAGTTACAGCGGTGCCGCAGTTGGGCGAATGATCAAAGTGGATCAGATTCGCCCGAACCCCGACCAGCCGCGAAAAGCGTTAGGAGATTTGACCGAACTCACATCATCGATTCGCGAAAAAGGCGTGTTGGAACCTTTGCTCGTTCGGTACGTGCCCCGTGAAGAGTGCTATTACATCATTTCCGGCGAGCGGCGCTATCACGCATCGCGCGCGGCCGGATTGCGCGAAGTGCCGTGTATCGAGAAGATGGCCGATGACGCGGAGACGCTCGAAATTGCGCTTATTGAAAATATCCAGCGCAAGGATTTGACGCCATTCGAAGAAGCGGACGGATTGTACGGGTTGGCAACGCAGTTTGAATACACGCACGAGGATATTGCAAGAAAGATCGGACGCGCGCGGTCGTCGGTAACCGAGACACTGTCGCTTCGGAACATCCCAGAATCGCTCCGAAAGAAATGCATCGAGCACGGTGTGACATCAAAGTCATTGCTCTTGCAGATTGCGCGGCAGCCTACCGAGAAAAAGATGCTGGAAATGTTCCAGCGTATTTTGCAAGGCGGATTGACCCGCGACGAAGCGCGGCGGGAACGGCGTGAAGACCAGGGTGGCCAGCACAGGCCGCAGCCGTTTATTTTCAATTTTGAGCCGCAGAATGAGTCGTTCAAGTTTCGCATTCAATTCAAGAAAAGCCACGTTTCGCGCGATGAATTGATCGTGACGCTGCGCGAGATCCTGGCGCAGCTTGAAGGCGCGGAAGGCGCTGAGGCTGATTCGACGGCAGCTTAGGTACAACGCCTGAGCTGAAGGGCGGACGATAAGCCAAGACAGAGCTGCTTGCACTCAAAGATGGAAATAAGCGATAGACAAATGCAGGTGATGAAACGCCTGTTCGCAGAGGGGTTTCGGCCAATTGCGATTCCGCCTTATGAAAGCGCCTTGTGTTTGCATCGAGGCGAGTGCGCGGTTGTGCTGGAACCGGTGCATGGCGGGACGTTTCGTGTACGGGCTCCAGCCTCGGTTTTGGTGGATGGGAAATTCGCAGTGCGGGTGAAGCGCGGAGATCGGGAAGTATTTGTTTCCAAGCAGAATGAACAGGAAGCGACGCCGCAGCGGCTGAAAGAATTGTCGGAGTTTCAGGCGGTGCTGGATGAAGCGCTTAAGGAAAATCCTCCGCAACAATCTGGGTCTTAGTCCTGCAAGAAGTCCCAATTTGCAAAACGAAAAAACTCACGTCAAACTGATTTTCTATGGCGAACTATGACTTGATTTGCATTGGCGCGGGCCCGACCGGGCTTGCAAGCGCGATTGAAGCGAAACGGGCGGGAATGAAGCCGCTCGTAATAGACAAAGGCTGTTTGTGCAATTCGATTTACCACTATCCGGTGAACATGTATTTCTTTACCACGCCGGAATTGCTTGAAATTGGCGATTTGCCTCTGGTGTGCGCGGCGGAAAAGCCGACGCGCACCGAGGCGCTGAAATATTACAGAAAAGCTGCGGAGCACTACGGGTTGGAGTTGCGGCTGTACGAGACGGTGATGCGCCTCGAAGGGCACGAAGGGCGTTTCACCGTGGTCTCGCGAGATGAAAAGGGCAACGAAAACAGATACGACTGCAAAAAAGTGGTGATTGCGACGGGCTACTACGATTTGCCCAACGAAATGGGAGTGCCAGGCGAGGATTTGCCGCACGTTTCACATTACTATACGGAACCGCACGAGTTCTGGAATCAGGATGTGGTGGTTGTGGGCGGTAAGAATTCTGCCGCGGAAGCAGCGTTAGATCTGTATCGCAACGGCGCTCGTGTAACTTTGGTGCATAGGAATGCGGAGCTTGGCTCGACGATCAAGTATTGGGTGCGGCCCGACATCGAGAATCGGATCAAGGCCGGGCAAGTGAATGCGCTATTCAACACTGGAGTTAGCAGAATCACGCCGGATGAAGTGATCGTGCAGAATGGTGGCGGAGAAAAGAGATTGCGCGCAAGACAGGTCTTTGCTCTCACTGGATATCATCCCGATTTTGCGTTTATTGAAAGCTTTGGAGTGAAGCTGGACGCCCATACAAAAAAGCCTGCGCTGAATCCGGAAACGCTTGAAAGCAATGTGCCAGGACTTTATTTGGCAGGAGTCGTGATTGGCGGACGGCACACAAGCGAAATCTTCATCGAGAATGGGCGCTTCCACGGCAAGCAGATCGTCAACGCGTTAAAAGCATAGTGCCGTTGCAATCCGCGGCTGAGTGCGCCACTTTCGGACCACGAAGGGCACATGGATTCAACGGCGCGTAAGGCAAGGCTTATTGCCGAGGATTTGCCCACCCGAGTAGCGTTTGATAAACTTTCGGACTATGGGAAATTCAATCGGCGAAGTATTCGCGACATTCCGCACGATGAGCAAGGGTTTTTTCGTGACCTTCAAAAATATATTTCGCAAAACGGTCACAGAAAACTATCCGCATGAGCCAGTGCATTTTCAGCCGCGCTACCGCGGAATCCATGTGCTGCACCGCGACGAAAACGGTTTGGAGAAATGTGTAGGATGTTTCCTCTGCGCCGCAGCGTGCCCGGCGAATTGCATTTACATCGAAGCCGCCGAGAATACGGATGCAAACCGGATTTCCGCCGGTGAACGCTACGCTTCTGTCTACAACATTGATTATTCGCGCTGCATTTTCTGTGGTTATTGTGTGGAAGCGTGTCCGACAGACGCGATCACGCACGGCCATGGGTTTGAATTGGCAACCTACGACATCAACGCCCTTGTGTATCGAAAAGAACAAATGCTCGAAAAGGACATTTTGCCGAAGAAGACGGCAACTCACTAAGCGGACTTCCGCCCTAGCCAGCTTTAGTTACTAAATAAAAAACATGAATCGGCGCATTTCGAACGCGCCGATTCGTGTTTTTGAGCCGTTGCATTTTTCTTGCTTCCCATAACCCATACAAAGTTGGTGAGACAGAAGTCGGGGCGCGAGGGTTGTGGAGCGCGCGTCGGTGGGGGAAGCGGTCATGCTTTGGACTGATTTGGGCTGGAAAGCGGATCGGCAACGGGCACACTCCTTTGCGCGTGGCGAGAAATTCTTTGCCACGGCGGAAATTTCCCTAGAGAACGGCCGCAGAATTCGCACACCACTCCGCGCACTCGATCGAGTTCTTTTTCATGACTGGAATGCGGCTCTTAGTGCGCGAGGAGCCAAAAAAGCGGCGAAAACGTCAAGTTATGGAGCGCGAAACTCGGTGCGAGCGCCCAGAATCCGGCAAAAAATTATCGGACACGCTCGCGGCACTTTCGCTTTGTGCTTCTGGCGGAGCAGGCGCGGCGTCGCGTTCCGGATGTTCAAGAAGCCACCTTGCCACCATTGCCGAAGCGAGTTCTTCGACCCACTGGTCCAGGATCGGGCCGGCTTCCTTTCTGAGATTGGACGCATGAGCGAGGCGCGACAGTTCGTAGCTTTGCAGAGAATTGCGCGAAGCAGACAGCAAGAATTCCCACGGGGGACGGGCGTGGTTTCTGGCCATGTGGTTCCTCCTAAGTAACCAGTAAGGCAGCGAATAGTACACGCAAAGTAATATGAGTCAATAGCTGATGAGGGGCGGTCGGCCTGTGGAAAACTGTGGAAATCGTAAGGCGTCACTTACGCTTGCTTTTGCAAGCTCTATTCAAGCTTGCAGCGCGTGTTCGGGCGATTACGAAGATCCTGACCGGACCACGGCTTCTTATGAGCACGAGGTCGACGATGCATCGGCCGGCGAAGAAGGTTTCTGCGAACCGTAGACATGTTTGCGGGAATGGAGGAGGGAAGATGCTGAGGCGAAAGAAACAAAATGCTGTGCGTGCTCGCACGCGAACACAGAGGGAAGTGCTGCGAGACGTGATGCTGAGTGCGAACGAGTGCGGGGCGTGGCTCACTCTAGGCGATCTGGCCGCGTTGACGCGCTATCCAGCGGCGAGCATTTCTGCGCAGCTTCGGCATTTGAAGAAGCCGAAGTTCGGCAACTTTGCTCTCGAGAAGAGAATGCGGGACAAGGCCGACATTTTCTCCGCGAATGCGCATGGAGTTGTTTGGGAGTACCGGCTGGCGCGGCGGCGTTTTTGGAGGGAGATCATCCATGTCCATTAAGCCGGAACTTGTATTCGATATCTGCTGGGAAGTCTATCGCGGGGCGCGCGAAGTGCTCGAAGCGAAGCGAGGCGTTTCCGCATTGAATCCGGAGAAGGCGGGAAAGTTTCTGTGGCGGCCGGATATCAAGGCTCGCCTGAACGAGTGGGTGGCGGACTTTGCGCTTGCGGGTCATGCGGCGCTTGCCGAGCCGGAACGCGCCTCTCGCATGGTGATGTTTCGCATGTACTACCTTGGGCTCGCGCCATATGACACGGCTCGGCCTTTCCTGGGACTTAGCGAAATGAATTGGGTGAACTGGAGCGAGGAGATCAGGCGGCGGTGCGGAGCGGAGCTGCTACGGAGAGGAATGTTTCCACCGCGAAAGTATTTTGAGTGAAGGCCAAGAATCTTGGCGGCGCCATTACAGCTTTGCCGCGGCGATTACAATCGATGTCAAGCCTGGAAGCTACTTTTTTGTTCCCGCAGCGCTAAGACAAAGTGATTTGATCGCCGACGCGAAGGAGTTTGCCTTGTTCAGTGCCAGGCACGCGAGTGTTTGTGGAAAGGCGATAGTAATGGTCGAAACGTTCGATGGGGGACCAGTCCGGAAGGGCGGCGCGGCGTTTTTCGGTGAATTGCTTTGAAAAGCCAAGCCAGTCTTCACCTGTGCGCGGATTGCGCGGAGGAACAGGGCAGCGGGCACAAGGATTGCTGCCTTCAAAGGCGACTTCGCCGATTTTGAAGCGCACGACGTAATTTTCGTTCGGTCCGAAGAGGTTGTCTTCCCAAAAGGCAGGAACACCGTCGATTTCCAGCGTGGCGCGGAAGCGTTCACGTGCTTCGCCAAGCGTGATGCCCGGGAACCAATCGCAGATTGCTTGTAGAGAAGCGGTGGAGACGATCGTCGGGCCCGGAGCAAGGCCATCGTCAGGAAAGCCTTCGCGCGCATATCGAATCACTACGGGCTGCTCAAAATAATCGCTGAACCATTTTGCGGCGCGGTCCGTTTCTTGCGGAAATTTCACGCGCAAAGGCGCCAGGCCACGATGATCGTCCGCAGCGGAGAGGCCGACGCTCGAAAGATCGTGCTTGTACTTCGCGCGAATCAGGTGAATTGCCGGAGCGCGCTTGCCGTTGATCCATTTGCCGTCAAGAGAATAGAGAGCCCAGGCGCGGTCGAGTTCGAGACCGCCGTTAGGGCCAATGCACGCTTCAGGGACGCTGACCGGGTCGAGCGATTTGATAGGGTGCAGACGAATGCCGGCCAGGTGTGGCTTTAGAGAGGAATCGGACACAAAGAAAGTCTAGCAGAGTCGCTCTACGGGATTCTGCAGCATGTCATAGATGCAACTTCTAGACTGACAGTTTACGGAGTGGCAGCGGCGCCGCTTGCGGCCGCGGCGACCGGTTTGTATCCGCAAGATGCCGCCCTGCGGAAGGCTTCGAGCCCTTCGGCGTTTGACATGAGCGCAGTCGTCTGGCAATTGCGCAGCGAGCCGCCAGCGGCAAACGCAAGCGCGATAGCTGCGGCGGAAACGTTGTCTGGCATTTCAGTGATGAGCACGGCATCATACTCGCCAAAAGCGAAATACGAGTTCATGATTCTGCCGTTGAGCTTTTCGATCGGGCCGCGCACGGCGTCAAAGCGATCCTGCGGATTGGCGATGAGGCGTGTGAGCGCTTCCGGTGTGTAACTGACTTGATGAAGAAAAAACGGCATAAAGGACTCCTTCGAGGGGCATTCCGGGTAGGGCAAAACTATGTGCCGCGGAGAAGCCGGAGTCAAGAGAGCTCAGCTCATTACCAATTTTTTGTGAATCTAAGCCTTAGGCGCTGAGCTGAAAATCTCGGCGAGGCGGTCGGCGATCAGTTTTTCTTCACCGTCTTTAAGCTGCCATACGGCAAAGCCGAATGAGTTTGGATCGCGGGCCGGGCGGCGGTTATCGTGATTCTCTTCCTTCAGCTTTCCTTCGGGATCGCGTCCGCGCATGCCGCTGGCTCCGGCGCCCATGCTGCCGATGGCGAGAGGCCGCGTGTCCGCGAGCTTCTGCATGACTTCCTTTCCGGTGATTTTGAGTTTTGCCGGATCGATCTGCCAACTGTAACGCGGCGTGACGTTGCCGAGCGCTTGCGGATTGAACTCGCGGGGAAGGGCGGTGACGCCGAACTTCTTGACGGCGTCTGTAATAACTTGCGCTTTGGCATCGTAAGACCTTAGCGATGTGTCCCACTCCTCGCCCACGAAGAGCTCGAGCGCTTTGAGAAAGCCGAAAATTGTTTCTTTGCCGATTTTGCAACAGCGGCCGATGCGGTCCTCTTGCGGACTCATGTTGAGCAAGGCGTAGCGAATCAGTTCTTCTTTGCCGATCAACAGGCCGGAGGCTTGCGGCCCGCGAATATCTTTACCTCCGCTGAAGGTGACCATGTCCCAACCTTGCGAGGGATATTCCCAGAGGCGTTCTTTCGGCGGAACGTCGGCTGCGGCGTCGTTGAACGTGTAAAGGTTGTGCGCTTTGGCGATCTCGATGGTTTCCTGGCCGCTGACTTTACCTTTGTCCGACAAAATGTTCGTGAAATGAATCGCCAGAGTTTTCGGATTGATGGCGGCGATCATCTCTTCGCGCGTTTCGACTTCGACAAGTTTTGCTCCGGTTTGGCGGATCTGATGATCGAAGGGATAGCGGTGGCTCTTTTGGATGATGACTTCCGTTCGTGGGAAATCGATGACGTCGGGAACCTGGCGAATGCGAGGTTCGAGGTCTTCGGTCATCATGCCGGCATAGCTGACGACCATGGCTGCCGCGGCTCCTCCGGTGACAAGACCGGTATAACCCGCGGGAGATTTGCAAAGCTTGGCGATGAATTTGCCGGCGGCAACTTCAAGCTCGTCGAGAAGCACGAAATGTTCGTTGCCGCGGCGCATTAGTTCCATCACCTCCGGGCGCATGACGGAACCACCGATGACGGTGACCGTGCCATTGATATTGACGAGAGGCGTGACGCCGAGTTCGGCGTAAATGTCGCCCGTCGAACCAAGACCGGAAGTAATTGGCACAATTGGATTTCCGTCTGGAGAGGGAAGAGGTTTGTGCTTTTTGCCGAGTGGAATTGCGGCGTTTGAGCCGGAAGGAGTGAAGAGGCCGCCCGTGATTGCGCCAAGGGCGGTGAGGAAAGAGCGGCGAGTCCAATCGAACCTGAAATTCACGGATGATCTCCTTTTTCTGGCAAGAAGCGAGGCTTTCGCAAAATTATTTCTCGGATGCCGCGGGCGGATTGACAACCAGGGCGGCGCCGACGACCTCAATGAGCGAATCGCCCGGAATCCATTCGACGGCCATACAGGCACGCGAAGGCGCTTTGCCGGGTGAAAAATACGTGGCGTAGATCTTGTTCAGCGCGTCGTACTGCGCTTTGTGCGCATCAAATCGCGCTTTGCCCGCGGGCATGGGGATGCCGTCGGCATGAGGCAAGCAGATGAAAACGTCGAGGTGAATGAGATTGTCCATGCCGGATCCGGCGCGTTCGACGTTGCGCTTGAGGGCATCCATGGTGCGCGTGACGTGCTTCTCAAACGCGTCGGTGACGAGAACGTGATCGTCTTTGCCATAGCCGTCGTTGGAACCCGTGCCGGAAAAATAGTAAACGCCGTCGTGAATATGGCTGCTGCGCGGCCGGCCAGACATGTCCGTGCCCGGGACTGTAGGGGTTGAGGCAGAGGAAGCCGGTTGCTCTGCAAAGAGTTTTGGCGCTCGAGTGAGTACGGCTGTGGCTGCGGCGATTTTTCCAAGGAAATTGCGGCGCGCGTTGAATGCCATGGAATGCCTCCTGCGATGGATTCGCTTGCGAAGAGCATCATAGCGCCATGGAAGAGCAATTCCCTCTGGGCGCCATTTCGCATGGTGGAAATGGAAGATTTTTCTTGTCTGGCTTTGCTTAAAGCCGGCGAAAACCGCCGGATCAGTAGCTGTCCTGCACTTTGGGCGGGTCCGGCCGACTGGAAGGCGGGCTGATGCCATTAAGGCGAAGATAAAGCGCCATCTGGCCGTAATGATCGGCGGCGTGCCAGACGATAGTCGTCGCAAGGCCAAGGCGCGTATTGGGGCCAGCGTATGGCCCTTCGATGGGATCAAGCATATTCTTCGTGTTGATTGCAGCGAGTGACTTGTTGACCGCGGCAAAGGAATCCCGAAGATAGATAAGAAGTTCGCGCTTGGATTTTGCGGGTGAAGGTCCGCCCTTATCGCAAGCGTCGGGCGGTTTGATGCCGTCGAGCTCAGCGGCAAAACCGAAGTTGGCACAAGCCACATGCTTCACCTGCTCGGCAAAAGTGCGGAGCTGCGCCGGACCGTATCCAGGAGTTTCGTTCTTGAAATTCGCTTCGGTCGGGCGAAAACCGTATTTGTCTTCGGGCATGGCTTCGGCCGCGGAACGGACTTGGTATTCCTGAAACTGAAAGCCGCGGGTGAAGGCGGAAGCGACAGTTTCTTTCTTGC
>Ga0126371_10005897_pt1 | contig 10887 bp, 9 predicted proteins | sample PanSoiMetaPlot_4_FD_110145 | JGI IMG/M metagenome (GOLD analysis project Ga0126371, IMG submission 110145) | Tropical forest soil microbial communities from Panama - MetaG Plot_4 | ecosystem: Environmental > Terrestrial > Soil > Tropical forest > Bulk soil | place: Panama | collected 2016-02-17
CGCCGCATCGCGTTTGCCCAATGTCACAATTGCACGGGTGCTCTCTGGCACGGACTGCACATAAGCCCAGAGCTGCAACGCGGGCAGCAGCCCAGACTGCATCTGCCGCGCGATCTCGTTCCGCGCATGAATTTTCTGCTGCGCCACGCGGTAAACGCCCACGTCGTGCGTCAAATAGCATCCCGGCCGCAACACCACCTCGACATCCTTCGCTTTCGAAAACTCTTCCGCCACCACGTCGTACCAAGCCGATCCAGCGCCCGAAAGAATTGCGGGGTCGCGCCCGAATCGCCTCGCGTCCGTCAATTCGCGAGTAATCGAAACTGCTCGCCGCAAAAATCCGCGAATCGCCGCCTCATCATCCAGCACGCCCTCGTACAGTTCTATTCCGCTCAGCGCAATCGAATCGCGCGAGCGCTCAATCGCGGCCAGCACTTCATCCATCTGCGAGCGATTCCGCACACCGGTTCGTCCGCCGTCCACGCCCAATTCGATTAGCACATTCAGGCGCTGCCCTCGCTTCTGAAAAAACGTTCCCAACTGCTCAACCAGTGCCGCCGAATCCACCAGGCAGAAATATTCGAAGTGAGAATCTTCCAGCAGCGCGCTGATGATCGCCATGTTCTGCTTTCCCACAAGTTGATTCGCCATCAGCACGCGCCGCACACCGTGTTCATAGGCCGCGCGTGTTTGCTGCGCCGTCGCCAGGGTGATGCCCCACGCGCCGCCCTCCAGTTGCCGTGCAAAAAGTTTGGGACACATCGTCGTCTTGCCATGTGGTGCCAGTCTTGCACCGTACTTAGCCATGAATTGCTGCATCCATTTCAGATTATTCGCCAGCCGCTCCTCATAAAGGACGGCCGTCGGCAGGCTCAGATCCTCACCCAGCAAATTCCATCCCAGCCGCGCAATCTCACCGCTTGCGATAGGCCTCTCGATCGTGCCCAATCCTTTGTTCTGTGTGCCAATCAACTCGTTCGAGTCGGTAGCGAAATCGATATTCTCGTGATAGGTTCTTTCAGCCATCGCTTCGCCTTTCGTTGCAGAGCCGATATTCACAGCCGGCCGGACCATCGCTCCGATCGTCTGACTATCATACGTCCTCAGGAGAGCAGAATGACGGTTTGTGACACGCTGATTCGCAACGCGACAGTAATCGATGGCAGCGGCGCCGCTGCGTTCGGCGCAGACGTTGCCATCTCTGCCGGCGAAATCAGTGCGATAGGGAAGCTCCACGGACATAGCGGAGAAATCGTCGTCGACGCACAAGGAGACATACTCTCCCCCGGCTTCATCGATACTCACGCGCATGACGACATCGTCGCGATTCGCAAGCCGGAGATGCTGCCGAAGCTCTCGCAGGGCGTCACCACGGTCATCGTAGGCAACTGCGGCATTTGCGCTGCGCCAGTCAGTTTGAAGAATGGCTTGCCCGATCCGATGAATTTGCTCGGCGAAGCGGAAGATTTCAGTTATCCCGTGTTTGCCGATTATGTCAAAGCCGTTAACGCCGCGCGCCCGGCGATAAATATCGCCGCGCTCGTCGGCCACACGGCGCTTCGCAATAATCACATGGACCGTCTTGATCGCGTCGCCTCTTCCGGCGAAATCGCGGCCATGCGCCTCGAGTTGCAACAGGCCCTCGATCACGGCGCCCTCGGCCTAAGCACCGGCTTGGCCTATGGCTCCGCCACGTCCGCCACGACGGAAGAAGTTGAGGAGCTTGCCGAACCGCTCGCCAAATCGAGTGCGATCTACACCACGCACATGCGCACCGAAGGCAAGGAAGTGCTGCAGGCGATGGACGAGGCTTATCAAATCGGCCGCGCATCGCGCGTGCCCGTCGTGATTTCGCATCTGAAGTGCGCTGGCATCGACAATTGGGGCCGCAGCGGCGAAGTGCTTCAGTCGTTCAATAACGCCTCCCAAGAACAAGACATGGGTTGCGATTGCTATCCCTATAGCGCTTCTTCGACGACCCTCAATGCCAATCACATCGATGAACGGATCAAGATCACGATTACTTGGTCCACGGCGCATCCTGAGATGGGTGGGAAAACGCTCGCGCAGATCGCGCAGGAATGGAACGTTTCGCAGGCCGAAGCCGCGCGCCGCCTCCAGCCTGCCGGTGCGATCTATCACATGATGTCTGAAGATGACGTCCGCGCCATTCTCCGTCATCCGAAAACCATGATTGGTTCCGACGGTTTACCGAACGATCCGCGGCCGCATCCACGCCTTTGGGGTACGTTTCCACGCGTCCTCGGTTACTACAGTCGCGAGCAGAACTTATTTCCGCTCGCCGAGGCAGTTCATAAAATGACCGGTTTGCCCGCTCGCCGTTTCGGATTTTCTGATCGCGGCCTGATCAAAGAGAATTACAAGGCCGATTTGGTTCTTTTCTCCGCGGACAAAATTCGCGACGCAGCCACTTTCTCCGACCCGATTCAGCCTGCGGAAGGCATCAAATCCGTTTGGGTCAATGGCACGCTTTCGTACGATGGACGCGACTTGTGCGGCAAGCGATCGGGCCGGTTCTTGGCACGCAATCAGCAAAACTAGAGATACGGGAGTTTTTTTCGATGAGCATCAAGCGTTATGGAGTGGAGGGTGAGAAGGGAACTGGCGGACAGCACCTTCCATTCGCTCGTGCTGTGGAAGCCGACGGCTGGCTCTATGTTTCCGGCCAGGTGCCGATGGTCAAAGGGGAAGTGGTCTCCGGCGGGATCGTCGTTCAAGCCCACCAAGCCATTCAAAACATGCTCGCCATTTTGAAGGAAGCCGGTTACGGGACCGAACATGTTATCCGCTGCGGAGTCTGGCTGGACGATCCGCGCGACTTCTCCGCTTTCAATGGAGTGTTCCGCGAATATTTCGGTGAAAATCCGCCCGCCCGGGCCTGCGTCGTCTCGCACATGGTTGTCGATTGCAAAGTCGAAATCGACTGCGTGGCATTCAAACCTCGCAAATCATGAGCCACTGCATAGTCGCGCATCAGCAAAGGGGTATTCGATGATCGCGGGCCATGCCGCGTTCCTTCTCATTTCTGCGTTTATCTCTGTCATCCTGCTCATCGTCTTAATCGCCTGGCTCAAACTAAATCCTTTCATTGTCCTATTCGCCGTCTCGCTCGCCTTGGCGATTGTCGTCGGCATGCCTGTTGGCACGGTCGTGAAATCGTTCGAGGCGGGAGTGGGCAACACGCTGGGCCATATCGCGATTGTCATCGCACTCGGCACTATGCTCGGCAAGATGATGGCCGAATCGGGGGGCGCCGAACGCATCGCCCTCACTTTGATTGACGCCTTCGGCGAAAAGCGCGTCCCTTGGGCCATGATGATCATCGGCCTTGTCGTCGGCCTTCCCGTATTCTTCGAAGTCGGCTTCGTCCTCCTCATCCCTATCGCATTCAACGTCGCCAAGCGCACCAATACGTCTCTGATCCTCGTCGGCCTTCCCATGGTCGCAGGTCTTTCGGTTGTGCACGGATTGGTGCCGCCGCATCCTGCCGCGCTTCTGGCCGTTCAGGCGTTCAATGCGGATATTGGCCGCACCATAGCCTATGCCTTGTTGATCGGCATCCCGTGTGCAATCGTTGCCGGTCCGCTCTACGCGAAATTCATCGCACCGCGGATTCATCTACCCGCGGAAAATCCCATAGCGGCTGAATTTTTGGAATCCCGATCCGGACGGAAATTACCCGGTTTCGGAATCACGGTTGGCACCGTGCTTTTGCCGGTAGTGTTGATGCTCGTCGGCAGTTGGGCAGACGCGTTTTTTCGGCCTGGCTCAGTTCCCAACGTCTCTCTGCGCTTCGTAGGTGATGCGGACATTGCTTTGCTGGCGGGAGCGCTACTAAGCTTCGTCGTCCTCGGCAATATGCGTGGTTTCAGCCGCGAAACAATCCTGAAATTTTCCAACGATTGCCTCGCCCCCACCGCCGTCATCACCTTATTAATAGGCGCAGGTGGCGGATTCGGTCGCGTCCTCCAGGATAGCGGCGTTTCGCAGGCCGTCGTGCAAGCCGCCCTTCGTTCCCATATCTCGATCCTCGTGTTGGCTTGGCTCGTAGCGGCTGTAGTGCGGCTTGCCACAGGATCCGCCACCGTGGCCATGACCACTGCCGCGGGCATCATCGCGCCTATCGCCGCAACCACCGGACTAGTCAGCCCTGAGTTGCTCGCGCTCGCCACAGGCGGCGGCTCCCTGATCTTTTCTCACGTCAACGACGGTGGCTTCTGGCTCGTGAAGGAATATTTCAACATGTCCATCCCCGACACCATGAAATCATGGTCCATCGCCGAAACCATCATCTCCCTGATGGCCCTGGCCCTAGTGGTCGCCCTCTCCCATATCCACTAAGCGCAGTCTCTAAAGTGTTGTCATCCGCCTGTTCGGCGAGCAGAAACGCGCCTTTTTGCGTTCTATCGCTAACGGGTCGAATAAAGAAAAATAACCTACGTTAACGTGGCAAAGGGGGGTGTTTTGCGGCGATTTTTGCCATTTTAACGAGAGTTACCGCGCAAAGTTGATGATCCACTTGCAACAGGTTTCCATGCAAACACGATGATCTACCTGCAGCAAAAAGGGGAGTACCTGAAACTCGATTCCCTTACAGTAGAAAAGTGCCGAAATCGTCCGGAAAGTTCTTCACGCCTGAAGAACTTCGCGCAGCAATTTCTATAGGAAAGCGAATCCGAGGCGAGCAAATATCGCTGAATTACAGTGTGCCGGCACCCTTTGCTACGGCGCGGCAATGTGGGGCGGGCCTGCCATATTTGCCATCGAGCTCTGCTGCCCAGAGCAGCACATCGAGCAACCGTGCGCGGTCAATATTCTCGAGCTCCGGCCGTCCCATCAGGAATCCAGCCACCGTCGACGTGCACTCCTCCAGGAAGCAGTTGTTCCTCACCACCGCATCATCAGCCGGAACCAGATTCCGGCAGATCTCCTTCTGGCATGCTTCAAGCCTTTTGAGACAATGACTTACAAGGTGTTCGAGGCAAAACAAGCGGCAATCCAGTCGCAGCACCGCCGAGCGGGCGCAATGCGCAAATTCGCAGCGAATGGGTGCAACTCCAAAAATATGTTCCGGGTCTTTCGATTGGCCGAGTTTTCCGTTCATGATCAGCTTACCAACCTTTTCTGCCTGTGGTCTTTAACTCTTGGAGTCTTATGAGCTTAGGAGTTTCGAATCGATATTGCTTCGCCAGGTTGCCCGCTGATGAAAGCTCCATGAAACGTCTGAGCCTTCGTGCACGCGTCAACCAAGGGATAGACCAGGTCGCACACCACTGAGAACTGTTCCCACCCCGTTTCAGTAGCTTGCATTTCGGTCTTCCAGAACGTCAAAACGTCGACCCTCCTTAACTCCTTGTGCGAGTGCAAGATAATGGCGGCGCTAAAACCGGGAACCCGCCGCAGCAACTTGATCACACGTTCCTCGATGCAAATCTTAAGTGCCTTGACGGCGTCAGGCCTTGCGATAAATCCAACGGAACGAATATTCGACGTGAGCTGGCCAGCGCACGTGCCAAAGGCCATGGGGGCAAAGGGCTCTTCGAATCCCCACGGGATTTCTGCAATCGCATCGGTATCAGTCTCGATCCGCATTTTTCGTCTCCCTTTGTCAGTCTTCGCGCCCGTGGATTAATGTGTAGGAGGCAGACCATCCTCTACGGGGGCGGGAGAAGGATGGTCTGCCTGACAGGTATCGCATCGCGTTGATGCCGTTTCCTTGTCACCGTAATAGTGCTGTTGCGCCGCAATCCGTTTCATCCCGAAACACGATTTTTAATATGCCGAGGAATTTCATCACTCAGTTCTTCACACCCAAACAACTTCGCGCACAATATTCAATCGGATTTTTGCTGCAAGTGAAATCAACTTTGACGACAAATTGTGCTGTAACGGCATGCTCCGTTTTGCGCGCAAAATTGCCACAAGTGGATCATCAACTTTGCTCGGTAAGTGCCATTAAAACCGCAAAAATTGCCCCAAAATGGCGCTTTCGACCACTTTTGGCCTCTTAAACTGGCGTTAAGCGAATTGTTTTCGCTGGAGCGGCCGCACGTCAGGCCCGGCGAGCGTGCGGACGGACACGGGCTTCGATATTTCGACGCCATTGCGAGATTCACGGGTTCGTTGCACATCTGGGAGGGCGGGCGATATACTTTTCGCCCCGAGGGCGGGATGGAATTCGTTCAGTTCGACAAGGGCTATTACCGTCGTCTTCAGGATCGCGACCCGCCGACAGAGGATCACTTCGTCTCGTACTTTCGCGACCTCTTACAAATTAAGCTGAGGTCCCGCCTCAGCTCAAAACAGGCTATCGAAGACATTCAACAAGAAACGTTTGCGCGAGTTTTGACAGCCGTAAGGAGCGATACAGGTATTCGCGACCCTGAAAGGCTGGGCGCCTTCGTCAACTCCGTCTGCAACAATGTTTTGTTGGAGTTCTATCGTGCTTCGTCTCGCAACCCTCAGGAGCCCGAGAATAAGCCGGAAGTCGCCGACCATAGCATTGACTTGCACGGGTTTTTAGTTTCCCAGCAGACATGCGACCAAGTTCGGCGAGTGCTGGAACAGCTTCCGGAAAAGGACAGGCGCCTGCTTCGGGCCATGTTCCTTGAGGAACAGGACAAGGACCATATCTGTCGCGAATTTGGCGTCGACAGGGACTACTTGCGCGTCTTGTTGCACCGCGCCAAGCAGAGTTTCAAGGCGCTCTATCAAAAGGAGATAGGTTCGCCCGGCTAGGCAGACGGATAAGGTCTGTGTATCCGGCAACGGAGATTCAAATTGGCGAAACGATCCGTGGTTTAGAGTCACCATTAGATAGCAGGAACGGAAGAGAAGGAGAAATGGACCACCAGGAAGCGATTCGAATAAAGGCTGCCGAGCAATACCTGCTCGGAGAACTGCCGGCCACCATTCGCGACCAGTTTGAAGAACATTTTATGACTTGTGGCGAATGTGCCACAGATCTGCGCATTGGAGCGGCCTTTGTTGCGAACACGAAAGAGGTCTTGCGAGAGGCGTCTATAGTCGAGCCCCGTACGCCAGCTTTGCGGCAGCGTCCAAGTTGGGTATCCGCGCTCTTCAGACCATCCATAGCCGCACCGGCATTTGTCGTTCTACTCGCGATAGTCGCGTACCAGGGGTTTGTGACCGTCCCTCGTCTCCGCTCATCGTTATCACAGGCCAAAACCCCTTCAGCTGTAGCTGCCTTTTCACTGCTGGCCGGCAATTCGCGCGGCGAAGCGTCCGTACCAGTTTCGATTCCGCACGATCAGCCATTCGGACTGTATGTGGATATCCCTCCGCAGCCAGCATTTCCCTTGTATACTCTCGCCGTAGAAACTGCAGGAGGCGCTTCCGAATTTTCTTTGCCTGTTCCTGCTGCGCAGGCCAGAAGCACGGTAGAGGTATTTGTCCCTGCGGGGCGACTTGAGGCGGGTGACTACGAAATGGTTATCCGGGGCGAGCAATCGCAGCAGGATCGCGGAACTGAAATTGGCCGAGTGCGCTTTTCGCTGGAATACACGAACTAACCTTACAGTTCATATCCAGAGGCGGATCTTATGACCGACGCAATCTTCAAGAAGACGTACCACTACAGTGCACATGCTCACGGTTTAAGCGCGTCATTCGAGCGGCCTGTGCAGCATTTGATCGAAGTCCAAGCGGCCACATCATTGCCGACGACCGGCGGACACGGAAACGCTCGCGTCAGCAAGTTCCGATTTCAGGAATTTATCTCCTACGAAGCGACATATACACACGTTTCGGGGAGCCAAAACAAGGCGGATTCCACGTACACGACTCTCGTAACAGCAACGATCGAGGGTCTGAACATTTTGGACATAGTAACCGCTGATCGGATCGTGGCACGACTCTCGTCCCAGCACCCTACGGAGCATCATGAGCCTCATGTGGTTCTGCTGGGCAGTAAATTTGAGAATTTACGAATTGCCGGATGTCGGGTCGAAATCGATCTCAATCATGACTTTTTCTTGCGACTCGACACATTCGCAGCGATTCGAAAAGAGCTTGAAACAAACACGGATTTCCGCAAAATGGCTGAGGATCCCTATCAAACAGGACAGGCGCAAAAGCTGCCTGACGCGCACGGTGTCTTGCTGTGTTCTCTCGTCAAAAGCATGAAGGTGGATTGTCCTGGTGTGACGCGGCACGGGCACGCCTTTGTGGTTCCTCAATTCGGAAAAATCTTCCTGGGAGAAATACTCGCCAAGCATGGCACGAGGACGTTGACGATGTTGCGTGTCGAAATGGGATCGCCGGTGGCGGGCTCCGCGAACATGGCAGAAGCCATCGTCAATGGCAATACCTGGCCATAATCGCTCTCGTGGGCGCACTGGCATTTACTATCCAGAGTTGCAAGCGCCCGACTTCTTCGCTTACCCCGTCTTATGTGCAAGGCCGCCTCGATCTTCAGCGTGGCGATCTCGACCATGCTCTGGTAGAGGCAGACGCCGGCCTGCAGCGATTTCCCGACGCCAGCGGCGAACAGCATTGGAAATTCAGGACGCTGAAAGCTGAAGTTCTGCTCAGCAAACGCCAGAATACCCAAGCGCTGGATTTGTTACAGACGCCTCTGCCCAATTCTTTGATAAGCAGCGACGTTGCTGTTTGGCAGCAACTGACACTCGCGAGCGCGCACGGTTATCTTTTTCAATTCGCCGACGCCGACCGCTCGCTCGACGAGGCGCAGACTCTCGCCACGAAGTACCATCCCGAACTCCTTGGCCAATTTGCCTTACGCAAGGGTACTCTCTCGCTGTTGCGCGGCAATGTGCGGGACGCCCAGTCCTTTTACAGCGCAGCGCTCAAAGCAGCCGAGACGCAAAACGATCCGTTTTTAGAGACCGCAGCGCTCGGAAGTCTTGGGCTCATCGCGACGCAACAAGAACATTACGATGAGGCCGTTGAGCTGAATCGCCAAGCTCTTCAACTTTCGCAATCTATCGGGGCGCAAGGCTCCTCGGCAAATATTCTCGGCAACATGGCTTGGAGTTTCTTCGAGCTGGGAGATTACAAACGTTCTTTAGGGCTGTTTCGCCAGGCGGAAGATTCCGCAGCCAAGGAAGGCAGCCTTGGAGCGGAGCTCCGCTGGAAAGTTGACGTGGGGACGCTAGATTTTTATCTGCGCGATTATGGCCCTGCGCAGACAGATTTGCGCGAGGCATTAGATTTAGCAAGAAAGTTGGACCAGCAATCGCAGGTCGGCGCGTCGCTCGACGCGCTCGCTTCAGTAGCATTGGCCGAGGGGCAGGCGGGCACAGCAGAAATTTACAGCCAACAAGCGATCAATCAGTTCCGCCTGATTGGCGATCACGATGATGAAGTCTCTTCGGAGCTAACCAACGCCCGGATCGAGGCTGAACGGCAGAATGCCGCCGGCGCTGAGAAGATTTTGACGGCCATTCTGAGTGACTCTCACGCAACGCCATCGATTTTGTGGGAAGCTCACGCGAGGCTAGCAACCGTTTACGCAAGCGAACACAGGACTTCCGAAGCTGAAAAGCAGTTTCGGCGAGCGATTGCAAACGTGCAGACGGCGCGCAGTTCCGTGCAGGACGAAGAGTTGCGGCTCTCATTTCTTTCAAATGCCATCGAATTCTACGATGACTACGTGGAATTTCTGGTATCGCAGGGTCGAACTGATGAGGCGCTCGGGATTGCGACCTTGACGCGTGCGCAGACCCTGACCGAGGGGCTCGGTATCCATCCGCCAAAGGCCGGATGGACGTCCACCGATTGGAGTTTGGCCGCGACGCGGGCCCACTCGACGATTCTTGCTTATTGGCTAGGGGCGCATCATTCGTATTTGTGGGCAATTGCGCCCCACGAACGGCCTCGTTTATTTACGCTTCCTCCAAAGAGCGAAATAGACCAAATCACAAAATCGTACGCTGACGCAGTGCTCGGTCCGCGCGATCCGCTCGCGGCAGGCAATGAAGACGGTGCTCGTCTTTTTGCGATTCTGGTGAAGCCTGCGATCAACTTGATAGCAAAAGGTTCGCGCGTAATTATCGTGCCGGATGGAAGCCTATTTGGTCTTAATTTCGAGACATTACTAGTGGACTCGCCGCAGCGCCACTATTGGATCGACGACGTAACGGTGATCAATGCCAGTTCGCCTGCGCTCATCGCGGAAGGACTACCCGCAAAAGCTTCCGCTAACAGCAAGCTTCTTTTGATTGGAGACCCTGTCCCGCCAAATTCCGACTTCCCGGCTTTGCCGCATGCGGCAACCGAAATCAGCGATATTGAAAAGCACTTCGGCCATGGCGCCACTATCGAATTTACGGGAAAAGACGCAACGACGGAGGCGTATCTCAATAGCCAGCCGGCCAAATTTTCCTACATACACTTCGCAGCACACGGAACATCCAGCGAAACCACGCCGCTCGAATCGGCTGTGATTCTCTCGAGGCAAGGCGAATCGTTCAAGCTCTACGGTCGCGACATTGTTAAGCGTCCTCTGCGAGGAGCTCTGGTGACGATTTCGGCCTGTGAGGGCGTGGGCTCAAGGAATTATTCCGGAGAAGGACTGGTCGGTCTCTCATGGGCTTTTCTTCGAGCAGGGGCGCGCGCCGTGATCGCAGCGTTATGGGAAGTGGACGATACTTCGACGGCTACGCTAATGGATCATCTATATGAGCAGCTGAGCAAGGGTGTGGCGCCTGCGCAAGCTTTGAGAAACGCGAAACTGATGCTGCTGCACTCCGGCACGGTTTACGAAAAGCCATTCTATTGGGGACCCTTCCAATATTACGTTGGCTCTTAGCACAGGAGGACGCGTGAAAATCGAACGCAGCATGCTATTTGTGCCAGCGATGAAGCCAGAGATGATGGCCAAAG
>Ga0126371_10005898_pt1 | contig 10884 bp, 10 predicted proteins | sample PanSoiMetaPlot_4_FD_110145 | JGI IMG/M metagenome (GOLD analysis project Ga0126371, IMG submission 110145) | Tropical forest soil microbial communities from Panama - MetaG Plot_4 | ecosystem: Environmental > Terrestrial > Soil > Tropical forest > Bulk soil | place: Panama | collected 2016-02-17
CTTGAAGTTGGAAGATAGGGCCGAGGACGAACGGCCTCCACTTGAGTGCGACACCCGCGTCGCGACAGAGATCCTCGATCCGCATCGCCGCGATGTACGAGTACGTGCTCGCGAAGTCGAACCAGAAATCGATGCGCCTCATCGGGTCTTAGTCTAACAGACGGCCCGCGAACGTTTCAATGCCGCCGCGATGCCAAGGTCGACGCCGGCTTCGTATTGCGAAGCCGCAGTCGCGTTTCACCGCGCAAATGCGCCGATATTTTGTGGTCAGTCAAAACTCGGGTATTGCTCGAACATCTTGAGGTCCGGCTCGAGAGTATCCCACGGCTCTGCGCCGGCCACGTGGATGTGCATCGTCGGCTTGAACAAGGCCGGATCGTCGAGACTGCCTGCGGCGATGCCGATGCCTCTCTCGCTCTCACCGCCGGTGAGTCTCGATCCGCAATCCGCGCAAAATCCACGAAGATTCGTCCCGCCTCGCAAGCTTTGCGTCTCGTGACGTTTGATGTTGCCGTTCGTGACTTTGAACGAGCCTTTCGACACATAGACGACCGGCATGTACGCGCTGCCGGAGACGTGCTGGCAGTCTCGGCAATGGCACTTGAACATCAGCGTCGGCTCGGCCGTGTATTCATAACGCACCGCGCCGCAAACACAGCCGCCCGTGATCATGGCAGTCACTCCTCCACATCCGCTCCAGGCTTGTCGGCCCCGATGAGCGCTTCGCGGAATAACACGAGCAGCAGCGGGGACAACGACAGGTTGTCGACGACCCCGTTCGCGAGGATCAGCTCGATGAGTTCGTCGCGGGTGAACCAGCGCGTCTCGAGCACCTCGTTGGCGTCGTGCTGCCCGCCGGTCTCCTTCAGATCGGATGCGAGAAATATCTCGTAGCGCTGGTTGCTGCAGCCGTAAGATGCCCAGCAGTGCATCAGCGGTTCGATCCGCCCAGCGCGAAAGCCGGTCTCTTCCTCGAGTTCGCGCAACGCAGCGGCTGTTATGTCCTCTCCTTCGATCGCGCCACCAGAGGGGATCGCCCAGACGTACTCGTCGACGATAAAACGGTACTGCCGCACGAGAAGGACGTCGCTGCCGCGACGCGCGACGATACCGACCGCTGGAGCTGGGAAATCGATCGTATAATACGTGCGATCAGACCCATCGTTGACCGTCACTTGCTGCAGCAGCACCGAGAAGTACGGGTTCTTCACGAGCGTCTCGACGCTGCGTGATGTCCACGGCTTGCGATCTTCTTCGGGCAGCTCGCCGTCCGTCACGCCATCGCTGCAGCTGTCGCGCGCAGGCTGTCGACGACCGCCTGCGTCCGCACCGCCTCCTCGAACGAGCACGCGATGAGCGATTGTTCCTTGGTCGCCGCCGCCGTCAGGAATGCGCGCGTCTCCGCTTCGAACGCATCGCCCAGACCCGGCAATGACGCACCTTCGATCGTATTCCAGGCGAGCGCGAAATCCCAGCCCTCAAGCCGAAGCGCGCCCGCGCGTGTCACCATCTCGAACGCGATGAACTTGTCCGGCGCGTCGCATGTATAGGCGAGCGTTCCTACCCCACCGCTCTTGAAGAGCAGCGCCGCCGCGATCCGCGTGGTCGCGCTGTCTGTCGCGTCACGTGCACCCGATGAAAGCGCTTTCACTTCGGTGACCTCACCCGCCACGAACCTGCACAAATCGACGACGTGCGTCGCCTGCTCGTTGATCGCTCCGCCCGACTGATCGGCGAGACCCCACCACGGGACCGAGTACGGTTTGCACGCCCAGTGGCACATGACGGCGACGACTTCGTGCCGCTCGGCGAGTGATTTCGCCAAGCGCACGGACTCGCGATATCGATTCATGTACCCGACTGCGTTGATGATCCCCGCGCGAGCGACGGCTTCCGCGAGTTCCTCGCCGTCCTCTGCACGCAAGCCGATCGGCTTTTCCACCATCGTCGCGACGCGCGCCTGGAGTGCGAGCTGCACGACGTCCCTGCGCACGGACGGTGGCGTACACACAAAGACGGCGTCGAGCTGATCCCAAGGCAGCATCGCGGGATCAGCGACCGCGATCTTCGCGCCGGCCTTTGATGCGAGCGCTCGAGCGCGCTCCACGTCGCTATCAGCACAGCCCTGGATCTCAGCCCCGAGCCCGGCTGCTCGCGCGGCGCGCTCACCGCCCATGCGGCCGCACCCCACGATGCCGACGCGCACGCGCTTCCCATTCTCGCTCATGGCGCTGCGAGCGGTCGCGGTGTGCTGTGACTCAAGCGGCCCGCGAAAAACGAGCGGACACCTTCGACCACGTACTCGACCTCGGCCTCCGACATCGCCGGTCGGATCGGCAAGCACAACAGCTGCGACGTGAGCTGCTCTGCGACCGGGAACTGCCCGCGCCTCCAACCGTATCCGCCGAACGGCGCTTGCAAATGGATCGGCGTCGGATATCGCGTCACGGCGTCGATGCCGATCGACGTCAAGTGTGCGAGGAGCGCATCGCGATGCTCGGTTCGGATCTGGAAGAGATGATATGCGTGGACCTCGTCATCATCGACGCGCTGCCACGTGACGGGCAAGCCGTCGAGTCGTTCTCGATAAATCGCGGCGACTTCGTTCCTACCCTTTACCCAGCCGGCGAGCCGCCCGAGCTTGTGGCGCAGAATGCGCGCTTGTATCGCATCCATCTTGCTGTTGATGCCGAGCGCGACATGCTCGTTCTGCGAGGCTTGGCCGAGGTTGCGCTGGATCCGTAGTGACCGATCGTATCGCTCGTCATCCGTCGCGACCGCGCCTGCATCGCCCGCCGCGGCGAGATTCTTGCTCGGATGAAAGCTGAAGCATCCGATCGCGCCGATCGTGCCCACCGCTCGACCGCCGATCTCGGCTCCGTGCGCCTGCGCAGCATCTTCAAGGATATGGAACCCAGAGCGCTCGCCGAGCTCGATGAGCCCGTGCATCGGCGTCGGCTTGCCGTACAAGTGCACCGGGATGATCGCGCGCGTTCTCGGCGTGACTGCGGCGGCTGTTTGGCCGGCGTCGATGAGATACGTTTGTTCGTCCGCGTCGACGAGCACCGGCATCGCGCCGGCGAGAACGATGGCGGCGACGGTCGCGTAGAACGTGTTCGCGTGCGTGATGACTTCGTCACCTGGCCCTACGCCCAGAGTCCTAAGGGCTAGGACCAAAGCATCCGTGCCGCTGTTCACGCCGACGACGAATCGCGCGCCGAGCGATGCGGCGAACTCATGCTCGAATCGCTCGACTTCTCGCGTCAAGATGTAGTCGCCGTGCAGCAGCATCGACCTGATGTCGGCGATCAGCTCCTCTACGTCGCCGAACTGTGCGACATAGTCATACCGGTTCACGCGCATCGAACGCCATCCGTCGGCAGTTGCGGCGTTCACTTGGCTGACAGGAAGCGAATGCGCCGCTCGTCAAAGTTCGCCGCCCCTCCGAGCTTGCCTATTTTGGGTATCTGGCTATTAGGCTTCTGAGGGGACGTTCTCTTCGTCGCTTTTTGGGTAACTCCGGAGTGTCCTTCGACTCGGCGGTCGACGTGACGTATGAAGTGTTTCGCTTCGCTCGAAGAAGTGCCGCCCGTCCAGCGAGAGCGGGAACACGACGGCTTTGGGCCGATCGTCTTCCGGCGCATGCTCTCTTCGGATTCGTTTGAGACGAACATCGACTTCGTCGATGTGACGACGATACCGCCGGGCAGCGTCATCGGTCGCCATCAGCACCGAGGCAACGAAGAGCTCTACTACATCGCTGCGGGCGACCCGCTCGTACGCGTCGACGGCGACGAACGCCGCCTCCATCGCGGCGCCATCGCGGTCGTCCACTCGGAAGGCTGGCACGAACTCGTGAACGACACCGAGCAGCCGGTCGAGATCTTCGTCATACAGGTCCATCTATGAGTACGACCGATGTCATCATGGTCGTCGAACCTGCCGAACCAGGTTGGTGGACGGTATCGCACATCGATCAAGGCGACTTAACGACGCTGTCGCAACGTCGGGTCGTCGCAGCCCCGCTGCGCGATCCAAGCACCCGCTGCATCCAGCGATTAGGAACGCGGCTGATCAGCGAGACGGGCGCGGCATCGAGCATCCTCTTCTTGCTCGATAAGCTCGCGAATCCGGCTTCGACCAAACCCACGCTCCTCACCGGCTATCCCGTGCCGATCTTGGCCGTGTGCCCATCGACGGTGCTCGCAGAAGCCGCGCCGAAGAAGTTCAGACGTTTCGTCTTTCTCGACTTCCAAGGGCGAGGTCAGATCGCGCTTGTCGCGCGCGCCGAAGACGGAACGATCGTCGACTTCGCGCGTCACGGAGGCGACTTCGCGCAAAAGCTCTCGGGCGATTCGCATTTCGCGAACGGCAGCGGCGATTTGCTCCTCGATCTCATCGCGAGCCGCGCCGGCGCAGACACATGTGCGATTGCGACTGAGGTACGGGTCGCGCTGGAACCGTTCTTCGCCACGGCGAGCGGATTCGGATACACGTCGATCGTCTTCGCGAGCCGCGCTTTCCACGATCGTCCGCTCGCTGACGAATTCGCGCAGACGTTCGCGCGCGATTGCAGCGCTGCACATTCGGTCGGCGTGCTCGACACGAGCGCCGAACGCGCGGTCGCCGGCGCACGCAGGCTTGCCATGGTCGCATCGGAGCCGGGCGTCTGGATGACCGGCACCCGCTCGCGTCCGACGCTCGCAGTGCGAGCGACGCGCGACGTCGAGTATCGCATCGAGCACGTCGACCGGCCGGTTTTCGATCCCGATGAGCCGGCGCTCTCGCAGCTTATCGGCTCGCGGCCGACCATGTTGTTCGTCGACGCTATCGTGCTCGAGACGTATGGCCGCGAAATCGCGGCGTACGCCGCGCGTCATCTGAATTGTCTCGGCATCTCGTCGGTCGAAGGCACGGAAGAGGCGAAGACGTGGGCGCAGGTCGAGGACGTGTGCGCGCGCATCGTCTCCGCCGGCCTGCGGCGCGACGGTGTCGTCGTCGCCGTCGGCGGCGGCACGACGCTCGATGTCACGGGACTCGCGGCTTCGCTTTACCGCAGAGGCGTCCGGTACGTCCGCATCCCGACGACGCTCATCGGGATGGTCGATGTTTGCGTCGGCATCAAACAAGGCGCGAATTTCGCGAGCAAGAAAAACGTCGTCGGCGCTTTTCACGCGCCCTTCGGCGGCATCAACGACCTGCGGTTCCTCAAGACGCTGCCGGCGCGCTATTTGGCTTCGGGCGTCAGCGAGATCGTCAAGATGGCGCTCATCCGCGATCCGTTCCTCTTCGAGCTCCTCGAGGCGCACGCCGAACGGCTGGTGGCGTCGCACTTCCAGACGCCGAGCCGCGCGGCGGAGCAAGTGGTCGTGCGAGCGGAGCTCGCGATGATGGCGGAACTGCAGCCGAACTTGTACGAGCAGGATCTGCGCCGCTTTGTCGACTTCGGGCATTCGTTCAGTCCGTGGCTCGAGAAAGCGAGCGATTTCACGATCCATCACGGCGAAGCGGTCGGTCTCGACATGATGATGTGCACCGCCATCGCAGTGCGACGCGGCATGTGCGACGACTGGGTGCTGCGCCGTCTCGCCCGCTTGTATCGGGCGGCCGGCATCCCGATCTCTCACGCGCTCAGCGCTGCCGAGCCGCTCGTCGCGTCGCTCGAGGACGTCCGTCTCCATCGAGGCGGCGACCTCAATCTGGTCGTCCCGACCGGGATCGGTGCGCCAGCGTTCATCCAATCGATCGACGTCGACGAGCTCACCGTCGCGCTTTGCGACATCGAAATGCTCGCGCAGTCGGCGGCGGATACCGCAGGTCAAGTCAGTGCTCTCGCTGGCGGTTGACCTCGGAGGCACGTTTCTCCGGTGTGGAGTCGCCACGCCCGATGGGGCGATGACGGCGATCGAACGCACGACGGTTCCCAACTCTCTCGATGGCAAGACGTCGCCTGGCGCGGTCTGGGATCTTATCGTATCGCGCATCGACGACTACGGGCGGCGGTCGCCACTCCTCGGCGCTGACGACCCTATCGCATTTGCGTTCCCAGGACCGATCCTCAATGGACGGACGATCGTCGCGGCGCCGACGGTCACAGGCGACGCGCCGGTACCCGACCTCGCGGCGCTGCTCGAGGCGCGCACCGCGCGGCAGGTCTTCTTGCTCAACGATGTGTCTGCAGCCGCATGGCACCTCAGCGAGCGTCTCGACGTCAGTCGATTCATGGTCGTAACGGTGAGCAGCGGCATCGGCTCGAAGGCATTCGATCGGGAAAGCACGAGCGGCGTCATCGACGACGTCGCGTATGCCGGCGAGATCGGCCACTGCAAGGTCGACGCGTCGCGAGATGCGCCGATGTGCGACTGCGGCGCACGCGGCCACCTCGGCGCGATCGCCTCCGGACGAGGCACCTTGCGGTTGGCGCGGCGAGTCGCTCAGGCAGACCCCGATGTCTTCTCCGTTTCACGGTGCGTCACGGTTTACGGCGCGACCGCGACGACACTCGATAACGAACGCCACCTCGTTCCGGCGATCAAAGACGGCGATGCGTGGGCCGTCGACGTCATGCGCCGCGCCATGGAGCCGCTCGCGCGGACTCTGTCGGCGAGCATTTATGCCTTCGGACTCGAACGGATCGTCGTCGTCGGCGGCTTCGCGCTCGAAGTGGGTGAGCGGTACATCGCGACTCTGCGAGAGCTCATGGATGTCGAACAGGTAGGGTCGCCGTTCGCGATGAGGAGCGAAGACATCGTCGTCCTCGGAGCCGCGTATCCCGATGCGACGCTTCTCGGCGCTGCGACGTACGCGCGCCGCTTTTTCTCCGGCGCGAAGGTTCAGCGATGAAGCTCGCGATCATCGGCGGAAGCGCTGCGAGCACGCCCGCGTTGTTCCGCTGCGATGCGATGCGAGACGCCGCCGAATCGCTCGACGTCGTGTTGACCGGTCGTTCTCGCGAGAGGCTCGACGCTGTCGCACGCGCGATCGGGATCGTCACCGACGGCGCATTCGCTTCGCTGCGGACAGTCGAGCACGGAACCGCCGCGGCGCGCTCGGCGATGCGTGGCTGCGACGTCGTTCTCGTTCAAGTGCGATGCGGCGGTTATCTTGGCAGGGCATTTGACGAGACATTTCCGCTCCGCTTCTCGATACCGGGCGATGAAGGTCTCGGCCCCGGCGGCCTCTCCGCTGCATGGCGGAGCTGGCAATCGTTGCGCGATATGCTCACTATCGTCCAGGAAGAGTGCCCGACTGCGTTCGTCGTCCTGATGACGTCGCCGGTAAGCCTGCTCGTGCGTTGCATCCTTGCGGAATTCCCGGACATACGCGTCGCCGGCATCTGCGAACTTCCTTGGACGACGTTGAAAAGCGCATGCGAACCGTTCGGCAAGGATGCGTCTGCGGCACACTTCACGTACGCGGGCGTCAACCACCTCGGCTGGTTCGCCTCGATCGATTGCGGCGAACTCGACGTCGTCGGTGCGTACGCAGCGCAGCGCGACCGCGATTTCCCTTCACGATCGTTGGTCGAGTCGTCCGGCGTGCCGCTCAAGTACCTACGGCTTCACTACGAACGCGAGGCCGTCGTCCGCGAACAGCTGGCTTTGGCGGTACCGCGCGGAGCAGAACTCGAAATGCTGCAGCGTCGTGCGATCGAGCTGTTCGCTTTCGGCGACCGCGACGAGGTCGATGCTGCGATCGCCTCGCGCCCGACGCCGTGGTACGCCGATGCGATCGCTCCGCTCATCGCATCCTTCGCTCTCGGGTCGGATGGGCCGATCCCGTTCTTCCTGTCTGCGCGCAGCCGCGGTGCGCTCGATGGATTCGCCGATGACGACATTCTCGAGCTGCCACATGAGCTCGTCGAAGGCAGACTTGTGCCGATCGAGGGTTCCTGCGGAGTGACTCCGCAGGCGCGACGCGTTCTCGAAGACTTCGTCCGATACGAACGCCTCGCAGCGGATGCGGTTCTCTCGCGCGATCCATCCGCAATCGTCGCCGCCCTGCGAGCTCATCCATGGGTCGACGATGATGCGGCCGCTCGAGGACTGGCTGACGCCATCGTCTATCAGGAGACCGCTGCAGCCGCCTCCGTCATGTAGTAGCCGACGACATCGCCGATGCTTTTGGCGAGCGTGTAACGCGGCGTATATCCCAGACTTGTGATCTTCGAAGGATCGCCTGTGTGACGGGCGATGTCGTTGACGCGCGGTGCCGCCCGCGCGATGCTGACCGAGCCCTCGATGCCGGCCGCTCGAAGCGTCGATGCGAGCACATCGCCGATGGCGACCTCGACGCCGCTTGACACGTTGTAAGCCTCGCCTGCGACGCCGCTGTGAGCCAATCGACCGAGCGCGCTCGCGACGTCTCGAACGTCGACGAAGTCGCGCGTCGAGTCGAGGTTGCCGGCCTCGACCACGGGCTCGGCGACACCGCGCGCGATCGCTGCCGCTTGCGCGGCGAAGCGCCCGCAGACATGCCGCTCGTCCTGACCCGGTCCGACGAGATTGAAGAGCCGTGCCCAAAGCACCGGGACACCGTAACGCTCGGCGACGATCCGCGATGCGTGCTCCGATACGAGTTTGCTCGTGGAATACGCGTCGACGGGTCTACACAGCGCGGACTCTTGTATCGGTATGCGTTCCGGGGCTCCGTACACGCCACCGGTGGAACCCAGCACGCTCATCCTGACGGTCGGCCCCAATTCGGCGATCGCTTCGATGAGCGTTATCGTTCCGATGAGGTTCGTCTTCATGAGATGCGCGTTGTCATCGTCGCGCAACCCCGATGCCAGATGCACGACGAGCTCCGGCCGGAACTCAAGCATGAAGTGGACTAGCGAATGGCCGTCGCAGATGTCGATCGCTTCATAGCGATATCGCTTGTCGACTGCCGCTTCTCTTAACGACACGGGCAAGGGTGCAGGAACGCTCGTCGCGCCGAAGCGGACGTTGTGCGTGAAGACCTCGTCACGGCGCGGCGAGCGGCCGATGCCGAGCACTTCAGCCTCCGGGTCGTCAGCAAGCGTCGCGGCGACGAAGTAGCGGCCGACGAAACCTTGCGCTCCGGTGACGAGATATCTCACGGCCGCCGGCTCGCTTCCGCCGCGTCCAGCATCGCGTCCACTGTAAGAGCGAGCCCTTTAGCGAGAGGTGTCGGCGGCTGCGGCCCGAGCACAGCGCGGAGTCGACGCACGTCGGCGATGAGTTCGAATATCTCCGACGCTTCCGGCCGGCGCCGCGACGGATCTTCGACCACCTGTCCGCTCGCGCAAATCGCGGCGACGAGGCCTGCAAGTGCGCCAACGCTCGTGCCCATGCCTGAACCGACGTTGAGCGTGATCGAGTCCGCAACATCGCATTCGCACGCAGATGCGATCGCCTCTGCGAGATCGGTGACGTAGACGTAGTCGCGCACGGGCCGCATATCTGCGACGACGATGTCGCCGCGCAATGCAGCTTGGCACACGATCGTGCCGACCAGCGAATCCGGCGCGACGCCGGGTCCGTACACGGAGAACGGCCGGAGGATGACGCTCGCGACGCCGTAGCTGGATGACCACGCGCGCACCGCGCATTCGGCGACGGCTTTCGCCGCACCGTACGGAGAAGTCGGTCGAAGCGGCGCATCCTCGGTCACCGGGTTTTGATCCGGTGGCCCGTAGACCTCAGCCGAAGACGCATATACGATTCGCCGAACTCGCGAGCGCCTGCACGCTTCCAGCACGTTGATCGTGCCGCCGAGGTGCACGTCGAACGTCGCGCTCGGATCGGATATCGACGCACGCACGGACGCACCGCCGGCCAGATGTACGGCGGTGTCCGCACCGCGTATCGCTTCTATTATAGAATCGTGGTCGGTGACATCGACGGCAAGCGTCTCGACGCCCGCCGGCAATGATTTCGACGAGCTGCCGGGCGCGGACGCAATAGCGCGGACAAGCGCACCCCGCGCCTGCAAACTCCTCACCGCGTGTGGACCGACGAACCCGCCGGCGCCGGTGACGACGACGGTGCATCCCTCGAGCCGCGCACTCATACGGGCACGCCCTCAGGCGAAGATCTTCCGACGCGCTCCCGGTTTCGCGCAACTGTCTCAAAGGTGCCCTCGAGCCGCTGCGCCATGATCTGCGGAGTGTAGTTCGCGTCGTAGCGGCGCCGCGCGGCGTCACCGAGGCGTGCTGCGAGATCGTCGTCCGTCAAGATGCGGACAATCGCGTCAGCGAGTGCCACAGGTTCCTTCGGTGCGACGACGAGACCCGTGACGCCGTCCTCGACAAGTGTGGGTATGCCGCCGACCGCGGTCACGACTGCGGGTCGGCCGAGCGACATGCCCTCGATGATGGCGTTCGGAAGCGAGTCGAGCGTCGTCGGATGCGCGTGGACGTCGATCACCTTCCATACGTCGCCGATCGGGCCCGGGTAGCTCACGATTCGCACTCGATCCGCGAGGCCAAGCTCGGCTGCACGAGCTTCGAGGCGATCCTTGTACGACGGATCTTCGCGCACGTAACCGACGAGGAGGAATGCTGTGTTCGGCACCCGATCGCAGATCCGCCGTGCCGCTTCGATCATCACCATGTGACCTTTCGTCGGCAGCAGCGTGCTTATCTGGCCGACGATCTTGACGTTCGGATCCGCAGGAAGGCCGAACTCCGCGCGCACCTCGGCGACAGACCTGTCCGAGGCCGGCGGCACGACGCCATTCGGGATGACGACGATGTTCGGATTCCCGAAGCGCATCCAGCGCCGTATCGTATCGGCGCAGGCCGCCGAATCGGTGAGGATCGCATCGGCGTTCGCAAGCGTCCACTGATGGACGCCGAACCAAAGCCAGCGCGGATCCCATTGCTCGACGTGATACGTCGTCAGCACTCGCGGCGTTCCC
>Ga0126371_10005899_pt1 | contig 10883 bp, 10 predicted proteins | sample PanSoiMetaPlot_4_FD_110145 | JGI IMG/M metagenome (GOLD analysis project Ga0126371, IMG submission 110145) | Tropical forest soil microbial communities from Panama - MetaG Plot_4 | ecosystem: Environmental > Terrestrial > Soil > Tropical forest > Bulk soil | place: Panama | collected 2016-02-17
CGGACGCCGAGCGCAAGCGAGTGCTCGACGAGATCGGCGATCTTGGCTGGCCGGTGTTTGTCAAGCCTGCTCGCGGCGGGTCCAGCATCGGCACCTCACGGGTGACCGGGCCGGCTGACCTCGAGGCGGCCATTGAGGAGGCCCGCCGTTACGACCTCAAGGTTCTCGTTGAGGCGGCCATACAGGGAGCCGAAGTCGAATGCGCCGTGCTCGAGGGCGCCGACGGCGGGCCGCCGGAGGCGAGCCTGCCCGGTCAGGTCATTGTCGACCCGCACTCGGCTTTCTACGACTTCGAAGCCAAGTACATGGGCGCGGAGACGTCGATGGTGATCCCCGCGCCGATTCCGGACAACGCGGCTGAGCGGATCAGGCAGCTCGCCTGTGCGGCGTTCGACGCTATTTCCTGCGAGGGGCTGGCCCGGGTCGACTTCTTCTACACCCCCGCCGGCGAGATCGTGGTCAACGAGATCAACACCATGCCAGGGATGACCCCCGCGTCCGGTTTCCCGATGATGTGGGCGGCGAGCGGCCTGCCCATGCCGCAGCTCATCGACCGCATCATTGCGACAGCTCTGCGCAAGGCGGGTGGCCCGCGGTAAGACGGTCGACATGGCCCGGCCGGCGGGCCGGCGCGCGACGGCGAGCGGCGGCGTCGGGAGACGAACGTCCCGAGCCGCCGCCCGCTGACGCCGGGCGCGCCAGCTACTTCTTCTTGGCCCTGGCGGTCGCCTTCGCGGCCGGCTTCGCCGACTTGGCGTCGTTGACCATCGCCTTGAAGTCCGCGCCAGCGCGGAACTTGGGCACCGACGAGGCGGCTACCTGAATCGGCTCCCCGGTGGCGGGGTTACGCGCCGTCCGGGCCGGACGCTCGCTCTTCTCGAAGACGCCGAATCCCGTGATCGCGACCTTGTCGCCGCTCGCAACGGCCGACTGGATGGTCTCGAGGACGGCGTTCAGCGCCTCGGTCGCGGACTTCTTGTCCCCCAGGCGACCCGAGATCGCGTCGATCAGATCACGCTTGTTCATTATTCACTCACTTCTGCGTTCCCACGGTGAGGCCGTGGCCGTCCGGGCTGCTCGCCTGGATCACTACCCCTGACCCGCCCGAAATTAAACGATCGGGCTCGGCTACACAATAACCTTGGCAAATATTGTCTCGCGTGTCGGCCCCAAACACGAGTTTTCATCCTCTGAAAAAGGGCGCATAAGGGGAAAAACCTACTCATTAGGCCGTGCGCCTTTCATTGCTCTGCCGCGCCGGGTGAGCCGGTCAGGTCGGCCAAGCAGGCCGCAACCACGCCCGCAGGCGTCTGGCCAGCACCCGGTCACCCAGGTGGTCCCGCCGGGGCCACGGCAAAGCGGCAAATGGAATTTCCCTGCCCGGGTCATCGCGAGGCGAGCAACGGCGGCTTGCATTGCACGCCCATTGCCAGCCAGAATGCGAATGCGGATCGAAACAAATGTCCTCTTTACACCGCAATTGCACGCCGCAATAACGCCGATGGCTTCGCCGGGCATGCCCGGCGAAGCCATCGGCGCGGTAATTCGGATTCGGCTACAGCGTCGCCGGAAGCCAGCTCGGGCGCGCGCCCTCGAACGCGGCGATCGCGTCCTCGTACCGCAGCGTCAGGCCGATGTCATCGAGGCCTTCCATCAGCCGCCAGCGCGTATAGTCGTCGATCTCGAACGGCGCCGCGAGCGGCTCGGACAGGCCGCCGCCGGACACGCGCACCTCGCGCCCGGCCAGGTCCACCGTCACCTCACCAGGGGGCTCGGCCTCGGCCGCGTCCTGGATGAGCGCCACCGTCTTCTCCGGCAGCACCACGGGGAGCAGCCCTGCCTTGGTGGCGTTAGTACGGAAGATGTCGCCGAACCGCGGCGCGATCACCGCGCGGAAGCCGTAGTCGAGCAGCGCCCATACCGCGTGCTCCCGCGACGATCCGGTCCCGAAGTCCGTGCCCGCGACGAGGATCGTCGCCCCCGCGTACCTGGGCTGGTTCAGGACGAACGACGGGTCCTCACGCCAGGCAGCGAACAGCCCGTCGCCGAACCCATCGCGGGTGACCCGCTTGAGGTAGACGGCGGGGATGATCTGGTCAGTGTCCACGTTGGTCCGCCGCAACGGCACCGCCCGGCCGGTGTGCGTAACGAATGGTTCCATCTGGGATCTCTCCTTCTGGGCTGAGCGAGCGTCACAGGTCGGCGGGCGCGGTCAGGCGGCCCGTGACAGCGGTGGCGGCAGCGACGGCGGGCGATACGAGGTGAGTGCGGCCGCCCTTGCCCTGGCGGCCCTCGAAGTTCCGGTTCGAGGTCGAGGCGCTGCGCTCCCCGGGGGAAAGCGTGTCCGGGTTCATGCCAAGGCACATCGAGCAGCCGGCCGACCGCCATTGCGCGCCGGCCGCGGTGAACACCTCGTTCAGGCCTTCGTCCTCTGCCTGCGCCCTGACCTGCATGGAGCCAGGGACGACCAGCATCCGGACGGTCGGGGCGACGTGACGGCCGCGGATGACCTCGGCGGCGGCGCGCAGGTCCTCGATCCGGCCGTTCGTGCAGGAGCCGACGAATACGGTGTCCACGGCGATGTCGCGCAGCGGGGTGCCTGCCGTCAGGCCCATGTACTCCAGGGCCCGCCTGGTACCAGCCGGGTCGGGCGTCTCTTCTGGCGCCGGGACCGAGGCGGCCAGCGGCAGGCCATGACCGGGGTTGGTGCCCCAGGTCACGTACGGGGTCAGCGCGGTCGCGTCGATCGTGACCTCGTGGTCGAAGACGGCGCTCTCGTCGGTGGCCAGCGACCGCCAGTACTCGACCGCCGTGTCCCAGTCCGCGCCGGCCGGGGCGTGCGGGCGGCCCTTGAGGTATTCGAAGGTGGTCTCATCCGGGGCGATAAGCCCCGCGCGGGCGCCGGCCTCGATGGACATGTTGCACACCGTCAGGCGGCCCTCCATGGACAGCGAGCGGACGGCCTCGCCCCGGTACTCGATGATGTAGCCTTGGCCGCCGCCGGTGCCGATCTGCGCGATGATCGCCAGGATCAGGTCCTTCGCGGTCACCCCGTCCGGCAGCGCCCCCTCGACGTTGACGGCCATCGTCTTGGGCCGGATCTGCGGGAGCGTCTGGGTGGCGAGGACGTGCTCCACCTCGCTGGTGCCGATGCCGAAGGCCAGCGCGCCGAACGCGCCGTGCGTGGACGTGTGCGAGTCACCGCAGACGATCGTCATGCCGGGCTGGGTCAGCCCGAGCTGCGGCCCGATCACGTGCACGATGCCCTGCCCGGCGTCGCCCATCGGATGCAGCCGGACGCCGAACTCTTCGGCGTTCCTGCGCAGCGCCGCCACCTGAGTGCGGGACACCGGGTCGGTCACCGGGCTGCCCGGCCCGGATAGCGGCACACCCGGACCCGTGATCCCGGTCGTCGGCACGTTGTGGTCCTCGGTGGCGATCGTCAGGTCGGGCCGCCGGACCTTGCGTCCGGCCGCGCGCAGGCCGTCGAAGGCCTGCGGGCTCGTTACCTCGTGCACGAGGTGCAGGTCGATGTAGAGCAGGTCGGGCTCGCCCTGTCCGGCGCGCACCACATGGGCGTCCCAGATCTTCTCCGCGAGCGTGCGAGGCGCGCTGCTCATGGAGCCCTCCTTCAGGTCGGTTTTCTGAGCTAGTTTGATTTGCATCTCAAATGCTGAGACGGCAGTATCAGTACATGAGCAATATTAGTGGAGTTGGAGTACTGGACAAAGCCGTTTGCGTACTCGCCGCGGTCGAGAGCGGACCGGCCACCCTCGCCCAGCTGGTCAAGGCCACCGGCCTTGCCAGGCCGACAACCCACCGTATCGCCGTCGCCCTTGAGCATCACCGGCTGCTCGCCCGTGACGTGCAGGGCAGGTTCGTCCTCGGCCCGCGGATCGGCGAGCTGGCCTCGGCGGCGGGCGAAGACCGGCTGCTCGCGTTCGCTCAGCCGGTGCTCATCCAGCTGCGGGACATGACCGGGGAGAGCGCCCAGCTGTACCGCAGGCAGGCCGATGTCCGGGTCTGCGTCGCCGCCGCCGAGCGGGCCAGCGGGCTGCGGGACACGGTGCCCGTCGGCGCGGCGCTGCCGATGACCGCGGGCTCGGCGGCGCAGGTGCTGCTCGCCTGGGAGGAGGGCGAGCGGATGCACCGCGGACTGCGCGGCGCCAAATTTACCGCTGCCACGCTGGCCAGCGTGCGCAGGCGGGGCTGGGCGGCAAGCGCGGCTGAGCGCGAGCCCGGGGTCGCGTCCGTGTCCGCACCGGTTCGCGGTAGCGGCGGGAAGGTGCTCGCGGCCATCTCGGTGTCCGGGCCGATCGAGCGGCTTACCCGCTCACCGGGGCGGCTGCACGCCGCCGCCGTCGTGGCGGCGGGCGATAAGATCAGCGAACTGCTCCGCGCTGAGGCCGTCCAGCGCGCATGAACCCAACCATGGTGAGCAGACAACGTCGGATGAGCTGGCTTGTTGCGGGATCTCGTGCGCTGAGCCGCGAGACTTTGGTCCTACCGCTGGCCGCGCATCGCGGACTACTGTCGAAAACGGTCGGAAGCGCGAAGCGCAGCGAATAGAGGTGCCCGATGAGAAGGTCGCGCCCATGAAAGTGGCCGTCGTCAAGGAGAATGCGCCGGGAGAACGGCGCGTCGCCCTGGTCCCTGAGACCGTGCCGCGGCTGATCCAGGCCGGTCTTGAGGTGCTTGTGGAGGCGGGGGCCGGCGACGGCGCCTGGTTTCCCGACAGCGCCTACCGCGAGGCCGGGGCGACGATAGTCAAGACAAACGACCTGTATGAGACGGCCGACGTCATCCTCACGGTGACCCGCCCGGCCCAGGCTCAGGTCAGCAAGCTCCGCGATGGCCAGGCCGTATTCGGCATGCTGGCCCCGCTCATCGACCCGCAGCTGGCCGGGGAACTGGCGGAACGGAACGTGACGGCTGTTTCCCTCGACGGGCTGCCGCGCACGCTGTCCCGCGCCCAGGGCATGGACGCGCTGACCTCGCAGGCCAACGTCGCGGGCTACAAGGCGGTGCTGATCGCCGCCGCGGCATACGGCAGGTTCTTCCCCTTGCTCATCACGGCGGCCGGCACGGCACGGCCGGCGAAGCTGCTCGTGCTCGGCACCGGGGTGGCCGGCCTGCAGGCAATCGGCACCGCACGGCGGCTCGGCGCCCAGGTCAGCGGCTATGACGTCCGGCCGGCCAGCAAGGGCGAAGTCGAGTCGCTTGGCGCCACGTTCATCGAGCTGACGTCCGTGGCGGGCGCCGCGGGCGAGGGCGGCTACGCCCGCGAGCTGACCCAGGACGAGCGAGAGGCCCAGCAGGCCGAGCTCACCGGCCACATCGCGAAGCACGACGTGGTGATCACGACCGCGCAGGTGCCGGGGCGCCGGCCGCCCCTGCTGATCACCGAAGACGCGGTGAAGTCGATGGCGGCGGGGTCGGTCATCGTGGACATGGGCGCCAGCCCGCTCGGCGGCAACGTCGCCGGGTCGGTCCCGGACGAGACCGAAGTCACCGAGAACGGCGTGACGATCATCGGGGCGCAGAACCTGCCCTCGACGGTGCCGACCGCCTCGTCTAACGCGTTCTCACGGAACATGTCGGCCCTGCTGCTGCACATGACCGCCGATGGCGCGCTGAAGATCGACACCGACGACGAGATCCAGGCCGGCGTCGTGGTCACGCACGACGGGCAGGTCGTGCACCCAGCCGTCGCGAAGCTGCTCGACGCTGAAGGGATTAGCTGATGTCCACGGCACTGGTGACCGACCTGACGATCTTCGTGCTGGCGCTGCTCGTCGGCATCGAGGTGATCGGCAAGGTGCCCGCCACCTTGCACACACCGCTGATGTCGGCGGCGAACTCCATCCACGGGATCGTGCTGGTGGGCGCCCTGCTCATCGGCCTGACCGCGCACAACGCCGTGGGCTACATCCTCGCCTTCGTGGCGGCGTTCTTCGCGGCCGCCAACGTGGTCGGCGGCTACGTGGTCACTGGCCGGATGCTGAAGATGTTCCGCCGCAAGCCGCAGGTGCCGGCCCCGGCGCAGGCCCAGCTGAACGGCCAGACGAAGGAGCAGCCAAAAGAGGTGCAGCGGTGAACACCTTCACCACCAACATCCAGCTGGTCTACATCCTGGCGGCGGCCTGCTTCGTCGTCGGCCTGCACCTGATGAACAGCCCGGCCACCGCGCGCCGCGGCAACCAGGTCTCCACGGCGGGCATGGTCATCGCCGTCGTGGTGACGCTTGTCCTGCTGATCCATGAAGGAACCGTCACCGCGGTCGGCTGGACCGTTCTTATCATCGGCACGCTGCTCGGCTCGGTCGTGGGCCTGTACTCGGCACGGACCGTGCAGATGACCGCGATGCCGCAGCTGGTGTCGATGTTCAACGCCGTCGGCGGCGGCGCCGCCGCGCTGGTGGCCGTCTACGGCTACATCCACGACGAGTCCGCGCCTGGCGGCGTGCTCGGCACCACGTCGGTGTTCACCGTGCTCGACGTGATCATCGGCTCGGTTACGTTCACCGGGTCGCTGATCGCCGCGGGCAAGCTGCAGGGCGTCATCACCGGAAGTCCGGTGATGATCAAGGGCGGCCGCGCGATCAACCTGGCCCTCGCGGTGGTCGCGCTCGGCTCCGCCGCGTTCATGCTGACCACGGCGAGCCTGCCCGCGCTGCTGCTGGTGGTGCTCGCCTCGCTGGCGTTCGGCGTGCTCATGGTGCTGCCCATCGGCGGTGCCGACATGCCGGTGGTGATCTCGCTGCTCAACGCGTTCACCGGTACCGCGGTCGCGATGGCCGGATTCGTCATCAACAACTGGGCGCTGATCATCGCCGGGGCGCTGGTCGGCGCGTCCGGCGGCATCCTCACCAAGCTGATGGCCGACGCGATGAACCGGTCGCTCGGGAATATCATCGTGGGCGGCTTCGGCACCGGCGACAACATGATCGCCGCGGCCGTCACCGGGGACGTGCAGATCCGCTCGATCGCGGCCGACGACGCCGCGATCCAGCTCGCCTACGCTTCCAAGGTGATCATCGTCCCCGGCTACGGCCTAGCGGCGGCCCAGGCGCAGCACGGGGTGGCGGAGCTCGCCGCGATGCTCGAGTCGCGCGGTATCGAGGTCAGCTACGCGATCCACCCGGTAGCCGGCCGGATGCCCGGCCACATGAACGTGCTGCTCGCCGAGGCCAACGTGCCGTACCCGCAGCTCAAAGAGATGGACGAGATCAACCCCGAGTTCGGCCGGGCCGACGTGGCGCTGGTGATCGGCGCGAACGACGTGACCAACCCGGCCGCACGGCGCCAGGGCACCGCGATCTCGGGCATGCCGATCCTGGACGTTGACCAGGCCAAGTCGATCATCGTGGTCAAGCGTTCCATGGGCCACGGCTACGCCGGCATCGACAACGAGCTGTACACCAACCCCAAGACCAGCATGTACTTCGCCGACGCCAAGAAGGCCGTCGCGGAAATGACTGCCGCGGTCAAGACACTGGTCGGCTGAGCCGCGTTCACCGCGGTCACCTGGGCGCGCCGGCTAAGCGCGCGCCCAGGTGAGCCGTGGCGACCTTCTTCGGCACCACCATGCGCCAGGCGTCGGTGACAAGCTCGCGCATCTCTTCCGGCGACAGTGCCGCCATCCGCGCGTGCACCCAGTGGAAGCGCTGATCGGACAGCCGCGGCATGGCGAACTTGGCTGGCTCGGACGCGACGAGCGCGGCCCGTTCCTCCTTCGGGAAGCCGAACCCCATGGTCGACTCGTCGGGCGAGATCGACACGTAGACGATCTTGCCGACGCGAAACTTGATGTGGTCGTAAATCAGGTGTTCGGAAGTCCGTGGCAATGACATGGCCACGGCACGCACCTGCTCGGCGGTAACCAACGCGCCTGCACCTCCGGTGTCCCCGCACAGACCATGCTGCCATATGGGAGGATGCTCGCCGCTACCGCGCGCACTCCGGCCGGCCGCCCAGGATCGATACGGCGCCTGCGGCGGCGTCGGCAGCAGAAGCCGCCGCGGAAGCCAGACCGCTCCCGGTCAGATACGCGGCGAGAAACCCGGCGCAGAAGGCGTCGCCAGCCCCCGTCGTGTCCCTGACGGTCGCGGCGCGGGCGGGGATCCGGATCGGCGGCGCGTCCGTGACCGCGAGCAACGCCCCCTCGCCACCGAGCTTGAGCGCGACCACGCCGTAATGGCGCGCCAGCGCGGCCGCCAGCGCCGGCAGGCGAGCCGGCTGGCCGGCCGGGCCGGCCTCAGCGACGGCCGCGGGAGCCGTCGCGGTGAGCGCGGCGGCCTCGTCCCGGTTCGGGAAGCAGACGGCCGCTCCGCTGGTCCAGCGGAGGAAGGCGCCCGGCTCGAGCTGACGCAAGAACGCGGCCGAACCCGGGTCGACGGTGAACGGGACACCCCTGGCCACCGCTTCCGCGATCATGGCGAGGGCGACCTCCCGCGGCGCGGGAGCGAAGAACGAATAGCCGGTGAGATGCAGCAGCGCCGCGCCGTCGAGCAGCGCCGGGGGCACGTCGGCGGACCGGAGTCTCAGGTTCGCGCCACGATCGGTGATCATGGTCCGCTCACCGTCGGACCCGACGAGCACGACGATCGACCCGGTGGCGGCGCGGGTGTCGGCCGCGATGTGCGGCTCAACGCCGAACCGGGCCAGTTCGCGTCGGTGCAGGCCAGCGTCGGCGGCGCCCGCCCGCCCGGCGAAGACGACGTCGAGGCCGAGCCTGCCCATCCAGGCGGCCTGGTTGGCGGCTGATCCGCCGGGCTGTGTCCGGATCACCACCGGATTGTCATCGCCGTGCACCAGCGGTCCGCGCGTCTGGACGAGGATGTCGTTGATCACATCACCGACCACGAGCACCCGTGGCGCGCCGGACTTGCCCACCTGTCCTAGCTCACTACTGTGCTCGCTCAATTGGCGTCGCGTTCGGACCAGGCGGTCGCGATCTGGCCGGCGAGCGCGATGTTGCCGCGCGCGATTTCCACGTTGACGTCGACGCTCGCGCCGTTAGTTGCGCGCTGCATGTAGTCAAGCAGGAACGGCGTCACCGCCTTGCCGGTGATCCCCGCGGCATCGGCGGCGGCCAGCGACTCGGCGAGCACCCGGTCGTGAAGTTCCGGGTCCAGCTGCTTGTCCGGCGGCAGCGGGTTGGCCACGAGGAGCGCGGACTCGTCGCCGAGCAGGTCTCGCGCCGCCATCACGGCGGCGATCTCCGCCGGGCTGTCCAGCCGCCAGTCCAGGGCCCTGCCGGAGTCCGACAGGTAGAACGCGGGGAAGCGGTTCGTGCGGTAGCCCACGACCGCGACGCCGAGCGTCTCCAGCCGTTCGAGCGTAGCCGCGATGTCCAGGATCGATTTGACCCCGGCCGACACCACGGTGATGGGCGTGCGGGATAGCACGGTCAGGTCCGCCGACTCGTCCGGCGCCTGGGCAAAACCGCGGTGCACGCCGCCTAGGCCGCCGGTGGCGAACACCCGGATCCCGGCCTTCGCCGCGAGCAGGGAGGTCGCCGCGACCGTGGTGCCAGCCGTTCGCTTCGCGGCCATCGCCATCCCCAGATCGCGGCTGCTGACTTTGACAACCGACTCGTCGAGCGCGATCCGCTCCAGGTCCGCGTCGTCAAGCCCCGCCTTCGGCACCCCGTCGACTACCGCGATCGTGGCGGGTGCCACCCCTGCCGCGGCGAGCATCGCCTCGAACGAGCGGGCGGCCGCCAGGTTGGCAGGGCGGGGCAGCCCGTGGGAGATGATCGTGGACTCGAGAGCGACCACCGGCCGCCCAGCCTCAAGCGCGGCGCGGACCGGCCCGGACAGCTCAGGCACTGCGGACATGAGCCGACCCTACCCGCGGCCCCGGCAGGCCCAACAGCCTCGAGAGGCCCTGCCCATCCGGAATGCCCGGAATGCCCCGCCGAATAGCGGGCAAAGCGGCGTGCATGAGCCTCCGGCTGTTGGCGAAGGGGTTTGCGGCGTAGTGTGCGAACAATGATCACGCCAGCGTCGGCGACTTGCGAACCGGACGCGCGCGGACCGCATGACGCGCCATAGACGCGAACTAACTACGGAGGCCCCCGTGACCGAGCGGACCAAGATCATCCTTGACGAGTCCGAGATCCCGACTCAGTGGTACAACGTGATCCCCGACCTGCCCTCGCCGCCGCCCCCGCCGCTGCACCCGGGCACACTCCAGCCGGTAGGGCCAGACGACCTCGCCCCGCTGTTCCCGATGGAGCTCATCCGCCAGGAGGTCACCGGCGACAGCTACGTGGACATCCCTGGAGAGGTGCTTGACGTCTACCGGCTCTGGCGGCCGACTCCGCTGTTCCGCGCACGCCGGCTTGAAAGGGCCCTGCACACGCCCGCACGGATCTACTACAAGTACGAGGGCGTCTCCCCGGCCGGGTCGCACAAGCCAAACACCGCGGTCCCGCAGGCCTTCTACAACTCGCGTGAGGGCACCAAGCGGCTCACCACGGAAACCGGTGCCGGGCAGTGGGGCAGCGCCCTCGCGTTTGCCTGCGCGCAGTACGCCCTTGACTGCGAGATATGGATGGTGCGCGCGTCCTACGACCAGAAGCCGCACCGCAAGACGCTCATGCAGACGTACGGCGCGACCGTGCACCCGAGCCCGTCCCGCGCCACGAACGCCGGCCTGAAGGTGCTCGCTGACGCCCCCGACTCGCCCGGCAGCCTCGGCATCGCGATCAGCGAGGCGGTCGAGGCCGCGGCAGGCAGCGCCGAGACCAGGTACGCGCTCGGCAGCGTGCTCAACCACGTCCTCATGCACCAGACTGTCATCGGCGAGGAAGCACTCAAGCAGTTCGCCGCGGCCGGGGAGCCCGCCCCCGACCTGATCGTCGGCTGCACCGGCGGC
>Ga0126371_10005901_pt1 | contig 10881 bp, 6 predicted proteins | sample PanSoiMetaPlot_4_FD_110145 | JGI IMG/M metagenome (GOLD analysis project Ga0126371, IMG submission 110145) | Tropical forest soil microbial communities from Panama - MetaG Plot_4 | ecosystem: Environmental > Terrestrial > Soil > Tropical forest > Bulk soil | place: Panama | collected 2016-02-17
AGAGCCGCGCGCGAAGACATCATTCGAAGCTTCGAAAAATTTATGGGCAGGCCGCAAGAACTGGCACTGCCTAGTGCTCCAAAGCGTCCGGTGGTGCATTTCGAATCGGCGGATCGGCCGCAGGCGCGCCTGGACGTGGAATGCTTCGGCGGAATGGCTGTTCAGGTTGGACGCGTGCGCGAGTGTCCCGTGCTGGGACATAAATTCGTGCTGCTCGGGCACAATCTCATTCGCGGCGCTGCAGGAGCGGCGCTGCTGAATGCGGAATTGATGCATGCCGAAGGTCTCTTGAATTGAATGCCAAAGCGAACAAGCCGGTCGCGCTTCCATTACTGCACAGCTCGTTTACTTACGGGATTGAGGCGCTGGAGCTGACTTTCTGACGCGCGTGTAAACAGTTTCGAGCGTGGACATCCCGCCGGCGCTCTCGCCCAGCAGCTTCACGGTGAAATGATCCGCATCATCATGCGTGATAGTGACGCGGAGCGTTTGTCTTTCTCCATCCGGGCCGAGGAAAGCGCCGGAGTAACGGACGGTCTTGCCATTGTCATCGCTTGTACCGTCCAGCACGAGGAAGGCAGTTGAGCCGTCGTAGATCCAGATGGCTTCATATTGCTTCGAGCCGTTATTGTAGCCGTATAGACGCAAACCAGAGTAAGGCTGCCCGAAGGATTGGCCGGAGTTTTCCTCCTCGAGAAAACGCCCGCCGAGAATGGGTTTGAGCTTCGCCGTGCCTGTGGATTCCTGCGGTTCTGAGCCTGACGCGTAAAATGTTTCCCTGGTGGTATAGTCGCCGGCGACCTTCATAAGTTGCGCATGCTGCGGGCCTGGCTGCGCGGCGGCAAGGGCCTGTTGCATCTGGCTCTGCATATCCGCCGATGATGACGGCGGATTTTGCGCTGATCGCGCGTGCGCAATCGCCGCAGGCAGGACCCACAACGCTGCGATTGCCATGCAAGCACTCCAGCGCGCACGAAGCTTCATGTGGCCTCCTCAGAACTCTCGTTTTGGAGTTGGATTGCGTTCGACCAAACAATCGTTGCAGGGGACTACTGGACTTTTTCGTCTTTCTCGACTTTGCCGTCGCGCAAGCGAATCACGCGATGGGCGTGCCGCGCGATATCCGGTTCATGAGTGACTAAGATGATGGTGTTGCCTTCTTTATGCAGCCGCGCGAAGAGGGCCATGATTTCTTCACCGGTTTGAGAATCGAGATTCCCCGTCGGTTCGTCGGCCAGCAAGATCGAAGGATGATTCACCAGAGCACGAGCAATGGCTACGCGCTGGCGCTGTCCGCCGGAGAGCTCGTTGGGCCTGTGCAACATGCGCTCGCCCAGTTCCACTTGCCTTAGAGCATCACGAGCGCGTTCCTGGCGCTCCTCGGCGGGCGTGCCATTATAAATCATCGGCAGTTCGACATTGTGCAGAGCGGTCGCGCGGGCCAGCAGATTGAAGGTCTGAAAAACGAAACCGATTTCCTTGTTTCGGATGTAAGCGAGCTCGTCGTCATCGAGTTCACTGACGAGCCGCCCGGCAAGCCAATAAAAGCCCTGCGTCGGCGTATCGAGACAGCCAATCAAATTCATCAGCGTCGATTTGCCGGAGCCGGACGGGCCCATGATGGCTGCGTATTCGCCTTTGCGGATTTCGAGAGACACGCCACGCAGCGCATGCACTTGCTCCGAGCCCATTTCGTAGGTCTTCCAGAGATCTTCGGTACAGATAACGATTCCGGAATCAATCAAATCCTGACGGAATGCCTGGGACGCGGCTTCTTCGACTGCCATTCGGCCTCTCGATTTCCTTTGTTATGTTAACTGAAATTCCGCGCCCGTTGCCGCTATGTGGTGGATTGGCTCGGCAAATTCGGCACGGTATTGTCTATTTTCACCGAAGCGCCGGAGTGCAATGAACGCAGCGTCTGATAGCTTCCGGTGACAATCACGTCGCCGGGCTTGAGTCCACTGGTGACTTCGATATCCGTAATTCCGCTGATTCCTGTCTGCACAGGAACAAAAGTGGCTTTGCCGTTGCGCACGACGAATACTCCCTGAATATCGTCGTTTGCCGCGGTTCCGTCAGGATTGAGCGCAGGCCGGGCGGCGGCAAGCGTCACGCTTGAGTGGCCTTTCTGTTTCTCTTCATCGGCCTTGAGTTCCTCTTTAGTGCGAATGGCAAGCGCCTGAATCGGAATGGTCACGGCTTCTGCGTGATGCGCCGTCTGTATTTTCGCCGTGCATGACAATCCAGGGCGCACGGTGGTTGGCGGTTCATCGAGGCGCACGTGCACCTTGAAGTCGCGCGCTTCCTGGCTGTTCGCGGAGGTCTGTTGGGTAGTAGCCAGGCCGGAGGTGCGCAAAATGGCCTCTTCTCCCACGTCGGCGACATGGCCGGTGAAGGTGCGGCCGGGATAAGCGTCAATGGCGACTTCGGCTTTTTGCCCCGGCTTCACATTGGGAATGTCCGTTTCGTCGACCATCACTTCGGCATCCACGGTGGACATGTCCGAAATCGTAAGAAGGTAGCTGCCCTCGGCATTCTGAATGCCTGGCACGACGTTTTCTCCTACTTTGACCGGAATAAAGGTCACGACGCCGCCGATCGGGGCGTCATAGGTCGTTTTATTGAGCACATCGCGCAGATGCACGAGGCTGGCAGCAGCCTGCGCCTGATTGTATTGCGCTTGGACGAGTTGCGCATGGGCTTGCTTAGCGCGAGCTTCGGCGCCCGCTAAAGCTGCGACCGCAGCCAGGTAGCTCGATTTGTATGTGTCGTAGTCTGATTTGGCAATCAGGCCCTCTTTATAGAGGCCCTGGCCGCGATTCCAATCGTTGAGCGCCTTTTCCATACTGGCCTGAGACTGCTGAACCTCCGCCTGCGATGAAGCGTTGTTGGCGGTCGCTGATTGAATGGCTGCATCCATGGCGTCGAGGCTGGCTTGCTGCGCTTTGACGTCAGCGGCAGGCTGGATGCTCTCAACACGGAGGAGAACGGCGCCTTTTTTCACGACGTCGCCTTCTTTGACGTCAATGTCCGTGATCTTTCCGAATCCTTGGCCCAGCACATTCGTGTAGTTCTGCGGCCGAATCTCTCCGGATGCGGTGACGAGAGAAGTGATGTCTTGCTTCACAGCCGTCCCGGTTTGCACCGTGACCGTGTTTTTGTTGGCCTGCAGGACGCTCACCGCAACGATGATGACGAGCACCAGCACGGCGCCTGCAATAAGGAGCTTCTTCCGAGCAGTCATTTACGTGTTGTCCCTGATTTTCAAGTGAGGGTGGATTTGATCCTACCCTCTTGATTATACGAACCGGCAATACGAAAAGTTTCTTTACGGATATTCGGATGGCGTCAAAATGCACGCTACGCATCTAAACGCCAGAAGGCATGCCGGCAAGTATAACTTAGAGCCGGCAAGAATTACCTGAGACGGGATTATTAGACGCCGAAAATTGAAAAATAGCCGCCCGAAGCGAAAAGGATTCTTGATGTGGCGAGACCGGAGGACAATTCAGAAAACCGGCGGGCAACCTAAGTGTTCCGAAGGGAATCGCATTCGGTAAGGTTTAGCAGGGGCGCAGGTTAGCATTGACGCGTGTTCGGATGGAGCATAGAATTTCAGTGTCCGGGGGAATCCAGCGATGAGTCGCCGCTCGGTTGTGCCGTTCCTTGCCATTTTGGCGTTCGCATTGGTTATGCCAACGCTTTCCCATGCGCAAGATCAGGACGCCGACCAGCAGGCTCAAGACGCACAAGCCAAAGCAAAAGCAAACAAAAAGAAAGAGCGGGACCTCTATAAAGAGTTGCAGCCGGTCTATAAGGAATGGTTGAACGGGCCGGTTTCCTACATCATCACGCCGGAAGAGCGGTCGGCGTTTCTACACCTGCAGACCAATCAAGAGCGCGAGAACTTCATTGAAGCGTTCTGGGAACGACGCAATCCGGATCCGGGATCTCCTGAAAACACCTATAAAGAAGAGTATTATCGCCGAATTGCGTTTGCCAACGAGCACTATTCATCGGGAATACCCGGATGGAAGACGGACCGCGGGCGCATCTACTTGATGTGGGGCAAGCCGGACGAAGTGGATTCCCATCCCGCTGGCGGCCCATATGAGCGACCCACCGAGGAAGGCGGCGGCGAGACCTCGACATATCCATTCGAAGACTGGCGCTATCGCTATCTTGAGGGCATTGGCGAAAACGTCGAAATCGAATTCGTAGATCCTACCGGCAGCGGTGAATACCACTTAACGATGGATCCGAGCGAAAAAGATGCGCTGACCTATGTTCCCGGCGCGGGTCTCACGGACATGGAAGCCATGGGCATGGCTTCAAAAACCGATCGCTTCAAGAATACCGATGGAACGCACATGGCCCAAACTATCGGCGGCCAACCACAGTCCTACAACGAGTTTAACCGGCTTGATCTTTACGCAAAAATCCAGGCGCCGCCGCCGGTCAAGTTCAAAGATCTCGAAGCGGTGGTGGATTCGCGTCTGACAGCCAATCAGATTCAGTTTCAGTGCCATCCTGATTTCCTGCGCATTACCGACGATACAGATTTGGTTCCGATCACGGTTCAAATTCCCAATCACGAGATGTCTTTCCAGGACAAGAACGGCGTACAAATAGCCACCATGCACCTGTTTGCGCGAATTACCAGCGTGAGCGGGCGAGTGGTGAACACGTTTGAAGATACGATTACCGCGGAAACGCCGGACTCGCTGATGCAGCAGTACCTCAAAACGAACAGCATTTACCAGAAAGCAGTGCCGCTTAGCCCTGGGCTTTACCGGCTCGATGTGGTCCTAAAGGACATCAATAGCAGCAATCTGGGAGTTATTAACACGCGGCTCGCGGTTCCGCGTTACGAGGATGAGACGCTGGGCACGAGTTCTCTAATCCTAGCGGACGAGATTCGCAAAGTTTCTTCTCAAGACATAGGCATGGGTCAGTTTGTGTTGGGCGACTTGAAAGTTCGGCCGAAGCTTGATGCCACTTTCGATCAGGGCGGCAATATGGGAATCTTCCTTCAGGTGTACAACCTGAAGGTTGATCCGAAAACGCATGAAGGAAACGCCACAATCGATTACCAGGTGTTTCGCGAAGCTGATCCGGACCCGGTGCTCAACTTCACCGAGAATTCGCAAAAGTACAATCAACATGGCGAAGAGATATGGATCGAGAAGGCACTCGATCTGAAATCGCTTTCGCCGGGGCATTACAAACTCAAGATCCAGATCACCGATAACAACGACCAGCAAAAAACGTCCCCAGCGGCAGATTTCATAGTAATCCAGGCTCCCATGGCGGCCCAGGCCTCATCGAAATGATGCGGGAGGTGTGGCAAGTGAGCTATCGAACAATACGTAAAATGGTTTCGATTCTCGGGCTGCTCGCAGCGGTGTCTCTGCCTCTCGCAGCTGCATCACGGTCCGGCAGGATTTCCGGCATTGTGCTCGATGATTCCGGCGTGCCGCAAATGGGCGCGACAGTGCTGATTTCGCCGGATTCGACGGCTGCGGCTTCTGTTCATTTGCTGACGGATGCTCAAGGCCGCTTCACGTCCGCGGCGCTTTTGCCTGGTTCGTATGCTGTGCGTGTGACGCTGGCGGGATTTCTTCCCGCACTGCGCTCTGATGTGGTTGTGAGCGGCCATCGGACGACAAGCGTGGAGATTTCGATGGGCTCGATTTTCAGCGGGCTCGCAAATCTCAAACAAAGACCAAATCAATCTCCCGAGAACGGCGAGTGGAGTTGGGTGTTGCGTTCGGCCTCTGCAACGCGGCCCATTCTGCGCTGGCGAAGAGGCAGCACCAGTTCAAGCTCGAATCCATTCACAGAAGTAGCTTTGAGCAATCGCAAGACTCATAGCCGCATTGATGTGACCTCCGGAGCGCGCCCGGGCGCAGCGAATAGTTTCTCAGATTCGCCGGCGACTTCGATCGCTTATCAGGAGAACGTCGGCACGTCGGGTGAACTGTTGCTCGCCGGCCAGGTAAGTTACGAAAGCCAAACCACGAATGGAGGATTCGCGGCGATTTGGCTGCCTTCAGGCGACCGGCGCGATGGGCCATCCACGAGCGTGGTTGTGCGGCAGTCGAGGCTGGGGCTTGGGGGACCGACGGTGCGCGCCATGCGCGTGGATCAGCAAGGCGCGTTCGCGATGAGCGATAACATTACCCTCCGATACGGAGCGGAGTACGTTCTTGCCGGCCTTGGCGCTGCGACTGCTGCTGGGGTGCGTCCAAGGGCCGAGTTGGCCATACGGATCTCGCCGGAGTGGCAAGCCTCTGCTCTGCTGGCGTCGCGCCCGTGGCCGGAGGCTAGCCCAGAGGCGACAGCCCCGCTGGAATCGGCCATGGATTCTCTTGATGCCCTGCCGACCGTACTTTTTCGTGACGGGCGGCCAATCCTCGAGAGCGGCTGGCACGAAGAACTAGCCGTTGAACGCCTGCTGCAAAACCATGGACGCATCATTCTCGCTGGATTCCATGATGGTGCGCGAGATATGGCCATCTTTGGCGAAGGCAGTGCGGTCAGCAACAATCCTGATTACCTGCAAGATGTCTTCTCGAACGGATTTGCTTATGACTCGGGCAGCTCCGACTCGTTTGGCGCGCGTGCTGTCTACCAGCAGAAGCTGCGCGAAGGCTTAATGGCCACTGTGGTCTACGCCTATGCTGGTGCGCTCGCGCCGTTTACGCTGACGGCCCCCAGTGAGAGTTTGCGGGATGTGCTCACGACACGGTATCGGAACAGTGTTGCGGCGACGATCTTTGCGAAGGTTCCCTATACCAAGACTCGCGTAACCACCGGATACAAATGGATCAACGGCATGGTCGTGTCACGGCAAGACGAGTTTGGCGAGGCCTTTTACGGGATTGATCCCTACTTCAACCTCGTAATTCACCAGCCAATTCCTTGCGTCCGGCATATGGAGGCTGTGGCTGATTTCGGCAATCTCTTAGCCCAAGGGTATGTCCCGCTAACGACCGCCGACGGAAGCGTCGTGCTGGTTTCGGCGTACCGGACGTTCCGGGGCGGGATAAGCGTTCAGTTTTAGTTTTCTGGTCGTATCCGTAAAATGGAATGCCAGCTCCGAAATTTGGAATACGCGCGAACATCAACGAGGAATACCTAGTAGCCAGAAGATTCTAAGGAACTTATGCCGCGGCTCACCAGCATCTTCTGGAATCCAACGTGCAGTGATTCATGCGGGATAGTGTCGCTCGAACGAGCTATTCTGAAACATGAAAAATAGCCTGCAAACTCGGCTGACCGCCATACTGTTGGGGCTCCTGACCATTGCGGCTGTTGTTTTTGGCCTTCTCAATTTCCGCCAGCGTAACCAATTTGCTCTTCCTGATGATGGCGTGACTTGGCTGGATACTTCTTCTGGGGTGCAAGCTTGGCGGGTGCAGTCAGCTTCGCCGGCAGCGAGAGCGGGCGTGAGGCCGGGCGATATAGTCGTCGAGATTAATGGCACTCGCGTCTCCCGGGCTCCTCAGGTCGCGCAGGAACTGTTGCGGGCAGGCATCTGGTCGCAGGTTCCGTACGCGCTGATTCGCGGAGGAGTTTCCTTTGAGGCAAAAATTGTCACCACTCCATTCCGCCAGCCGAACGTGATCTGGAATTGCTTCGGAGTGCTCGCTGTTCTGTATCTCCTCATCGGGCTCTTCATTTTTGCAAAACGCTGGACCGCTTCGCGAGCGGTGCATTTTTACGTTTTCTGCCTCGTTTCGTTCATTTATTACGCGTTCCATTACAGCGGGAAATTGAATTCGTTTGACTGGACGATTTACTGGTCGAACGTGGTTGCTTTGCTGTTGCAGGCGGCTCTGTTGGTGCATTTTGCTCTGGTGTTTCCGAACCGCCGAGTGCGTAACCAGAAGTTTTGGGTTGCTTTGACTTACCTAGCGCCCCTCGGCATCCTGCTGCTACACATCAGTGTGGCTACTGCGGCGCTTGATCTGATGCCATCAATCAGCAGCCGTGTTTTTCTGGACCAGTTGGAATTTGGATACTCCGGGCTGTACTTCCTGATCGCTGCCTTTATTTTCCTTTTTAGCTACCGGCGGGCTTCCAGCGGGCTTCTTCGCCAGCAACTCAAATGGGTCACGTTTGGCACGTTCGCCGGCACTGTGCCGTTCTTCTGCCTGTACGTGCTTCCGTTCGTCGCCGGGAAACTGCCGAACGATTGGATGGTCGCGTCCGTTTTTTCTCTGGTGCTGATCCCGCTCTGCTTCGGCTACGCCATCATTCGCTACCGGTTGATGGATGTGGACATTATCTTCAAGCGCGGCATCGTGTACACGCTGGCGACTGCATCAGTCATCGCGGTTTACTTCGCGATTGTTGCCACGATCGGGCTGCTATTTCACTCCACCGGTTCCGCAGGTTCGGCAGGAACTGTGGTGGCCATCGTTATCGCGGCGTTCTTGTTTCAGCCTTTGCGCGATTGGATGCAAGGCCGCCTGGATCGCTTTTTCTATCGCGACCGGTTGAATTACCGGCGCACGCTTATCGAGTTTGGGCGCACGCTCACAAATGAAGTGCGCCTCCTGCCGCTCCTCGGCTCTGTGCTCGACCGCCTTTCACAGGCACTGCTGGTTGATCACCTGGCGATTTTCCTCGAAGAGCCCGGCCAGCCGGAACGTTTTGCGCTGGCGCGCTCGCTCGGTGTGCACGCCGAGCCGCCGCTGGATCTCAGCTTTCTGAACATTTCGCAGCGTCCGGCGCTTGCCGAGGCGGGGCTGTTCTTCGAATCCGTTCGCGGAGCTTCGGAAAGCGAATCGGTTCGTCAAACACTCGAGAAACTCGATCTGAACTATTTTGTTCCGTGCCGCTTCCGCGAGCGACCCGTAGCGGTTTTGGGCCTCGGCAAGACTGTCGATGGAGACTACCTGACCAGCGAAGACATGGAACTGCTGGACACTATCGGCGGTTACCTGGCAATCGCTATTGAAAATGCGCGTCTGTATGAGTCTCTGGAGCAAAAAGCCTCGCAGATCGAGCATCTCAAGGAATTTCACGAAAATATCATCCAGTCTCTCAGCATTGGCGTGCTCACGGCAGATTTGGACGACTGCATCGATTCGTGGAATCCGCAGATGGAGCGGCTGCTTGGTATTGGCTACGGCGAAGCGATGGGCCAGCCGTTAAGCGATATCCTGCCTCCTGATCTTTGCGCGGAGATTGCCTCTCGTGCTCACCATGAGCACACTGCGAGCGTCTATAAGTTCAGGCTTCGCTCACGACGCGGTGAATATTTTGTAATCAATGCGTCGTTTGCGCCGTTAACCGAAAAGGACGGGAAGCGCAGCGGCCGGCTTGTCTTGCTGGACGACATTACCGATCGTGTCCGGATGGAAGAACAGATGTCTCAGAACGAAAAACTGACCTCACTTGGACTGCTCGCCGCCGGCGTGGCCCACGAGGTAAATACGCCGCTTGCCGTCATCTCCAACTACATCCAGATGCTTTCGAAGCAAATCCCCAGGGAAGATGAGCGGCAGAAAACAATCGAAAAAATTGTGAAGCAGACGTTCCGGGCAAGCGAGATCGTCAATAATCTTCTGAATTTCTCTCGCACTGGGGCCGCGGAATTTATAGAGATCAATCTGAACTCGATTCTTGATGAAACCTTGAGCCTGGTGCAGCATCCATTCAAAACAGGACGCGTCACGGTCATTCGGAATTTCGGCGAAAACCTTCCCTTCGTGCTTGGCTCAAGCACAAAACTGCAGCAGGTATTCCTGAACTTGTTCATGAACGCGCGCGATGCCATGCCCTCGGGCGGCATGCTGGAGGTTCGCACTTACGCGCGCAACGGCTCCGTGGAAGTAGAGGTCACGGACACGGGCATGGGCATTCGCCCGGAGAATCTGAATCGGGTGTTCGATCCGTTTTTCACCACCAAGGCTTCCGGGCGCGGCACCGGCCTTGGCTTGTCAGTGAGCTATGGGATCGTTAAAGAGCACGCTGGAAAAATGGACGTGCGTTCCACGCCGGACAAGGGAACTTCCTTCCGGGTTGAATTTCCTGTAGCGAGAAAGGCTGTTCATGCCTAACGGAACAATCCTCGTCATTGACGATGAGTTTGAAATTCGTGAGGGGCTGGAGGCGCTCCTTTCATCGGAAGGGTACGCTGTCGCCGGAGCGAGCACAGCGGAAGAGGGTCTTGCTCGACTTGAAGATCAGCCGTTCGATCTCGTGCTCTTGGACGTTAGTCTGCCGGATCGAAATGGCCTGGAACTGCTCAAGGAAATCCATCGGCGCGACCCGCACTTAGCCATCATCCTCATTACGGCGTTTGGTTCGATTGATATGGCCCGCGCCGCTTTCAAGAATGGCGCGCAGGATTACATCACTAAGCCTTGGTCGAATGACGAATTGCTGGTACAGGTCTCAGTGGCGATCGAAGACACTCGTTTGCGCGAAGAGAACCGTCAGCTCAAACGCGCCCTGAAAGAGCGTTACAACTTCCCGAATATCGTCGGCAAAAGCGAGAAGATGCTGAAGGTGCTCGACCTGGTGACGCAGGTGGGGCCATCCCGTTCAACGGTTTTAATTCACGGCGAGAGCGGCACTGGCAAAGAAGTAATCGCCAAGGCTATTCACTCGGCTTCAACCCGCGCGGACAAGGCGTTCATCCCTGTGAACACCGGCTCGATTCCGGTCGATCTGCTCGAATCGCAGCTCTTCGGCCATGTGAAAGGCGCGTTCACAAGCGCCGTCGCGTCTAAGAAAGGCCTCTTCGAGGTGGCCGACCAAGGGACGATTTTCTTCGATGAAATCAGCACTGTCAGCGCAGAAACGCAGGCCAAGCTTTTACGCGTAATTCAAGAGCGGGAGTTCATGAGGCTCGGCGGGACG
>Ga0126371_10005902_pt1 | contig 10880 bp, 8 predicted proteins | sample PanSoiMetaPlot_4_FD_110145 | JGI IMG/M metagenome (GOLD analysis project Ga0126371, IMG submission 110145) | Tropical forest soil microbial communities from Panama - MetaG Plot_4 | ecosystem: Environmental > Terrestrial > Soil > Tropical forest > Bulk soil | place: Panama | collected 2016-02-17
CCGTGGGTGGCAGCGGACCCGTGGGTGGCAACGGACCCGGCCGTCGCTGCGGATCCGGCGATTGCGGCGGACCCGGCTGCGACCGCGGACCCGGCCGTAGCTGCGGACCCCGCCGGAACTGCCGGCCAGACAGCGCCCGCCGACCCGGCGGTGGCCGCTGCACACAAGGTCGCGGCGCTGTTGGAGACGGCCCGCGGCGCGAGTCGAGACGGCACGCCGCACGAGGTGCTGTGGGCGGTCTGGGCAGCGTCGGGGCTCGCCGCTCGCTGGGAGGCAGCGAGCGCCGCAGGCGGGCAGCGCGGCGCACTCGCCGATGCCGATCTCGATGCCGTCGTCGCACTGTTTGACGCGGCGGCTCGGTTCACGGCCCGGCTGCCGCTCGGCTCGACGCAGCTATTCCTCGACAGCGTGGTCGGCCAGGAGATAGCCGGCGACAGCCTCGCTGAGCGTGCGCCGCGTGGCGACGCAGTCAGCGTCCTGACAGCCCACCGGGCTAAGGGTCTCGAATGGGATCTGGTCATCGTCGCAGGTGTCCAGGAGGGTACGTGGCCTGACCTTCGCCAGCGCGGCTCTCTCCTTGGCATGCACGAGCTGATCGACGCCGTCGGCTCAGAGGCGGGCGGGATCAGGTCGGGCACCGACGTCGCAGCCGTGGCGACGGCCGCGCGACTGCTCGCGGACGAGCGCCGACTGTTCTATGTCGCGGTCACCAGAGCGCGGCGGCAACTCGTGGTGACCGCCGTCGGCGCGGCGGACAGCGAAGATCGGCCGTCCAGGTTCCTCGCTGAGCTGGCTGGCGATGACATCGAGATCGAGCATGTCTCCGGTACCGGCCGCCGCTGGCTCTCGCTTCCGGCGCTGACCGCCGACCTGCGCCGCGCGGCGGCCAATGCGAGCCTGCCAGGTCATGTCCGGCAGGCCGCGGCGACACAGCTAGCGCGGCTCGCGGCGGCTGGTGTCAAGGGCGCGAGCCCGCGGCACTGGTACGCGCTGACCGAGCTGTCCGCGGCCGGCGAGCGCCTGCCCGGCAACATCCACATCTCGCCATCGCGCGTCGAGACGTTCACCAAGTGCGGGCTTCGCTGGCTGCTGGAGGCGTCGGTAGGGGTGCGAACGCCTGGTGCGGCGCAAGGGCTCGGCATCGTCATACACGCAGCCGCGGCGCTCGCGGCCGAGGGTGCCGACGACGGCGAGGTCGCCAAGCGGGTCGACGAGCTGTGGCAGCACCTCGACTTCGGCAGCTCCTGGTATAGCGCGCGGCAGCGGCGCAGGCAGAGACCATGGTGGCCAAGTTCCTGGCCTGGCACCGCAGCAATCCGCGCGCCTTGGTGGCCGTCGAGCAGCAGCTCCGGGTGACTATGGGCGACGTCACCATCACTGGGCAGGTCGACCGGCTGGAGCGCGACGAAGATGGCGCGGCGATCGTCGTTGACCTCAAGACCGGCACGTCCAAGCCCGCCGACACTGACTTGGACCGCAATCCGCAGCTCGGTGTTTACCAGCTCGCCGTGCTGCTCGGCGCGTTCGAGCAGTTTGGCCTCACCGAGCCGGGTGGGGCTGAACTGGTTCAGATCGGCAAGGCAGGGCTTAGCGCGTCGGTGCGCGTCCAGCCGCAACGGAGCCTGAGGAGCGATCCCGACCCGGACTGGGCGCGCGAGCTGGTTGAGACCGTCGCCGCCGGGATGGCAGGTCCCGTCTTCCAGGCGACCGCCAACCCCGGCTGCCGCGTCTGCCCGGTCGCGTCGAGCTGTCCTGTGGACGAGCGCGGCGGCCAGGTGATCGCATGACGAGCAGCAGTGTCCGGTACAGTCCAGCCCAGCTAGCGACGCTGACAGGTGCGCGCGAGCCAACACCAGAGCAGGCTGCGGTGATCGCGGCTCCGCTGACGCCGATGGCAGTGATTGCCGGAGCTGGCTCAGGCAAGAGCGAGACGATGGCAGCCAGGCTTGTCTGGCTTGTCGCCAATCAGCTCGTGCGACCCGAACGAGTACTGGGGCTGACGTTCACCAGGAAGGCGGCGGCCGAGCTGGCCGAGCGGGTCCGGACCCGGCTGACGGGCTTGCGGCGAGCCGGTGTCGCGATGCCTGGCCAGTCTGATGACGATGATGCGCTGGCGGGCGATCCGGTGATATCGACGTACCACGCCTACGCGGGGCGCATTCTCGGCGACCACGCGCTGCGTGCGGGCCTCGAGCCGACGTTGCGGCTCATTACGCCGGCCGTGTCCTGGCAGCTTGCGGCCAGGGTGGTTGCCGCCTATGAGGGCCCCATGGACGCGCTTGAGTGGACGCCAGCCACCGTCACGGCCGCGATGCTGACACTTGCCGGGGAGATGGCTGAGCACATGCGCGGGCCAGCCGACGTACTGGCAACCGGGGAATGGCTCGAAAGCTGTGTGGCTGGCCTGCCCGGCCGGGTCCCGAAGGCAGTGACAGACGTGCTCAAGCACCAGCGCACGAGGGAGCAGCTCCTGCCGCTGGTGGCCGCCTATTCCGCGGCGAAGGCGGCCATGGAGGTTGTCGACTTCGGCGACCAGATGGCCCTGGCAGCCCGGATCGCGTCCGAGAATCCGGTCGTCGGAGCTGGCGAACAGGCGCGTTACCCGGTGGTGCTCCTCGATGAGTATCAAGACACCTCCCATGCCCAGCTCGTGCTGCTCAGGTCTCTGTTCGGCGGTGGTCATCCCGTCACGGCCGTGGGCGATCCGTGCCAGTCGATTTATGGCTGGCGCGGTGCCAGCGCCGGGAACCTGCGCAGGTTCACACGCGACTTCCTGTGCATCGACGGTGAGCCGGCGCCGGTGCGGTTGTTGTCGACGAGCTTCCGCAACTCAGGCAACGTGCTACTCGCAGCCGCGGCGATCCAGGCCGATCTGCGTGCCGAGGCCCCTGACGTGCCACTGCTGGTCGCGCCGCCTGGCCACGCCGACCGGGGCGTCGTCCGATGTGCGCTGCTCGAATCGGTGCATGATGAAGCGGCCTGGGTGGCTGACGAGGTGGCCAGCATCCTTCATCTCGCGCCGGGGCTGGCGCCTGACGGCCTGCCTTGGCCAGACGGCCGCGACGCGAACTTCAGGCCAAGCGACATTGCCGTGCTCTGCCGTAAGCGGACGCAGTTCGCCGCGCTGCGAGCAGCACTTGAGACGCGCGATATCCCAGTCGAGGTCGTCGGCCTCGGCGGCCTGCTGACCGTGCCCGAGGTGGCCGACATCGTGGCCACGCTTCAGGTCATGCACGATCCAGCGGCGTCCGGGGCGCTGGCGCGGCTACTCACGTCCCCGCGATGGCGGATCGGGCCGGCTGACCTCGTCGCTCTCGGCCGGCGCGCCAGGGCACTTGCGTCGAGCCGCGACGACAAAGACCGCCAGAACGAGCCGCGCGACCTGATCCTCGGCGCGGTCAGCGACCTGACCAGAGATACAGGCAGCCTGGTCGAGGCACTCGACGACCTCGGCAGCCCAGCTGGCTACTCTTTCGCCGGGCACGCGCGGATGTCGGCGCTCGCTGCCGAACTGCGCGTGCTACGGAGTCACGTCGCCAGGCCGCTCGCAGAACTGGTGATGGAGGTCGAGCGGACGCTCGGCCTCGACATCGAGGTCGCCGCCCGCCCCGGTGCCGACCCAGCGGCTGCACGGGCGGACCTCGATGCGTTCGCCGACGCCGCTGCGGCGTTCGCTGGTGACGCGCAGGAGCCGACGCTCGGTGCTTTCCTCGCTTATCTCGAGGCTGCCGAGTCGGAGGAATTCGGCCTGGAAGCCGGCCAGGTCGGCGAGACTGACTCGGTCAAGCTGGCGACCGTGCACGCGGCTAAAGGGCTCCAATGGGCGGCGGTCTTCGTGCCGGGGCTAGCGGGCGGTGCCCAGCGCCACGTTTTCCCTGCTAAGCCACGCGTCACAACTCGGTGGACCGAGAACGCCAGGCTGCTGCCGTTCAGCCTGCGCGGGGACGAAGCCGATTTGCCGTCGCTGCCCGGTCTGACGCCGACTGAGCTGGCGGCGTTCGGCTCGGCATGCACGAGCCGCGAGGCGGCCGAGGAGCGCAGGCTGGCTTACGTCGCCGCGACCAGGGCCGCGTACTTGCTGGGCTGCTCGGGGTACTGGTGGTCGGACGGCGTCTCCCGGCTTGGCCCATCGCAGTTCCTCACCGAGATCCGAGCTGCGTGCGAGGACGGCGCGGGGGAGGTCACATGCTGGCATCCGGAGCCGGACCCGGATGCGGTCAACCCGTCGCTCGCCGAGCCCGCCAGCGCCGTCTGGCCGGCCGCCGCGGCGGCCGGCGCACGACAGGCAGCCGTCCGCGAGGCGGCAGCGCTGGTGGAAGCCGCCGCGCGCCGACACGACACCGAACCCGACACAGAGCCGACCCCGCCGGATCTGGCCGAGCAGGACGCAGCGCTCGTTGCCGATTGGGTGAGAGATACCGATCTGCTGCTCGCCGAACGGGCTAGACGGCACGCGGGGCCGGACGTGCTGGTCAGCCTGCCCCGGCAGTTGCCGGTCTCGTCGCTGGTCACGATCGCCAGGGACCCCGGCGAGCTTGCGCAGCAGGTTCGGCGCCCGATGCCGCGACGGCCGGTTCCGCAGGCGAGCCGTGGTACCACCTTCCACGAATGGCTAGAACGGCGATACGGACAGGCGCAGCTCATCGGACCGGATGACCTGCCGGGTGCGGCCGACGACGTCGCCGCGGACGCACGTGACCCCGACCTGGACGACCTGAAGGCGCGGTTCGAGGCCGGCGAATGGGCTAGCCGCTGGCCGGCCGAGGTTGAGGTGCCCTTCGAGACGCTGATCGGCGACCGGCTGATCCGCGGTCGGATCGACGCTGTATTCGCCAATGCCGGCGAAGGCGGTTTCGATGTCGTCGACTGGAAGACCGGCAGGCAGCCAGTCACCGCGGCGGACAAGCGCGCGGTCGCCATCCAGCTCGCCGCGTACCGGCTCGCCTGGGCCGCTCTCGCGGACGTTCCAGTGACGGCTGTGCGCGCAGCGTTCTATTACGTCCGGGACGACGTGACCATTCGCCCGACGGACCTACTCGACAAAACGGGCCTCGCGGCCCTGATCGAAGACGTCGCGCTCGCGACGTCGGCTAGCGATGGTGACGGAGCCTAAGTCGATGGCGCCTGCGGCCCACCCGGTAGCATGCCGGATCAGACGCTATGGAGGCGAGATCGTGACGGAACGACGAGTAGCCATGAGCGATGGCATAGCCGAGCGCGTGGTGAGGCGCGCGATCTCGCACCTGGCGAACTCCTACTCGCACGCGCCGGCCAGGGCTATCGCAGCCAAAGAGCTGCTGGTACACGCGCTAGAGGGCGCGAATCAGCCCGCTGATGAGGTGGACGGGTACGCCGCCGCGGCAGCGATGGCGGCGCTTGCCCACGGCATCGAGGCTGAGACCGGGCGCGGCCTGGACTGGCTGGCTGTTGCCGCGCTCCAGGAATGGGACTTCCACCACCCCGAGAACCCGATCTAGCTATCGCCGGAAAAGTTCCTTACATGGATGCCCGCCAGTACATCGAGGAGCACGCGGCCGAGTTCTTCGGCTCGCTTAGTGAATGGCTGGCCATCCCGTCCATTTCTGCCGATCCCAGCCGGCGCGACGACGTCGCTCGGTCCGCGGAATGGCTGCAAACCCATTTGCAGAGAGCGGGGTTCCCGGTTGTCGAAGTGTGGCCGACGGGCAAGGCCGACTCGGCCGGTCACCCCACGGTGTTCGCGGAGTGGCCCGCTGGCGATCCTGCGGCTCCCGCTGTACTGATCTATGGCCACCACGATGTGCAGCCGGTCGAGCCGCTCGCCGAGTGGGATACTCCTCCGTTCGAACCCGTCCAGCGCGGCGGGCTGCTCTTCGGCCGCGGATCGTCGGACGATAAGGGCCAGGTGCTGTTCCATTCGCTCGGCATTCGGGCGAACCTTGCCGCATCCGGCGCACCCGCTCCGCCAGTCACCCTGAAACTACTGATCGAGGGCGAGGAAGAGTCAGGCTCGCCGCACTTCGCTAACCTGCTCCGCGCTCAACGGGATCGCCTCGCGTGCGACGTCGTCGTCGTGTCTGACACCACGATGTGGTCAGCGGACGTGCCGTCGATGTGCGTCGGCATGCGCGGCGTCGTCGACGCGGACCTAAGCCTGCGTGGCCCGGAGCACGACCTGCACTCGGGCTCGTTCGGCGGAGCCGTGCCGAATCCGCTGCAGGTGTTGGCGGACGTGCTGGCGGGGTTGCACGACGGCGACGGCCGGGTGACGCTACCTGGTTTTTATGCCGACGTGCTGCCGCTGTCCCAGGCTGACCGGGATCTCATCGCCAGGCTGCCTTTTAACGAAAAGGCGTGGCTAGCCGAGGCGGGCAACAGCGGCGCGACAGCCGGCGAGGCTGGATACGGGACACTCGAGCGAGTCTGGACCAGGCCGACCGCGGAGATCAACGGCATGTGGGGCGGACACACTGGGCCGGGCGGCAAGACGATCGTTCCGGCGGAGGCGCATGCCAAGCTCTCGTTCCGGCTCGTGGCTAATCAGCAACCCGGCAACATCATCTCGGGCTTGCGTCAGTACGTGCGCGACCACACGCCGCCAGGCATTCACGCGACGGTGACAGCTCACGGTCCTGGTGTCCGGCCGTGCGTGGCGCCGACGGACTCACCAGCGGTGCGCGCCGGCGTCCGGGCCATGGAGCGCGCGTTCGGCAAGGAGGTGCTTTTCACCAGGGAAGGCGGCAGCGGGCCTGAAGCGGATCTGGCCGACATCCTGGGAGCGCCGCTAGTCTTCGTCGCAGTTGGACTTGACGCGGACAGGATTCACGCACCGAATGAGCGGGTGGATATGGCACTGCTGCTCAAGGGCGCCGAGGTGTCGGCGTACTTGTGGGACGAACTGGCCGCCGCCGCGGGCGAGTTGACGGCTGGCAGGTGAGCGCCGCTCCGAGCATGCCAGACGAGGCGCAGCCGACTGCGTCGTTGCCCTCGCTGCGCAGTCCCGAACTAACCGGATCTGCGCTGCCGGGGCCCGCGCTCACCGACCTCACGCTGGCGCGCGCCGAGGTGGACAGGTCGGCGCACTTGAGGACCGACGAGGCATGGCTCGCCGCGGCATGGGCTGATCGGCGCACCAGGGTGCTCGTCGTGGAGCACGGCCGAGTGCTCTGCGACATGGGCAGGGAACTCGCCCGGCTCGCATTTGTGTCGGCCGAAAGCGCGCCCGACGGCGCGCGCTTCCTGCTGGGCATCGATCACGAAGGCATCGTGTACTTCGGCGTCGCCGGACCGCTGCCTGAGGCGCCGCGGGAAACTGTCAGAGCGGTGCCGCTCCGGGAGGCGGGCCCGCTGTTGTCTGACCGCGACGCCGGCCTGATGACGCATGCGGTCGCCTTGGGTAACTGGCATGAGACGTTCACCCATTGCCCGCGGTGCGGCTCGCCGACCGATCCGATCCTCTCCGGTCACGCGCGCAAGTGCCCCGTCGACGGAAGCGAGCACTTCCCGCGCGTGGATCCGGCGATGATCGTGCTCGTCACGGATCACAGCGACAGGTGCCTGCTAGCCCGCAACGCGCTTTGGCCGGAGCGCCGCGTGTCGGTACTCGCGGGCTTCGTCGAAGCAGGGGAGTCCGCTGAACAGGCGGTGACCCGTGAGGTTCGCGAGGAGACGGGCATCACGGTCGGCAGCGTCACCTACCTCGGTAGTCAGCCGTGGCCGATGCCGCAGAGCCTGATGCTCGGCTTCCGAGCCGAGGCGGTGGGTGACACGGAGATCCAGGTGGACGCCGACGAGATCGCCGAAGCACGCTGGTACAGCCGGGACGACCTGCAGGTTGCCGTTGAGAGCGGCGACTTGCGGCTGCCGCCGCCCGTCTCCATTGCGCACCGCATCATCGAGTCCTGGTACGGGGGACCACTCCCCGGCAGCTGGTGAACGCTCTGACCGCCCGGACCTGAGTCGTGCGAGCCTGCCCGGCCGCGGCCTGGCCGGACGAAGCGGTCCGCCCGCGCCCATGCAGTCCCGCGTAGGCAGTGTGTGGGTCGATAGGAACGACGTGGTTGGGGACCTGCTGCTGATACAGCGACGTGGTTGGGGACCCGCTGTTGTTGCGCCGGTCATCCCGCGCCGATGCAGTCGCGCGCGCTCCCGGTGTGCGCCCGAAGCGTACGACGTGGTTGGGAGCTGCTGCTGATACAGCGACGTGGTTGGGAATTGCTGTTGTTTAACCGTCATCCCGTGCCCATGTATCCGGCGCTCCCGGCGCAATAATGGCGCAAACGGCGCATTCGCGGCACAAGATCATACATGGATGCGGGATCCCTGGGTCCTGACCCCAGCTACGCCGCACCCATAAATGATCGTCCGCGGCCCGCATCAGCCCGGGCTGCCGTCGCGCGCCAAGATCATCCATGAATGGCGCCTGGCTGTCGCCCGGGCGACAGTGGAGTGCCATCGATCAAGACCATCTGGCGGCGGGATAAGTAGATTGACAATGCATCGGTAAACTACTTATAGTCGGCGGCATGGGGCGATCACCTGGTCCGATGCGGGAGCCGACGTACTTCGTGCTAGCGGCGCTGCTTGACGGACCGCTGCACGGTTACGCGATCATCAAGCGCGCCGAGGAGTTGTCGGGCGGTCGAGTGCGCCTGGCGACAGGCACGCTGTACACGGCTCTCGATCGACTGACAGACGAGGGCTATGTCCGACTGGTCAGCGAGGAGATTGTGGCCGGCCGCATTCGCCGGTCGTATGGGCTGACCGACGACGGGGCGTCCGCGTTGCGCGCCGAAGCGCAGCGGATGGCCGAGGCTGCCCGGATCGTCAATGGCGCGGCGACGAGTCCGCGTACTGGCCAGCTCGGTCGGCGACCAAGGACAGCGTGATGGCCAGCGAGGACGAGCGGCGCGCGGGCGACCACCGCGAGCTGGCCAGCGAGAGCGAACGACTCGCAGACCTGGACCGCGATCTCGCAGGGGCGGACCGCGATCCCGCAGACGCGGCTCGCATGGCACATCTTGAGCGTCGCGCTCGGCTGCTGCTGCGTGTGTACACAGCCGCGTACCGATGTGAGCGCGGCGAAGAGATCATCGGCACGCTCCTCGAGACGTCGACCGACCGTTCGTGGCCGCGGCTGCGCGACGTGCGCGCTCTGGTCATTGGCGGCCTGAAGGCGCGCGCCGCGCAGCACCGGCAGAGCACTGTCGGAGCCAACCTTCGCGTCGCCGTAATGACTGGTCTAGCGATCTACACAGCGTTCTGGTTCGCCATGTACATGGACGGGGTCATACAGGGGTTCGTGTTCTTCGGGCCGGGCTCGCAGCCGCCGGTCGGCTGGAATAACTGGCCAGCCGCCATGACCGCACTGCTCGGCGGCGCGACGGTGGTCCTCGCCTGGACGGCGCCGCGTATCGCGCTTCTGGCTGGACCGCTGACCGCCGCAATGGTCATTGTCTTCGCCGTGGCCAACCACGACACGCTTCTAGCGCACCTGGTCCAGGTGCTCGGCCTCGTCGGCCTCGCTGCGCTCGCGCCGCGAGCCCGACACCCGTCGCGGCACTGGCTGTGGCTGCCCGGGTTGATCGCGGTCTCACCCCTGGTGGAACTCGCGTTGGGATACGGCTGGGTTAGCAACACGTGGCCTCGGTACGCGCCGGAGCTGTCGCTGCTGGCCGTCGTCGTAGCTGGCATCTTGTGGATCGGGATCGACGCGCGCCTCATGGTCGCAATGCTGATGTTCTTCGCGCTATCCGTGGTGCAAATGTCGGTCATGGAGATCCCGTACGGGTTGGTGGACCCGGTGACGCTCTTGGCCCTGCTAGTGACGACCACGCTGACACTAGCGAGCGGCTGGTTGCTGCGACGGCAGTCGGCGCGCGCGATCAGGGCAAGTCAATGACACCCGAGGACAGGCCGCATGGCCGGGAAGACGAGGTCCGCATGACACGCCTGGAGCGGCACGCGCGGTGGCTGCTGCGCTGCTACCCGGCTGCCTACCGCCAGGCGCGGGGCGAAGAGATCCTGGGCACGTTGCTGGAGGCCACGCCGCCAGGCCGAACGTGGCCACGAGTCCGAGACGCCCGTGGTCTCGCCATTGGCGGCCTGAAGGCGCGCGCCGCGCAGAACAGGCAGCGTACGACGAAGGCAAATCTGCGCGTGGCCGTCATGGCGGGCTTCGCCATGTACTTGTCGTACTGGACAGCCGTGTACCTGAACGTCGTTGTCCAGCAGTTCCTACCTAACTCCGTGCGCATCCCCGGCTCGACTGCCGTGGTAGCAGTTGCGGCCGCGCTGCTCGTCGGCGCTACGGTCATACTCGCCTGGACCGCGCCGCGCGCCGCAGTGCTGGCTGCGGCGCTCGCCGCGTCGGCCGGCATGGTTTCCTACACGCTTCTGGTGAGCGGCGGTCTGGCCGCTCTTGGCCCCCGCCTTCTCCAGGTGCTGGCCCTGGTGGGACTCGCCGGGCTTGCACCGCGGGTGGATCACCCATCGCGGCACTGGCTGTGGCTGCCCGGCGCGATCGCGGTCACTGTACTCCTCGCGGACCTGGGTTTGGGCTACGGATGGCTCAACCTGGGACTTGCTGCGCCATGGCTTCCGCTGTTCGTCATGTCGGCGGGGGGCATCATGTGGATCGGCATCGACGCTCGCCTCATCGTTGCCGTCCTCACTTATCTGGCTGTCACCGAGCTGCAATCACCCGTAATGGAGATCTCGTCGGGCTTCTGGAGTTTCTCGTCGCTGCCGTTCTTGCTCGTGGTCCTCGGAATCGCCGCGCCGGCGGTCTGGCTGTTGCGGCGGCAGTCGGCGCAACCGGTCCGCTAGCTGCAGGCAGCAAGCACGGCGTCGCTGACCGCCGCCATGTGCGCAGCGCCGATGCGGCGATTCACTAGCAGTCC
>Ga0126371_10005903_pt1 | contig 10880 bp, 9 predicted proteins | sample PanSoiMetaPlot_4_FD_110145 | JGI IMG/M metagenome (GOLD analysis project Ga0126371, IMG submission 110145) | Tropical forest soil microbial communities from Panama - MetaG Plot_4 | ecosystem: Environmental > Terrestrial > Soil > Tropical forest > Bulk soil | place: Panama | collected 2016-02-17
CGCGGCCTCGCCGGCGCCCCTTACGTCACCGTCGACACCGAATTCATGCGCGACAAGACCTATTGGCCGCAGCTGTGCCTCGTGCAACTTGCGGGACCGGCTGGCGCCGTCGCCGTCGACCCACTGGCGGAGGGCATGGATTTGGCGCCGCTCCACGCCTTGATGGCCGATCCGGCCATCCTCAAGGTCTTCCACGCCGCCCGCCAGGACATCGAGATTTTCTACAACGCCACCGGTAAGGTGCCGGCGCCGATCTTCGACACCCAGGTCGCGGCGATGGTGTGCGGCTTCGGCGAATCGGCGAGCTACGAGACGCTGGCTGGGCGTTTGGCCGGCGCCCATATCGACAAGACGTCGCGCTTCACCGATTGGGCGCGCCGGCCGTTGACCGAACGTCAGCTCAAATACGCGATCGCCGATGTCGCCCATTTGCGCCCAGTCTACGAGAAGCTGGCGGCCCAGCTCGACCGCAGCGGTCGCCATGGCTGGCTCGACGAGGAAATGGCGGTGCTGACCAATCCGGGTACCTATCGGCTCGATCCGGCCGATGCCTGGAAACGGCTGAAGGTCCGCAGCAACAACCGGCGGATGCTGGCTCTGGTGCGCGAATTGGCGGCGTGGCGCGAAGCCGCAGCGCAACAGCGCAACCTGCCGCGCAGCCGGATCATCCGCGACGAGGCACTCCTCGAAATCGCCGCGCATGCACCCGCCAACACGGACGACCTGGCGCACACCCGCGGTCTGGGCAAAGGTTTTGCCGAAGGCAAATTGGGCGGCGAAGTGCTCGCCGTCGTCGCGCGCGCCGCCGCAGTGCCCGAGGCCGAGTGTCCGCAACCGGCGCCGCGTCGCGAATTGCCGCAGGGGATCGGCCCGCTGGTCGAATTGCTGCGCGTTTTGTTGAAGCTCCGCTGCGAAGAAAATCACGTCGCGACCAAGCTGGTCGCGGACAGCGAGGATCTCGAGCTGATCGCCGCCGACGACCAAGCGCCGGTGCGCGCGTTGCAAGGCTGGCGCGCCGACCTCTTCGGCAAGGATGCGCTCGATCTGAAGCACGGCCGCTTGGCGCTGACCGCCGCCGGCAAGCGCATCAAGCTGGTGCGCACGGCGGCGGCCGAAGCCGCCGCACAATAACAATCAGGGCCGCTTTATCACGCCTTTGCGGCCGAGCGCCTTGGCCAAGGCGTCGAGGCGCCGCTGCACGCTTTCGCCGAAGCGCTGCGCGCCGTCGCCGTTCAGCGACAGCAGAATCTCGTGCCCCTGCAGCGCCAGGGTCGTGCCGTGGAGCGCGGCCGGCACGCCGCCGCTGATCGTATAGGCCAGCCGCAGGGCCAGGCCGATGACGCGCGCCGTCGGCAGCTCCGATTCGTCGAGCAATTCGAGGGGCGCCAACAACTCCACGGTGCCGCGACCGCCATAACGGGCGTGCAACGCGGCGGAGACGAAGGCGCGGCCGGCGTGATCGATGCCCGCCACCGGCATATAGAGCGCATGCCGGACGGCCTGCTCGGCGCGATAATCCGGATGGTCGTTCCAGGCGATGTCCGACAGCAGTGCCGCCGCGTGGCGGAGCCGTTTCAACTCGGGCCGCTCCTTGGGAAACAGCGGATTCATCCAGGCAAACAACGCGTCGCCGATGTCACCAAAGCGCGTGTGGATGCGCGCAGTTTCGAGGCAAGCGGTGATCAGCGGATCGGCCGCGCGTTCGGCCGGGTCGAGCAGGCTGAAATGATGGCCTTCGCGCAACCCCCAGGCCGAGAAGACGACGCGCTTCGGGTCCATGCGCTTCATAATGCGCGCGAGCACGCGTCCCGCGAGCGGCACGACCTCGAGCCGCTTCTTCGAAAGGCCGGCGATGCCGTCGAGCGATTTGCGGGTCTGCTTGGCGATGAAATCGAGGAAGCGTTCGGCCTCGCCGCGGGACAGCGTGTAGTTCTGGATGATGTGCAGCGGATATTGACTTTCGGCCATGTGGATGCGCGCGAGCGCGCGCCATGAGCCCCCGACCGCATAGAAATTGCCGCCGTCGGCTGCGGTCAGCCACGGCACCGTCGTCAGCAGCCGGTCGATCACGTCCTTCAGTTTCTTGTCGTCGTCGGCCAGATCGGCGAGCCGCAACGGACCGAGCGGCAGCGTCGTGGAGCGGCCGACCGCGCCTTTGCCGATCTCGATCAGCTCGATCGAGCCGCCGCCCAGATCGCCGACAATGCCGCTCGCCTCGGGCATGCCGGCCAGCACGCCGAGCGCCGACAACCGGCCCTCTTCCTCACCCGACAGCACGCGGACCCGGACGTTGTAGCGCTTTTCGATTTCCTGGACGAAGGCCGGACCGTCCGCCGCGTCGCGCACCGCCGCCGTCGCCAGCACGTCGAATCGCGTCGCGCCCAACGTCCGCGCCAATGCCACGAATCGCTGCATATTGGCGCGCGCCATCTCGACGCCCTCAGCGTCGAGCTTGCCGGTTTTGTTGAGGCTGCGGCCGAGGCCGCACAGAACTTTTTCGTTGAACAGCGTGCGCGCGGGCCGCTTCAGCCCGTCGAACACCACCAAGCGCAGAGAATTAGAACCGATGTCGACAACGGCGACCGCATCACGCCGGACGGCTCCTTCGACGGCCGCCGCAAAACGCGGCGCCATTTTTAGGATTCGCCTCGTTCAGTCACCAACCGCGGCGACGACCGTGTGCGTTGCTGCAAGGCGCTGCCGCGGCCGGAGAGGCTCGGATTGGTCATGAAATATGTATGCGCGCTCGGCGCGTTGGAATCAACACTCGCCCGCTCGTAGACGCCGTCGGATTCCAGCCACCATGTCTGCGCCTCGTCTTTGAGCGAGGTTTGCATGATTTCGACCATCACTTGCCGGTGCACGGTTTCGTTCTCGATCGGCACCAGCGCCTCGACTCGCCAGTCGAAGTTGCGCGGCATCCAGTCCGCCGACGAGATGAAAACCAGTGCGTCGTGCGACGGCAACGCCTTGCCGTTACCGAAGCAGACGATTCGTCCGTGCTCGAGGAAGCGGCCGATGATGCTCTTGACCCGGATATTGTCCGACAGGCCTTTGACGCCCGGCCGCAGGCAGCAGATGCCGCGGACGATCAGGTCGATCTTCACGCCCTCCTGCGAGGCGGCGTAGAGTTTGTCGATCATCGCCGGATCGACAAGCGAATTGAGCTTGGCCCAGATTTGCGCCGGCCGCCCCGCCCGCGCGTGCGCGATCTCGGCATCGATCAGCTGCGTCAGACGTTGGCGCAGATTGATCGGCGCGATGGCGATCTTCTCCAGCTTGGCCGGCGTCGCGTAACCCGTCATGTAGTTGAACAGCTGCTGCGCGTCGCGGCATAGCGCCGGATCGCAGGTGAAGAAGCTGAGATCGGTATAAACCTTGGCGGTGTATGGGTGATAGTTGCCGGTGCCGTAATGGACATAGAGCCGCAGCTCACCGCTTTCGCGCCGCGCCACCAGCGAAACCTTGGCGTGCGTCTTGAGCTGGATGAACCCGTAAACCACCTGCACGCCCGCGCGCTCGAGATCGCGCGCCCAGCGGATGTTGCGCTCTTCGTCGAAGCGGGCCTTGAGCTCGACCAGCGCCGTCACCGACTTACCGGCCTCGGCCGCCTCGATGAGGGCGCGCACGATCGGGCTGTCGTCGCTGGTGCGATAAAGCGTCTGCTTGATGGCGACAACCGCGGGATCGTGCGCCGCCTGACGCACGAATTGCACGACCACGTCGAAGCTTTCATACGGATGGTGGACGATGATGTCTTTTTGCCGGATCGCCGCGAAGCAATCACCGCCGAAGTCGCGGATGCGTTCGGGAAAGCGCGGATTGTACGGCGTGAAAACCAAATCCGGACGCTCGTCGATGATCAGCTGCCGCGTGTCGGCCAGGCCGAGAATGCCATCGAGCGGAAACACGTCGTCGACCGATGCGTCGAGCCGTTCGACGAGGAAACGGCGTAGATCCTCGGGCATCGCCGCCTCGACGCCGAGATAGATGACATGGCCGCGGCGGCGGCGCTTCAACGCCGTCTCGAACAGCCGCGCCAGGTCTTCGGCCTCTTCGTCGATTTCGACCTCACTGTCGCGCAGGACGCGGAACATGCCTTTGCCGACGACTGCGAACCCGGGAAACAGCTCCGACAGGAATTCGCCGATCACCTGCTCCACCGGAATGAAACGGATGTCCTTGCCCGGCAAGCGAACGAACCGCGCGATCGACGATGGAATCAGGATTAACGCCTGCATACGGTTGCCGTCGCTCTTGCGCGACAGCTCGAGCATCAGGCCGAAGCCGAGATTGACGACGAACGGGAACGGATGCGCCGGATCGATCGCCAGCGGCGTCAACACCGGAAAGATGTCCGCCATGAACCGTTCGCGCACAAAGGTGCGGTCGGCGGCGGTCAGACCTTCGGGGCCGACGACGGCGACGCCGCGCCCGGTCAATTCGTCGCGCAGCGCCCGCCAGCTGACTTGCTGATCCTGCATCAGCTTACCGGCCCGCCGATTGATCGCAACAAGCTGTTGCGCCGGCGTCAAACCATCCTGGCTGGCGGTCGAGATCCCGGCCTGGACCTGCCCCTTGAGTCCGGCGACGCGTACCATGTAGAACTCGTCGAGGTTGTTCGCCGAGATCGATAGAAAACGCAGGCGCTCGAGCAACGGATAGCGGCGATTGTCGGCTTCGGCGAGGACACGTTCATTGAACGCAAGCCACGACAACTCGCGGTTGATGAACCGGTCGGGCGAACGTTCGCCCACCGGCGCGTCTGCCGAGCGCGCTTGCGCTTCCGGCCTAACCGCCATTTCCCGCTCCATGCCGCAAGTTTATAAACACTATGTGAACATCTTATGGCACCGCGGGGCAAGCGGTTGAGCACTCTTTTCCTGTTACGCCATGCCAAAGCCGTGGCCCAGCACGCGGACGGCGACCGCGCCCGCGGCCTGAGCGACGCCGGCCGCGACAGCGCGCGGACAATGGCGGCGGCCGCCGCCGAACGCCATTTCACGCCGTCCCTTGTCCTATGCTCGGACGCGGTCCGAACGCGTGAAACCCTCGACATCGTTCTACCGGCGCTCAAGCCCGCGCCGAATATCGTCTACGAGGAGGCGTTGTACCTCGCCGACGCCAAGCAGCTGCTGCAACGCCTGCGCCGTATCGCGGACGATGTGCGCTCGGTCATGCTGGTCGGCCACAATCCCGGGCTGCAGGAGCTTGCGGTGGCGTTATCCGATCAGCCTACCGGCCCGCTGATGGCGCGCCTGACTGTCGACTTTCCGACCGCGGCACTGGTGCGCTTCGAGATCAATTTGCCATGGTCGGTGCTCGAGCGTGGCAGCGCGCGCCTGATGTCGATCCTCGCGCCGGCCGCGCCGGCAAAACGCTAGAGCTTGAGTACCCGCCGCGCGAATGGCGCAGTGATGGCGTGCTTCTCGGCAAGCGCCGCCGCGTCGAGTGCCGCCACCGCCGCGCGCGCCGCGGCGAACGAGCGCTCGATCCGCGTGACGAGATAGCCGATCACGTCGGCCGCAACCGTCACCTGCCGGTCCGCGAACAACTTCACCAACACGGCGCTCAGCAGTGCGTCGTCCGGTGCGCTCACCGCGGCCGTCGGCGCCGCCAGCAGCCGCGATCGCAGATCGGCCAACGCCACCGGCCAGCGCGACGGCGGCTCGGCAGCGACAATCAGCAGATGGCCGCGCTGCTCGGCGACGAAATTATACAGGTGCAGCAGCGCCTGCTCAGGCGCCCGGTTCGCGTCGTCGACGACGACCGCGCGCGCTTCCCCCACCCGGTTCGGCACCGTGGCGACGTCGAGCGTCGCCGGCTCGACCAAGACGGCGGCAACGCCGGCGGCGCGAGCGCGCGTGGTGAAAACATGCGCCAAATGCGTCTTGCCCGAGCCCACCGGGCCGTGCAGGGCCAGGGCCGGATGCGGCCAGTCCGGCCAGCATTCGAGCCATTTGACCGCGGCTTCGTTCGACGGCGCGACGAGAAAGTCGTCGCGCCCGAGCGCCGACAGATGGCCGAGATCGAGCGGCAGTTGCGCCACGCTAAGCCCGCTTGCGCGGCTTGGCCGGGCCTGAATCGGAATCGTAAAATGGGCTTTGCCGATAGCGGCTCATGCCAAAACGGGCCAGCACCCCGACCACGGCGGCGGCCGGCAACGCCAGCAGAATGCCGAGAAATCCAAAGAGCTTGCCAAAAGCGAGCAACGCGAAGATCACCCAAAGCGGATGAAGATTGACGCGGTCGCCGACCAGCTTCGGCGACAGGATATTGGCCTCGACGCCCTGTCCGATCGCGAAAATCAACAGCACGCTTCCGGCCGCCGCCCAGGTCGGCGTCTGCACAAGCGTCAGGCCCATGGCCAAGACGAACCCGATGGCGCTGCCAATGATCGGGATGAACGACAGGATTCCGATCAGTAGGCCAATGACGATGGCGAAGTTGGTGCCAACGATGCTGAGGGTCGCCGCGTACCAGACCGCGAGAATGATCCCGACGAGGATCTGACCGCGGATGAAGCCGGCCAGCGTTTCGTTCACGATTGCCGCTTCGGCGCGCACGGTCGCAACATGCTGGCGCGGAATCCAGCTTTCGAGGTGCGCGACAAAGCCGTGCCAGTCGCGCATCAGATAAAACGCCACCAGCGGCGTGATGAATACGAGCGACAACAAGTTGGCGAGCGCCACGCCGCTGCCGAGGACATCGCTGGCGACGGTCGCGGCCCAGCCGAGCACGGCCGAAGACCAACCGCCGATCATGGCGCGCAGCCTGTCAACATCGGCCGGCGACAGCCGTTCCTGTGCCACCTGGAGCAATTGCTGGATCACGTGGCGGCCCTGATCCATCGCCGTCGGCGCGACGCGCGCCAATTGACTCACCTGCACCTCGACGAGCGGCGCGACCATCAGAACGATGAGTGCAATCGCCAGCAGGAAGACAGCAAGCATCGCCAGTGCGGCGAGCGTACGCGACAAACCCCAGCGGTGGAGCCGGTCGACCGTCGGCGCTAGGAAATAGGCGATGCCAATGCCGGCGACGAACGGCAGCAGCACCGATCCGAGACTGTGGATCGCATAAAGCAAGACGAGAAAGACGGCGGCCCAGAACAGTGCGACGGCGCGCGGCGACGGTTTCATGTCATGCCTTCTCCGCGCCGGGGAAGCCGCGCATCCAACGCACGAGATAGACGCCGCCCGACAGGACCGTGGTCGCCGCCACCGCGTCGATCAGGATAGTCGTGAGGTGGCGATCCGAAACACCGAGCCCGAGATGCGCGAGCACCCACGCAACCAGCACGATCTGTAGCACCGTGTTGAGCTTGCTGATCAGCAACGGCCGCGAACTGAGCGGTTCGGCCGCGAATTGCGTCAGGATGAAGCCGCCGATGATCAACAGGTCGCGGAACACGACCAGGATCACCAGCCAATTCGGCAGATACCCGGCAAGGCCGAGCGTGACCACCATGCTGACGATCAACACCTTGTCCGCGATCGGGTCGAGCAGCGCGCCGAGCTCGGAGCGGCTGTTGAATCTTTTAGCAACAAATCCGTCGACCGCGTCCGACAACCCGGCGCCCAGGAACAACCAGAACGCATCGGTCAACGAACCGTTGAGAATGAACCAGATGCCGACCGGCGCCGACAACAGGCGCGCAAGCGATATGTAGTTCGGCAGGTTCATCGCGTCGTCGCGTCTCAGTGCGGCGTGCCAGCGCCGTGCGGCGCGAGGACGTAATTGGGCGCGTCGCCGTTGAGGTCGAGATTGTTCTGCGCCAGCGCCAGGCGCAACTGCGTCAAATCGCCGACGTAATGAATCGTGATCTCGGCGTGCTGCCGGTCGATCGCCGTCAGGTCGGTTTTCTGCACAGCGGGGATCGCGCCAAGCCGCTTGCTCACCGCAACCCAGTCCTGCAGCCCCGTGATCGGCACCGACGCCATCAGCGTCGCGACTTGCGAAACGTCGAGTATGTTCGCCGCCTTCCAGGCATCTTCGACCTGCGCGACCGTGCCGGCGACCGCGCGCGCCATCAGCGCGCCTTCGTCTTCGCCGGCGCCCAGCTTATACGTCTGGTTCCAGGTTTGCGGCGCCGCGTTTGAGCCCGGCGAATACCGCGCCGTGGCAACCGCGATGGATTCGTTCGCCGTGCCGCCGTTCGTCACCGTCGCATGGGTGATCAGGACATCGGCGCCATCATAACGCTGCGAAATCGCCGCCAACGCACCGCTATCGGCGGCGGCGGCCGTCTTGGCGTCGATCGCCGCAATGTCTTCGGCGCCACCGAACGGCATTAACAACGGAACCAGACCGGCCGGCGCATTACGTTCGTTCCACGCCGCCCGCCAGGGATTTGGATCTTCCCACAAGGACGTCGAGCCGCCGCTGTCGAGCACCGGCAGCACGACGAGCGGCTTCGACAGCGTCTCGGCAAACGGCACGCCGGCACCGCGTAAAAGCTGGCGCACGGCGTCGGGCCGGAAATGGAAGGTGTAATTGGCCAAATAACGGACGGTCGAGTGACGTTCGTTGGCGACCTCGAAACCCTGAATCAGGTCGTTGAGCGTCGTATCGTTGGCCGGCGGCAGGCGGCTCGCGTCTGACGCCCGGGTCAATCGTCCGAGCAGGATGGCATAGGCTTGATGCTCGCCTTGCAGCCGCGCTGTCTCGCGCGCGGCGTCGGCCGATGCGGCAGTCGCGTCGACCGGCACGTTCGCAACGGTGTAAACGTCGGTTTGCGCCGATGCGGTTTGAGCATTGGCCGGCGCGGCCGCGAGCGCGAGACAAATCGCCGCTAATGCCGCCCGCAAGTGCCGCTTCGCCGTTCGCGCCGCCACCGTCACACCTTCGCCTGAGGCGTCGGTCATAACCTAGAACCAGCCGCCACGCCAGTGAGCGTAGGGACGTGGCGGCGGCCCTGGCACGGCTGCTACAGTCGCCGCCGCGCGCACGCAGAGCGGCGGGGAGGCAATCGTGGCAGCAGGCGCATCGCAAGACGCCGCGTTGGCCATTCGGCTGGATCACGTCAGCAAATGGTTCTTCAAAGCGGGCGCGCGCATTGCCGCGATCGACGACGTCACCGTCGACGTTCCCGCCGGCGCTTTCGTCACGCTGATCGGTCCGTCGGGCTGCGGCAAATCGACGTTGTTCAACTGCATCGCCGGATTCATCGCGCCGGAACGCGGCGCCGTGATCTTTCGCGGCAAGCCGGTCGCCGGACCGAATGTCGGCATCGGCTACATGACGCAAAAGGACACGCTGCTGCCGTGGCGTTCGGTGCTGGCGAACGTCATGTTGCCGCTCAACCTGCAGCGGTTGCCGAAAGCCGAAGCGCGCGAGCGCGCGAGTGCCGCGATCGCGCGGGTCGGTCTCAACGGTTTTGCCGGACACATGCCCGCCGAGCTTTCCGGCGGCATGCAGAAGCGCACCGCGCTGGCGCGTATGCTGGCCTTCAATCCGGACACGCTGCTGATGGACGAGCCCTTCGGCAACGTCGACGTGCAGCTCAAGCTGCAATTGCAGCGCGAGCTACTCGCGCTGTGGGAAGGCGAGCGCAAGACGGTTGTGTTCGTCACGCACGATCTCGAAGAGGCCATCGCGCTCAGCGACCGCGTCATCGTGCTGTCGCGCCGGCCCGGCCGGGTCAAAGCTGACATAAAGATAGATCTGCCGCGGCCGCGCGATCCGGTTCAGATCCGCTTCGAGCGGACCTTCCAGGACATTCACAAACAACTCTGGTCGCTATGCGACATCGCGACCGATGCGGAGGACGAGCATGGCTAGAAGCGAAACCATGGAAGGCGTTGTCGATCCGGCCATTGCGGCGGCGCGACGCGAGCGGCTGATCGTTTTTTGGGGACGCATCGGCGTGACGCTCGGTCTGTTGGTCGCTTGGCAGGCATCCGGCACGCACATCGATCAGCTGATTTTCAGCACGCCGCTCGAAATTGCCCGTCGGCTTAGCGAGTGGATGTCCGATGGGACGTTGTGGCTGAACCTGCTGGTCACCGCGGAGGAGATCGTGCTCGGCTACGCGCTCGGCGCGGCGGCGGGCATCGGACTGGGATTGCTGCTCGGCAGTTTTCCGCTGTTGGCGCGCATCTTCGATCCGATTCTGATGGCGGTGTACGGCGTGCCCAAAATCGCCTTCGGCCCCCTCTTCATCGTCTGGTTCGGCATCAATCTGACGCCGAAGGTGGTGATCACCGCGCTGATGGTGTTCTTTTTCGTCTTCCTGTCGACCTATGAAGGCGCCCGCAATGTCAACCGCGACCTCATCCGCGTGGTGAAGCTGATGGGCGCCAACCGCTGGCAGGAGCGTACGCTGGTCGTCATCCCGGGCGCGCTGCCGGCAATCATGCTGGGTCTCAAGCTGGCGATTCCCGAGGCCCTGGTCGGCGCCATTGTCGGCGAACTGATCGTCTCGAGCCGCGGCGTCGGCTACCTCGTCCAATTTTCGGCATCGCAGCTCGACAGCGCCGGCGTCTTCGCCGGTCTGTTCGTCCTCATGGTGCTTGCATTGCTGTTCAACTCGGCGGTCAATTACGCCACCGGCCGAACGGGGAGGACACACGCATGAGGTTTGCAATCGTCGCCGCGGCGGCCATTGCCGTCGCGCTGGCCGGCAGCGCGCCGGCGCGCGCGGCCGACAAGATCGTCATCGCCCAGACGAGCATTTCGTTGGGGCTGTCGATCGTCGAGGTCGCGATCGACGAAGACTTCTTCGCCAAGCGCGGCATCGATCCCGACGTCGAGATCGTCAGTCATGGCGACCCGGACACGCTCGCAGCGCTTCATTCCGGCGGCGCCGCATTTGGCGCCATGACGCTGGTTCCGGCCGTGCAGGCGATGGCGCGCGGCGAGAAGATCCGCGTCGTCGC
>Ga0126371_10005904_pt1 | contig 10879 bp, 9 predicted proteins | sample PanSoiMetaPlot_4_FD_110145 | JGI IMG/M metagenome (GOLD analysis project Ga0126371, IMG submission 110145) | Tropical forest soil microbial communities from Panama - MetaG Plot_4 | ecosystem: Environmental > Terrestrial > Soil > Tropical forest > Bulk soil | place: Panama | collected 2016-02-17
AATTCCAAAACCAAGAAATCGGTCCCGTCGAATTCCTCTAGTCCATAAATCGCGGCAATATGGGGGTGGTCAACGAAGCCAGCGTCCGTGCCTCACGGCGGAAGCGGGCCACGCGCTCCCGATCGCGAGCGAACTCTTCCACCCTTGTTAGAAGCACGAGTGATATGCTGGGCCGCAGACGATTTTGCGCGTGAGGAAGGATTCATCGTGAAGAGACTAGTGCTTATACTCCTGGTGGCTTGCACTGCGTCTGCCCAAAATAAAGTCACATCCGAAAGAGAGGCCGCAATGAAGGCCGATCTGGCCGGCGAAATCGATCACATGCAAAAACAAGCCCAAGTGATGGTCGATAGTGTATTCAGCTTCGGCGAGCTAGGCTTTCAGGAGTTCGAGACCTCGAAGTATCTAACTGGCATTCTAGAAAAAGAAGGCTTCAAGATCCAGCGCGGCTACGCGGGCATTCCGACAGCGTTTGTGGCTACCTGGGGCGAAGGAAAGCCAGTAATCTCTCTAGGTTCCGATATTGACGACATTCCGCAGGCTTCGCAGAAGCCGGGAGTCGCTTATCATGACCCGATGATTGAGGGCGCGCCTGGTCATGGAGAAGGTCACAACTCCGGGGTACCCTTACAAATAATCGCCGCGCTTGCGGTAAAGCGCGTGATGGAGCGCGAGCACATCAAAGGCACGCTGCAGATATGGCCGGGTGTAGCGGAAGAGCTGTTGGGAACGAAAGCCTATTATGTTCGCGCGGGATTGTTCAAGGATGTTGACGTTTGTTTGTTCGCGCACGTCGGCAATAATCTCGGCGTGGCGTACGGGCCGACCGGCGGGAGTGGCTTGGTATCAATTGAATACGTGTTCGCAGGAGAGAGCGCGCACGCGGCAGCCGCGCCGTGGCGAGGAAGATCGGCACTAGATGCTGTTGAGTTGATGAGCACCGGATATGAGTTCCGGCGGGAACACCTAAGGCTGGCGACGCGAGTACATTATGTGATTACTAACGGCGGCGATCAACCGAACGTGGTGCCGCCGAACGCGTCGGTCTGGTTTTATTTTCGCGAGGCCGATTACGATCACATCATGAATCTATGGCGAATCGGAGACAACATGGCCCAAGGCGCGACGTTGATGACGGATACGACGTACACCGAGCGGTTGCTGGGGAGCGCATGGCCAGGGTACTTCAACAAGCCGCTTGCGGAGGACATGCACAAGAACATGGAGAAAGTTGGGCTGCCGCAGTGGTCTGATGACGATCAGGCACTGGCGCGCGCTCTCCAGAAGGAGCTAAAAGTGCCGGTGCGCGGCTTAGCAACGAAGATACCGCCGCTGCGCGAGCCGCGGGCACAGGCGCAAGCAGAGGAAGAGGGCGGCGTCGGACCGACCGGCGGGCCTTCCGACGATATCGGCGATGTTTCGTGGAATGTTCCCACGGTGACCCTTGGGTATCCATCGAATATTCCCGGTGGTCCCGGGCACAATTGGGCGAATGGGATTTCCATGGCGACGCCCATCGCGCACAAGGGCGTGATCGCGGGTGCTAAGGTTCAGGCGATGACGATTCTCGATATCCTGTTGCACCCGGAGTTGGTTCAGAGCGCCAGGGACTACTTCAACAACGTGCAAACGAAGGACGTAAAGTACAAGAGCTTCCTCCGCTCGACGGATCAGCCGCAAGTCTGGATTAACAAAAAGATCATGGACCAATATCGCGAGCGCATGAAGGCCTTCTATTACGATCCTGCGAAGTATGATAGATACCTCGACCAACTCGGGATCAAGTACCCAACCCTGCGCTGAGAAGACAGCTTGTGACTGAACGTCCCGGTTACCGGCTGACGCAACCGCAGCACAGGCAACTTTGGACAGGCTCGCTCGCGAGGGAGAGATGATTTCGGATTCTGGCGAAAATTTCACAGAATCGGTCGAATCCGCCGTTTACCGGAAAGTTACCTTACGACTTCTCCCTTATCTATTTCTCTGTTACATCCTCGCCTATGTCGACCGTGTGAACGTTGGTTTTGCGAAACTGCAGATGCAGCACGATCTGGGGATGACGGAAGCGGTGTATGGACTTGGTGCGGGCATCTTTTTCATTGGGTATTTTTTGTTCGAGATTCCCGCGAATATGATTTTGCAACGGATCGGCGCCAGGCGCTGGATCGGGCCAATCATGATTGTCTGGGGAGTGTTCTCCGCGATGACGATGTGGGTTGAGGGCGCTCGGTCTTTCTATCTCATCCGATTTTTGCTCGGGATCGTTGAGTCTGGCTTTTTCCCTGGTGTCATCTTATATCTGACGTTCTGGTACCCAGAACGTCATCGCGCCCGGATGGTAGCAATGTTCATGAGTGCTATTCCGCTCTCCGGTGTCATCGCTGGGCCGATTTCAGGTTGGATTATGGCGCGAACGAGCGGTGTCGCCAATCTTCGGGCTTGGCAGTGGCTATTTCTTCTGGAAGGCTTGCCGGCGTGTGTGGCGGGAGTTGTGGCATTAGTTTTCCTCACAGATAGCCCAGCACATGCGTCTTGGCTTAAACCGGCGGAACGGGCACTTCTCGAGCACCGCTTGACAGAGGAGAAGGCTGCCAAGGCGCTGTCCCGAGATACGCATCACAGTCCTATGGAAGCGCTCCAAAGCGCAAAAATCTGGTTGTTTGGCTTGATTTATTTCGGTTTCGTGATGGGCAACTACGCGCTGGGATTTTGGCTTCCGCAATTGATTGGCGACACGATTACCAAGAATCCCATGGCGATCGGTTGGTTATCGGTAATTCCATGGGGATCAGGCGCTGTCGCAATGATCGTAGTTGGGCGCCACTCGGATGCGATTCGCGAACGGCGAATGCATATCGCGCTGTCCGGGATATTGGGAGCAGTGGCGTTCGCCGCAAGCGCGATACCCGGGATTTCTGGTCCGCTCGGGCTAACCATCCTCACCTTCGCCACAATCGGTATTATGTGCGCATTTTCGACGTTCTGGGCCCTTCCCACAGCAGTTTTATCGGGGGCGGCGGCATCAGCCGGAATCGCGTGGATCAATTCCGTCGGCAACCTGGCGGGCTACGTCGGCCCGTATGCGATCGGTACAATTCAGGATGCGACGAATAGCATGACAGTAGCATTGCTCGTGCTCGCAGCTTCGGCGTTGCTCTCGTCGTTAATAACGCTATGGATCGTACCACGAAGGGATGCGATTAAGGTTTGTAGTGCGACCGGCGGAAATATGACACGGTGAGACAAGGGGTCGTACAAGAGGTCAGCTTTAGATTGCGAGGAGCCGACTTAAGGCAACTGCGAGTTTAGCCAATTTTCGGACGGCAAGTGCCTTGTTCTGAGCCTCCGGTTTCTTGCCGAGAGCGCTTTGCACGGCGGACAATTCTCCGACAGATGCGGGCTTGCGGGGATTACGTCAGCACAATCGACGCAGGTGCCTGATCGCTTGCGTTTTCTTCTCCCCTTACCGAACGTTCCACTCCGCCATTCACGAGTGATTTGGATATTGTGGGTGAGAGGAGCAAGGGATCAAGCCGCATGCCCTTGTCAGCAGGCCATCGTCCGAACTCGTAATCCCAAAATATCCACAGCGGTCCCTGTGGCTGCAATTTCCGCAGGGCATCAATCCACCTTGATCGAGGAGGCTCGGTGATGGCGGTGGCTGCATCACAGAGTCTGAGACACCAGTTCTTGGCCGGCCTGACCAGCCTCTGCACTGTGAAAATCGGATGGAAGCTGGAGGATATGAGTCTGCTCCACGGACGACTTCTGAGGATTCTTCTTGGAAGCAAAGCATACCCCGCTGCTCGAGCCTCTACTCGAAAACATTCGGTGTTAGTGGCCAAATCACAGCCGAGCCGGAGGACACGCCGCTGGACTGAGGCTCTCCGCGCGCCTTCGTTTTCGTATCGGAGTATGTCGGCTGAACGCACGGATTGCGATTCTATTCGCTGGCCAGGGGTGCTCCAACGAGCCTCATTGCTTTGCCTTCTCGATCTTTTCATGCGCGTGGCGCTCGATTCGTCCGCAGGGTTTGCCCGGTACTGAGTTTCTAATTACACGGCGATCGTCACGGCTGCAATGAGGGAAGGCCTACGTCGTCGGACACGTTCCTCGTAGCGTAGGTCTCGAAGGCGCGATCGCCGCCCGTCAGGACTCGATCGAACATCTAGATGAGTTCCTTCCGTCACTGCAGCCCGGAGGTCGCCCTGCACAACTGAAGCCATTCGGCGACGCGCTTCGGGACGTGGATTCCGGCCCGACTACCCGCTCTCGCTCGCGACATCGCTGGTGCGAAAATTTGGGTTTGCCCCACTGTCGTTGCCACAGATCTTCCTCGGACCGATCCTCTTTGGCGGGAGGAAGCGAGCTTCATACCTCCCTCTGTGTTTGATCGGTACGGGCGTATGTATCCGGGTATTGCGGCGGGCACCGACCCGCGGAGTTCTCCGCGAGCCCGAGAACTGAATCTCTCAATTGTCGCCGCGTTGCATAACGCCGCAGCACAATTACTTCTGGGAACGGACACGGCGAAACCTGGCGTGTTGCCCGGTTACTCGCTGCATGACGAACCGGTGAATTTCGTTTCCGCTGGCATGTCGCCGTATGAAGCCTTGCGCGCCGGTACCGCGGATGCGGCCAGACTCCCGGACCGTAGCTCCTGCGACGCTCCTCTACTGGCGCGTGACGCGGAGGTTGGCAAAATGCGCGATTGTGCCGGGACCGATCCAGAGCGCGATGGCGCCTTTGGACCGGCCGTGTTTGAGATCGCTCACGACTAGAGTCGGCTGCGGCGAGCCATAAACGTAAAGCCGGGCTTTGTCGCCGCGGACGTCGATCTTGATGGGGGTCCATTCGCTGGGGACCAGGTCGACGTAGCTTTCATACTTGCCTGGCGTCTCCTGGCGCAGGCGCTGCCAGGGAAATTCGGGCTCGGAGATGTACTGCGCGGAGTGATTGCGCTGGAGCTGGTCTTCGGCGCGACCGTTCTTGGGGCGCAGATAGAAGGATTCGTAGCGCGAGCCGTCCGCTGACATGCGAAACGCGATGCCTGTGAAGCCGCGCGCGGCGGGGTCGGCGGTGGGCAGCGTATCGCCGGCGAGTTCGACTTCGATGACGCCATCGGCGAAGTCGGAACCGGTGAGGACGGCGTAGCGAAGACCGTCGGGGACGTCTTGAGCGGCGGTGTCGGTGAGGCGTACTGCTTTGCGGCCTTTGAACGTGACGGGGTCGGCCTTGACGTTCTTGGGCTGAAGCCTGGTTGGATCAAGATCGACGTTCACGGACTGGCCCGATGCAAGTGAGGTAGCCAGGACCAGCAGCCCAACTCCGTTGCGGGCAAGGGTTTTATGCACAATGATCTCAAAGTACCATTGGGGGCTTGAGGGCGGCACGGGCCGCGGCTGAAGTTGATAGGATTGAATCCGCGTAATCATGGATTCTGAGGGTTCCGAGCGCTTTCACTATTTCGGATTTGCAGGATTCGTTGGCCTCCTGCTGCTGCTGAATCTCACTGGATATTTCAAGACCATCTTCGGGATCGATACCGCGGCGATTGTCACCGTGCTGGCGGGGTATCGGATCTTCTTCAATTCGATCGCGGCGCTGCTGGAGAAAGAGATTTCGGCGGACTTGGCGATCTGCATTGCAGTAATTGCGGCGCTGGCGGTGGGGCAGTATCTGGCGGCGGCCGAGGCAATGTTCATCATGCTGGTGGGCGAAGGGCTGGAAGCGTACGCAGCGGGCCGGACGTCGGCGGCCATTCATCGCTTCGTGGAGCAGATGCCGCGGCGGGCGCGGCTGCTGCGCGAGGGCGTCGAGCAAGAGGTGGATGCAGCGTCGCTGGGCGAAGGCGATTTAATCGTGGTGCGGGCGGGCGAGCGGATTCCTGCCGACGGCGTGGTGACGGCGGGCGTATCGAGCGTCGACGAGAGCACCATCACGGGCGAGTCTCTGCCGCGGGCGAAGGATGCGGGCAAGGAGGTCTTTTCCGGAACGCTGAACGGCAACGGCCTGCTGCGGGTTCGCGTGACGCGCGCGGGTTCGGAGACGACGCTGTCGCGCGTGGTGGCGCTGGTGGAGGAGGCGCGGAAGCATCGGGCGCCGGTGGAACGGTTGGCCGATCAGTACGCACGATACTTTTTACCGGCATTGCTGTTGGCCGCGGCCCTGACGTTTTATTTCACGCGCGACTGGCTGCGGACTGTGGCGGTGCTGATCGTAGCGTGCCCGTGCGCGCTGATTCTGGCGACGCCGACGGCTATGGTTGCAGCGATCGGCGGGCTGGCGCGGCGCGGAATCCTAGTACGCGGCGGCACGGTGTTGCAGCAGGCAGCCAAAGTGGACACCGTGGTGTTCGATAAGACGGGCACCATTACCGGCGGGCAGTTCGAGATCGTGCGCGTAGTTGCGTTGCGTGGGAGTGAGGCAGAAGTGATCCGGCTGGCGGCAGCGGCGGAAAGCGGGTCGGATCATGTGCTGGCGCGCGTGATTGTCGCCGAGGCCGCGAGGCTGGGTGTGAGATTGGCAGGCGTGGATCGTGGGCATATCCTGCCGGGGCGAGGAGCAGAGTGCGATCTGCAGGGCAGAACGATTCGGGCGGGCAGCGCGGAATTCCTGGCCGAGCATGGTATCGAAGGCGGGGATCGACTCCTCGAGGAGGCCGACCGGCTGGGAGCGACGGCGGTGCTGGTGGCCGAAGACGACGCGCTCGTAGGCGCGATCCTCCTGCGCGACCGTTTGCGCGACGGTGTGCGTGAGGCGATCGACGGGCTGATGGCGATCGAGATCAGCTATCTGGTGATGCTGACGGGCGATCGCAGGCGAGCGGCGGAAGTGATCGGGCGCGAGGCGGGAATTCCGACAGTCGCAGCGGAGCTACTGCCGGAGCAGAAGCTGGAGCGCGTGCGGCAACTCGCGTCGCAAGGGCGTTTCGTGGGGATGGCGGGCGATGGTGTGAACGACGCTCCGGCGCTGGCTGCAGCAAACGTTGGGATTGCGGTGTCGGGCGCGAGCGACATCACGGCCGAGGCGGCGGATGTCGTGTATCTCGGCCATTCGCTCGAGCAGTTGCCGAAGTTGTTCGAAGTCAGCCGGCGCGCAGTGACGACGGCGTGGCAGAACATCATTGTGTTCGCCGGCCTTTTCAATCTGGCGGCAGTGGGGCTGGCGGCGACGGGTGTGTTGTCGCCGATCGGCGCGGCGGTGACGCATCAGCTTTCGTCGTTTTTCGTGATGATCAACTCGCTGCGGCTGCTGCGGGTGGAGCGCGCGGGTGGGTTCTGGCGATCAGTTGTGGCGTGGCTCGGTCGGACGCCGATTCCGGCCGAGTGGGACCGGGTGCGAAACGCTGTCGAGGCGTTAGACGTGCGCGATGCGTTTGTGGCCGTTGTCGGGCACTGGCGCGAATATATCCGGCAGGCGGCGATCGGCGCGGCGGTACTGATCGTGCTGTCGGGGATTCACATCATCGGCCCGGCAGAGGTGGGAATCGTCGAGCGATTCGGGCGCACATTGACGCCCTCCGAAGAACCGGGTCTGCATTTCAAGCTGCCTTGGCCGGTGGACCGGCTGACGCGCGTGCAGGCTAGGAAGATTCGGACTGTGGAAATCGGCTACAGGTCGAATGTTACGCGGCCCGAAGCCGAGCCGTCGGCTTATGAATGGAACGTGCAGCATCGCTCGGGACGCTTCCAGGCGAAGCCTGAGGAGTCCCTTATGCTGGCCGGCGATCAGAACATCATGGAGGTCAACGCGGTAGTGCATTATCGGCTGGCGCGGCCGGACGAGTTTCTGCTGCGCCAGTTGGATGGCGAATCAACAGTGCGAGCGGCGGCGGAGGGGGCGCTCGCGTCGGTGGCGACCTCAACTTCTCTGGATGACATGTTGACCACCGGGCGCAAGCTGGTGGAGTCGCGTGTCCTGCGCGAGTTGCAGGCGCGGCTGGATCGATACGCGGCGGGCGCTCAGGCGTTGCACGTGCAATTGCTGGATGTGCATCCGTCGGTGGAAGTGGTGGATGCGTTTCGCGCGGTTTCGGGTGCGTACGAAGAGAAGAACCGGATGGTCAACGAGGCGGAAGGGTATCGGAACGAGCAGGTCGCTGTGTCGCGCGGCAATGCGAAGGCTCTGATCGCCGGAGCCGAGGGGTATTCACTGAGCAAGAAGAACCGTTCTGATGGGGATGCGACGAGATTCGTCGCGCGCGAGGAAGGTTATCGCACGAATCCGAATTTGACCGAGACGCGCTTGTACCTGGAGACGATGGAGCAGGTGCTGCCGGGCAAGAGAAAGATGGTTATCGATTCGAGCAAGGCGAGGCGGCATCTGCTGCTCCTCGAGGACGGCGTGGAGATTGCGCCGCCCGGGGCTGCGCTGTTGAGTCCTGCGCCACCCAAGATTCCTGATTAGTGAGATATTTTATGGAACGCTATCGCAAGTATTTTCCCTGGGCCGCCGGCGCGGCGTTGTTGCTGCTGGTTTGGCTGACGTTCTTTTCGGTGCGCGAGACCGAGTTCGTGCTGATTACGCAGCTCGGTAAGCCGCTCTACAGCGTGTCGGACGCGGGCCTGCACGTGAAGTGGCCATATCAGACGGCGACCTATTTCGACCGGCGGCTACGGGTCTACAATCCTCGGCCGTCGGAGTTTTTGACGCGCGACAAGAAAAATGTCGTAGTGGAGAGCTACGTGGCATGGCGCATCCAGGACCCTAAGCGTTTCGTCGAAACGGTGGGGGATCCGGTGGGAGCCGAGATGCGGCTGCACGACATCGTGTGGTCGGGGTTGGCGGCGGCGCTGGGGACGCACGATCTCGAGAGCATCGTGTCGACCAATCTGCAGACGGTGCAGGCGGACCAGATGATGGACCGGCTATCGTCGCTGACGGATCGTGCGGCGCTGGAGCAGTACGGCATCGCGGTGATGGACGTACGGATCAAGCGGCTCAATCTGCCAGAGCAAAACAAGCAGAGCGTGTATGCGCGCATGCGGGCCGAGCGCGAGCGGATCGCGCGGCAGTATCGGGCAGAGGGCGAGGAGCAGGCGCTAAGCATTCGCGCTGATGCGGACAGGCAAAAGGAAGAGATCCTGTCGGCGGCGTACAAAGAAGCGGAGAAAGTGAAGGGCGAGGGCGATGCTGAGGCGACCCGCGTGTACAGCCAGGCGTACTCGCGGAATCCGGCGTTCTACAAGCTGCTCCGGACGCTCGAGTCGTACAAGAAGATTTTCGACGACAAGACGACGGCGATTTTGAGTTCCGATTCGGAACTGCTGAAGGTGCTGATGCACGGAGGAGGCGCGAAGTAGGGTGAGCGCTTCGGCTCAACCCAAGGTACAGACCGGCATCGTGGAGCGGCCGTTCGAGCCCGCACAGCGGCCGAACCGCGCGCGACAGGTTGCGGCTGGGGTGGCGTTGCTGTGGATGCTGACCAGCGTCTTTATAGTGCGCACGGATCAGCAGGCGGTGGTGACGCGGTTCGGGGCCGTGGTGGATCCTCGCGTGATGCCGGGGATTCATGTGGTGCTTCCTTGGCCGGTCGATCGCGTGACAAAGCTCAAGGTGCAGCAGCTGCAGCGATTAGTGGTGGGCGGCGAATTGCCGGATACGGTGACGGGAAGGGCGCAGCCGCTGCAGTCGGAGTTTCTAACCGGCGATCAGAACATCATCAACATGCGCGTAGTAGTGCAGTATTCGGTAGGAGTACCGGTGGATTACTTGTTTCGGACGGCGAACGTCGCGCGCAGCGTAGGCGCGGTGGTCGAGACGGCGCTGGCCGAGCGGATCGCCGAGCGCAACGTGGACGCGGTGCTGACTACTGAAAAGCAGAACATCCAGGAGGAAGTGCGCGCGGAGGCGCAGAGGATTCTGAACGATTATCATGCCGGCGTGCTGCTGTCGACGGTGAACATGGAGAGCGCCGTGCCGCCGCCTGAGGCCGCAGATGCGTTTCGAGACGTGGCCAGCGCGCGCGCCGATTCGTCGCGGATCGTGAGCGAGGCGCAGGGCTACGCGAACGATGTGATTCCGAAGGCGCGCGGCGAGGCGCGGCAGATGCAGGAGCAGGCGCTGGCTTATAAAGAGAGCCTGATCAATCAGGCGCAGGGCGATGCGGCGCGATTTACTGAGGTCGCGGCGGAGTATGCCAAGGCGTCGGAGGTGAATGGCCAGCGGCTATACCTGGAGACGATGGAGCAGATCCTACCCAAGATCAAGAAGTTGATTGTGGACAAGAACGGCAATCTGGATTTGACGATCATTCGCAAGGGCGAGCCGGCGAAGTAACCGCGATGAGCAAGCAGGCGAGGGCGCGGGTGGTGACGGTGGTGGTGTTGGTAGTGGCGCTTGGAGTCGTCTTCGCGCGGAAGGGCGATTTGCGCGCGTCGTTAACCGGTTTAACGCGGCGAACCGAGCAGACGCCGCAGGATGCGATCTACGCGATGTTGGACGCGGCGCGGAACGGCGATGTGAAGAAGTACATGGCGAGCTATAGCGGCCAGATGGCGCAGTCGCTCAAGCGGGCGCGGAATGAGTCACAAGACTTTGCGGCATATTTACGCGATTCGAATGCGGCGCTGAAGGGGGTCGCGGTGATGGATCCACAGCCGAGGTCGGATCGCGAGGTGACGATGCGAGTGGAGTACGTGTACCAGGATCGGAGTGAGGCGCAGCTCTTTTATTTGGAGAAGGCGCGAAGCGGATGGAAGATTACGCACGTGGAGGCGGCCGAACGGGTGAAGACCATCATTCCGTATGGGACGCCAGTCCAGTAGCTTTACTTAAGCAGCGCGGTGACGTCGGCAGCGCCGATGCCCTGCTCGCCACAGACCGAGTAGAACAAGGTGATCTTACCAGCTTCCTCGAACAGTGCGGGATCACGCAG
>Ga0126371_10005905_pt1 | contig 10879 bp, 13 predicted proteins | sample PanSoiMetaPlot_4_FD_110145 | JGI IMG/M metagenome (GOLD analysis project Ga0126371, IMG submission 110145) | Tropical forest soil microbial communities from Panama - MetaG Plot_4 | ecosystem: Environmental > Terrestrial > Soil > Tropical forest > Bulk soil | place: Panama | collected 2016-02-17
GGCCGGGATTAATGTCGCGGCGTTCTACGGGACGGGTGCGTTCGCCGAGGTCAAGAAGCTGCCCGCCGGGGTCGACGCTTCGCTGCGCATCAAGATCATCACCGGCATTTCGCTCCTGGTCTGGTCGGCGTGCTCTGCTGCGGCCGCATGATCACGTTCTTCCGCCCGCCATTCTTCCACTGACATGATTGCGGGAGCTGAGGCAGCTAGCGCTCAAGCGCGTTCGCCGACGGGCAGGTCAAGTGCCAAACAGCACCAGACGGCGCATATTGAAGGTCGACCTTGCCGTCCACGCTGTGCTCCGCCATCGCTTCGATAACTATGGTGCCGAACCCACGTCGCTTCGGCGCCGACACGGGCGGCCCATCGCGCTCAATCCAGCTGATGGTGAAGGTATCGCCGTCGGTACCCCAGTGGACGTCGACACGACCCGCGGCCGTCGCAAACGCCCCGTACTTTCCGGCATTGGTAGCGAGTTCGTGGATGGCGAGCCCGATGGCCTGCGCGCAAGCCGGCTTCAACAGCAGCTTGGGGCCGTAGATGAAAATATGAGAACGAACGAGACCCGCGAATTGCGCGAGCTGGGCACGAACCAGGTCCTCGACGTCAACTCCCTGCCAATAGTTCCGGATGAGGAGGTCGTGATTCGCTGAGAGTGCCTGGATGCGCTTGGAGAAGCGCTCAAGAAAATCTTCGGGATTTATGGTGGCGGTCTGGCGAGCCATGGCGTCGACAACGCTAAGCATGTTCTTGGCGCGATGATCGACCTCGCGCATCAGGAGACGCTCCCTTTCCTCGCGCTCCTTGCGTTCGGTAATGTCCGAAACAGTGCCAACAACGCTGGTGGCGCGTCGCCCGCGCCCGTCGTCCTCGAAATAGGCAAGACCGAAGGTCTGCACCCAGCGAACCTTGCCGTCTCGCGGCTGGAGCCGAAACTCGCTCGCGTAGCGCCGCTTCACTTCGGCGGCATCGATCGCCGCGCGGTAGGCCGCCCAAACCCTTTCCACATCGTCCGAATGTACCCAGGTCATGAACTCTTCGACTGTGGTTTCATTCTCAGGGGCGCCGAAAATCTCCTTGGTGCGCGCATCCAGCAAGAAGACGCGGCGGAGCGGATCGAGGTACCATGACCCAAGCTGGGCCGCGTTAAGCGCGTGCTGCAGGCGGACGGCGGGGCTCGCCGACCGGTCGGGGTTGTCCATGAAAACGGAGATCATCAGGTTTGCCCCGAGCTGCGACGGCATACTGAGCCGTGCAGCACGTCATTACTTTCACGCTGCCTCGCGCCATCCGCGCCGGGCAGACACCTTTCGTGCCGCGGACGTGCAGGGGTGGCGGCACCCGAATCGTTGTGCGCAGCTTTCACGCAAACGGGCTTTCATTGGACACGGCTTGATTTCATCGGGACACCGCTTGATTTGATCTCTCGATTTTGAGCCAATGGTTGCTCAAACGCGCCAGTCTCGAAAAGCACTCGAAAAACAAACGATCGGCAAGTCCGGCGGTTCCGTCGTTGGCGGGATGTCGGGGTAGGACGCCATACGCGGTTCGACGCGGTACCGTGGACAATAAGCCTGCTGCGCGCCGCAAACCGTGATGGCCTGTGATTCTCATTGGCAAGAATTATATCCACCTGTCCGCACTCGAAGCATAATTATATCCATCTGTCCGCGCTCGAAGCATAATTATATCCATCTGTCCGCGCTCGAAGCATAGAGATGCTTTGAACCCTTCTTCACAAAGACAGCATTGGTTTAATGGCGGCGATTAAGGATTGTTGGGAGGGGTATGGCGGGCCTGCCAATTGGTCACTATCGCGGTACGGGTTGTCCTCGTCACAACGTCGTGCGGCGCCTTGTGAGCGTCCTCACCTCTTCGGACGACCTTACACGTCCCGCATGTCGTCCGCGTCAATCCGGCCATTCTAAACGCCATCTGGAGGAGCTGGCCGAATGTCTCGCAAAGTCAGTAAGTTGTTGCCACACTACTGGAAAGCTATTTTGTACTAGTGCGGACGGCGGGACACCACCTCCTGTCGCACAACTAACTGTATTTGCTGCAGAAGTTCAGGCGAGCCTTTCGTCTTCTGGTGTTTTGTATCAAGACCAAGGTAGTTTGCCCGAACATCTCCCCTCCCTTTCCGGAATTGCCACGAGCAAACCGATACTCACTGCGAGAGATTGGTCATGGCTCCTGCTGAATGAATAGCTGTAGGTCGGCTCCAGAAACCACCCGAACTTCCTGTCGGGCCATGGCCAAAACATAAAGTCGAGCGCAAACTCAGCGGCAATCTTCCCGCCTCCGTTCGTGTACGTCCATTCCGGTCCGGCACCAACCATGAACTCTGCGGTCTTGGACAAGGTGAACGGCTTTTTGAAAAGAAGATCCGTGCTCCACTCGGGATAGCTCTTGCTAAAGAGAGGTGTGAAGCCCGCTTCGATTTCGAGCCATTCTTTGATGACATCGAACTCCGCGGCGATGGAGGGACCGAAACTGCGACCGCCCTCCCGCAAGCCCCATTCGCCAGCACCTCAGATTTCAAGGATTGCAAATGGCTCTCTCTCTTTGTCCTCGGCTCGGGCTATTCCTGCGATCAACAGCAAAACAGCCAACAGCACCGCACCACTTTTGGACATTAGCACCGCCCGCACTCATCGCCGGACCACCGGCCCCAAGCAGGCTAGATTGCGTCAGGTGCTCTGTCTACTTGGCTAACCGTCTGCAAGCTGACCTGCCGCAGGTCCTCTGCGACGGCTTTGGCGTCACGGCGCGGGTTAGGCAGGACAGCCGCACAGCGGTATTCGTGGTTGCCGATCACCGGCGTCACGTGGCGTTCCGCGGATGCTGCTACAGGGAGCCTCGATCTGCCGGCCACTCGCGGCGTTCCAAAGGCGCAGTGAGTCATCGTCAGACCGGCACAGAAATGCCCGGCCTCGTCCAACGTAGGCGGAAACACCGGTGTCACGCAGGCAGACATGGCCACAAAGCAGGGTAACGACGGCATGACGATGAGCGTCAAGAAGACCGAATACCAGGCCACCACGATCAGAAAGGCGAAGATGAAGAGCCGATCGACGACCCGCGTCAGGGCGGAGCTCGTCAGAAAATTGCGGATATTCCCAAGCTCGCGCACGCCCGCTAAACTGCCCCCTGCGCGGCGGGATTCAAACTAGGCGATCGCCGGGGCGACCAGATGCCGGAAGCGCCGCCCCCCACAGCTCGAGATCGACGCGGTTGGTGTTGTGTCCGAAAAAGACGTAGGTGCGCAATGCAGTTGGAACGCTTTCGACCAGGGCGACTGGCACAAGCCGAAACACCAGCACATGCAGGGTCTTGCGGACACAGATTATCCGTTCTGAGTGTCGTTCCGAGTTCCCGCTTGAGGCTCGCACCCAACTTCCTGACTTGGCTGACAACCGAGTGCTCCGTAGCGAGCCAGCTTTATTGGCAAAACAAATTATTGTGATAGGTCGATCATTGGATGATTATCGTATGAACTCTCAACTCGATAATTCAAAATCAGCTTCCCATTCTTTGCAGCAAACCATCCAGCATCTTGAGCTTATCGAATCCATTAAGCCAGGCTCGCCCGAAGCGCAGCTTTTACACGCGCATACCAACGTTCGTTGGCAAGCCGCTCGCGTCATCAACTTCCACCACGCATGGCGCTACGCAGCGTATGTGACAGTAGGGGGATTAGCGGGAGCGTTTTCCAGTTATGCTCTAGGATGGACACCAAGCATGAAGGACGTCGCTTCACGCAGCCTTCATCTTACAGGTTCAATAATGACTGGAGGAGGGACTCTTTTTACTATAGTCGGCGATTTTGTAGACGCAGTGGGGCGTTATGTGCCGCCATACGTGGCAGGGCCCGTTGCAGGCGTTACGCTCGTTATTATGCTTGTTACAGCTTATCGAGCTGCCAAGTCACTCAATTTCGTCGCACCAGCTATTATTCTGGGAACTTCGTGGAGCTTCCTCGGCCCTATTTTTGGCGCTTCCACAGCGTTGGCGATAGGTGTCGGCGGAGCTGCTGGACATTACGCGCATGTTGTTTCCAGGGACTATCAATCAACGCGTAAAGCAATGCGAGATGTAGCAATTGTGGGCAAAGCAATTGTCAACCCAAGAAGAGCTTGGCGGGAGGGCCAAATACGTAAGCACGTTCGAGCAAGACATGCGGCAGCACTTAGGAAATTGGGACTTGGCTAGACTGGAGTGCCGTTGATGATCTGCGATGGATCACCGTTTGAAAGAACTCGTAGCCGTGGCAGCCTTATACGCACACTAACTGGCGCTAGGGCACGACTCTTCGCAAGCGCGGGGGTCGGATTGTTGGTGTGGGCGGGGGTTATAGGCGTAAAAGTGCCATTTTATTTTCTTAACGAAGCAACGTGGGCTGCTAGGGAAGCGGCCTCTTTCGTCGCAGCGGAAGCGGCGCATATCATACCCGATATCCTCGATCAGTTTGACCAAAGCACATTTTCAGTTGCTGGCACGGCGCACCTCGTTGTGACGACAGCTGTATTTTATCTGGGTTACAGACTTTTTAGACACATATGGCAGGCGTTAAAAAAAATAAGTCCGATCCATTGGGAATTGTGGCCACGTTTTGGCTTGCGCCGCAAATTAGTCTTGGGATCCTTGCTCGCAGCTGGCGTCGTTGCCGCATGGCAACTGGGGGCTTTTCCGTGGATGGGCTCTCAATTGCTCAAGCTTGGACATCAAACATTCGGCCAGCTGTCATGGGAAAATCTGTCCGAGATCAGCCAGCGGCTATGGCAGGGATTTGTTACGATATATGAAAACAGAGGAACCATGCTTCCCGCTGTCAAGGGTTTGCTTGCTGCGCTTGCCACATATGCGATGCTTGAAGTCTCTCGAGCTATGGCTGATCTTCTATCGCCTGCGATCAGGTTGAGCCATACGGTTTACAACCACGTATATCCGCTGTTATCGGGTGTTACAATCTCCCGATGCCAGAAAGATTGGCTGCACGGCATGGGCAGCATGACGGGGGGATTGATTTGTTGTTTCAGTGATCTGTCTTTTCCATCCATCTCGGTCTGGGCATGGATGGCGTTAGCTCCTGGGGTTTTCCTTTTCGCCAAAGAGAGGCCTAATTGTGTCTCTTCGGTATTGAAAGTCGGTTTGACTCTAGGCCAATGTTGCCACAAGGTCGCAAAATTTGCTTTCGCTCAGCCTAAATGGGCCGGCGGTATTACAGTCGGTTTTATGGTTACCATCGCCGTTGCGGACGCGCTTTTAGCGTCTGATCCACTTCTCGGGTTTACGATTATATCGGTGGTTATCAAATCCGCCTATTTGGGAACAACAATCGCTTTTCTGATTGCAGCGGTGCGTGGGTTGGCGGCACTTGCTGTCCATATAAGACAGGTTACAGGCCAGTTAACGGTTCGTGCCAGCGAAGCGCGAGATACGCTGTGGGCGGCTACTAAAATCGCTAAATCTATTCTCCAAATAGGAAAGGCAGCCCTGACCCGCGCAAAAACAGAGAGGATCGGGCAGGCACAACAGGTTTGGGATACGACACCCGCGGGTGCATACGATCAGATTGCTCCTGGCTAGGGGCATAACCAAAGCAACGCTTGAGGCTAGGCCTGTGCCCGACGCGCGGTAAGAGGCACGGGCCCCGGCTTTTTATTTGACTCGTGCGGGTCGGCTATCGTTTCAGGCTGTGGATTGATCTCAATCATACCTTTAAAAGCCTGCGCACTCTTTTGGGATAGGGCATGAATATCGCCAAATATTTCATCGGCTTTTCGGTTTGCTTCCTCTTTTTTACCATCGCTGGCAAGAGCGTTGACGTAGAGAGTTCGCAATCCGACCAAAAACTTGCTGGCAAGGGCCTCACGTTTTGTTGGATTTTCACGCAGGGCTTTTACTTCTTCCGCCATGACCTTTTCTCGTTGCTTCCTGCCCAAGGCTGCTTCATGAGCAGGCTCGGCTTCAGAAAGAACCCGGGCGTACCACATCGTGCTTACGACATTTAGAAGGACAAAAAGAGCCCATGCATAACGTTTGACGTTTTCACGAGATGGATCGACTTTTTGCGCAGCTTCTATTTTGGCTTTCAGCTGGGCTTCCTCTCCAACCATACTGCTCAGTGCATTGCTTGCAGTCTGATATTGTGCGCTGGTTCTACTAAAGGTTGTTTTCCTATTGATGGCATTGGCATTACCTCGAACTGTGGCATCGGTTTTTCGCGCCTGTTCAACGGCCTCTTTCAAATCGACAACTTTGGCTTTCAACTCAGGTAATTGAGCCTGCACTTTTACCAACTGCTCGTATGTTCGAGGATCGAGTTTGTCATCGCTTGTGACCAAATGAAAATATTGTCCCAGCGCCGAGACTGCATCATTTTGCGACGCCCCATACCCAAGTATGGTCGCAAAGGCGATAGATGAGGCCACATACATGGCTCTGACAAAGCCTTTATTCCATTTTATTAGAGCCGTCATCAGAGCCGCTTGGGTAATAAGGAGGGGATAGCCAAGCCGGTTTTGTGAAATGAAGGGCTGAAAGGCCAATCCGGCGGTCATAACCTCAAACGATAGGGCAGCAACAGTCGCCGCTACTGCATGTACCCATAATCCTTGAACGCCGACTTTTGTAATGCGATTATCTAATGTTGTCGCAGCTTCAAGAAATTTGTAATATCCATGCATGGTATCAGCTATTTGACCGGCCAACATATCTTCCGGAATGCGACTGCCGGTTTGCGCGGACTGCACAATGACACTTTGTGCGGCTTTCAAGAAATCGGGGGCGTTCGGCGGCAACAATTGGTGAATAAGGGCGGGCACAGATTTGAAATTGTCGGACCCAATAGCGGTATCTTGTTGTTTGGGGGCTGTGCTCCATAGGGAAGAAATGCTTGATGGAATAATTCCCATCTTCTGACCACTGATCAGCGGCGCGGGCTCTGACATTTGCGAGCAACGATCTCTTCTACGTCGGGCAGGGCTCCCCAGCCGGTACCACCACCAATGTCGGCGGCAGCGGGATGGACACGCTTCCCGACGACTACGTCAATGACATCTCGCAGATCAACATCAGCGGCATACGAACACAACAGGCTTTGTCGGGCAATTTAGCACAATCAAAACGGTCGGCAACCCGCTCGATCTGGTCGCGACGCGGCAACGCGCTTGTTAGAATGGACCCGCATGAAGTCTCTAAGCGATTGATTTTATTGGGACCCTGGCTGGACTTGAACCAGCGACCGACAGCCTAGAAGAGAGCTGTTGGGCGAACGATTTCAAGGACCATTCTGACAAATCGACACTTTTCAGGCTATTGAACCTTAATGGTTAATTCGCCTATGGTGGTGCGGACGGCGGGACACTGCCTCTTGTCGCCCAACTAACTGTATTTGCTAGATAATTGTTCGCCAGCCCTTCGCCTTTTGTATTGGTGTTTTGTATTGGCGTCAAGGCGATCACGAATGGCGGAAGAAAGCAGGCAGGAGAGGCGGACCTAGCTGGCGGCCCAGTGCACCTAGAGGCAAACGGGATGGAGCCTGCCAGTTGCCCTGGCGATCGTCCCATGGGCGTTCTGGTCGATGATAATGTAATAGTCCTCATAACAGGGGCCTGCACGCCGCTTCCAGAGAAGCGTAAGTGCGTCTGAAGCGGACGCTATCCGACGGAAGCCGCCTCCGCTGGCTTGTGCAATGGCATCCACCGCGTTGGAACCGATCGGGAAGGTCTTGACAACAAATTCAGAGAATATGCGTTCGGCTTCTTGATAGGTGGAATGAGAGCTATGCTCATAGTCCCTCATGAAAGGCGGATAGGGGTCGGCTCCAAACTCGTATCTGTTGAGCAAGAACGTAGCACCGCCGAATATGGCGGCTAGTAGGCCCACCAGCACGAGCACAATGCCCGACACGAGGAGAAAGCGCGTCATCTTAGCCTGTTAGCTTGGCTGTCAACTTGTCGTTCTGGCGTAGGCGCGCCAACAAGCGCGCCCCTTGAGCTTGGCAACTTCATCGGCTTACCGAACTCAGCAACCTCACCACGTGCCTCTTTTCAGTGAGCCCTGGCGCTCCCTACGGGACGGAGCGCAAGGCTTAAGAAATCCCGATAAAATGGGCATTACTTCGCTTGTCTGCCAAGCGAGTGATACCACTTGGGTGTACCACTGGCAACGTAAAGCCGCTGGGGAACCGGGGGCGGTCGAGAGGATACTTGCGCCGACACACCAGAACCGTGGTTAAGACTTCGCCCTCCAGACCTGTGGCGGAGTTAGAGAGAAGTACCGCCTTGCAACGAAGTTGTTGACCAAGGGATGGAGCATTGGCACCTCCGGGTCTCTCCACCACGCGACATCGGAGATTGCTGCCTCGCTTGTCAGCACTTCGTGAACATCCGCCAGCAAACGCTTCAGCTCATTCTTGCCCGACGAACTTAGCCGCTGAAACCACGCATCGCGGTGGATGTGGGCGAGCCAGGCGCCCTCGTCCCAGTAGCTCAGATCAATCCAGAACTTCTTGCGATTGCGCTGGGCAAATACCACGACACCCCAATCTTCCTGGCGCAGGTCATCATCCTTGATCGCCAAACCCGGAACGCGGCGTAACAGCGCGGCGAACCATTGCGCACCGTCTACAGCGACAACGCCGTCCCCATAGGGCACAAACTCGGCCGAGTGCCGGAATGTCACGTACGTGCGACTGTGGCTCAAGTCCTGCGTCAGCCAGACCTGTGGCGGCGGCAGCGAGTTGTACTGCTGTGCCATCCGGTCGTGGACCAGCGGATGGAGCATCGGCACATTCGGGTCTCTCCACCACGCGACGCCGGAGATTGCCGCCTCGCTCGTCAGCACGGCGTGAACATCCGCCAGCAAACGCCTGAACTCGTTCTGGCCGGACAAACTGCGCCGCTGCCGCCATGCATCGTGGTGGACGTGGGCGAGCCAGTGGTCCACCCCGTCCCAGCTGCTCAGGCCAATCCAGTACTTCTTGCCATTCCGTCGAGCATGCCACATGACGCCCCAATCTTCCTGGAGGCCCTCGATCTCCAAGCCCGGAACGCGGCGCAACAGCGCGGCGAACCATTGCGCTTCACGTTCTTGAAGAATGTCGTGAAAATCATCGTCATCCACAAACGCGGCCGGATGCCGGAATGTCACGTGCGTGCAAGGTTTCATGATGCAGCCCTGGTTGAGTTCCGCGCCAGCCGATCGCCTGGCACCCTCTCTGGTCGGGTCCCGTCCGTGAAAACGCGTGCCCCTGTTTGCAAAGCAAGAGGGGAAACTCGGCCAGCCGAGGGCAGGTATGGGACCCGAAAATTCCACAGCCTCACTCTGCTGCGCGAACCTCCCCTCCTGCGTCGCGTCCTGCCCGCCCTTTAGGCTCTGCTTCTGATGCCGACCAAGCGCGCGATCCTCGCCCGCCCGCGCCGGGTATCGTTCACGCCGGAAATGCTCGCGCTGTTCGCCGAGCTTGAGGCCGTGCCGGCGCGCGAGCGCGAGCGCGCAAAGTGGATCGGCAAGTCAAAGCAGCTTGCCGGCCTGCTCGGCCTCACGAGCGAATGGTGGACGATGAACGACGTGAACGACAAGAACGCGACGCCGTGCGTCCCGGACGGTTACGTCGCCTTCGATGATTGGCATACGTGTCGCCGCGTGCGTCTCGCGCTGCTCGATGCCATTGGCGGCGAGGCAGTCGATGAGTCGGATTGATCCTAATCGCTATCCACTATTTAACCGAATGGCAGGCGCCCTTTTCCAGGGCATCGGGCGACATCTTTCTTCCGAAGATCAGCTACGGGCCTTCTTGCTCGACTTCTTTCTCGAAACCGAAATCGACAGTCTACTGGCCGAATTGCAGCAGATTTCCTCGACGAATTTGAACGATGAAGAATGGGAAGAATATTGGTACAGCAGCCCAGCCGCTAGCGTTCCGAAAGACGCAAGGTCCAGCACTCGAATGGTACAGATGGTTATGGCGGAGATACGTGCCCGCCGAGAGGGCAAATGAGCTCGACGTGTTCGACGAGCGCGACAACCTTGTCGAAGTGCTCGATCATGTCCCCGATCTCGCGGTGGCGCATGCCGCGTTCGAGGCCGGGGCCGCGAAGTATCCCGACAAGCGCATCTTCCTGCGCGAGAAGGCGCGCGTGATCCGACGCAGTGACGAGCAGGATTAAGACGATGCCTACCTTCCTGTTTCGCTCCCCTGTCCCTACCGCAAACCTCACCCAGTAGCGAGCGAGCGCGAATCGGTTGATGCTGTCCGCGATGAGGGATGTTTGCAGACTGATCTGGTGGGCGCTGGTCGGCCTATTCCGCTCGAGGTCGGCGCTTGAAGCTGAGAATCTGGTGCTGCGCCAGCAGATCAATGTTCTGCGGCGGACAGGGCCAAAGAGGCCTGCCTTCAGCAGGACCGATCGATTGATTTTCGTCGGCCTCTGTTGGTTGTTCCCCGATGTTCGAGCGGCGCTGGCGATCATCAAACCGGACACCGTCATCCGTTGGCATCGTATGGGGTTCAGAGCGTACTGGCGCTGGAAGGCGAAATCGCGTGGGGGACGGCCGCGCGTGCCGCTGGAGGTACGTCAATTGATCCGCGACATGAGCCTTGCCAATCCACTCTGGGGCGCGCCGCGCATCCACGGCGAACTGCTCAAGCTCGGCATTGATGTCGGGCAGACGAGTGTGGCCAAGTACATGGCGCGGAGGAGAGGGCCGCCGTCCCAGGGGTGGAAGACCTTTCTGCGCAATCATGCCGATGGCATCGCCGCGATGGACCTGTTCGTAGTGCCGACGATCTCGTTTCGACTTCTGTATGGCTTGCTGATCCTGCGGCATGACCGGCGCCGGATTCTATGGATGGCAGTCACTGCGCACCCGA
>Ga0126371_10005906_pt1 | contig 10878 bp, 8 predicted proteins | sample PanSoiMetaPlot_4_FD_110145 | JGI IMG/M metagenome (GOLD analysis project Ga0126371, IMG submission 110145) | Tropical forest soil microbial communities from Panama - MetaG Plot_4 | ecosystem: Environmental > Terrestrial > Soil > Tropical forest > Bulk soil | place: Panama | collected 2016-02-17
CAGTACCCCGGCCAGTTGCGGCTCGTGGTTTACACGCATCTGGCCGCAGGCGCCAACATGGTCGAGTATTGGCACTGGTCGTCGCTGCACTATGGCCAGGAGACCTATTGGAAAGGCGTGCTCTCGCACGACCTCGAACCGAATCGGACGTATGCGGAAGTGTCGCGCGTCGCCGGCGAGTTGAAGCGAATCGGGCCGCAGCTGGTAGGCCTGAAGTCGGACAATCACGTTGCCATTCTCGTCAGCGTTGACTCCGCCAACGCGCTCAGCTACATGCCGGTGAGTGATCACGTGAACTACATGTCGGTGCTCCGGCAGATGTACGATGGGCTCTACGATTTGAATGTGGAACCCGATTTCGTTCCCGCGGGAGAGCCGATTCCTTCGCAATATGCTGTTCTGCTCGTGCCTCCGCTCTACAGCGCTTCCGTTCGAGTACTCGAACAGATTTCGGGTTACGTGAAGAACGGCGGACACGTGGTGATGGCGTTCAAGAGCGGCTTTACCGATGAACATTCGACCGTGCGCGATGTAATGGCTCCCGGACCGCTGCGGGCGGTGTGCGGATTTCATTACCAGGAATTCACCAACCTTCCAGCCCCAGAGCGGCTCACACCCGATCCCTATGGGGTGGGCGAGCAGAATACCGGTTCGGTGTGGGAAGAATTCCTCGTCCCCGATACCGCCAAAGTGATTACCTGGTTCGACGATCCGTATTGGCATTTTCCCGCGATCACCCGCAATGATTACGGCGCCGGCAGCCTTACCTACGAGGGCACATTTCTGTCGGACACATTGCAGCGCGCCCTCATTCGCGATCTTTTGAAGCAGGTGGGTCTCACCGGCCCCGATGAGGAGTTGCCGGCGGCGGTGAAGGTTCGGCATGGGCGCAATCGCCTAGGAAAGCTGCTGCATTATTACTTGAATTTTTCGGGCACCGAGCAGACCGTCTCGTATCCATACGCCGACGGTGCCGATCTGCTCACCGGCGGCGTCATCCAGCACGGGAAGAGTTTGAAGCTAGGCCCCTGGGACCTCGTGATTGTCAGCGAGTAGTAATGGGCTTTGCGGTGGCCAGTTTAACCGGAGCCAGTTTCCCGCCGTTTCCACCAGAAGAAATCCGCGCTCGGCTGAGAACTCCGCCAAACCGCCGTGGCTTATCCAAGTCTGCTTCTGGGGCACCGGCGACTCGCCAGCTTCCACAGGTGGTACGCAACCTGTAGCAAGCACGGTCCTCAAGGCGTTTTCGGCGATTTTCCACAAACCACGAGGATTGTCCGGTTCGGACTCACTAGTGCAACTCCGATTGAGGGAAAAAGTCTAAAGGTGTAGGCTTCACGGACGGGCCAATGCCACAGCTTTCGGAGGTGTGAGATGAAGAATGCATACGAAGTTTTGCAACAGAAGCAATCAGACATAGCGCGGATTCGTAAAGAAATCGAGAGCTTGAACATCGTCGCTTCCTTGCTCTCAGACGAAAGCACCTCCGGCGAACCCGACCAATCCGACAAATCGCCTCGAAGTTCTCTGAGCGACACAATTTCTCGGCTGTCAGATTCCGCCGCTTCGAACGCAGACAACCTGTTTTCCTCTGTGACTAATTCGGAACCAGGATTTTGGGGCTCGCTCAAACGCGCGACTACGCGTGCAAACTAGCCTGCAAGCCGACAAATCCGGATCAGCATGGGTACTAGGTATCCGACCGTCATAAGAATTCGCCCGGGCCAATGCGTAATTAGGCTCGCTTAGGTGGCTGGGCGAGCTGTATTTGTCCCTCTGCTGCTTCGGATCCTTCAGGCCGTGGTTCCTCAGCCGCTTTCGCTCGCCTTCGATGTCGTCTACCTCAAGTTTCCCTGTTCGGTTTGACCCGAGACCCCGGCTCAAACACGCTTCCGTGCGCGTGGCAATCCCGCGTTCCGCGGTTCAGCTACAATGGCGCGTCATCGGGAGGTGCTATGGCAAGGCGTATCTCTGCGGCGATCATCGCATTTTGTTCTTTCGCCGGTTCTCTCGCGGGGCAAAGTTCTCTGCTGGCGAACGAAGTCAAGCAATACATCAAAGTAGACGCTCCGAAGGTGGTGCTGACGCATGTGCGCGTGATCGATGGTACGGGCGCTCCCGCCGTAGAAGACCAGAATGTGATCCTCGAGAGAGGAAAGATCACAGCGATCGAAAAGGGCGCTGAGGTGGCCGAGGTCGCGGGCGTCACCGTCCTCGACCTGCGCGGATATTCCGTGATGCCGGGTATCGTCGGCATGCACAATCATCTTTTCTACATTGCGCACCCCAATCTGAAGGCGGATTGGAAAGGCGAACCGCCGCTGCTCGTACCACAGATGACGTTTTCCGCACCTCGGCTTTATCTGGCGGGCGGCGTGACCACGATGCGCACGACAGGGAGCGTTGAGCCTTATGCCGACCTAAATCTAAAGCGCGACATTGATGCGGGCAAGCTGCCCGGACCTCACATCGACGTGACCGGGCCATATCTCGAAGGAGCGACGAGTTATTTCATTCAGATGCCGCATCTGAGAAACGCCGACGACGCGCGGGAGACCGTGAACTTCTGGGCTGATCGGGGGGTAACCTCATTCAAGGCGTACATGAATATCTCCCGGGAGGAATTGAAGGCTGCGATTGAAGCGGCGCACAAGCGAGGCATCAAAGTCACTGGACATTTATGCTCCGTGACCTATCCGGAGGCGGCGGAGTTGGGCATCGATGATCTGGAACATGGCTTCTTCGTCAACACGCAGTTGGATCCGGACAAAAAGCCGGACGTATGCAGCGAGAGCGCGGGCGACGACACGCTCGAACATATGCCGCCCGGGAGCGCAGAGGCAATGAGCCTTATCGCCATGCTAGTAAAGCGCCATGTGGCGATTACATCGACGTTGCCAGTATTTGAAGCGTCGGGAATGCCGGCGGGAGACAAGACGCCGATTCGGCAGGCCGTTCTCGACGTGATGACGCCCGCGGCGAGACAGGATTTCTTCGTGCGTCGCGAGCGCCCCGCATCGCTACCCAAGCCCAAGATGGATGGGGCGCAACTGTTCAAGAACGACATGGGCCTGGAGCGCGAGTTTGCGCAGGCGGGCGGACTCCTGCTGGCCGGACCGGATCCTACTGGAATGGGCGACGTGGTGCCGGGATTCGGCGATCAGCGTGAAATTGAGCTGCTGGTTCGAGCGGGATTTTCGCCGGTCGAGGCCATCAAAGTCGCTACGCTGAATGGCGCGATCTACCTGGGACGAGATGCGCAGATTGGATCGATTCGAGCGGGAAAGAACGCTGACCTGGTGGTAGTCAAGGGCGACCCGTCGAAGCAGATCTCTGACGTGGAGAATGTGGAGATTGTGTTCAAGGATGGCGTCGGGTATGACCCGGCGAAGCTGCTCGTATCCGTGCGTGGACGATATGGGCAATATTGAGGTTAGACCCATTAGCACATTCACGGGTTTAGGTCTCCCGCCTATATCACCCACCAGCTTGGCCGCTAACGCGGTGCGAGCGCCTGAAGAACAATGGCGCGCTATTCTCCCGTAGTCTTCGCGACGATTTCGAAATCGATGCGAACTTCATCTTTTACCTTGATCGAACCGCCGGCGACGGTGACTGGAGTGATCCCAAAGTCTCTCTGCCGAAGCATGACGGAACCGCGATAGTGCCCATGGGAGCCGTCGACGCTGACCCGAACGGGATGAGTCTGTCCGTGCAGCATGAGATCCCCGCGCGCGGTCCACTTGCCGGAACCGTTCGCTTCGAGAGTAGTGGAGCGGAAGCGGATTTCAGGAAACTTTTCGCTGTCGAGCACCTTGGGGCCGAGCATGGTGGACTGGATTTCGGCGCGATCGCTGTCGGAAACGTCGCGGTCCATTACCCGCAAAGCGCGGGCGTCGACGGAGAACTCCACCGTTTGTTTCCCCTCGTCGATCGTTCCGTGTGCAATGGTTGCGTGAATTTCGTGTTCATGGCCGAAAGCCGAGAGCAGTCCGGCTTTGTAGACGTGGATCAGGATCGAGGAGCGGTCGGCATCGATGGGAGTTCGCGAATCCTTAGGTGCCGCCCAGGTCTCGAGCCGGGGCCCATAGAAAAAGACCGACACGAGCAGGATCGCAGAAAGTTGGCGGGGGTTGAGCCGCACCGCCGCGCGGGAAAGCCCGCGGCGTAAGCTGCGAGTACTTGCGGGAATGGAGACTATGTTGCTCATGCCGTGTCGCTCAAGCCATGTCGCTCAAGATAATGATCCGTGAGACTCCGCTTGATAGACTCGCGGAAACAAAAATCGGCGCGACCTGCGCGCCGATTTTCATCATCCCACCGAATCGACTCCGGATTGTCAATTTTCTGTTGGCTGCGGGACGTTCGGGGTTCGCGGCGGATGCGGGGGGGGCGGCGCGGCATCGGAGCTTACGTTTCCGGAGCGGATTTCAATGGTGCCGTGTTCGACATTCAGAACCATGCGCGGGCCACCGCCGTTGATCGAGCCCGAGGCGATGGCGCGATTGTCGCCGTTGTCAATCTTCAGCGTGCCGAAGTCGGACTGAATTTCTCCGTCGCGAGCCTGCGCGGCCACAGAAAAACCGGCTTTTTCCGGAATGAAAACCCGGATATCGCCTTTGCTGTTATTTACCTCGAGAGAGCCCAGTTTGTTAAGGTGAACCTCGACTGCGCCATTTTCGTTCTGCAGGTGAACGTCGTTGGTCACGCCGTTCAGCATAATGTCTTTCGACCGAGTCCGCAGGCGCACCGGGCCGGATACATTCGTGGCTTGGAGGTCACCGGAGTCGAGCGTCAGGTCGCCGTCGAGTTTGGTGAACTCCATATCGGTGCGGCTGCTTTTGAAACTGACCGGCTTGGCGATGCGCGAGAGTTTCACGCTTTCCATGAAATCGCCGTCCAGGCGCACCGCACCTTTCACATCCTCGAGCGAGATGTCATTGGCGCGACCTTGGATGCTCACGTCGGAGCTGACCTGAGAAATGCGGGCCGAGCTGCTATCGAGACTGAGCGTGAGCGAACCATTCAGATCGGTCACCGAGACATCGCCTTCCGCACCCTTCACCTCGGCATCCCCGTCGCGGCCCATGATGCTGACGTCGCCATGCCGCGTCGAAAGGACCACGGCAGCTTTGCGCGGGAGCGAGATGTCGAGATCCGTGCTCACCCAGTGGTCGCCGGCGCCACGCGTATTTGCGTTAATGCTGACCACTTGTCCGGTGGTGCTGATCTGCGGGCGGGTGGAACTATTCCAGCGATCGGCATCTTCCTGACGCTCGGCACTGACGCGCTTGTGGACCGAGATATGGATCTGTTTGTCATCCGAGGCGCTGACGTTGATGGCGCCGCGTTCGCTGGTCACGTGCAGACTGCCGCCGCCCGGGAAGGCCTGTCCGATGTCGTCGGTGTAGTTGTAGGTGTGGCCCCACCACGGCACGTCGTTGTCGTTCCAGTGAAAGGCCTGGCCAAACTGATCCCAATGGCGATACATGCCGGTGGCGCCCAAGCCAGCGATCACCAGGAAGACGATGAGGACGACTCCTCCGCCTCCGATTCCCGCGGCTCTATATCCGCCCCGCGTTGCCTGCTGATACTCCAGCAGCTTGACGATGCCCCACAGGATGAGCAGCACCGGCCAGTAGTGGGAGAACCAGTAGCCGAAATTGTGCCACTCGATTACGCCCAGGTTGGCCAGCAGAAAGCACACGCCGATTACGATGAGCACAATCGGTCCGGCAAACGAGCGGTGCGGACGCGGCGGTCTGGCAGGAGGCGCCGGAGGCGGAGATTGCACGGTGCTAGCCATTGTTCACCTCCGTGTCGACTTCCCTGGGAGACTGCGGTTCGGAGGGAGATGTTGGTGGTGAAGGAGGCGGCGGAGCCAGCGGCTGTCCTCCGAGATATCCGCGTTCGACCAACTGGATTACGCCGAGAATCAGCAAAATCACCGGCCATGTGCTCCAGCCGCTCGGTCCGTGCAGGTTGTTGATCAACCACAGCGCGCCGATGGTCACCAGTACGGCTGGTCCGGTCAGGCTGCGATGTCGCTCCTCCGGGGCAACGCGTCGTTTGGCAAACAGCCAAGCCCCCAACGCGATGAGCACTATTGGCCAGATGGTGTCGAAAGCCAGGTACCAAGGGCCGAGATTGTGCAGCAGGAACAGGACCCCGAGACCGATCAGGATCACAGCTCCGGTCGGCACGCCGGCGGGGAGTTCGTGCCTCTCCCCCGTGGTGAACATCGATCCCAGACCAAACGGATCGGGCGGCGGCTGGCCCAGCTGTAATGCCTTCGCGGACTTGATCGCATCGATGAGCTGATAAAAATAAAAGGCTGCGATGCCGAGCCCGAAAATCGTCCCCATCGCGTCGCTGGTGGAGTGGCTCGCGCCCACGACGAGCAGCACGAAGATGATCAAATGAGCCAAGCCCTTGGCGTACTGGGCGCAGTAAACGGCGCCAACGCCGAAGGGGAAGAAGGCCGCGAGAATACCCGCCAATGCGGGATTGGGTCCGGTTAACGGTTGTACCGGGACGCGGTATACGCCCTGATAGGGCAAGGCCGAAGGCGGCGGCGCGCTCCCCGACACCCGCTCGGCCAGGCAGTTTTCACAGTAAATGACACCCATCACCTGCCGGGTGCAGTTTGAGCACACCGGCTTGCCACAAGTGCGGCAATACGCCACGACCGGATTTTGCGGATGATTTGCGCAATTCATACGAACCTCCTGTAAGTGGCCCCATTCCCTACAGGTGTTCCCCGGCCGCTCGGGAGAGAAGCATATATCAAATTGCCTTCTCCCTGGCTGAAATTGCGCTCCTGTTTTTGTTCGGGTTGCCCACTACTGTTGTTCTTGTTCTCCTTGCGTTGGTTGTTGTTCGGTTGTTCGCGCGGCTGCTCGGGAGGCGCCGTGGCGCGCTTGAACTGTTCGACGCGCGATTCGATTTCGTACACGAAGCGAATATTCTCGTAGTATTTCACCACCCGGCCCGAGGTTGCGTAGTAGGTCCGGCGAATGGCACTCGGTCGCAGGTCGACACGGCTGATGTCGCTCACCTTTACGCCGGCGAGGCTCAACGATACCGATAGGGTGAAGAAGGCCATGCCGAAGGACATCGCAAACCTCGGCTGGCGGGCCACCGCGACGATCGGTGACACGATGACCTCGGCCCACGCTTTGACGCGACCGAGCCAGGTTTCGTCAGCGGCGCCATCCCGCGCCCGACGAACGCCGGTGGTGGCCAAGAGGATGTTGTTGACCAGTTCGAGCGGAGGCTCGACCTCCTCGAGTGCCTTCAGCCAGTTTCGACCGGCTTCGGCTTCCTGCATTAGGGGGCCACACAGCTTGCATTCGCGGCCGTGGGCCTCGAACGCCGTCAGTCTCTCGCCAGAGAGGGTGCCGTCAATGGCCTGGCTGAGCAGAGCATCGAACTCACTGCACTGCATTCCGTTATGTCCTTGGCCTGCCATCACATCACCTGCCTATATGTACGTTGGAGGAGGCGCGCTAGTTCCGCTCGCCCCCGGTTAATCCTGGATTTCACGGTGCCTTCGGGTACCCGGAGCACCGTGGCGATTTCACGATAATCCATATCTTGTAAGTCCCTTAGAATCACTGCTTCGCGCAGCTCAGGAGAGAGGCGCTGCAGGGCCTCGTGGACGGCCTCGCGGGTCTCCCGGCTCTGAACTTTGCTGTCGGGCGGCGGGCTGTGATCCGGAAGCTGCTCGGAAAGTGGCATGGCGTCCTCGTGGTCGGAAGAGGTGGTGTCCAAAGAATCGGTCGCGCGCTCGAGCTTGGTACGGCGGAAATGGTCGACGAGCAGGTTGCGGGTAATGGTCGTAACCCAGGTCATGAACGCGCCCCGGTCAGCGTCGTAGCTACTCAGAGTCTTGTACATCTTGATGAAAACCTCCTGGGTCAAATCCTCCGCGTCACTGCCCGATCCAGCGAACCGGTAACAGATGTTGTAAATGCGCCGGTGATAGCGCTGGACGATCTCCTCCCAAGCAGCGGCGTCGCCCGAAACGCAGCGACGGACCAGCAATCCTGCCACTTGGGTATCTTCCAAGCTGCACTCCCCGGAAATGATGACGGAGGGATTGTAGCTCTCCGCTGCCAGTGATCAGCTTTCCGCGAAGAGCGTTTTTTCTTCGCGTTTCCTGAGATCGGAAAGCTGACAGCCGAGAGTTTCTTTGAGACCAGCCCCAACCGTCTCAAACAAGAATACGCGTCCGCAGCAAGCGAAGTTCAGTGCGGGAGATTACGACCTGGCCGGAGGCCTTAGGTTTCCTTCTGGGCCCGCCGTCGAGATCGTGGGTGAGGTCGGAGAGTCTCGACCTTGTTTTGGGGCGAGCCGTCCAGGCGGGTTGCCGAGGACTGCATTTGCGGGCAGTGATTCAGGAACTCTTGGCCAAGCGCATCCGTTTGTTCTTTGCGCTGGATGGCCCGCCTGGTTGTAGCTCCGAGCTGCTTTCCGGGGCTAGATCGGCTGGGCGTCGACGCGGCGCGCGTCCGTAATGTTATCGGGCTCGGCGTCGTAAGATTTGCCCGGACCATAGGCGACCTTCTCGTGCTTGGTGCCGACCGGACGGATCACGTCATGCCAGCCATCGTCCCAATTGATGCGAGCTTCTCCGGCCATCACTTCCCAGGTACCGTGGCTAGCGCCCAAAGACTTTCGAGCCTCACCGTTGCGATCAAGCGTGATGAAGAAGTCGCTGCCGGCGCCATCTCCCACTTTCCATTTGCCCACGAAGTGGTTGCGGCCGAGCTGAAACGTCGCGCTGGGGCCGAAGTCAATGCGGGAAACCTCAGCCAGCGGCAGTCGTTCTTCGCGACCGTCGTGGGTAAGAACCATCGCGTCCGGGCTTTTGAAATCTATGCGGTTGACGTCGGCGTAGCTCTTTTGATGGCCGTCTTTGAAAATGATGGTAATGGAACTGGCGCTGGCTTTCGATCCGGAGGTCTGGGCCCAGCCAACCGTCGAGGCAAGGCAGACGATGCCAAGCAATAGGTAGTTTGCCGTTCGACTCATATCTCCTCCCCGGGATAGAGAAATGTGATCTGTACCAACATACGCGAAAATGGCCGGCTAAGTTCCACCGGCTCCAGAAAAAGCTTTAGCGCAGAGATCCGAGAATTCGCGAACACTCCTTGTTTTTATCTTGGGTTCTTATCTTTGCTGTAAGCGACTTACGCCATGGCTTGCGGTTAAGACCTTGGGTTTCGTGGCTCAAGTCCGGAACAGTTCTGCTGCCAGGACTTCGCGGCGGCTTAGCGCGAGCCGGTCGATACGGTGGAGCAGGAGGATGTACCCGGGGATGGTGATGGCAGCGAGGCCAAACAGGATCAGGCTTCCGACCCACAGCGTGGAAGCCATGCGGCCGAGGTATGCGGCCAGCGCGCCGAAGCCGACTCCGGTGATTTGCACCCCCAGGCTCGCCAGGATGGTGGCCTCGGAAGCGCGCTGGCGGCCGAAGGTGCCGAGATCGATGCGTTTGGGCGAATAAATCGAGAGCAGATTCCCGGCCGAGAAGTTCAGCGGCACCGCAAAGAGGCACCAGGCAAGGGTGAAGACGCTTACGCGCAAGTTCGGAGGATGATAGATGAAACGAATGCCAATCCATAAAATGACGACGTCCGCGAGGAAGACCGAGAGTTGCGCCAGGTTTTTCGCCAATGCGACCTGCCGGAAAGGGACGGGCGAAACCAGGAAGAACTGCACTCCGCTGCCATCGCCGCCGAAGCTGTTGTAAACGATGTTGGTCATGATCAACAGTGAGTAGGCGGCCCCGATAGGAAACAGGAACTGGGTCTGGCTGCTGAGGAATCCTTTCCGGCCGCCCCACATTACAAAGATCACCACCAGCGGCATGATCATGGTGAAGAGCATGGGAACGCTGCGGGAAAAATAGCGCAGCTCTTTTTCGAAGACGGCAGAGACTGGCGTCGGAAAGATAGGCAGGCGCCAGCCGCGTCGGACCGCCGACAGGTTGGAGAAATCCTGACGCTTATCTCCGATGGAAGGATTGTCGCCGCGGTATTGGCGTCCCACGCGCTGGTCAAGCAGGAACAGAACCACGCCGACGTAGGCGACACTGAACGCCAAGGGAACGATCGCATCCTGGCCTCTTCCATCCGCAAAGCTCGAAAGAGCCGTGGCTGCCAATCCCGGGGGGAAGGCGCGCTGAACGTAGGCGTACTTCGAGAGCACCCGCAGGCGCTGGGGAGTGGGGCGGCTTCCAAAGCGGCCGATTACGGGCCCCGAGACTTGGATGGCCAGCATCATGAGCAGAAAAATCACCCCCATGATCTCGCGGCTATGCCGGGTCGAAAGCCAATGCTCCATCCACGCGAACACCGTGCGTGCGAGCAGCAGGTTGAACGCGGCAAAAATTGCGATGGTCACGAGCGCCCAGGGCACGAGAGTCCAGCGCGCCATGCTGATCCCGACAAACAGTCCCGTGCACCACGACAGGCCGAGGGCCGTGGCGATATCCAAGGATCCATAAATCAGGCGAACCAGAAAATAAACCGAGTATTTCAAAGGGAAGCGCAGAAGCACCGATGCGTCGACGTTCTGGGTAAGGGCGGTAGCCATTACCGGAAACATCTGCCAGAAAAGAAAGATCAACCAGAACAGTCCGGCGAGCCACGGTAGCTGGTTTTCGACGATCACAGCCCAGGCCCCGGCCCCCAGCGCGATACCTCCGCCCACGCCTGCCGCGACGACGAGCAATCCGGCGATTGTGCGCGAAACCAGGTTCAAGCGGCCGCGCACCGAGCGCAGAGAATTGACGAAGAGCCGCCAGCGTAACTGCGCAATGGCGCGCAGTTGCTCGCCGGTGGCCGCGTTTACCCCAGCCATGACAGTTCC
>Ga0126371_10005907_pt1 | contig 10878 bp, 8 predicted proteins | sample PanSoiMetaPlot_4_FD_110145 | JGI IMG/M metagenome (GOLD analysis project Ga0126371, IMG submission 110145) | Tropical forest soil microbial communities from Panama - MetaG Plot_4 | ecosystem: Environmental > Terrestrial > Soil > Tropical forest > Bulk soil | place: Panama | collected 2016-02-17
GAGCTTGGCTTGTCGCCAGACGACGTCGAGGTCGTGCACGGGGACACCGACCGGACGCCGTTCGGCCTCGGTACGTACGGGTCGCGTTCCACGCCGGTATCGGGGGCGGCCGCCGTGATCGTGGCGCGCAAGGTTCGCGACCAGGCTCGGCTCATCGCCGCCGCGAGGCTCGAAGTGGCGGCCGATGACCTGGAGTGGGCTGATGGCAAGTGGCGCGTGCGTGGCGACCCGGAGCAGGCGCTCGGCATCGCCGAGATCGCGATGGCTGCGCATTCGTCGCTGGCGCTGCCTTCGGGGGTGGAAGGGCACCTCGATGCGTCCGCCGTGTACAACCCGCCGAATCTGACGTTCCCGTTCGGGGCATACATCTGCGTAACCGATGTCGATCCGTTGACTGGAGTGGTCAAGGTACGGCGGTTCATCGCCGTCGACGACTGCGGGGTGCGGATCAACCCGATGATCGTCGAAGGCCAGGTGCACCGGGGCCTGGCCGACGGGATCGGGATGGCGCTGATGCAGGCCATTGTGTTCGATGAGGCCGGTAATTGCCTGGGCGGCTCGTTCATGGACTACCTCCTGCCTACCGCGATGGAGTGCCCTGCGTTCGAGCTCGGGGCGACCGTCACGCCGTCGCCGCACCACCCCATCGGCGCGAAAGGCGTCGGCGAGTCCGCCACGGTCGGCTCTCCGGCCGCGGTCGTCAATTCGGTGATCGACGCGCTCGCCCCGTTCGGCGTGCGGCACGCCGACATGCCCTTGACGCCGGCCAACGTCTGGTGCGCCATCCAGGGCCGCCAGGTCCGGTCCGACCTGGCAATCCAGTAATCCCCGAGCTCCGGCCAGGCTGCTTCTGATCCCCTCACAGAAACGTATGTACCGCTAGCGCGAACAATTTGGGGCCCGCCCGCGCTAGCGGTACATACGTTCGACGGCCAGGGCCGCCGCCAGCGGGCCATGATGACGCAGCGCCGGTTTCGCACCCTTTGTTACTGGCCGAACGTGACGCCGACGGTCAGTTGGAATCTTCGGTGCGCCTGCCAAGCTATATCCACCTGGGTTCAGTAGTAGGAAGTGTGCCGCGCAGCTTGGATACCCTGGCGAAGGGCTGCTTTCGTGGCCGAAAGCGACCAGGAAGGGTTTTTGCTACCGGATGATGGAGATATGAGCGATCTCGCCGAGCAGTTGCCGGACGTGCCGACGCTGCTGGCCGAACTGGACGACGTCAGTTACCTGGCCGACGAGGCGCTCGGCACGGCGTTGTTCCTGGCAGCGCGGATGGGCCAGCCCATCTTGCTCGAGGGCGAGCCGGGCGTGGGCAAGACCGAGGCAGCCAAGGCTCTCGCCACTGTCCTGGACACGCCGCTCATCAGGCTCCAGTGCTATGAGGGCCTGACGTCGGCCGAAGCGCTCTATGAGTGGAACTACCCGCGCCAGCTTCTCGCCATCAGGCTCGCCGAGGCTCGCGGCGAGGCGCCGCGAGAGGCCGACCTTTTCAGCGACGATTACCTGCTCGAGCGGCCGCTCCTGGCGGCGCTGGATCATCCGGGACCGCGGCCGGCCGTACTCCTGATCGACGAAGTCGACCGGGGTGACGACGAGTTCGAGGCCTTCCTGTTCGAGTTGCTGGCCGAGTCCGCCGTCACCATCCCGGAGCTCGGAACTCGACGGGCTACCTATCCGCCCGTCGTGGTGCTGACTTCGAACCGGACCCGCGACCTGCACGATGCGCTGAAGCGCCGCTGTCTGTATCACTGGATCGGCTACCCGGACATGGCGAGGGTGGCGGCGATCATCAGGCGGCGCGTCCCCGCCGCCAGCGAGTTGCTGGCCGCGCAGGTGGCGAACGGAGTTGACCGGCTCCGCGGCCTCGATCTGGCGAAGCCGCCCGGGATAGCCGAGGCGATCAGCTGGGCGAACGCGCTCCAAGTGCTCGGGGCACAGGAGCTGAACGCGGCTGCGGCCCGCAAGACAATGGGGACGGTCCTGAAGTACGCCGAGGACCTCCAGAGCGTGCGTGCCACTGATATCGCAACGGTCGTCGGCCACGGTACGGGCGATGCCTGACCCGCCTGCCTTCCGTGACTGGCGCCCGGCGGGTTCCGAGCCAAGCGACACCGCCACACCTAGCGATGGCCTGTCTAGCGATCGCCTACCCGGCGACGGTCTGCCTGGCACGGATGTGGCCGAGGTGGCGGCCCGGTTCGGGGCAGCATTGCGGCTGGCTGGCCTTCCCGTCGGGCCTGGCCGTAGCCAACGATTCGCGGCCGCGGTCCTGCTTGTGCAGCCGACGACCCGGCGTGAACTGTTTGACTGCGCGCTCGCGACGCTGGTGTCCAGCAAGGAGCAAGCGGACGTGCTGCTCAGCGTATTTACCCAGGTGTTCGGCTCTCCGGACGGAAACGGTACGGTGCCAGGCCAGCGCAGCGCCAGCCCGGCTGGTCAGCCGCAGCCGGCCCAGATCGCAGACGCCGCCACAGCCGCTCGCATGCATGCCGAAACCGTCGCCTCAATCCAGGAGTCGACCGGCGACGAGCCGCCCGAGGGCGAGCAAGAGATCGAGAAGCCATATCTCGGTAGCCCGTTCGAACGGCTGGCTGGCGCCGACTTCGCTGAGCTGACCCCGGCCGAGCTCGCCATGCTGGCAGCGGCGATGCGTCAGATTACGCTCGCTGTGCCGAACCGGAGGTCGAGGCGCCGGAAAACGCGCCCAGGCGGCCGACGGATCGACATGCGGTCGACCTTGCGACAAGCCCGGCGGACCGGCGGCCACACGTTCCGGCTGATCGGCGAGGTGCCGGCCAAGCGACCGCGGCGCCTCGTAGTGCTATGCGACATCTCCGGCTCGATGGAGCCCTACGCGCGCGCGATGATCCAACTTCTGTACTGCGCGGCTGGCGGGGCCGGCGCCGACGTCTTCAGCTTCGCCACGCGGCTCACGCGCCTGACGACTGCTCTCAGGCGCGGGGCGCCGTCGGCTGCGCTGGCCAGGGCCGCGGAAACCGCACCGGACTGGCACGGAGGCACCAAGCTCGGCAAGGCGCTGAAGGAGTTCAACGATCGCTACGGCCGGCGCGGCATGGCCCGCGGTGCCGTCATCCTGATCATCTCGGACGGCTGGGACACCGGCGATCCCGATCTCGTCCGGCGAGAAATGCAGCGACTCTCACTAGTCGCATTCCGGATCGTCTGGATGAACCCGCGAACCAAGAGCGCCACTTATCAGCCACTCGCAGCCGGCATGGCGGCCGCCTGGCCGCACTGCGACGCCGTGGTCAGCGGCCACACCCTGCAGGCGATCGACCAGCTAGCCGCCGCGCTCGCCGACCCGGTCCGGCGCCGGTCCGAGGTGCGGCCCGTACCGACAGCTGCACCCTGACGCGGCGGCCTTATTTTGACGTCTGGCCGCCCCGGAGCGCCTTCGGCTGCTTACGCTGCTTGCGCTCGACACCCATTCCGCCGAGGATGCAGACGCCCTCGATGCGCAGTACAGGCGCATCCGGGTCCATTGGCTCCGCGACATCACCGGTCACGTCGCTGCCGCCAAGGATCGCGCTCGTGTTGTCCACAACTCGCATCTCGGGGGGCACGATGATCCCCAGTCCGCCGAGGATCGCGGTTACCCGCAGCACGATCTCCTTGCTGGGCAAGACTGCGTACCTGAAGTCGAGTTCGGCCCCGCCGAGGATCGTGAAAACGTTCATCACCGGGTCCGGATGCCAGGCACCTTTGCGGCTGAACCCACTGAGTATCGCGATAAGCCGCCGCCGTCGGCGCGGCACCACGTCAGCATGCCCAGAAGCCGGCTGGACCATGGCTTGTTTGACGCCCCGCGACACCGGCAGATCGTCCAAGATGGGAACGAGCTCGGCGTGGGTCTTCGCCCCGAATATCGCATCGAGCCGCTCGGAGTGCTCCTGGGGCGTCAGCCGACCTTCAGCCAGGGCGTTGTTCACGACGGCGGCGGCTGAATCGCGATCGGCGTCTGATGCCCGGAGCCTGGAATTTGCGTTGAAATCCTTGGGGTCCACCCAGTTATTGTCAGCCATACCCGCGGTTAGAAGGAACAGGAGCTCGGATGGGCCACGTGGAGGCGGCGCGCATAAGTCACGCCCTGCCCGACGGCAGGGTGCTGCTTGACGACGTCTCCTTCCGGGTCGGCGACGGTGTCGTCGCGGCTCTCGTCGGCCCGAACGGCGCGGGCAAGACGACTCTCATGCGGCTGATAACCGGCGACCTCACTCCCCAAACGGGAACGGTCTCGTCGAGTGGCGGAGTCGGCGTCATGCGGCAGTTCATCGGCGGGATCCGCGACCAGACGACGGTCCGGGATCTACTGCTGTCGATAGCCCCAGGCCGGATCAGAAACGCAGCTCAGCGGCTGGATGCCGCCGAGCTCGCGATGATGGAAGTGGACGACGAGCCGACGCAGATGCGATACGCGACCGCGCTGGCCGAGTGGGGCGACGCAGGCGGTTATGAGCAGGAAGTTCACTTTGACGCTTGCTGCGTCGCCGCACTGGGCGTGAGCTATGACCACTGCCAGTGGCGCGAGGTCGCAACACTGTCCGGCGGCGAGCAGAAGCGGCTGGTGCTCGAATCCCTGCTGCGCGGCAAGGACGAGGCTCTCCTGCTAGACGAACCGGACAACTACCTCGACGTACCAGGCAAGATCTGGCTGGAGCAGCAGCTGGCGGCGACGCCGAAAACCGTCTTGCTCGTCAGTCATGATCGTGAGCTGCTGGCGGCGTGCGCGCAGCGCATCATCACGGTGGAGGACAGTCACGTCTGGGTTCACGGCGGCGGTTTCGCAACGTATGCCGCGGCCAGGCGGGAACGGAACGAGCGGCTCGACGAGTTGCGGCGGCGCTGGGACGAAGAGCACGAGAAGCTGCGTCAGCTGATGCTCATGTACAAGCAGAAGGCGTCTTACAACCCCGCCATGGCCTCGCGGTATCAGGCGGCGGTGACGAGGCTACGCAAGTTCGAGGAAGCCGGCCCGCCGGAGCTCGCTCCGAAAGAGCAGAACGTCAAGATGCGCCTGCGCGGCGGCCGAACAGGCAAGCGCGCGGTCATCTGCGAGCAGCTGGAGCTCGCCGGGCTGATGCGCCCGTTTGACCTCGAGGTCTGGTATGGGGAACGGGTAGCCGTCCTCGGATCCAACGGCTCCGGGAAGTCGCATTTCCTGCGACTGCTCGCGGGCGATCAGGTGGCGCACTCGGGCGTGGCGAGGCTGGGCGCGCGGGTCGTCCCAGGCATGTTCGCCCAGACGCACGCACGGCCAGACCTCGCGGGCCGGGCACCGGTGGAGATCCTGATGACCGAGCACGCGCTGCTCATCAACGAGGCGATGTCCGCGCTGTCGCGCTACGAGCTGACCGGCTGCGCTCGCCAGCCATTTGGCACGCTGTCCGGCGGCCAGCAGGCGCGGTTGCAGATCCTGCTGCTTGAGCTGGGCGGGTCGACGCTGCTGTTGCTCGACGAGCCGACGGACAACCTGGACCTCGCAAGCGCTGAGGCGCTACAGGAAGGGCTCGAGTACTACTCCGGCACTGTCCTCGCCGTGACTCACGACCGATGGTTCGCGAAATCTTTCGACCGGTTCCTGGTGTTTGGAGCGGACGGCGACGTTTATGAGTCTCCCGCGCCGGTGTGGGACGAGACTCGCGTGCAGAGACCGCGCTAACGCACGTCTTGCTAGGCTGCTGGGGTCTGCCGGGGCGATGACGACGAAATAAGCCGCCGCAGGCAGCGGAACCGGAAGGATCAGGCACCGTGAAGAAGCTGCTCTTGGTCATCTTGCTCGGAGTCAGCGCGGTTTTCTTGTGGCGTAAGGTCCAGGCTGACCGGGCTGAGCTTGACCTGTGGACCGAGGCTACGACGGCCGACGACTGAATTGCCGCGCCGCGGGATGGACGGCGTGGCCGACCGCCGGGGCATCACGCTGGCGTGCTGCGGTCTGATCGGAACTCTCGTGCCCGACACGGGCCTCATCGAGCGCTCGTTTGCCGAGGCCATCGCGACCCAGGGCGTGGTCAGCGGTACTGGCGCCTTCGCGCGCCGGATGGCCCAGGTGCACCAGGCCCGCGGGCAGGCACCCAGCGATGTGATGCAGCTGCTTTTCCCGGACAACGAAGCGCGAGCGCAAGCTGCGCATCTGGCGTTCGAGCTGGCGCTCTCCGATGCGATAGGTCGGGCAGCCATGCGGCCGCTGCCGGGCGCCGTTGAGGTGCTCGAACGGCTCCGCGCCGCCGGCTGCAGGGTCGGCGTGGTCACAAGCCTGCCGGGGCGGGTGCTAGATCTGGTGGTGGATGCTGCCGGGCTGCGGCGGCGAATAGACCTCACGCTCGCTGCCGAGGATGCGCAGCGCGGTTTCCCGGCACCTGACCTTGTGCTGACCGCGGTCCTGCGGTCGGGGGCTGTGGCGGTGAAAGATGTTGCCGTAGTCCACGGCACTAGTGCAGGCGTGGAGGCCGGCCGTCGCGCGGGCGCGGGCGCGATCGTCGGAGTGCTAACGGGACCGCATCCATCCGCTCGCCTGCGAGCCGCAGGAGCTACCAGCATTATTCCGAGCATCGCTGACCTGCCGGCCCTGCTCGGCGACGGCGTCGCGACGACTGGTGCGGCAACCGCAACACGGCGGCTTGAGGCCGCCCAGGAATAGCTAGTTGGCGCAGTGCGCTCGATAGCGGATCACCATGCGCTCCGCTATCCGCCATCTGCACACCAAACTGCCGAGACCAACGACGATCAACAGTGACCACATGCTCCAGTGCTCAGTTAGCGCCTAAGGCCAGCCACTTCGGCGGCGTTTGTAATAAGGGCCGCTCCGGCCGGTTCGTGACTGCACCGGCAGCGCCAGCACTCGAACGAACGCTCACAATGGACGGCCCCGAGCCGGGGCGGTCAGCGGGATCGAACCGCTGACCTGCCGTTTTCGGCGTACAGCAATATCTTTGTCAAGAAAGAACATTATGGCGTTCATCCTCATGCCATTGGGAATACCGCGCCCAGCCTGTTCTTCAGGAGCAGGCATCCACCAGCCCTTCTTGGTGGTTCTGCCTGGCAATCGCGTTTGAGGAAAGAAATGTGCAGGATGTTCGCAAGTCGCGTGCCCGGCCCCGCGACTATGCGCCGCGCCTTCGCCGTGTCTTCGGGCAAGGCTATGCGCGGCGGGCTGCGACGGCTGGGCTTGGGAAACGGGACGAACCTGCCCGGCGCGGCAGCGCTTGCCATCGATCCCGCCACGCTGTCCGGCCTTGCCGCTCAGATTCCGAACGGATCCGTGCTCGTGACCGGCACCAACGGGAAGGGAACGACCTGCCGGATGCTGGCCGAGGTCATGCTGGCCGCAGGCATGCACCCGATTCTCAACCACGAGGGCTCGAACCAGATCTCGGGCCTGACGACCACGCTGTTGACGCGCTCGGGCCTGTCCGGCCGGCTGCCGGCCGATGAGCGGGCCATCGGCCTGTTCGAGGTCGACGAGGGTTCCCTGCCGGCGATCCTGCCGCAGATCGCGCGGCCACGCGCGGTGGTAATCACGAACCTCTTCCGCGATCAACTCGACCGTTACTTCGAACCCAGCTTCGTCATCGGAATGCTGGAGCGAATGCTCCGGAAGCTGCCCGTGGAAACGACCCTGGTACTGAACGCCGATGACCCGCGGCTGGCGCACATCGCGGCTGACCTGAAAAACCCGAGGCAGTATTTCGGTGTGGCGGACAGCGAGCAGAGCAGGGCTGGCGCCGACCCGAGCTCGGATTCTCCCCGCTGCCCGCGCTGCGGTGGCGACCTGAGCTACCGGTCCGTCTTCTACGCTCACCTGGGCCTTTGGAGCTGCAGCAGGTGTGGCCTGAGGCGTCCGGCGCCGCAGGTCGAGGCCACGAAGGTGGAACTGCTCGGACCCGTGTCCTCCAGGCTCCAGCTGAGCACCCCGGTCGGCGCGACCGTCCTGGAGGTTCCGTTCCCCGGGCTGTACAACGCCTATAACGCGCTCGCTGCCACGGCCGCGGCCATTGCTTGCCAGATTCCGGAGTCCGCCTGCTCGGCGATCCAGCGCTGCAGGCCGGGCTCGTTCCGGATGGAACGCATCATGGTGGCCGGACACGACATTTACTTGGTACTGGCCAAGAATGCGAATGGCTTTACCGAGGTGCTGCGGGCGCTGCTCGCAGACGGTCAGCCGAAGCGGCTGCTGCTCGGGCTGAACGACTACCCGGGCAAGCAGCCAGACACCTCCTGGATCTGGGATGCCGACTTCAACTCGCTGTGCGGGCTGGTGCCAGCTGCCGTGCTGTCCGGCAACCGGTCTGCCGACCTCGCCGTCCGGCTGAAATACGCCGACTGGCTCGGCGCCGGCGCGGCCACGGAACTCGTAGTTGAGCCGAACCCCGTGCGGGCGTTCCGGCTCGCGCTGGAAGGCATGCCGGCGGGAGATCCGCTATGGGTCGTGTCGACGTCCGTCGTGCTGTCGCAGCTGCGCAGCTGGCTGCGCCGATACGGCTACGCCGGACAGCCGTGGCGGGAGCAGCCTGGAGGCGCCTCATGACCGCCTTGAGAATCACAGTGGGCGAGCTGTACCCCGAACTCATGTCCACCTACGGCGATCGCGGGAACGTGGAGACGATCCTGCACCGCTGCGGCTGGCGGGGCATCGCGGCGGATGTCATCCAGCTGCGCCCGGGTGACCGGATCCGGCCCGGCGAGGTGGACCTCATCATCATCGGCAGCGGCGGCGAGGCCGAGCAGGCATTGGTGGCCTCCGACCTTGCGGAGATTAAGGGCCCGGGCATCCGCGAGGCCGTGGAGCAAGGGGCTGCTGCGCTGGCCGTGGGCACAGGCTTCGAGCTGTTCGGGCACTTTTGCCAGCCGGGCGATGGTCCTGGGCTGCCGGGAGTCGGGCTGTTCGACGCCTGGACCGTGCGGCGCCACGCCGCCGTTGGCGGTCACTACGACACGATCACCGAGGCTAGGGCCGACCGTGCCATCGGCGATGTGCTGATCCGGTGGGGTGACACGCTGCTAGTCGGCTTCGAGAACCACAGCGGCCGCACTTACCTTGGCCCAACAGCGCAGCCACTCGGCAAGGTGATCCGCGGCTACGGCAACTGCGGCGACGGATTCGAAGGGGTACTGCTGCGCAGCGCGGTCGGCACTCATCTGCGCGGCCCATGTCTGCCGAAGAACCCGCAGCTGGCAGATTTCCTGATCGGGGCCGCGGTCGCCCGGCGCAATGGCGAGGCGAGGCTGCAGCCTCTTTCAGACGGACTCGAGGACGCCGCGCACCAAGGAGCAATACAACGTGCCCGGCAGGCCGCTCGCGGTCCGGACCGCCGGCTGGCGCTGCCGGTCCTGCACCGGCCTGTGTCGGGCCGGGTGCCAAGGCGCCCTGTGGCGCGGGCGTTTTCGGCGCGGCGAGGGTCAGCGATCCGACAGCACAGGCGGCCGGTAGGCGAGGACTAGATACTGGCCGCCGGTAGAGCGCAGCCCGGGCACGCTGCGGTCCGCGAACGCCTGCAGCCGGGCGTTGAGGTGCACACCGAGCTGATCTGGCAGCGCCGGAAGGCCCATGAGGGTGAACGGCCCGAAGCCGAGAGTGCAGCGCTGAACGATCTGCAGCCCTTCATCAGCAAGGATGCGGTCAAAGTCGGCAAGGCGATGCGCGGCAACGCGAGCGCGCTGATCACGCAGCCGGGTGATGCCAACGCTGCGCAGGGCCGCCTTGGCGGCCAGCCTTGCTGGGTCGAGGATCGGGTAGTGCCGCGGGTCGAGCAGAACGTTGAGACGATGCCGATTCTCGGCATTAACAATCAGGTAACCGCCGGGTCTGAGGACCCTCGTCATCTCGGCAACCGCAGTCCGTGCGGGCCGAAGCCATGCCAGTACGCCGAGCGCCACAACGAGCGAAAATCGGCCATCGGCGAAGGGAAGCCGGTTCGCGTCACCAATCAGCAGCCCTACGCGCTCCGCCACCTCGCACGCGGTGGCGCGCCGCCGTGCGATCTCGATCATTCCAGGCGCAGCGTCCGCACCGGTGACAAGGAAGCTGCGCTGTGCCAGGGCCGTCGTCATCATGCCTGCGCCCGGGCCGATCTCGAGAGCCGACGTCCGAGGCCGCAGCCCGAGACCGTCAATCCAGGCCAACGCCCGGTCATGGCGCTGCCTGATAATGCCGCTGATCAGGTCGTTGCGTTCGTAGAGGTCTTCCCAGATTCGCGCGTGCGCGTGAAAACGCTCGGTAACTAGGTGCTGCTGGCCACCTTCCGACGGATCGGCAAAGGATGCTGGACGTGTGCCAGGCATTTGCATCCGCTCTCGACCTCTGTCCGCTTAGCTCGGCTGCCGGAGGGCCAGCACCAGGTAGTGGTTGCCCGCATGGCGCAGGCCGGGAGTGCCGCGGTCGGCGAGTTGCTGGATACGTGTGTTGACTCGCACGCCGAGGCGGTCTGGCAGCACCGGGTACCTGAACATGGTGAATGGCCCGAACCCGACAGTGCAGGCACGGCGCAGCTGCAGCCCGGCGCGGATGAGGATCTGGTCGAACTCGGTCGGCCGGTGCGCCGCCACCACGGCTCGGGGGGCCGGCCTCCGGATCCCCGCCGCTGTGAGAGCCCGCTTGGCGCCGGCGCGGGGGCGGTCGAGGGCTGGACAGTGCCACGGATCGAGCAGCAGGCTGAGCCGGTGGCGGTTGCTGGTGTTCAGCAGCAGGTAGCCGCCTGGCCGCAGGACACGGGCCATCTCGCCGACCGCAACCTGCGCTGAGTTCAGCCACGGCACTACCCCCAGCGCCACGACCAGGCTGAACGTCGCCGCCGCGAACGGTAGTCGGTTGGCGTCGGCAAGCATTAGGCAAGCTCTGGCCGTCGTCTCTCGTTGATC